>ERZ1645187.5073-NODE-5073-length-10392-cov-7.642449_pt1 | contig 10392 bp, 10 predicted proteins | sample MGYA00575352_ERZ1645187 | MGnify/ENA primary metagenome ERZ1645187 (study PRJEB40837, sample SAMN11349314) | freshwater sediment metagenome | isolation source: river sediment | host: Sediment | place: India: Wazaribad , New Delhi | collected 2017-02-21 ...
GGGGTAACGGTCATGAATCACTCCCAGCAGTAGTCATACTGTATGTTTGTCGCAATGGTCCCGGACGTGCCAACGGTGCCAATGTGCTTGACGCAAAGCGCCACAAACTCACCCGGGTTGACGTATATCGGGTTGTCAAACTGTGCTCGCATTCCGCCAGGCTGGCTGACCATCGTACTAACTGCTTGGGCTGCCGTTACCACCTGTGTCAACTCAGGGAGCAGTACAATGCGTCGCGCCTTTGTTGCCGCTGCTTCAGCCGTTGCCAGCGAGACTGCGGTGTGACCAAACGCGAGGGTAAACGTGCGGGCAAGTGGTCCGCCTACCAATACTGTCTGAACAAAAGACGACAGCTTGATTGCGGTAATCTTCAGTCGCTTGCCGCTAGCATTAGGGCCGGCAGCAGGAACCTGAAACGAATTGATAATGCCGTCTGTATTCACGGCCAGCGTGAACGTTTCCCATGCCTGACCACCGATGCCGCCCGGCAAGTTGGCAGTCAATGCAGTATTTGCAGGGACGGCGGCGGTCGGGTTTGTGCTGTTCACATAGGTGGCCAGCGAACCCATGGTTCCGCCGGTCAATCCCTGATAGCTGCCTGAAATTGCGTTGCAGAACTCGCCATACGGGCGCGATGTATTAGGCCCGCCAACCCTGACGTTCCAGTTGCTCAGGATGGCATTGCAGATTGCAGAGGCAGCGCCGCCAACGATGGCATGACGCACGAATAGCGGAAGGCTTGGCGATGCAGCGGGCTGGCCGTAACCGCTTGGCGTTGTAATTACGCCATACAGGGATGTTGTGCCGCCGTCATTAATCCAGAACTCAACCGACCTGTGATGTAGGTAAATGATGAATTGGTATTTCTTGTTGAGCGTAGGAGTGAACGCCATCACGGATGATACAGTTTCAACGCCGTTGAAGTTGGCCACCCCAAACAGGCCGGCAGAAGTGGCGCGAAAGTAAACGCCATCGGTCGGTGCATATGGATTGGCAACCGCATTGATGCCCATGCCGAAATCAATCACGGTGTTGCCGACGAGCCACGCGCTAAACGCAAATTCAAAGTCCGCCGATGTAGTCGACGTGCCAAAGGTCGGAAACGTTGCGTAACTACGGAATGACGTGCCGGTCGTGGTAGTTGTGATGTTGCCGGAATTGGTCGTCATGCCACCAGTCGACCAAGCATTTGTCATGGTCGTGTTGTGGTACTGGAACTTGCCGGTATTCTGGGCGAGAGCGTTAAACGTCTCGTCCTCCATCAGAATATCAGGCGCAACGCGCAACCGATAATCAAGGTCAGTTTCCGGCGACAGCAACTGCGGGTCGGTTACCGTGAACTCCCCTGTATCATTCTCGGAGAACATGCGGATGCCGCCGACAGATGCTGGAACGTCAGCGCCCGGCAACGACACCTTCGCATAGCCCAAAGCGTCGCCCGTAAGCTCAGTGACGCCAGAACCAAATCCAATCTTTGCACCACTCATATTAAACCCCCGAAACCATTACGGTATATGTTCCACGCGCCTCTGCTTCAGAGTATAGCGTAATCGTGAACCCATCGCCCGGCACAATGTCGCTAACGACAGCGCGAATCCCGAGCAAAAACATTTCATCCGGATCAGTACCGGAGTTGGTCAAAACCTCAGCATTCAGGACAGACGTACCAGTTACCCATGCCTCTCCGGTGACTACCGTCTGTGCCTTGTCGGTGAATGATGCGCCGAAGTCACACACTACGTTGACAGCGTTACCGCTGCCTCCCGGCGTGACGGTAGGCGCAATATACGGAATGGCTACAGGAGCCATCGCCAACCCATCAACAGCCTTTGCCAACTCACCAAGCGCCTGCGCAATGCTACCGGAGCGGGCCGATTCCATGAGCGCGTTTAGCTCAGATTCGGTAAGCTCGTTTTCGGCCGTTGTCAGTCGTGTTGACAGCGACGCGACCGCCAGTTGCAGCGCGGCTATCTCGCCGGAATCGCCGCCGGTAAGATCAAACAGACCCTCGAACGCCTTGATTAGCTCTTGCGTCTTGAGGAACGTCGCTAGCTGGTCGCGGGTTGGCTTCTTAGGCATAAAGCGGCTCTACCTGCGCTTCCAGCCTTGCGATGCTGATATGCGCGTCACTGGTGCCACGGAAGCGCTGAATACGCCACGGCCGCAGAATGCCTTGCTGTAGCCATGCGATGCGCCGGTTGCGCTCGCCGTACTTGCCAGCGGGGCGCGACTTCTCGGCACTCCACGTCACGCCGTCTGTGCTGTAGGAAGTCCAGACAACGGGGTCGGCATTGATGCGGCCGTTCAGGCAGACAAGTTCAAGCTCATGCACGACAGCGCCGCGCCCCTCGTTGTACATGATGATGGTCGAGAACTCCCATCCGGTCATGCTGCCGTAGTGGGTGGACGCTGTGTCAGTCAGATAGCCATGCGCTGCGCTTGTCGGGTCGCCAACGAGCCACTTGCCGTAGCAGTAGACGTGGTTTCGTGCGCGGTAGGTACTGAATCCAGCGACGGCAGACGACAGAACAGTCCAGACCGGCTCATTCAGCAATCGGCTTGCGTTCAGGTCGTACACCAGAGCGCGGTCTGGAAGGTGCAGGTATAACTGCATGTGGCCGTTTTCTACCTTCGGCTCGACAACCAGCGCGGCAAGCTGTGTTTCGGTCAGTTCCGCCAGGATTTGGTCGATCTCCCGCGTGGCAATGCGCTGTGCCTGCCCGTTTGCGCCGATGTATACGCTCACGGCCTCATTCCGGCCGCCGCCAACGAAGGCAATGGCATCAGCGAACAGGCAGCAAGCATGAGTTCCGACAGTGCCTTTCTGAATCTGTGCGCCTTCAATGCGAGCGAACGGGAAGAACTCGCCGCCCACGTTGTCGAACGCCTCGATGGTGTATCTGTTCAGCGCGTGTGGCTCGTTGCGCAGCTTGAGAACGGCTTTAATCGGGTCGGGGTCGGCTTCAGATGAGCCATATTTCAGCGGATTGATGGCCGTTGGGTCGGTCAATTCAGTGACGATGAGAAATTCCCCATCCGTCGTCATGAAATAGCCATCGACCCACGTCATATCGACGACTGTACCAAGGTCGGCATCCGTTACCTGAACCAGCGCCGAACCAGTCCAGTAATACAGCGAGCCGTTCGCCGCGATGGCGAGGCGGTCGAATGAGTAATCCATCGTGACTTGGTCAGTTCCAGGAATGTCAGCAAGCAATGTAACAGTCCCGTCCGACTCAATCCGTACCAGCTTGGTTCCCATGACGCGATAACAGGCATCGTTCCAGTTGATGCCACCACGGTCAATTCCGGGGCCAGTGCCGTAGCTGACAATGCCATCAGCCGGCCTCAAGTAGCCAGCGCTAATCCCGCTCGTTACCGGAACGGGGACAAGGTTCAAGGGATAGGAGACTCGGAAGTCTCCCGCCTCACTTGTGTAGATTCCGTTCAGGATGGGGGTTTGCATTTAGCCGACCCGATACCATGTGCCGGTCACGCCTTCATAGCGCAGCCGGAAATAGGCGTTTGCCGCCAGCGTGGTGGGCGCTCCGGTTACGGTCTTGCCGTTGCCGTCAATGGTCAACGTGGTGACAGACTGGGTGCAGTTGCACAGGAATTCGTCACGGTCGGCCGGTGTTGCCGGCAGGACAATCGTACCAGCGGCATAGCCGGCAACAGGCGTCAGAACGAGCCATGTATCGCCATCGGCAACGGTCACGCTAAATCCAGTGGCAGAAGGTGCGCTAAACTGCGTGGTGAAATCGTCCGTAGCGAGGTCGATATTGTCCTGAATGTACGCAAGCAGGACAGACAATGCCGCCTTGCGAGCGCTGCCATTAGAGGTTGACCAGATAGGCATCAGGTCGCCGGCAACCACTTCATCCACGGCGGTCAGTTGGTTGATCTGCGTCATTATTCAAACTCCAGCGGCGTCTCGCCTGCGCTCAGTGTATCGGATGCCTGCGGTACAAACTCGGAGTAGCCGCCGGGGATTGGCTTGTAGCCAGCACCAACAGGATAGCCGGCAGGAATTGGTACGTTCTGCGGGTAGGCGGCTTGCACCTTGAGTGCATCCAGCCCGCGCTGATAGGTGAACTTGGTGTCTGGGCTGATCTGCTTTCCGTAGGACGGAGCCAGACGTATGGCCAAGCCAGCCATGACCATCTCATAAGCGCCGTCTGGCAAGCCTGAATCTTGGTCAGGGTCAGGGTTGCTTGATGCGTTGTACCCGATCTGCAAGCCTTGCTGATTCAGTCCGGCCATCATCGCATCAAGGCGACGACATGCCGACTCCAACTGTTCAGGGGTCAGGTCGAACGCGAACGTAGCAAGCCCGGCTTCCTCGAACGCTGATTCAATCAGTTGACGCTTTGTCCACGGCATTGCGGCTCACCTTCTTAGCGGCCAGTTTCGACGGATGGTCTACCCATCCTGCCTTCAATTTTTGGTCAAGCTCTGCGCCTTCGGCAACTGCGCTCACGAACTTGATACCGTCCCATTCTTCGGCCTTATCGCCGTCTTTCACTGCACGATAGATTGCAGCCATTGTAGCACACTCCGAATCTTGTCATTGCAATTGCAAAAAATAGCCTTGCATTGCAAAAGCAGCGAGGGGCCGAAGCCCCCCGCTTGTTTCGACCTATCAGGTCTGGTTGGCGAGGATGATACCGCACAGCTCAGGCTCAAGTACGGTGGTCGCGTACAGAGACGTGAAGCGGCACGATGCCTTGCCGGTCAGGTGGTTGAAGTCATACGACATGATCAGCGGAACGCCGTTCTTGCTGTTGGCGGTCATCACCTTCGGGCCCATGTCAGACGGGAACGCCAGCTTGCCAACGCCCAGCTCAACAGCGCCATGCACCCAGAACGGATTAACCGGCTTGGTGGCGGTGTTCTTGAAGGCAATGGCAGCGCCAGCGGCGGCCTGCTGGGTGCAGTTCTTGTACGGGCCAGTGATGATGATAGCCGGGCTGATCACCAGGTTAGCGGTACCTGCACCAGAGATCACACGGAAGGTCTGAGCCTGTCCAGTGTCGTCGCCAGTGATGTGGTGCACACTGTTGACCTGAGTCGCGCCGCTGCCAATCTTGAACGCATCGCCGTTCTTGATGTTGGCGATGTTCGCGCCAGCAACAACCAGAGTCCCGATGCGGTTATCGGTCGGCAGGTCGCCAGTCATGGCCGACACGGTGTGGCTCGTGTTGGCGTTGACAGTCGTACCGGACACGGTGCCGATGGCAGCGAGGTTGTACAGGTTGTCGGAACGGTAGGTCATGAAACCGGCGATGTCGGGAACCTTGGAGCGCTCGTAAGCGTCCTGATTCACGTTGCCAAGATAGGCGCGGTTGCCCAAGTCCTTGGCCACGTCCTTGTAGTCAAACGGGTTCATGATCAGATGGCGAGCGGTACCGGCGCGCATACCCTTTGCCAGCATCAGGGCTTCGGCACTTGCGCCCAAATCCCAGGAGAAGGCAGAGGTAGTCGTCACGACATTAGCGCCACGCAGAGCGATGGTGCTGTACATGTCGCTGTCGATCTTGCTGGCCAGAGACTGACCGGCAGCCTTGCCGGATTCCTTCAGGTGCTCCGGGTCGCGCATTTCTTCGGCGTCCAGATCGAAACGGACGTTTTCAGGGCTGCGGAAGGAGCAAGGAACCTGACGCTGGATGACGTCGGTCGGAGATCCGCCCGAAATATCCAGACCCGACTGGGTGGCCATCTGGTAGTCCTGCGGACGGTAGTAGACATCGTTGGCGCGCTGCATGGCGATGTCGCTGGCACGGTAGTGCTTCACGGCATTCGACAGTACGCAGGCGGCATCGAAGCCTTCGACGTATTCCCCGAACAGGATTTCGAGGTTCTTGGTTACTTGGTTACTCATTTGGTGTTACCTCATTTCGAATTGATTTTGCGCTTGGCTGCGTAGTATTCAGTCCAATCGCCGGTTTGCCGGGCCTTATCGGCCAAGCGTTCAAGGTTTGAGCCTGTCACAGCCCCAGAGATGCCAGCGTTGCCGCTGATGGTCTTCTCGGGCGGTGGTGCCTTGCGGTTGGTCACTTTCAGCTCCTTTTCAAGTTTCGCAACTGCAAAAGCGAACTTTACGGGGTCGTTAACGGCGGCCAGTTCTTTGGCCTTTTTAGGGTTCTTGCCAAGTGCAGCAACCAACAGCGCCGGATTATCCGCACCATGCAGGATGATGCCCTGTTGCGTCTGGTTCAGCGTTTCCTGTACGACCATTTCCGCCTCATCAAAGTCTCGAATCTTCAACTTCGATTTGTCGGCGTTGTAGGCGTCCAGTTTAGCTTGCCATTCACGCTGCTGGGCTTCTTCCGCTTGGCGCTTCTTGGCTTCCTCGGCGTCATGCTCGCGCTTCCGCTCGTGGTATGCCTCAAGTGCCGTTTCGTACTGCTCCGCGTCGTAATCGTAATCTTCCAGCTTCGGCTTGTTCCCCAAGGTTGCCGGCTTTTTCTCAGCAGCCTGGTTAGCCTTTGCTTCGAGCTCACGGATACGCTTGTCTTTCTCGCGGTTGGCTTTCCGTAGTTCCTTCACCCAATCCGGTGCAGGCCCTTTGAACCCTTCTTCATCTTCGGACGGCGGCGATTCGTCCCCGATGGTAACGACGATTTCGTCATCTTCGGACTGCTCGACTTCTGGCGTCTCGCCTTCAACCTTCGCAGTTTCTTCCGTTTCGACTTCCTCGGTTTCCACCTCTACTGCCAGTTCTTCATCTGCCATTTGCAACCCCATCAAACTCACGCCTTAAACCGGCGGCGCGGAAGCCGGATTCTGCATTGACGGCTGCCGAAGCTCATCGGCAACCTTCAGTAATTGGTCGCGGTCGTCGCGGTCGATACCGGCGAGCGTTTCCGCTGTCTGTGCTCTGGCCTTCTCGGCGTTGGCCACGGCAAGCATCGTATCAGCACGAGCCTTGGCGGCCTTCGCTTCGGCTTCCTGCGCTGCGGATTGCAGGTAGAGCGCCTGCGGGTCTGGCTGCGCGTTCTGTGCGGCGGCCTGCATCTCTGCGGCTTCTTCTTCGGTCGGCTCGAACACGCCATTACGAACGAGGCGCTTGCGGAAGTAATTCCGAACGTCGGTCAGCCCTTCGCCCTTCATGTTCATCAGCGCAACAGACGCGAGAATCTGCTGCGTTTCCGGGTCTTGCACGACTTGCATCATTCCGGTTACAGCACGGACGGTAGCTTGGCGCTTGCTGTCCGATGTCGGGCCAACGTCAACAGCTACGTCGAACTTGGCTTCTGACAGATCGTTTTCGTATTCCAACTCGCCTTCATTCATGACCGGACGCATGATCTCGATGCTCGACATCTCGCCGGTTGAGCGGACGCCCTTCATCTTGCGGCCTTTCTCGACGTACACATCACGCGCCATAGACAGCCAGATTACCCCGTCGCGGCGTCGCGCTTTGGCCATGTTGGACATGTAGATAAACGACTGCATGTCGAGGCGCTGCTGCACCATCTCGATAGCATCGCCGCTGATGTTGGAGACGATCTTGTCGGCCTGCTGCTGGTTGCCGAGGATTTCCGCCATATCCGCGTCGGTCAGACTGACAAGCGCTGCAATCGCAGGCGGAAGCTCGGGAGCCTTGGTGTACGCGGTCGGGCCGGTCTGTGCAATGGAGCCATCCAGGTTACGGACTGGATTAGCCAGCAAGTATGGGTAATTCTGAACGGGGTCATCAGCCCACATCTGCGCCACGCCGGCCATCTGCTCAGGAGTGAACACGGGCTTGCTAACCGGAGAAACGGCGGCAATCTCGCCTAGCTTGCTGATCTGCATGTTCTTCAGGCGCTGCGGGTCTTTGGCCAGTCGCACATGGCCCATGCAGCGCTCGATGTTGTCCACGAACCAGCGCTTGCCATAAACAGGCACGATTGGGATGCAGTTGCCGGCAATGAATCCGCAATCCTCGATAATGCGGGAGCCGTCGAGAATGTATTTCCGCACTTTGCGGCGCTTGATGCGGCGTTCTCCGGTTTCAGTCCAGCCGGTAGCGGCTAGTACCTGTTCGAGCGTTTCGTCATTCAGGAAGTCGGACTCGGAGTAGCGTTCTTCCTCTCCGGTCAGGCTTTCAAAGATGCGGATTCGCTCTGTCTTTTCCTCAACGCGGTAGTATTCAGCGATATAGACAGCATCGGTACCGAACCAATCGAACTCGGAGAGGCTGACATCTTTTTCAATGGAGACGGGAATCTCGCCGTATTCTTCCTCGTAGGCTTCCGGCGTGATGCTTGTCAGGACAAAGCAGCGCTTTGCGTCAGACTTGTCCTGCTTTTTGGCGTTCAGGTCAAAGAATACGGAAGAATCAGCGTCAAAGATCGGCTCGAACCGGATGCGCTGCTTGTCGTTTTCTTCGTCCTCGTCGTCCTCATATTCGGCGCGCAAGCGATACGCGCCAAATCCGCCGGATACAGCTTCCTCGAATGCGTTGTCGATAGCTTCTTCGGCGTTGCTGTCCTGCTCATCGGCACGATAGAGGTCATCGCAGGTATCGGCAAGCTCGTCGTATTCCTCGCCTTCCTTGCTGATGAAATCGACCGTAATGCGGTTGTTGCGGTACTCGGAGATGATGCGGTTGACCGCGCCATGTACCTTGTTGAATTCGAACTTGAGGCGATTCTCGAACTGTTCGCCAAGGCTGCCTTCCCACTGCGCGCCAGCGATAGAGTAGAACCGGCGGTCGGCAAGGCACTCCATCCGCACATCGCGGACGGCGGATTGAATGGCGTCGAACTCGCGCATAGCCTCATCATGGATGGACTGTAGGCGCTGTTCTTTGGTCGGTCGTGCCATAGCAAAAGCCTATTGGTTTTCGCCATGATAATAGATTATCGCAATCTTGCAAAGGGCTGATTTAGTGGGAGTGGGATTGATGCGGCGGCCTGAACGGGTGCCGGTGCGGATTGCGCAAGGTTGATGGCGTCGAACATTGGGTCTAGCTGGTCGTCATGAGCGCCTGCCGGGAAGGCTTCACACTCTGCCAGAAGGTCGGATAGCCATGGCGCATCCTGTGGCAGCAGCACGTTGCCGGACTCGATAAACGGTGCAGCATCATATGCCCGGCTGATCTTGTCCTTGTTGCGCTGGACTGGCACGACCGGGATACCTTCGCGCCGTAGCGTCTGGATTAGGCCGGTTCCTGATACCTTGTCCTCGACATAGATACCGCGCAGCGGAGCGCCTGGCTGTGCAAGATGCTTGAGCCAGAAGGCGCGGCCCTGAACCAGCAGGTCAGGCGCTTCCCACTTGCCGCGTATCTGGTCTATCAGGACAGCCTGCCCGGTTGTTGAGCGCCCCCAGCATTGGAACACGCTGTAGTCATTCTGTTCCGCTGTCTTTTGGGCGGTGTCTGCCGTTATGAAGCGGAACTCGAACGCCGGCTTGCCGGTCCAATAGCGGAACCATGACGTATTCAGGATACCGCCGCCACGGGGAGCGGGTCGCTGTTGAAGTTGTCCGGCTGCGCCATAGCTTCCCAGTGTTCGCTCCAACTCGCTGACTTGTTCCTCTCCGAATCGCTCAGGGAACATGAGTTCGCCTTCATAGGTTCGCGGGTCAGACCATCCGATAGACGTTGTGCATCGCCTTGCTGGCTCGAAGCGCATGGGAATGCAGAGGTGGACGTAAGGCAGCCCCATTTCAAGAATGACGCCTGATACGTCTTTCTCGTTTAGCCGCTGCATGATGACGATGATGGCCGACTTCTCGTTGTTGATACGAGTCGGCAGCGTCTCGGTGAAGGCTAGGCGGGCGGCTTCCAGCTTCGCCGCGCTGTTGGCATTGTCAGCGCTGATAGGGTCATCCAGGATGATGCGGTCGCCACGGACGCCGGTCATGCTGGTGAATGCGCGGGCCTGTCGGACGCCCTTGTTGACGTTGCCGAACTCCCGCTTGCCATCAAGATCAGCGGCCAGCTTGAGCGGCCACAACCCCTGATACCATTCTGACTTGATAAGATCACGACAGCGGCGGCTGTCACGGATGGCGAGGGTTTCTTCATGCGCCGTACCGACAAAGCGCATTTCAGGCATACCACGCGGTCCCCACTCCCAAGCCGGCCAGATCACTCCGGTCAGCAGGGATTTCATGGAACCAGGTGGGACGTTCATCAGCAGGCGGGTAATGCGGCCGTCTGTTACCGCTTCGAGGTGTTCGCAGATAGCGTCAAGCGCCCATCCCCACTTCAACTCGGCGGCTGGCTCAAGGACGCGCCATGCCCTCTTTGCGAATGCCGCGAGCGAGCGACGGCACAACTCCCGCTCGACAGCATCAAGGTCAGCCTTGGTCAGTTGCATCGCGCAGCGCCAGTATCTCAGCCAGTGCGGCGGATGATAGGCCGGCGGCATTGATGGTGGACTGAATAGGGCCGCC
>ERZ1645187.5074-NODE-5074-length-10392-cov-6.347780_pt1 | contig 10392 bp, 17 predicted proteins | sample MGYA00575352_ERZ1645187 | MGnify/ENA primary metagenome ERZ1645187 (study PRJEB40837, sample SAMN11349314) | freshwater sediment metagenome | isolation source: river sediment | host: Sediment | place: India: Wazaribad , New Delhi | collected 2017-02-21 ...
GTGTACTTGCGCTTGGGCAAGCCCTGGGCAGCACGGATCTCGTCGATGCGCTTGTGCGTAAGCGACTTGTTCTTTTCGGTGCTGTTGATGGCCGAGGTTTGCAGGCTCAGCTTCTCGTGCTTGCGCTTGACAAGCTGGATGCGTGGCTCTTTGCCCATAGGGTCTTTGATGCCCTTGAGCTTGGGTGGTGCGATGTAGATCAGCTTGTCGTTCTGGCACGCAGACACATCGAGCGGCCAGCACAAGGTGTTGCCGGACTTGGCCAAGGTCATGGCACCGCTGAGCACCGGCAGCTCATGGTTCTTTTGCATGAGCCACTGTTTGAGCAGCGGAGCCGAGCACGGCTTGTCCAGCATCATGAAGATGTGGGCACGCATGCGGTTGTTCTCAATCCCATAGGACGCAGACCACTGGATGATGTACGAGACATCGCTCAGGCCCATCTCCTGAAGGAACAGGTCCACGGTGAGGGGCACGGTCATTGTCTGGCCAGATGGTGTCTGCATGTCCATGGTCTCAGGCAACCCATCCAGGTCGAGCACGATCCACTCGGTGGCTGCGTTGCGGTCTGTGCTGCCAGCACGAGACTCATTGACGAGCGGGTGCTGCAGCACACCCTTGAGCAGGCAGTTGTTGGCCACTGCATGCTTCTTGAGCAAGTGCTCGAACTGCGAGAGGTTGTTGCAGGTCTCTTCATGCGAAGTGAACTCCCACGTCATGGGGTAGGGAGTCTTCACCACACCGTTGGCAGTCTTGGTGTAGGTCTTGGTCAATGGCTCAGGAGCCTGAAGGAAGTGCAGCTTCATGTCGAATCCACGGTAGTCAATCTTGCAACGATACACGAGAACGAGACGAACCAATCAAGAGCACGACACGCGTGTAGGCCATCTGTACTGTGTTATCTATCTCTTCTAGGTCTTACATTCTTACATTACGAAAATAAATTATTAATAGAGAAATAAATTACATACTCTATATAACTAAGTAGTTCTCTACAGAAGAAGGTAGACAGACCCCGGAGCGAAAGACACCCCATAAGTCCTCCTCGCGAGCTAACGCGGAGCAGCCCGAAGGCCACCCCGCGTCACTCACTCCACTTAGCCGACGTTCTGCGCGATGGCCTCCTGCGCGGCAGCATGCGCTGAGAAGCGAGGCGACTGCAGCACGCCGTTGAGGTCACGCACCACACGCATCACGGTGATGCTGATGTCGTCGAACATCGACTCGCTCATGCTGCGGTCACGCTCTGCGTAATCTTCGGTACGCTCCGCAGCTTTGATACAGGCTTCGATCATCTGGCGCTGTTGCACCAAGTCGAGCTTGTAGAAGCTGTCAGCGGGGGTGAACCCTTCGATGCGTGTCGACATGGCCACATTGAATATGGTATGGACGACGTGCGCTTGGTTGGTCAGCGTGTCTTCCACTTCACGCAGGTTGTTCTCCTTGCGTGCCATCTTCTTCGCGAGAAGCCGCTCACTCTCTTCTGCGCTCAAGCCATACGCTTCAGCGCGACGACGCGTCGAAGATTCTGCACGACGCTTCTCGAGTTCACCGACCTTGAGCTTAGGCTTTTCGTAAAAACGCTCATCCAGGTCAGGGATCTCGTACTGTCGAGGGTTACCTTGCCAGTCCAGGCAGTACGACGTGAGTTCAGCTGCCATCTCATGCACATCGTCACGGATTGCCATGAGATCACGGATGGTCTCAACAGGACCAGTAACGTCGCTGCCGATCTCGTGGAAGCAACGCTCGGCGAATGCCTGTTCGCCCAACGCCGCAGTCAAGTCTGCGAGGTTGTCGATATTTTTCTCCAGCTGCTTCTCGTGCATCTTGGCGCGCACGATCTTGAACAGCTGACGCGCAGCGGACTGCACGTTGACATCCACGCGAAACGCGAGGGACTGAGCCATCTGTGATGACACCTCGAGGTTCTTAACACCGCGAATGAATTCAATGAGGTCGAAGTAGTTGTGAGTCGTGGACATAGCTTTCTCCTTTGCAAATTGATGAAGTGGTGCGAGTGCACCGGTCTGGGCCGAACCCAGACCGCTGAACTCAGTACAGCAGCTCGTAGGGGATGCGACGGTTGTGCGCCATGTAGAGCGCAGCCGCCATCTGCGGGAACTCGTCCAGGTACGAGTCCTCTAGGTGCAGATAGCGCTGCACCTCCACACGTCGGATCTCTTCCTTGCGGAAGACGAACGCTGGTCGTGCATCTACCTCACGAGGTGGTGGCGCAGCAGATGACGTGTCCGTGGGCAACGCCATGAGCTTGGCGATGCGTGCGTCCTCCTTCGCACGCCACTCGTTCGTAGATAAACGAACGCGATGCGGATCGATGATGCTCATGCCAGCACCTTGCCCAGCACCATGCGCTCAGCTTCGGCTTCGGTCACGCCCAGCCCCTCGGCCACCATGAGTGTGCGTTGACGCAGCACCTCGTAGGGGTCGTAGGTGCTGTCAGGCACGTCACGCTGCGCTTCGTAGAACGTGGTCAAAGACACCTCTTCGATGGTGATGCGCTGGCGCTTGATGCGCACGACGTGGAACTCCATCTCAGGCTTGGGCATTGTTGATCTCCTTAGTGATTTCGGCGATGGTGGCAACGAGGGGTTTGATGCCCTGCAGCAGAGCTGCGAGGTCAAACGACACGGCGTAGTTCTCGACCGAGTACGAGGCGATGACTTCGTTTTGCTCGTTTGTCAGGTTGATGTTCAGGTTCTTTGCAGTAGCGACGACTTTCATATCAGATGCTCCAGTTGTGAATGACAGAAAACGCTCAAAAACCAGCGAGCTTGCTCGCTGGATAGAGCCAGTTGATGACCAGCAGTGCAGCAGCCATGCACACTGCACCGAGAAGTTCAGGACGCATGGATACGCTCCGCTGTACGACGCCAGAGCTGCTCGTCTGGCGAGAGGACGTGCATGGGTACACGCACGATCGGTTCGATGTACTCGTGAATCTGCACACTCGAGTCCACGAGGTCACGCTGGATCACACGCGCGAACGCGTAGTGCGGTGCCAGCATGTTCAGCGCTGTGAGGTAGCGCAGCACCGTTGCGAGTTCAAGCTGCATCAGACGAGTTCCTCTCGTGCGTAGCCCACGAGGCCACGTGTGTAGAACCGGTCGTCACGAATGACGCCGAAGACTTTGCGTGCGATGAGCACCGTGAATATCGAGCAGATGAACGAGAAGATCCCGCTCATCGTGCCGACTAACGTCCCCCAATGAATCAATAGATTCAAACTAAGGCAACCGAAGTGCAGATAGACGCAAGCTATCTCGTTACCCAGCAGTCGCAACCGCGTGCGCGGCCGCAACATGCTGAGGAGAATGAACTCGAACGCCACGTTCATGAGTCCGAAGATGAAGACCGCATCGATCATCGCTGTGCCCTCCGTTGGATGAACTCCTGCATGTGCACGCGCATGCACACGTCCGAGTACGCGTTCTCCTCCGCGTAGTCGCCACCCCAGTTGGGGTACGGCACACCGACGAGCAGCGCGTGAAGTGGCTTGGTGTTGGGGATCATCGCTGTGCCCTCCGCACCGAGCCACCGAGTTCGCGGGCGCGACGCATCGCGTTGAGATAGCTGCCCGGCACATCGGGGTCGAACTCGTGCACGAGCTTGTTGTTGCGCACCCCGCTGTGGCTCACTCGGTGAGCTTGTGCGGGGGGCGTGGCGACTGGGCGCTCAGCGACTGGGCGCTCGGCCAGAGCACGCAGTTCCTCGATCTCGGCCTTGGCCGCAGCGAGCTCTGCACGCAGTGCTTCGATCACTGCGTCGCAGTGCTCACGTGCCTCGTTGAGTTGCCCATTGAGCTCGATGAGCTCAGCCTTGCGCATACGCTTGATGTCCATAAAGTCCTCCGAGTGGCTAAAACGCTGGGTGGGGGCACGCGGCCCCCGGTCTGTGAGTTACTCGGCGGTGGCCAAGCGACGCTGCTTGGGCACGACGGGGGCAGCGGCCTCGACTGCTGCGCTGATGGCGGCGGCGCGCTGCTCTGCCAGCGCAGCGCGGCGAGCGGCCAGCTCGCCGGACTTCACGGCGTACTGCTCGGTCGCGCCAGCGGCGACATCCTGGCCGAAGCGGCCGGTGTACTGCGCAGCGCTGACGGCGCCGTGCACGGTGTAGGCAGCGGCGTTGCCGAGAGCGCGGCCGATGGTGGAACCGATGGTGTTGTGGGCTTGTGCCATGTGAACCTCTGATGGTTAAACGAGCAAGACGCTCAAAGAACGCCGACAAACCAGACGGCTTGCCGGCTGGTGGCTGTTCAGGGCAGCAGAGTGACGATCCACTCGTGCTTCTGAGCAACCAGGCCGAGGTCGAGCGCCTTCCAGAAGACGCGCTTCGGGCTGGGCGGCAGCGGGCCGAGGTTGCCGGGGTGGACGAGATCGAGGATCGCGTCGGCGTACTCGGTGTTGAACACCCAGCGTGCGGTGGCACGCTCGGCGACGCGCACGCGAGTCCAGTAGTCTGGGTCGTAGTAGGGCATTTCATGCTCCAGTGAGTTGAGATGCTCAACGCCAACAGACCAGACGGCTTGCCGGCTGGGCAGCAGTGCTGCTAGTGCGGTAGCGATGGCGTACCGCGGTTTGTCTTCGGGCTGCGTCTCATTGCACCGGGAGGGGAGGGGCAAGAGACTCCTTTTTCGGCTGCGCGAAACCGAATCCGAAGTGGGGCAGCCGCGAGCGAGGAGGGGAGGGAGTGTCTTCGCAGCCGTGCCACCGAGTTCCGTGCCAAAAAGCACTTCATCACATCGACCTTCCAAAAAATTTTGCAAAAATTTCGCAATCGAATATCTTAGTTCGACTCGCTACAATCCCAACCCATGGCACGCACATCCGCACAACAGCGCAACAAGGAAGCAACGAAGCTCGCCGACATCGCCTCGGCGCGCAACGCCATCAACACCTCGACCATGGCCGCAGCCGCACTCGTGCCTGCGGACAAGCCGCTCACGGACAAGCAGCGCCAGTTCGTCAAGTTCTGGGCAGAGGGCGACACCATCCCCAATGCCATGCAGCGCGCTGGCTACAACGAGCAGCCCAGCTACGGCTATCGCATGGCCAAGATGCCCAACATCCAGGCCGAGTTCGACCGGATCAAGGCCAAGTGGGAGGAAGCGGCCCAGACCTCACGCCAGCAAGTGATGGAGATGCACAAGGAGGCGTTCGAGATGGCCAAGATGATGGCCGAGCCCGCCACCATGGTCTCCGCCGCCCGGGAAATCGGTCGCATGTGTGGCTACTACGAGCCTGTCAAGCAAAAGATCGAGTTCACTGTCAACGGCCAGATCGCCGTCAAGCGCCTGGAAGCCATGTCCGATGAGGACTTGATCAAGCTCGTGACCGAGGGGTTGCAGGCTGGGCAGGCCGCACAAGCCCAAGAAGCCCTGGAAATGGCCCAGGACGACGACATCACCGACGTCTGAGTACCCAGACACCCACCAACCCTGTCGAAGGCTCCAAAACGCCGGAAGGAGATGACCATGATCAGAGGGTCCGATGGCCTCGACTACAAAAACCTCACGGAAAAGCTCCTCGGCAACCCCGCGGGCACGCACTACAACGCCCGGGTCCAAAAACACCGCGCCGACGGCCTCCCGAAAGACGAGCAAGACCTCTGGATCGCTGCCTACGACGCCGAGTTCGGCCGCCTCGTCGCCCTCGGCCGCAGCGAAGACCGCGGCTTCATCGACTGGCAAGCGTGCAACGCCGCCAACGACACCCTCTTCGCCCATTACTTCGCCCGGGCTGAACTTGCCGCCCAAAGTCGCAGCCGCTCAAGCTGAACTCGCCGCACGGATCCTGGCCAAGCGCCGGCTGATCCCCTTCACCCAGCGCATCAACCCCCGCTACGACGCTGGGTGGGTCCACCACGACATCGCCCGACGTCTGGAGCGCTTCTCGCGCGAGGTGGCTGAGGGCAAGAGCCCACGCCTGATGATCCTGATGCCGCCACGGCACGGCAAGTCCGAGCTGGCCAGCCGCATGTTCCCCGCGTGGCACCTGGGGCACTACCCAGACCACGAAATCATCGCCTGTTCGTACAACGTGTCCCTGGCGATGAGCTTCTCCCGCAAAGTCAAGGAGGTGTTCAATGACCCGGCCTATCAGAGCGTGTTTACAACCCGTCTTCACCCGGATTTCCAGGCGAATGAAGAATGGGGCATTTTGGGTACTCGCGGCGGTTACGTTGCTGCTGGTGTCGGTGGGGGTATCACTGGCAAGGGCGCACACGTCCTACTTATCGATGACCCGATCAAGAACGCTGAAGAAGCTGACTCCGCAGAGACCCGCGAAAAGCTCTGGGACTGGTACGGCTCCACCGCGTACACCCGTCTAGCCCCCGGCGGTGGCGTCCTGGTCATCCAGACGTGGTGGCACGACGATGACTTGGCCGGCAAGCTCCAGCAGGCCATGGTCAACGACGACGAGGCTGACCAGTTCGAGATCGTCAAGTACCCGGCCATCGCCGAGGCTGACGAGTGGCTCGACCCAGTCACCGAGGAGATCGTGCGCATCGCCCACGACGAGGTCGTCCCCGCCAACCTCCTGCACGAGGAGTTGCCCGCCTACGCCCGCGCGGCCAAGATGGGCGTGGATGTCTCCAGCCGCGCCCTGAAGTTCCTGCGCGCCAGGGGAGGGGCGCTGCACCCGCAGCGCTACGACGAGCGCAAGCTCCACAGCATCAAGAAGACCATCCCCAACCGCTTCTGGGCTGCGCTGTACCAGCAAAACCCAGTGCCTGACGACGGGGCGTACTTCACCAAGGAGCAGTTCCGCCAAGCGCCGCTGCCCGCGCTGCGCCGCGCCAACGTGTACGTCGCCTTCGACTTCGCCATCAGCGAGAAGAAGCAAAACGACTACACCGTGGGGGTGGTGGGCCTGCAAGACGAGAACGACGTGCTGTACGTCGCCGAGATCGTCCGTTTCAAGTCCGGCGACGGCATGTTCATCGTCGAGTCAATCTTAAATCTTTGTCAGAAATGGTATAGTCCGAACCTGATATTGGGGTTCGAAGACGGTCAGATCTTCCGCGCGATCGAGACGCTGCTGAAGAAGCGGATGCGAGAGCGCAGGTTCTACCCTTCGACCCAATTACTCAAACCCATCACCGACAAGATGGCCCGAGCGAGACCTCTCCAAGGGCGCATGCAGCAGGGGATGGTGAGCTTCGCTGAAGCTGCGCAGTGGTACGACACCGCTCGTGCGGAGATGCTCCGGTTCCCGGCTGGCGTACACGATGACCAAGTCGATGCGCTGGCCTGGATGGCAACCATGGCGGTGGGCCGAGAGGCCCCTCGCCAGCAGCAAGCGAAGGCACCGAAGTCGTGGAAGGACAAACTCAAGATGTTGGGCGGGACGGTGAGTCACATGTCGGCGTGACCGGCATGACCGACGAGGAATCCGAGCTGCTCTCCCACGAGCTGTATCTCGACGCGATCATGGGCGTGGACATCAACCCCGCCCTGGGCATCGAGTGCGAGCGCAACGGCTGGGCGTACTGGTCGCCCACGACCTCCCGCCATGAGTGGTTCCGCGACAAGCTCGATGAGCTGCCGCTGGAGACCCTCATCGAGCTCTACATGGCCCTCAAGGAGGGTGCCCTGTGAGCACACCGGCCGAGTTCGTCGCCCGCTCCTTCGCTGTGCGCACCGCCACGCACATTGCCCACCTCCAGAGCCGCTCCTACGCCGAGCACGTCGCGCTGGGTGGTTTTTACGATTCCCTGATAGACCTCGTGGACAGCTATGCCGAGGCCTATCAGGGTCTTTTTGGTCTGATCGAGGACTACCCCACCACGCCCGTCCCCACCGGTGCGCCGCTCTCCGTCCTGGTCGACTTTGCCGACTGGCTGCGCGCACACCGCGACAAGCTGGGGCAGGGCGAGACCGCGCTGGAGAACATCCTGGACGAGGTCGTTGCCCTGACCGCCCAGGCCATTTATAAGTTGAGGTTCTTGTCATGACGGAAGCTGAGCGCAAGGCGCGCAAAGCCGCTTACGACCGCGAACGACGCGCCCGGAAGAAGAACAAGTTCCCGTCGGAGGTGCAGGATGCCTGTTGATACCGATATGGCCATGCAAATTTGGACCCGCTACGCGTGGGCCCGGGACAATGGCCACACCCAGTTCATCGAGAAGGCCGACAAGTGCGACGCCTTCTTCCGTGGGGACCAGTGGGACCGCGCCGACAAGGCCCGACTCGCCGCCGTGCGCCGCCCAGCGCTGACGATCAACAAGATCATCTCGACCGTCTCCAACGTGATGGGCGAGCAGATCTTCAACCGCGCCGAAATCGGCTTCTCGCCCCGTAACGGCGCACCCACCGGGACCGCCGACGTCCTCAACAAGGTTTTCAAGCAGATCAGCGACAACAACCAGCTCGACTGGAAGCGCAGCGACATGTTCGCTGACGGCATCATCACCAGCCGGGGCTTCCTGGACGTCCGGATCGACACGAACGACTCGATGCAGGGCGAGGTCCGCATCGAGAACCTCAACCCCAAGAACGTCATCATCGACCCGGACGCCGAGGACTACGATCCCGACACCTGGAGCGAGGTTTTCACGACGAAGTGGGTCACCGCCGACGACATCGCGGTGCTCTACGGCAAGGAAGACGCCGAGATCCTGCGCAACCGCGAGCAGAGCTTCTTCCCGTTCGGCTACGACAGCATCCAGGCCTTCCGCGACCGCTTTGGCGACCGTTTCAACGCGATGTACGCCGGCGGCTACGACTTCAGCAGCGTCCAGCGCAACATCCGCCTCATCGAGCGCCAGTACCGCTCGCTGGACACCCAGAAGCACTTCGTTTCGCCCGAGACCGGCGACATGCGGGCCATCCCCGACGACTTCGACCGCAACAAGATCGCGTGGTTCGTCGAGAAGTTCGGCTTCCAGGTCACGAAGAAGCTCGTGCGGCGCATCCGCTGGTCGGTGATCGCCGACAACGTGCGCCTGCATGACGACTGGAGCCCGTACAAGCACTTCACCGTGGTGCCGTACTTCCCCTACTTCCGCAGGGGCACCACGATCGGCCTCGTCGAGAACCTGCTCGGCCCCCAGGAGCTGCTCAACAAGGTCTCCAGCCAGGAGCTGCACGTCGTCAACACGACGGCCAACAGCGGCTGGAAGGTCAAGGCTGGCGCCTTGACGAACATGACCGTCGAGGAGCTGGAGGAAAAGGGCGCTCAGACGGGCCTCGTCGTTGAGGTCAACGACATGGACGGGATCGACAAGATCACGCCCAACGCTGTGCCCACCGGCCTGGACCGCGTCTCCTACAAGGCTGAGGAGCACATCAAGACGATCTCCGGCATCTCGGACAGCATGCAGGGGTTCGACCGTGAGGACGTCGCTGCCAAGGCCATCCAGGCCAAGCGTCAGGCCGGCTCCACGAACCTCGCCAAGCCGCTGGACAACCTGACCCGCTCGGACTTCATCCTGGCGCGCAACGTGCTGGATTTGGTGCAGAACTTCTACACGGAAGAGCGCATCCTGACCATCACCCACAACCAGACCACCGGCGAGAGCGAGTCGTTCACGATCAACGAAGTCACCCCCGAGGGCGAAGTCATCAACGACCTGACCCTGGGCGAGTACGGCATCGTCGTCACCAGCGTGCCGCACCGCGAGACCCTGGAAGACAGCCAGTTCGAGCAGGCCGTCGCGCTCAAGGAGCTGGGTGTGCAGATCCCCGACAGCACGCTCGTCGAGTCCAGCCGCATTATGAACAAGAAGGAGCTGCTCAAGCAGCTGGCCGATCAAGCCAACAGCCCCGCCGCCCAGGCCATGGCCCGTCTGCAGGAGCGCGCCCAGGCCGCTGAGGTGGCCAAGACCGAGGCCGAGACTGCCAACAAGGCCGCAGACGCTGAGCTCAAGGGCACCAAGGCTCAAAAGACCCTCATCGAGGCCCAGGTCCTGGCCAACACGCCGCCCGACACCCCCGAAGCGCCGGCCGACAACTCGCACGAGGTCATCAAGACCGCCCACGAGATGGATCTGGCCGAGCGCGAGTTCGAGCACAAGCGCGAGATGGACTACATGGAGTTTGGCCTGCGCCGCGAGGAGCACGCCAACGACTTGGCCATGCGCCAGCAGGAGATGCTGCAGGAGGCGCAGGATCGCCGACTGCAGGCCCACAAGGACGCGGCAATCGCCGCCCAAAAACCCCAGACTCGCCAACCCACCAAGAGTCTTCGCTGACAGGAGAAACCACCCATGCTGATTCACCGACTGCACCCGATCTTCCACCGCTTCATGCGCCCCGTCGACGACGAGGGCTCCACCGGCGGTGGTGCCATTGACCGCGGCGACGACTTCACCCCCACGGACGACGACCTGGACACCGACACCCAAGGCATCGGCAAGCCCGGTACCGAC
>ERZ1645187.5075-NODE-5075-length-10391-cov-50.800697_pt1 | contig 10391 bp, 8 predicted proteins | sample MGYA00575352_ERZ1645187 | MGnify/ENA primary metagenome ERZ1645187 (study PRJEB40837, sample SAMN11349314) | freshwater sediment metagenome | isolation source: river sediment | host: Sediment | place: India: Wazaribad , New Delhi | collected 2017-02-21 ...
TGGTCGAGCCATCGTTCGCCCCGTTTGTTCTAGTCGATACGCCCCCAGACGGCTCACCACGTCGTTTCGTCGACGAAATTCTTCGTCGCTCGAACCGACGAGCCGGCCGCCCGCCTTTGATTCTTCGGCGCTCCGGCGTCGTCCACCGAGATCTCTCGGAGGGCGGCGTCGCAACGCCGAAAGGGTATCGGTCCGACCCTAGATCGGACGCAGCCCTCGCAACCTTGATTCAGGTCAACGGACCCGGAACCAATATCGGCGGAAGGTGACGATCGCGATGCGTCAGGCGGACGCGGGGCGCAGAATACCCGTGATGCCGTCTGGTCATCAGCCGGTCGAAATACCTACAGCCGAAGGACCTAGGATGTAACCGCAGGGCGCGACCAGAGCAACCGACCGGAGCACGCCGCTCGGGGATATCTCGACTCGACCACGGCGGTTTTCAAAATCGCTTCCAGGGGGTAGATTGACGCCTGCACGCCGGGTCGTCGTCACCGATCGGGCGTGGCGCATGGGACCGATCGGGCGGAAGGCGTTCGCGTTTCTTCCGAAGGTTTCGGTCGTCCGCGATTCCGCTTCCAGGGGGAACCGTCGCGGAGCCATCCCCGGGCCGCGAGGGAACCCCTCGGGAGTACGGCGCTACGGACGGGTACGCCGGCTTCGGGTTCGACGTCGCGGAGCCGCCTCGGCAGCGGGTCGGGCGGACGTGCGTGCGCGGTGACGCATTCCCTTCGATCGACGGCCGTTCCCGTCGGACAATCCGGCCGGCCGGCCCTCGCCCGCGAGTGTGGCCGCCCCATATTCCTCGCCGTCCCGGTTGATCCGGGTCAAGGCCGAACGAGGATCGCATCCGCATGCTGGTGCCCATGACGAATTCCAATTCGAATTCCACCGCGAATGCCGCGCCGTCGAGCGCGATCGAGCTCAAGTATGCGACGCGCAGCGTGCCGCGTTACACCAGCTATCCGACGGCGCCGCATTTCGATGCGAGCGTCGACGCGGAGATCTATGCGGGATGGCTGAAGGCGTTGCCGGCGGAGACGGCAGTTTCGCTCTATCTGCACGTGCCCTACTGCCGCACCATCTGCCACTACTGCGGCTGCCACACCAAGGCGGCGCTGCGCGACGATCCGGTGATCGACTACGCCGAGGGCATGGTGGCGGAGATCGCGCTGGTGGCGGCAGCGATCGGCCGGCGACAGAAGGTGTCGCACATCCACTGGGGCGGCGGTACGCCGAGCCTCCTGCCGATCCCCAGCCTCACCGCGGTCGCGGAGAAGCTGAAGGCGGCGTTCGACATCCTGCCGACGGTGGAACACGCGATCGAGCTCGATCCGCGTACGGTCACACCGGAGCTGGCGGCGACTCTGAAGGCGGCCGGGGTGACGCGCGCCAGCCTCGGGGTGCAGGACTTCGACGAGACGGTGCAGAAGGCGATCGGGCGCATCCAGCCGATCGAGACGGTGCGCGACGCGGTCGACGCGCTGCGCGCCGCCGGAATCGACAAGATCAACTTCGATCTGATGTACGGCCTGCCGCATCAGACCGCCGAGACGATCCGCCGCACGATCGAACTCACCCATTCGTTCCGGCCGAGCCGCATCGCTCTGTTCGGCTATGCGCACGTTCCGTGGTTCAAGACGCACCAGCGGCTGATCGACGAGGCGGCGCTGCCGGGGGCCTCGGCGCGGGTGGAGCTGGAGCGGGTGGCGCGGGTGGCGCTGGCGGAGGCCGGCTACGAGGCGATCGGGCTCGATCACTTCGCGCTCGCCGACGACGAGATGGCGGTGGCGGCGCGCTCGGGCGAGCTGCATCGCAACTTCCAGGGCTACACCACCGACGACGCCCCGGCGCTGATCGGCATCGGCGCCTCCTCGATCGGCAAGCTGGCGCAGGGCTATGCGCAGAACGATCCGGCGACGAATCGCTGGCGCAAGGCGATCGACGCCGGGCGGCTGCCGATCGCCAAGGGCCGGGCGCTCGACGACGACGACCGGCTGCGGGCGGCGATCATCGAGCGGGTGATGTGCGACTACGAGGTCGATCTCGATGCGGTCACCGCGGCGTTCGGCACCACGCCGGCGGCGGTCGAGGATGCGTTCGAGCGGCTGGCCGAGCCGGTCGCCGACGGGCTCGCGACGCGCGAGGGCAATCGCATCACCATCACCGAGGCGGGACGGCCGCTGGTGCGCATCGTCGCGGCCTGTTTCGACGTCTATCTGGCGAAGGCGGCGGCGCGGCATTCCGTGGCGGTGTGATCCGCTCGGATCGCGCGACACGAGCGAAGAAACGGACGGCCGATCCCCCGCGGGTCGGCCGTCATTCGCATCCGGCTCAATCCACGGCGATCGGGCCGAGCTTCGCGTCGAGCAGGCGCACCAGCTCGGCCGGGGCGATGCGGATCTCCAGGCCGCGGCGGCCGCCGGAGACGTGGATCTGCTCGAGCAGGAGCAGGGCCGCGTCGGCGGCGACGGCGAGGCGCTTCTTGCCGCCGAAGGGGGAGATGCCGCCGAGGACGTAGCCGGTGAGGCGCTGGGCGTCGGCGGGGTCGGCCATGTCGGCGCGTTTCCAGCCCAACACCTTCGCCACCACGGACAGGCTCAGCTTGCGCGCCACGGGCACGAGCGCAAGGGCATGAGCCCTGGCGCCGTCGGTGACCACCAGGGTCTTGAAGACGCTTGCCGGATCGAGCCCGAGCTTCTCCGCCGCCTCGAGGCCATAGGCCTCGTGACGCGGGTCGTGGACGTATTCGAGAAGCTCGAAGGCGACACGCTGCGCCTTCAGGAAGGTGGTGGCGGGGGTGGCGGCCAAGGATGCGGCTCCGGCGAACGAATCGAATCGCTCGCCAGCCTAGCGCCGTGATGCGCCGAGTGCAGCCCGGCTCACTTGGTCCCGGTCAGACGGCAGATGCCGCAGACGTCGGTGATGCGGATGCGGTCCTGCTTCTCGATGGCGATCAGGCCGCGGCGCTTGAGGTCGGAGATCACCCGGCTCACCGTCTCGATGGTCAGGCCGAGATAGTCGGCGATCTCCTGACGGGTCATGGTGAGTTCGATGGTCTGCTCGTCCTTGGGGCCGGAGGGCCCGGTACAGCCGGGCTGACCGCGCTGAGGCACGAAGTGCATCAGGAAGGTCGCGACGCGCTCGAAGGCCGACTTGCGGCCGAGCAGGACGGCATGGTCGTGCAGGCGCTCGATCTGGTCGCGCAGGCAGCGGGCGACGTGACCCTGGAACTCGCTCGACGCCTCGATGTCGCGGCGGTCGAGAATGCGCACGACGCTCGGCGTCAGCGTCTCGGCGTTGCAGTCGTAGAGTTTGCCGCCGACGACACCGAAGAGCGAATTGGGCGCGACGATCTCGACCACCTGACGGCGTCCGTCGGGCAGCAGCTTGAACAGCATCACCGCGCCTTCGATCAGTTCGTAGACGCGTTCGGCCGGATCACCCTCGTAGAAGATGGCATCGTGCTCGCCGACGCGCTGGGTCTTCACCCGTTGCGAGCGGGCGAACTCCGACCACATCAGATCCGCCTCGCTTCGGGCTTCCTTGGGGAGCCCACCGGCAGTGCCGAGGGCTCGATCGGAATAGGCCATCGTCGTCTCCTCCTCGCCGATCCCCACCCGCCCGACATGGCGCCCATGTCGTTCGTCCGCGGTCGGGAACCGGTGCCGATCGCATCGGTCGTGCGATTCCGACGGAAGCGTCGTCACTCCTCACCTGTCGCTCTGCTCGTCGTCGGCCCGTCACCGGCGACGAAAGGATCGGGATGTGGCGCGTCTTTCGGCAGATCCAGGCTAGGAACCGGGCACGACCCCCACAATTCGGGGGGCCTACTTACGCCCATCTACCTAAATCCACGATGATTCGTCTCGTCACACGGCATTCCGGCCCCGCATCCGGCGCAGCCCTTCCGGCGCGAGCCGTCACAGGAGCGCGACGAGTGTGTCTCCGGAAAGCGGTTTACGCAACAGGCGCACCAGCGGCAGATCGCGCAGTTCGTCTTCGATGACCTTCTGCGCCTGACCGGTGATGGCGATGACGCGCGGGCGCGGGGCGAGGCGATCGAGCCAGCGGATGACCTGGGCGCCGCCGATGCCGGGCAAGCCGAGGTCGACGATGACCACGTCGTCGGCGGAGGGCGGCGGTCCTTCGAAGAAGCTCTCGGCGTCGGGGTGGAGCACGACGTCGTGGCCGAGCGCCTGCAACAGGAAGCGCAGGCTGTCGGAGACACCCGGATCGTCCTCCAGGATGTGCACGGAGCCGAGCGACACGGGGCGTGCGCCGGGAGCTGTCTCGGTCATTCTCGCGTACTCGGCCGAACGGGTGAGACCTCACCATCGTCCGAAACGGTTCGCAGCGCGATCCGTAGAGTCCCCGATCGGTGTTCACCAGCGCGTCATCGACCGGCCCGAAACGATACGAGGCCGCCCCTCCGGGAGGGGCGGCCTCGTGCGAATCGGTCGGTGCCGCGGCCGGCTCAGCCGTGCTCGCCGGTCAGGACGATGCGGACGAGATCGGCGGCGTTGCGGGCGCCGAGCTTCTCCATGATGCGGGCGCGGTGCACCTCGATGGTGCGCGGCGAGATGCCGAGATGGCGGCCGGCTTCCTTGTTGGAGGCGCCGGCGGTGATCTGGCCGAGCACTTCAAGCTCGCGCGGGGTGAGCAGCTCGCGGCCGACGAAGTCGTGGGCGACCGACGTCGCCTTGTTCTCTTCGCTGCCGCGACGGGCCTGGGCCTCCAGCGCCTCGTGGACGCGCTGGACGATCTGGTCGCCGTCGAAGGGCTTTTCGATGAAGTCGAAGGCACCGAACTTGATGGCGGTCACGGCCATCGGGATGTCGCCCTGACCGGAGATGATGAAGATCGGTGCCGGATAATGGTCGGCGTTGAGGGCCTTGAGGATGTCGAGGCCGGAGCGACCGGGCATGTGGACGTCGAGGAAGACGCAGGCCGGGGTCTGGCTCTTGGCCGCCTCGAGGAAGGCGTCGCCCGATTCGAAGCCCACCACCCGGTAGCCTTCCAGTTCGAACACCACCGCGAGGGCGTCACGGACGGCCGGCTCGTCGTCGACGACGTGGATGGTCAGGTCGGACTTCTGCGGACGCCCCATCATCTCTCACCTCGGTCCCTCGGGCGCACCGCCCGCTTCCTCAAACCAGTTCCGTTCATGCTTCCGCGGCCGGTCGGCCGACGTCGAGCGGCAGCGACAACACGAAGGTGGCGCCACGACCCGATCCGCCCGGCTCGACCAGCAGATCTCCCCCGTGGTTCTGAGCGATCGAGCGCGAAATCGCAAGTCCGAGACCCAGCCCACTCTTCTTCGACGACGAAAAGGCCTTGAACAGCTCGCGCACCGTCTCCTTGGGGATGCCGGCGCCGCTGTCTTCCACCTCGACGAGGAGGCGGGAGCCGTCGGCGCGGCCGGCGATGCGAATCCAGCGCTCGTCGCGGCCCTTCACCGCCTCGACGGCGTTCCTCACCAGATTGACCAGCACCTGCTGGATCTGCACCGGATCGACCTCGACGGCGGGCAGACCGGGAGCCTCGTCGCGCACCACCTCGATGTCGTCGCCGTCGTGGCCGAGCAGGGTCAGTTCGAGCGCCTCGTCGATCAGCTTGGAGATGTCGACCGCCTGGCGATCGGGTTCGCGCTTCTCGACGAAGTGGCGCATCTTCTGGATGATCGAGCCGGCGCGCTCGGCCTCGCGCGAGGCCTTGGCGAGGATCTCCATCAGCGCGGTGTCGGGGGCGGGCTCGCCGGCCTTCAGCTTGCGGCTCAGGGCCTGGAGATAGAGCATCACCGCGGTCAGCGGCTGGTTCAGCTCGTGGGCGATGGCGGCGCCCATCTCGTCCATGGCGTTGACACGGGCCATCTTGACCAGTTGCGCCTGCAACTGGGCGAGGCGGCTCTCCACCAGCTTGCGCGGGCGCAGGTCGCGGATGATGCCGATGAACTGGCGGCCTTCCGGGGTCTTGGCCTCGCCGACCGACAGTTCGATCGGGAAGACGGTGCCGTCGGCATGGCAGCCGCGCACCTCGCGGCCGATGCCGATGATCTTCTGGACGCCGGTGTGCATGTAGCTCGAGACGTAGCCGTCGTGCTCGGTGGAGAACTCCGGCGGCATCAGAACCTTGATGCTCTTGCCCATGACGTCCTCGGCGGACAGGCCGAACAGCTGTTCGCAGGCCTTGTTGAAGACCAGGATGCGCGAGCGGTCGTCGATGACGACGATGCCGTCGACGGCGGTGTCGAGAACACTGTGGAGACGTGCCTCCGAGACGGTCGGCGACTGCTGAGACACGGGCAACGGCTCCTCGGACGAGGTCTCGGGCGACAATGGATCGGCAAGATCCGCAGATCTACCCATATCAGACAAATTTCTCACGATTCTCAAGAGCCTGTCGGCATGGCGGCCACCCACGCGGTCAAACGACGCGCCACTTCGTGCATACTCTCGGGTCCGCGGGCGAAACAGAGGCGGGCAAAACCGGCTCCGGAGGCGCCGAAGGCGGTGCCGGGCGCGATGCCGATGCCGGCCTCGTCGACGAGGCGATGGCCCAGGCGCGAGGTGTCGGCGAGGCCGTCGATGCCGAAGAACAGGTAGAAGGCGCCGGGCGGGGCGGCGAAGCGGACGCGGCCGGTGGCGGCGAGCGCATCGACCAGGATGCGGCGGCTCTCGGCGATGCGGGCGATCTGGTGGGCGAGGAAGCCCTCGCCCTGGTCGAGGGCGGCGATCGCGCCGCGCTGGACGAAGACGGCGACGCCGGAGGTCGAGTACTGGATCAGGTTCTCGAGCATGTCGCCCATCTCGGGCGGGGCCTCGATCCAGCCGATACGCCAGCCGGTCATCGCCCAGTTCTTGGAGAAGGTGTTGACGAAGATCACTCGATCCTCGGGGGTCGCGACGTCGTGGAACGACGGCGCGCGCGGGCTCCCGTCCCAGACGAAGCGGCCGTAGACCTCGTCGGCGACGATCCAGAAGCCGTGGGTGCGGGCGAGTTCGAGAAGGCGGACGAGATCGTCGCGGCTCGCGGTCCAGCCGGTCGGATTGCAGGGCGAATTGATCACCACGACGCGGGTGGCCGGGGTCACGGCGGCGGCGAGGCGGTCGAGATCGAGGCTCCAGCCGTCGAGGTGGAAGTCCATCGGCAGGTCGACGACGCGGGCGCCGCGCACGCCGGCGGCGGCGGGCACGTTGGGCCAGGCGGGCGAGGGTACGATCACCTCGTCGCCGGGGCCGGCGAGCGCGGTCAGGGTGATCTGGATCGCCTGCATGCCGGAGGCGGTGACGAAGAAGCGATCGGGCGCGAAGTCGCGGCCGTAGAGCATCGCATGATGGCGGGCGAGGGCGTCGCGCAGTTCGGGGATGCCGCGCTGCCACGTATAGAAGGTCTCGCCGGCGGCGAGCGAACGGGTGGCGGCGTCGCAGATGAAGCGCGGGGTGGGCAGATCCCCCTCCCCGGCCCACAGCGGGATCAGGCCCTGGCGGCCGCGACCGTAGTTCATCACCTCGACGATGCCGGAGGGAGGGGCGGAGAGGGCCTCGGGACGCAGGCCGGCGAGGAAATCGGTCATGTCGGCTCCGGTTCGGCGGATCGGGGAGAAAGCGCGTACGGCGCCCGTGGGCGCCGCAACAGATCGAAGGTGGGGCACCGGCGCGGCGTCAGCCCTGCTTCTTGAGGAGATCGCGGATCTCTTCGAGCAGCACTTCGGACTTGGACGGCTCGGGCGCCGGGGCGGGGGCGGCAGCCTCCTGCTTCTTCAGCCGGTTCATGCCCTTGACGACCAGGAACAGGACGAAGGCGATGATGAGGAAGTTCAGGGTCACGGTCAGGAACTGGCCGTAGCCGAGAGTGGCGCCGAGTTCCTTGGCCTTGGCGTAGGTGGCGGGCGCATCGGTGCCGCCGAGCAGCGACTTCAGCAGCACGAACTTGTTGGAGAAGTCGAGGCCGCCGGTGATGGCGCCGATGATCGGCATGATGACGTCGCCGACCATGCTGTCGACGATCTTGCCGAAGGCACCGCCGATGATCACACCGATGGCCAGATCGACCACGTTGCCCTTCAGGGCGAATTCCTTGAATTCCTTCAACATGAGTGGCGTCCTCGTTTCGCTGGTGCCGAGCGGATCGCGCAGAGCGCGGTCGCGAGCACACGGAATGGAGAGGGAGCGCCGCGGCGCGCCTGCGGCGACAACCGGGCGGACCCGTGATGCGATCGTCCGACACCACGATCGTCTCTCGCCTTCTCCCACGTCGCGAGCGCGGCGACAACCATTGCGACCAAAGTCGAGCAAATTTGCTGCGAATCGCGCCGATGCGATGGACAGGCGGGGCGGCCTCGTGCTCTATGTCGAGACAATTGGTCGCGCCGGCACCATCCTGTCTCGTAGAAGGCCGCCGAACCATGCTGCAAGGCTGGCTCGTACTCTCAGTCGCCATCGCCTATATCGGCCTGTTGTTCGGCATCGCCCACTATGGTGACCGTACGGCGCGCTTCGCGCGTTCGCGCGATGGACGTCCACTCATCTATGCACTCACCCTCGGCGTCTACTGTACCTCGTGGACGTTCTTCGGCTCTGTTGGTCAGGCGGCCAACAAGGGGCTCGACTTCCTGACGATCTACGTGGGGCCGATCCTGCTCTACCTGTTCGGGATGGGGGTGATCCGGCGGGTGGTGAAGCTCTCCAAGACCGAGCGCATCACCTCGATCGCCGACTTCATCGCGGCGCGCTACGGCAAGAGCCAGCGGCTGGCCGCGGTGGTCACCATCATCGCCTTCATCGGGGTGGTTCCCTACATCGCGCTGCAGTTGAAGGCGGTGTCGCAGTCGGTGACGACGCTGGTCGATCACATCGACTTCGGGATCCGGGCGACGCCGTTCCGGCCCGACGTGCCGCTGACGGTGGCGCTGTCGATGGCGGCCTTCGCCTGCCTGTTCGGCACCCGCCACATCGACAGCACCGAGCACCAGTCCGGGCTGATGCTGGCGATCGCGGCGGAATCGGTGGTGAAGGTGGTGACGCTGACGATCGTCGGTCTCTACGTCTGTTTCGGGCTGTTCGCCGGCCCCGCCGACCTGTGGCGGGCGGTGAGCGAAAATCCGATCGCCTCCAACATGTTCGCGCACGGGTTGGCGGGCGGCAACTGGATCGTGATGACCATGTTGTCGACGTTCGCGATCCTGCTGCTGCCGCGCATGTTTCACGTCGGCGTGGTGGAGAACCACACCGCCGGCGAGCTCTCCACGGCGCGCTGGTTCTTTCCCGGCTATCTGGTGGCGATCAACGTCTTCGTGGTGCCGATCGCGCTCGCCGGACTGGTGCGTTACGGCACCGTCATCGACGCCGACATCTACGTGCTGCGACTGCCGCTCGACGCGGGGTCGTCGATCATCACCATGGTGGCCTTCATCGGCGGGCTGTCGGCGGCGACGGGCATGGTGATCGTGTCGTCGTTGGCGCTGGCGGTGATGGTGTGCAACGAGTTGGTGGCGCCGATCCTGGTGCGCCATGCCGGCGGCGACGGCGAGAACGAGCCGAGCATGGTGCGGCTGCTGCTCATGGTGCGCCGGGTCGCGATCTTCGCCATTCTGGGGTTGGCCTACGCCTATCACCGGGCGGTGGCGGACGCCTCGGCGCTGTCCGACATCGGGCTGCTCGCCTTCGCGGCGATCGCGCAGTTCGCCCCGGCCTTCATCGGGGCGCTGTTCTGGCGACGCGGCACCGCGCGCGGGGCGATCGCCGGTATTCTGGTCGGGTTCGCGGCATGGCTCTACACGCTGGCCGTGCCGACCTTCATCGAGGCGGGCTACGGCTCGTCGACGCTGCTGCAGAACGGGCCGTTCGGGCTGTGGCTGCTCAGGCCGCAGGCGCTGTTCTCGATCGGGTTCGATCCGCTGGCGCACGGGGTGTTCTGGAGCCTCGTCTTCAACACCGCCGCCTTCGTCTCGGTGTCGCTGATGCGCATGCCGGAGCCGATCGAGCGGCTGCAGGCCAACATCTTCGTACCCTCCGACTTCGTGCCGACGCCGGCGCTCAGGCGCTGGCGCACCGCGGTCACGGTCGAAGATCTGGTCTCGACGGTGGCGCGCTATCTCGGCGAGGAGCGCACCGAGCGCGCCTTCCGCGACTTCGGGCGGACACATGCGCTGGCGCTCGACGGCGAGCGGCCGGCCGACCTCCATCTCCTGCGCTTCGCCGAGCAGTTGCTCGCCTCGGCGATCGGAGCGGCCTCGTCGCGGCTGGTGCTGTCGCTGCTGGTCAAGCGGCGCGATCCCTCGACCAAGGCGGCGATGAAGCTGCTCGACGACGCCTCCGCCGCCATCCAGTACAATCGCGACCTCCTGCAGATCGCGCTCGATCAGGTCGGCCAGGGCATCTCGGTGTTCG
>ERZ1645187.5078-NODE-5078-length-10389-cov-16.817496_pt1 | contig 10389 bp, 4 predicted proteins | sample MGYA00575352_ERZ1645187 | MGnify/ENA primary metagenome ERZ1645187 (study PRJEB40837, sample SAMN11349314) | freshwater sediment metagenome | isolation source: river sediment | host: Sediment | place: India: Wazaribad , New Delhi | collected 2017-02-21 ...
GCCTTCTTGGCGGACGGCGTATTGGCCATGGACGAGCCTCTCCTGGATCTCGACGGCGTCGCCCTCGAACCGACCATCGCTCGGCCCCCGAAGGGAACCGCTCGATCCGTCGGGGCCGACACGAACGATAGGGGCGGCGGCGAAACCTGCCCGCCACCGAGTGGGGCGAGCTTATAGCGACGCTCGGGCGGGCCGTCAACGCCCGCCCGTGTCGCCGACGCCTCAGCGATGGCTGAAATTCGCCTTGCGCTTCTCGACGAAGGCGGCCATGCCCTCCTTCTGATCGGCGGTGGCGAACATCGACTGGAACAGCCGCCGCTCGAAGCGCAGCCCTTCGGCGAGCGAGCCCTCGAAGGCGCGGTTGACCGTCTCCTTGGTCATCATCGTCGCCGACAGCGACAGACCGGCGATTTCGCCGGCCACCGCCACCACCGCCTCGACGAAGCCCTCGGCCGGCAGGATGCGGGCGACCAGACCGGAACGCTCGGCTTCCGCTGCGTCCATCATCCGGCCGGTCAGGCACAGGTCCATCGCCTTGGCCTTGCCGACGGCGCGGGTCAGCCGCTGCGTGCCGCCCGCCCCCGGCATCACGCCGAGCTTGATCTCCGGCTGGCCGAACTTCGCCGTCTCCGCCGCGACGATCATGTCGCACATCATGGCGAGTTCGCAGCCGCCGCCGAGCGCGAAGCCGGCGACGCCGGCGACGATCGGCTTGCGGACGCGGCTGACCCGGTCCCACGAGGTGATGAAGTCGTCGAGATAGGTCGAGGGATAGCCGAGCGCCTGCATCTCCTTGATGTCGGCGCCGGCCGCGAAGGCCTTCTCCGAACCGGTGATCACCACCGCACCGATCTCGGCGTCGGCCTCGAAGACGTCGAGCGCCGCATTGACCTCGGCCATCAGCGCCGAATTGAGCGCATTGAGCGCCTTGGGGCGGTTCAGGATGATCAGGCCGACGCGGCCGCGGGTCTCGACCAGGATGTTCTCGTAAGCCATGCCGATGTCCTCTTCGCGGGAACGCTCGCCGGGGGGCGAGGGGCGACCGCCGCGGACGACGCGGCAGTTTCGGGAAAAGGGCTAACGGAGACTGCCGCCGCGATCAACGGCCTTTCGCGCGCCGCCCGCCCGTCGCGGCGCCGGGCGGCGGTGTCGGCCCCTGGCAGATCGGGCAGAAGAAGGTCGACCGGCCGGACTGGACGAGCCGTTCGACCGTGCCGCCGCACCCCGCCGCCCGGCACGGCTCGCCGGCGCGATCGTAGACGGCGAAACTGTGCTGGAAATAGCCGAGCTCGCCGTCGGTCTGCCGATGGTCGCGCAGCGACGAGCCACCGGCGGCGATCGCCTCGTCGAGCACGGCGCGGATCGCCGCCGCCAGATCGGCGAGGCGGCCGTCGCCGTCGCCCGCCGCCGTCACCGTCGCCCCGGCGGGGAGCCGCGGGTCGAGCCGCGCCCGCCACAGCGCCTCGCAGACATAGATGTTGCCGAGCCCGGCGACGAGCCGCTGATCGAGAAGCGCCGCCTTGAGCGGCGTCGCCCGCCCGGCGAAGAGCGCCGCCAGCACCTCGCCCGAGAGCGCGTTGCCGGTCGGCTCCAGCCCGAGCCCGGCGAGCGAGGGATGCTCCGCGAGCCGGCCGCGATCGACGAGATCCATGAAGCCGAAGCGGCGCGGATCGTTGTAGGTGACCGTGGCGCCGCCCTCGAGATGGAAGACCACGTGATCGTGCGCCGCCGAACGGTCGCGCGGCCGGACGAAGTCGCCGAGCAGCGTCTCCTCCTCGGGCAGGCGGATGCGGAACGACCCCGACATGCCGAGATGGGCGATCAGCACCTCGCCGGTGGACAGATCGGCGAGGAGATATTTCGCCCGCCGCGCCAGGGCGGTGACCGTCGCCCCCTCGAGCCGGGCGACGAAACGCTCCGGGAACGGGATGCGCAGGTTCGCCCGCCGTTGCTCGACACGGACGATGCGCGCCCCTTCGAGAACCGGGGCGAGGCCGCGGCGGACCGTCTCGACTTCCGGCAGTTCCGGCATCGTCCGTCCCTCTCGCCGCTCAGCGGCCGCAGGCGATCGGCACCACCCGGGCGCCCGAGGCCGCGACGATCGCCGCCGTGGTGCGCGCCGGTCCGGCCGCCCCCCGCTCCAGCGACAGCCCGGCCCCGCCCAGCACCGCGGCGATCGCCTCCGCCCCGGCGGCGTCGTAGCTCGCCTGCGGCAGCAGGCCGGCGATGGTGCGGCGCTCGTCCGGTGCCCCGGCGATCACGCCGACCAGTCGGCCCGAAGCATCGAAGGCGGCGGCACCGAGCCCGCCGCGTTGCAGGGCGGCGCGCACGCCGCGGACCGTCACCTCGCCGCCGGTGACCGCGAGGCCGGCCGGACCGCTGGCGACCACGGTGAGTGTCGCCGCCGCACCCGGCGCGGCGTCGGCCAGGACCAATGCGCCCGCCGGCGCGGCGGCGCCCTCGACCGAAAGGAGCGCGAGACGGCGCTCGCCGTCGCTCGCCGCGACGCTCGCCGGCCGCCCGCCGACCGCGAGGCTGCGACAGTCGGCGACCGCCGCCGCCGCGGTCAGAACCCGCCCCGGCGCCACGACGAGGCCGGAGGCGGCGATCCCGGCCGGCTTCGGCGGGCTCGGCGGCGTCGCCGGTCCCGTGGGCTGGCTCTGCGGCCCGGGTTGCGGCCCCGGTTGCGCCGTCTGGCCGCCGGCCGCCGCCGTGCCCTCGGCGGCGACGCCCTCGAACGTGCCGGCGGTGGCGATGACGACCCGGCCGAACTCCGGACCGATCGCCGGGTCGTGGCGCAGCGAAAAGCCGCGCAGGCCCGCCGGCGTGCGCACGAAACGGGTGTAGCCCTGGCGCCCGGCGCTGGTTTCGGCGATGACGAACCAGTCGGTGCGGATCACCGCATAGGTGACGCGACGATCCGGCGTCTCGGCCTTCAGCGTCTCGAAGAGGCCGGCGAGATCCTGGCCCGGGACGGCGAAACTGCGCAGCTCGATGCGGCCGTCCGCCGAGGTCCAGCGACTGCCGCCGTCGACGGCGACCGGCTTGCCGACCAGCTTCGTCGGCACGCCGAGCCGCGCGCCGGTCGCCGCATCGGCGACCATCCGCCAGCCGAAGCCGTCGCGCTTGGTCGCCGCGACTTCGGCGAGCTTGGCCACCGCCGGTGCCGTCGGGATGCCGTCGGCGGCGAACTTGTGGCGGGCCTGGAAGGCGGCCACGCCCTCGAATGTCATGCGGCCGAAGGTGCCGTCGAGCGCCCCGGCATAGTCGCCTGTCCACACGAGGCCGGTCTGAATGTCGATGCGCTCGGCCATCGGCCGCGCCTCCCAGGCGGCGCGGGCGGCGTCGAGCACCGCCGGCGCCGGTCCGGCCGGCGTCGTCGCCGGGCCTGCCGGTTTCGCCGGGGTCGCGGGTGTCGCGGCGGGCTTCGCCGGCGTTGCCGTCGCCCCGGCGCCCTTCGGCGCGTTGCCGGCGATCTGCGCGGCGGCGGGGCCTGCGACCGCGAGAAGGCCGGCGAATGCGGCGGCGGCGAGGCGCGCGCGCTGCGGGACGAGAGCCACCATGTCGACCTCCTGATCAGCCTGCCCGCCGCGAGCGCTCGGCTCCCCTCGGGCGGGACGGATTCTCTCAGAGGCGGGGGAGCGCGTCGAGTCGCGTCGGCGAGATTGCGACGATGGTGCGAGCCGGCGGAGCGCCATTCCGCACAGTGCGGCCGCCGGGTTCGGTGCTATGATCGTCGCCGCTTCGTCCCCCGTGGTTCGACCACGGCGGGACCGGCTGCGATTGCCGACGTCCCATTGCCCGAAATCCGCCCGTTCGCCGATCGGCGAGGAGGAGACGAGATGCGCACCGCCCTGCGTTCCCTGATCACCGCCGTCGTGGTCTTCGCCGCTTCCGCGACCGCCTTCGCCGCCGACAAGATCTTCAGCCGCGACGGTCTCGCCTCCGATGCGGTCCGCCTCGAGGCGACGCTGAAGGCGCGGCCGCCGCGCCCCGGCGATCTCGCCCAGCTCAAGCGCGACGGCGAGGCGATGCGCGACGCCGCCACGGCGGAAGCGATCTGGGGCCGGGTGATCGCACTCGCCCCCAAGGACTGGGTGGCGTGGCAGCGCTATGCCCAGGCCGCCGCTTCGGTCAATCCTGCCGACTATTCCGAGCGCTGGCAGCGCCGCCGCGACGCCCATGCCGCCGCCTATCAGGCCTATCGGTTGGCCACCGCGCCGCGCGACGAGGCGCTGGCGCTCGGCACCCTGGCGGCCACCTATGTCGCCGCCGACGAGAAACACGAGGCGCTGGTCGTCCTGCGCTCGGCGCTCAAGGTCGCTCAGGTGCCGGAAGTGGCGACGCTCTACGACCGCCTGCGTCCGGAATTCGGCTTCCGCCTCGACGAGTTCAAGGTCGACAGCGACGCGGCGAGCCCGCGCGCCTGCTTCACCTTCACCGAAGATCTGAAGACCGGCGGCAAGACCGACTACGCCCCCTTCGTCGCCGTGACCGGCCTCGCCACCCCGGCGATCACCGTCGAGAGCCGCCAGATCTGCGTCGACGGCCTCGAGCACGGCAAGCGCTACGGCATCGTCCTGCGCGCCGGTCTGCCCTCGGCGGTCGGCGAAGACCTGCTGAAGGCCACCGACTACGACGTCTACGTGCGCGATCGCAAGCCGCAGGTGCGCTTCACCGGCCGCAACTACGTCCTGCCGGCGACCGGCCAGGAAGGCCTGCCGGTGGTCAGCGTCAACACGCCCTCGGTCGAGCTCTCGGTCTATCGCATCGGCGACCGCTCGCTCGGCGCCACCGTGCGCGACGAGAGCTTCCTCGGCTCGCTCGACGGCTATCAGGCCAAGAAGATCGCCGACGAGAAGGGCCGCCACGTGTGGTCGGGCTCGATGGCGATCAAGCCGGACCTCAACAAGGACACCGTGACCGCCTTCCCGGTGATCGACGCCGTCGGCCGGCTGGAGCCGGGCGTCTACGTGATGACCGCCAAGCTGCCCGGACCGAAGGCGCTCAACGAAGAGGGCGACGAGACGGACGCCTGGGAATCGCGCGCCACCCAGTGGTTCATCGTCTCCGATCTCGGGCTGACCGCCTTCTCCGGCGACGAAGGCCTGACGGTTCTCGCCCGCTCGCTCGGCAGCGCCAGGCCGGTCGCCGGCCTCGAGGTCCGCCTCGTCGCCAAGAACAACGACGTGCTCGCCACCGCCAAGACCGACGGCGACGGCCGCGCCGCCTTCGACGCCGGCCTGACCCGCGGCACCGGCGGCCTCACCCCCGGTCTCGTCGTCGCCCAGGACGGCCACGGCGACTATGCCTTCCTCGATCTCGTCCAGAACGCCTTCGATCTGACAGATCGCGGCGTCAAGGGCCGCATCCCGCCCAAGGGGCTCGATGCCTTCGTCACCACCGAGCGCGGCGTCTATCGCTCCGGGGAGACCGTCTCCGTCACCGCGCTCCTGCGCGACACCCGCGGCCGCGCCGTCGCGCAACTGCCGCTGACTCTGGTGGTGCAGCGCCCCGACGGCGTCGAATATCGCCGCGCCTCGGTCGCCGACCAGGGCGACGGCGGCCGCGCGTGGTCGCTGGCGCTGATCTCCGGCCTGCAGACCGGCACCTGGCGGATCAAGGCCTATGCCGATCCCAAGCGCCCGCCGATCGGCGAGACCAGCTTCCTCCTCGCCGACTACGTGCCCGAGCGCATCGACGTCACCCTGAAGGCCCAGAAGCCGCGGCTCGCCAAGGGCGAACCGGCGATCGTCGACGTCCAGGCCGATCATCTCTACGGCGCGCCCGGCGCCGAACTCGAGGTGCGCGGCGACGTCACCGTCGAACTCGCCGAGACCACCACCGTTCCCGGCCTCGAGGGCTACACCGTCGGCCTCGACGACGAACCCTTCGAATCCGTCTCCAAGGAACTGGAGGAGACCGGCTCCACCGACGAGAAGGGCCATGCCCGGCTGACCGTCGAGATCCCGCCGACCACCGTGACGCGGCCGTTGCAGGCCAAGGTCGACGTGGCGGTGACCGAGGCCGGCGGCCGCGCCGTCGAGCGCGTCGTCACCCTGCCGATCCTGCCGGCCGGTCCGGTGATCGGCATCAAGCCGCGCTTCGACCCCGGCGGCCTCGCCGCCGGCGCCAAGGCCGAATTCGACGTCGTCGCCGCGCTCGCCGACGGCACCCGTCGCGCACTTCCCGGCGTGCGCTGGGAACTGATGGCGGTCGAACGGCGCTGGCAGTGGTTCAATTCCGACGGGCGCTGGGAACATCAGGTCATCAAGACCACCCGCCGGCTCGCCGACGGCCGCATCGACCTCGCCACCGGCGATCCGGCGCGCCTGTCGCTGCCGGTCGACTGGGGCAGCTATCGCCTGGAGATGAAGGCCGACGACGGCTCGCACAGCTCGATCGGCTTCGCCGTCGGCTGGGCCGGCTCGGAGAAGGCCGACAGCCCCGACGTCCTCGACGTGGCGATCGACAAGACCGCCTATGCCAAGGGCGAGACCGTGGCGGTCCGCGTCAAGCCGCGCTTCGCCGGCACCGCGACCGTGGCGATCGTCACCGACCGCGTCGAGACCATGAAGGTCGTCGACGTCGATCCCGCCGGCACCACGGTCGAGTTCCCGGTCGATTCGGCCTGGGGCTCGGGCGCCCACGTCGTCGCCATCGCCCATCGGCCGCTCGACGCCAAGGCGCGCCGCCAGCCCGGCCGCGCCATGGGCGTGGCGTGGTTCGCCGTCGATCCCAAGGCCCATGTCCTCGGCATGGACCTCGCGACCGAAGCGATGATCCGCCCGCGCGGCTCGCTGCGCATTCCCATCAAGCTCGACGGCGCCCAGGGGGCGAAGGCCCATGTCGTCGTCGCCGCGGTCGACGTCGGCATCCTCAATCTCACCCGCTTCGAGACGCCCGACCCCGACCGCTGGTTCTTCGGACAGAAGCAGCTGCCGGTCGACGTGCGCGATCTCTACGGCCTGATCATCGACGGCATGCAGGGCACCCGCGGCGAGATCCGCTCCGGCGGTGACGGCGGCGCCGACATGAGCGCCGCCCCGCCGCGCGAAGCGCCCTTCGCCCGCTATTCCGGCGTCGTCGACGTCGGAGCGGACGGCACCGCCGAAGTCGTCTTCGACGTTCCGGCCTTCAACGGCACGGTGCGGGTGATGGCGATGGCCTGGACCGCCGACAAGGTCGGCCATGCCGCCCGCGACGTCGTCGTGCGCGACGCGGTGGTGGTCCAGCCGACCGCGCCGCGCTTCCTGGCGCTCGGCGACCGCTCGACGCTGCATTTCGCCCTCGACAACGTCGAAGGAGCGGCCGGCGACTACCGGGTCGAACTCGACCTGCGCGGACCGCTGGTGGTGCCGGCCGAGGCGCTGACCACCACGGTGAAACTGGCGGCCAAGGGCCGCTCGGCCTTCACCGTGCCGGTGACCGCGGCCGGGCTCGGCCCGGCGTCGGTCGCGGTGCGACTGACCGGACCGGGCATCGACGCCACCCAGACCGTGTCCTTCGCCGTCCAGGCGCCGACCACCGAGGTCTATCGCCGCTCGGTGCAGCAACTGGTTCCGGGCGGCTCGGTGGCGATCTCCTCGGATCTCCTCGCCGACTATCTGCCGGGCACCGGCGCGGTGTCGGTGGCGGTGACGCCGTGGAGCGCGCTCGACGTGCCGGCGCTTCTCAGGGCGCTCGACCGCTATCCCTTCGGCTGCAGCGAACAGCTGGTCAGCCGGGCGCTGCCGCTTCTCTACGTCAACAAACTGGCGGCGCAGGAGAACCTCGCCCTCGACGAGGGCGCCTCCGATCGCGTCGTGGCGGTGATCGACCGCGTGCTCTCGCGGCAGGACGCGAGCGGATCGTTCGGCCTGTGGAGCGCCGGCAGCGGCACCGACGACGTCTGGCTCGACGCCTATGTCACCGACTTCCTGACCCGCGCCCGCGAAATGGGCTTCGCCGTGCCGCAGAAGGCCTTCGATCTGGCCCTCGACCGGCTGCGCAACCACGTCGCCAACGACACCGATCCCAAGGTGGAATCGAGCTCCGATCTCGCCTACGCGATCTATGTCCTGGCCCGCAACGGCCGCCCGGTGATGGGCGACCTGCGCTATCTGACCGATCAGAAGATCGATCTCTTCACCACCGCCTCGGCCCGCGCCCAGCTCGCCGCCGGCCTCGCCCTGCTCGGCGACTTCAACCGCGCCGAGCCGGTGTTCCAGTCGGCGATCGGCCGCCTGAAGAGCAGCGAGCGCGACCGCGGCTGGCGCGCCGACTACGGCTCGCCGCTGCGCGACGGCGCCATGCTGATCACCCTGATGGCCGAGGCCGGCCGCTCGACGGCGGAATGGGCCGATGCCGGCATCGTCGTCGAACGCTCGCGCGACGCGCGGCCGTCGAGCTCGACCCAGGAACAGGCCTGGATGGTGGTCGCCGCCGCGGCGATCGCCAAACAGACCGAAAAGCAGCAGGTCACCGTGACCGGCGGCACCCAGCCGGAGACCAGGGCCGGCGCCTTCTACCGCACCTTCCGCGCCGACGAACTCGACGGCCGCACCTTCACCGTCTCGGCGACGGTTCCGGCCGACGCCCGGCTGGCGACGCGGGTGGTCGTGACCACCTCCGGCCATCCGGTGACCCCGGAACCGGCCGCCTCGAACGGCTACACCATCGAGCGCAGCTTCTTCACCCCCGACGGCGCCAAGGCGGATCTCGCCAAGATCCGCCAGACCGACCGGCTGGTGGTGGTGCTCAAGGTGACCGAGCCGACGGCGGAGACGGCGCGGGTGGTGGTGGTCGATCGCCTGCCCGCCGGCTTCGAGATCGCCGATCCCAAGCTCGTCGACGGCGGCGAGACCCAGGCCTTCTCCTGGCTCGAGGGCTCGGTGACGCCGACCACCAGCGAGTTCCGCGACGACCGCTTCGTCGCCGCCTTCGACCGCACCAAGGGCCAGTCGGCGTTCTTCAACGCCGCCTACGTGGTGCGGGCGGTGACGCCGGGCCGCTACGTGCTGCCCCCGGCGGTGATCGAGGACATGTACCGGCCGGAACGCTTCGGCCGCACTGCCTACGGCACCATCGACGTGGCGCCGCGCAAGTGAGACGGCGCCGCGACGGCACGGAGTGAGCGCCGGTGAGTGAGACGGTCCCGAGCGAGGCGACGACGCAGGGCGGGCGCCGCGGGCGCATCGCCCTGCGGCTCTACGCCGTCGCCGTCGCCGGGCTCGTCGTCGTCGCCCTCGGGCTCGGCGCCCTGCGCGGCGCCGTGCTGCGCCTGCCGCCGCTCGATCCGCGCCTCGCCGAGGTGCGCTCGACGGTGGTGCTCGATCGCGACGGCCGCCTGCTGCGGCCCTTCCTCACCGACGACGGCCGCTGGCGTCTGCCGGTGGCGGTCGACGACGTCGATCCGCGCTTCCTCGATCTGCTCTTCGCCTTCGAGGACCGCCGTTTCTTCGCACACGGCGGCGTCGACGCCCGTGCCGTGGCGCGCGCCGTCGGCCAGGGCCTGCGCTCGGGGCGGGTCGTCTCCGGCGCCTCGACCCTGACCATGCAGGTCGCCCGCCTGCTCGAGCCCGACGATCGCCGCGACGTCGCCGCCAAGACGCGACAGGTCGTCCGCGCCCTCGATCTCGAACGACGCTTTTCCAAGCGTGAGATCCTCGCCTTCTATCTCGGCCTCGCCCCCTACGGCGGCAACATCGAGGGCGTCCGCGCCGCGACGCTGGCGTGGTTCGGCAAGGAACCGAAACGCCTGTCGCTCGCCGAAGCCGCCCTGCTCGTCGCCCTGCCGCAGTCGCCCGAGACCCGGCGGCCCGACCGCTTCTCCGAGCGCGCGCGCCGCGCCCGCGACCGCGTCCTCGACCGGGCGCTCGCCGTCGGTCTGGCCGCCCCCGACGACGTCGCCCGCGCCCGCGCCGAGCCGATCCCGACATCCCGCCGCCCCTTCCCGATGCTGGCGCCGCATCTCGCCGAAGACCTCGTCGCCGAACGCCCGGACGACCACGTCCAGCGCACCACCGTCGACGCCCGTCTCCAAGGCGCCCTCGAAACGCTGCTGCGCGAGCGCGCCGAGACCTGGCCGGCGGCCCAGTCGGCGGCGATCGTCGTGCTCGACGTGGCCACCGGCGATCTGCTCGCCAGCGTCGGCGGGCCGGACTATTTCGCCACGGCCCGCGCCGGCGGCGTCGATCTCACCCGAGCGGTGCGCTCGCCCGGCTCGGCCCTGAAGCCCTTCATCTATGCCCGCGCCTTCGAGGAGGGCCTCGCCCATCCCGAGACGGTGCTCGAAGATCGGCCGATGCGCTGGGGCGCCTGGGCGCCGGAGAACTTCGATCAGAGCTTCACCGGCACGGTGACGGCCCGCCACGCCCTGCAGCAGTCGCTCAACATGCCGGCGGTGCA
>ERZ1645187.5079-NODE-5079-length-10388-cov-30.117778_pt1 | contig 10388 bp, 10 predicted proteins | sample MGYA00575352_ERZ1645187 | MGnify/ENA primary metagenome ERZ1645187 (study PRJEB40837, sample SAMN11349314) | freshwater sediment metagenome | isolation source: river sediment | host: Sediment | place: India: Wazaribad , New Delhi | collected 2017-02-21 ...
GGATCTTGACGTTGGCCGGCCGCTGCGGCACCGCCCATTCCGAGGTCGGCGGCAGGCGCATGCCGTAGTAGACGATGATGCCGGCGGCGGCGATGCCACCCCAGATGCCGGCGACCACCAGCCAGTAGATCAGCCGACGGAAGAGACCGAACAGCCCGCCCGACGGCGGCCGCCGACCTCCGCCCCGATCGCGCCTGCGCGGCGTCTCTTCGTCCATGGCCTCGTCCTCGTCGTCGCGTCGGGCTTCGCGCCGCCGTCGACGCGGCGCCTCGCGAGCCTCTTCGTCGCGCTCGGCCCGGATCTCGCGTTCGGCGATGTAGGGGGTCGGTTCGATGCGCCCGTCGCCGCGCTCGCGTGCCGGCCCGCGGCGCACCGGTCCGTGCCCCGCGCTCGGCCGATCCTCCGGCCGCAGACGCAGATCGAGTCGATCGGGAGCATCCCACTCCTCGTCGAACACCGGATCTCGTCGCCGATCGGGTTGTCGCACCACGCCTCTCCGCCCCCGGGCTCGCCCGAGCCCACCCCGGCCGTCGCCGAGAGCCGACGCACCGAAGGGGCGCCGCCATCGGCGACACCCCTTCTGAAAAAGTATTTCGGGCGTTTTAAGGCGAGGTTAAGTGCGTTGGCATCACTCCGCCGCGTGCTGCCGCCGCCACGACTGCGCCTCGACCGCAGCCAGCGTCGACATGTTGACCACGCCGCGCGAGGTCACCGACGGGGTCAGAATGTGCGCCGGCTTGGCGGTGCCGAGCAGGATCGGCCCGACGTGCAGCGCGTCGGTCATCGCCTTGATGAGATTGAGGGCGATGTTGCCGGCGTCGAGCGAGGGGAACACCAGGAGATTGGCGTCGCCCCTGAGCGTCGTGTCCGGCATGACCCGCTCGCGGATCTCGCGCACGATCGCCGCGTCGCCGTGCATCTCGCCGTCGATCTCCATCGTCGGATCGAGCTCGCGCACCAGTTCGAGCACGTGACGCATCTTGTGCGCCGACGGAATGTCGCGCGAACCGAAGTTGGAGGCCGACAGCAGCGCCGCCTTGGGCTCCAACCCGAAGCGACGGATGTGCCGCGCCGCCAGGATGGTGGCGTGGGCGATCTCCTCCGCCGACGGGTCCGGCCGCACGTAGGTGTCGGTCAGGAACCACGCGCCGCGCTGCGAGATCAGCAGCGACACCGACGAGAAGTCGGTCTCGCCCGTATCGGCGCCGATCACGTCGACCACGACGCGGCGATGCCGTTCGTAGCCACCCTGCAGGCCGCAGATCAGCGCATCCGCATCGCCGCGCTCCACCGCCACCGCACCGATCACCGTGGTGTTCGACCGCACGATGGTGCGCGCCCCGTCCGGCGTCACGCCGCGCCGGCCGACCTTGCCGAAGTAGGTGGCGACGTAATCGTTGTAGCGCGGGTCGTTGGCCGGATCGACCACCTGAAAATCGACGTCCGGACGGATGTTCAGCCCGAACTTCTCGCAGCGCGCCTCGATCACCTTCGGCCGCCCGACCAGGATCGGCACCGCCACCTTTTCCTCGAGCAGCACCTGCGCCGCACGCAGCACCCGCTCGTCCTCGCCGTCGGTGTAGACGATGCGGCTCTTCTGCCTGGTCGACTTCGCCGCCGCGGTGATCGGCTTCATGATGAGGCCGGAGCGGAACACGAAGCGCGACAGGCGATCGACATAGGCGTCGAAATCGGTGATCGGCCGCCGCGCCACCCCCGATTCCATCGCCGCCCTGGCCACCGCCGGGGCAATCCGCAGCATCAGTCGCGGGTCGAACGGCGACGGAATGAGATGGTCGGGCCCGAACACCGCCGGCCCACCATCGGCCGAGCGCGCCACCGTATCGGCCGCCTGCTCGTGCGCCAGCGCCGCGATGGCGCGCACCGCGGCGAGCTTCATGTTCTCGTCGATGGTGGTCGCACCGACGTCGAGCGCGCCGCGGAAGATGTGCGGGAAACACAGGACGTTGTTGACCTGATTGGCGAAATCCGAGCGCCCGGTGCAGATCATCGCATCGGGGCGCACCTCGCGGGCGAGATCCGGCATGATTTCCGGCGTCGGATTGGCCAGCGCCAGGATCATCGGCCGGTCCGACATCTTCTTCAGGAGCTCCGGCTTCAGCACCCCGCCCGCCGACAGGCCGAGGAACACGTCGGCCCCCTCGATCACCTCCGCGAGCGTCCGCTTGTCGGTCTCCTTGGCGTAGACCTCCTTGTAGCGGTCCATCAGCTTCTCGCGGCCGACGTGGACCAGCCCCTCGAGATCGCACACCCAGATGTTCTCGCGCTTGGCGCCGAGCGAAACCAGCAGATTGAGACAGGCCAGCGCCGCCGCGCCCGCCCCCGAGGCGACGATCTTCACCTCGCCGATCTTCTTCTCGGCGATCTCGAGCCCGTTGAGGATGGCGGCTGCGACGATGATCGCCGTGCCGTGCTGATCGTCGTGGAAGACCGGGATCTTCATCCGCTCCCGCAGCTGCTTCTCGATCTCGAAGCACTCGGGCGCCTTGATGTCCTCGAGATTGATGCCGCCGAAGGTCGGCTCCAGCGCCGCCACCACCTCGACCATCTTCTCCACGGTCGGCGCGTCGACCTCGATGTCGAACACGTCGATGCCGGCGAACTTCTTGAAGAGGACCGCCTTGCCCTCCATCACCGGCTTGGAGGCCAGCGGTCCGATGTTGCCGAGGCCGAGCACCGCGGTGCCGTTGGAGACCACCGCCACCAGATTGGCGCGGGTGGTGTAGTCGTCGGCGGTTTCCGGATCGTCCTTGATCGCCAGACACGGCGCCGCGACGCCCGGCGAATAGGCCAGCGCCAGATCGCGCTGGTTGCCGAGCGGCTTGGTCGCCTGGATCTCCAGCTTCCCCGGCCGCGGGCTCTTGTGGAAGAACAGCGCGGCTTCCGACAGTTCGTCGTTGTGGGATCGCGCCGACCAGGGGGCGGACGTCTCGGAGGTGGGCTCCGTCGCCATGGGTGTCTCTCCTCGCTCGGTGATCTGGGACCGCCGGGAACCGTTTCGGCGGGTCGTCTCCGGGACCGACGGTTCTGGCGCCGTCGCCTGCGACCACTCGCCGCAACGGTTAACGTCGGAAAACCGCCGCGACAAGTGCGGAAAACCGCAAGAAATTGACGTAATCGATTGAATTGCAACAAATTTCGTTGCTGCACTGCCGCACACGGCGCCGTCTCCGCGGTCGTCGGCCTCCCCTGTTGAACCTTGTCGACCGGCACCCCACTCTCCTTCCGCGAAGGTTCGCGATTCGTCGGCCCTCGCTTCGTCATGCCGCGTCCCGTCGGAGGACCCACCCGATGTTCCGCTTCCTGGTGCGTACGCTCGGCCTGTGGAGCCTCGCCGGCGGCTTCGTCGCCGCCGTGATCGACGGCATGAAATCCATAGCCGGCTCGGGGTTACGCCTGTCGACCCTGTGGGAGACCTGGAGCGAACTGGCCCAATCGACCATCGCCCCCACTCGCGCCTGGGTCGAAGCCCACCTCGGGGCCGCCACCTGGACGACCTGCGACCACCTCCTCCGCCTGGCCCCGACCGCCGTCCTCTTCGCCGGCCTCGGCATCGTCCTCATTGCCCTGGCACGCCGACGCGATCCGCCGATCGGCACCGTTCCGTGACCTTTTCCCGTTCGATCGAGCCTTCTTGCTGCGCTGCACATCGAATTAAATCGATTGAAGACGAGATTACCCGGTCTCGTCCCCAAATCCATTGCGACCTTCGCCCACCCTCTCGCCCCGTCACGAACGTCATCCGGATGTCACGTCGGCGCCGTATCGAGCCCTGCTCGCCGCGAAACCCCTTGCCGTCGACCCCCGAGGGCACGATCTGATGACCGATGGCCCGCCCGCGCCGGGCGCCGCCTGAATCGGACTCTCGTGACGAGGAGGACGCGACGATGTTTCCCTTCACTGCCGGCTCCGCCAAGCTGCGCCTGCCCGCCCCCGGCACCGCTCTGCCCGGCCGCCCCGAGCCGATCCCCACCGCCGAACGTCATCTGGTCGGCGGACTGCCGCTGAAACCGGCCTTCCGCGACGGCCTCGTCACCGCGATCTTCGGCCTCGGCTGCTTCTGGGGCGCCGAACGCCTCTACTGGCGCACCCCCGGCGTGGTGGTGACCGCGGTCGGCTACGCCGGCGGCGAGACCCCCAATCCGACCTACGAGGAAGTCTGCTCCGGCCGCACCGGCCACGCCGAAGTGGTGCTGGTGCTGTTCGACCCTGCGGTGGTCGCCTACGAGACGCTCCTGAAGATCTTCTGGGAGGCCCACGACCCGACCCAGGGCATGCGCCAGGGCAACGACGTCGGCACCCAGTATCGCTCCGTGATCTACGCCACCGACGCCGCCCAGCTCGCCGCCGCCGAAGCCTCGCTCGCCACCTACGACCGCGCCCTCGCCGACGCCGACCACGATCAGATCACCACCGAAATTCGCCTCGCCCCGCCCTTCTTCTGGGCCGAGGCCGAGCATCAGCAGTATCTCGCCCGCGTTCCCCAGGGCTATTGCGGCCTCGCCGGCACCGGCGTCGCCTGCCCGATCGAACCCGCCCGACCATCGTCCGGACCGACCGCATGAACGAACCGATGATCACCTGGACCGGCCGCTCGCCGGTGGGCAAGGCCCGCTTCCAGCCCCTCGACGGCGAGACCCTGGCGGTCGCTCTGAAGCGGGTGCTGATCGACGAGATCCTCGCCGCCCGCCGCATCCTCGAAGATCCCGCCGTGAGCCGCGACCGCGCCATCCATCAGGCGCGCCGCCACATGAAGTGGATCCGCAGCTTCTGGTATTTCCTCGCCGAAGTCCCCGGCGCCAACCGAGAGAACCGGCGCGCCCAGGTCCGCGACACCGCCCGCCTGCTCGCCGGTGCCCGCGACGCCGACGTCATGGCCGCCGAGGCCCATCGCCTCCACACCCGCGCCGACGGCCGCGCCCGAGAGGCCGCCGCCCGCCTCGCCGAACGCCTCGACGCCGAGGCCCGCACTGCTCACGCCGAAATACCGCCGATCGAAGCGGTACTTTCGCGTCTGCGCGCCGCCGAGGCCGATGCCCGCTCGCTGCCGACCCGTTTCGACGCCGGCCGCCTCATCGCCGACGCCCTCGTCGCCAGCTATCGCCGCGGCCGCCGCGACTGGCGCGCCATCGACGAGGGCGCCTCCGTCGAAGCCCTGCACGACTGGCGCAAGCGGGTGAAGCGCCGCCGCCATCTCTCCGCCCTGGTCCCGGTCGCCACCGCCGTCACCACCCGCGCGATCCAGGCCGATCTCGAGGATCTCGGCGAAATCCTCGGCGAAGAGCACGATCTCGCCCTCCTGCTCGCCCTTCTCGACCACACCCCGAGCCTACTGGCGCCGTCCGAAGGCCGCGCCGCCTTCCTCGACCTCGTCGCCGACCGCCGCCGCAAATTGAAGAAGGTGGCCATCGGTCTCGGCGAGGAACTCTACGGCGACAAGACGAAGGTGTTCGCCGCCGAGCTCGAGCCCCTATATGATCTGTGATCGCAACCGCGAGAGGAGATGCGTCGCAGATGATCGAGAAGGCTCTGGAGAGAGGTCTGTTCGCCAGCCGCTGGTTGATGGCGCCGATGTATGTCGGCCTCGTCGGCGCGCTGTTCATTCTGATGGGCAAGTTCGCTCAGGCCCTGTTCGAATTCGCCCACCACGCGTTTTCCGCCAGCGAGGCCGAGACGGTTCTCGCCATCCTGTCGTTGATCGACCTGACGCTCGCCGGCAACCTGTTGCTGATCGTCGTCTTCTCCGGTTACGAGAACTTCGTTTCCAAGATCGACGTCGGCAATCACGTCGACCAACCCGACTGGAAGGGCAAGGTCGATTTCGCCGGCCTGAAGATCAAGCTGATCGCCTCGATCGTCGCCATCTCGGGCATCCATCTGCTCAAGATCTTCATGGACATCGGCAAATACAGCGACCGCGACATTCAGTGGATGGTCATCGTCCACGTCGTCTTCGTCGCCTCCGGCGTCCTCCTCGCCCTGATGGACAAGATCCACGGCGGCCACGAGGCGCAGGAAGCCCTGCACTGATACCGAGCCGACGAAGGGTCGACCTTTTCGAAACTTCGTCAGTGAAGGCAAGCCCGACCAGGCGTCGGCCGATCAGGCCGTAACGCACATGAAATTCAGACGAGTCTGAATTTCATGTGCCGGGTATGAGCCCTCACTTCGCCACCAGCACCTCCGAACACGCCGCCGGCAGATCCTGGAGCGTCAGCGGCGGCTTCGGCGGGGTCGGCGGCGACGGCTTCCACGGCTCCGGTCCCAGCCACCAGGCGAGATCGGCGCCGCAGCCGTCGCCCTCGGGCACCTTGTCCTGATCGTGGCAGTCGGCCATGCCGGCCGGGCAGGTCAGCCGCACGTGGAAGTGATAGTTGTGGCCGTACCACGGCCGCACCTTCGCCAGCCACGCCCGATCGCTGCCGGCCCAGTCGCACAGCGCCTTCTTGATCGGCGGATTGACGAAGATGCGCGCCACTTGGCTGTCGCGCGCCGCCTCCCGCACCAGCTTCGCCCGCGTCTCGGTCCACTTCGAACGATCGAGCTCGCGCGTCGTCATGTTGACCATCGACACCGCCGAGATCGTCTCGCGCTCCTCGCCCGAGAGCGTCCGCCCCGGCATCGGCTCGAACCAGATGTCGGCATCGAGCCCGATCTGATGGCTCGCGTGGCCGGTGATCATCGGCCCACCGCGCGGCTGCGACAGATCTCCGACCAGAAGCCCCGGCCACCCGACCTTGCGGCCCGCCCCCGCGAACCGCTCCAGGAAGGCGATCAGGTTGGGATGACCCCAGTTGCGATTGCGCGACAGCCGCATCACCTGCCACGCCGGCCCGTCGACCGGCATCGCCACCGCCCCGGCGAGACAGCCGCGCGAAAAGGCCCCGATCGACCGCGCCGCCAGCGGCGCCGGCCGCCCGGCCTGCCCGAACAGCCGTTTGGCCGCATCGGGCGGCAACTCCGCCATCGCCTTGTCGCGCTCGCTCATCCCCGCCTCGCCCGAGGTCTGCGCCCCGGCGGGAAGGGTGGCGAGCGCGCCCACGACGGCGGCGAAGAGGAAGGAAATGCGCATGGGATCGGCCTCGATCGGTTTCGAACCCCGATCCTGCGCCCGCCGACGTTTACGAATCGTTGACCATGTCGAGCGAGCGCCTCATTCCGCCGCGGCGAGTTTCGCCACCAGCCGCGCCGCCACCAGATCTTCGAGCGCCGTGCCGACCGACTTGAAGAGGGTGATCTCCCCGCCCGAAGCCCGCCCGCGCACCCGCCCGGCGCACAGATCGGCGAGTTCGCCGACCACGTCGCCGGCCGCGATCACACCCGCCGCGATCGGCTGCGTGAGGTCGCCGGCCTCCGCCAGCGCCCCGGCCCGCGTGTCGACGAAGACCCGCGCCCGCGCGATCGCCGCGTCGTCCGCCTCCCGCATCGCCGGCGTGTAGCCGCCGACGAGATCGACGTGCGCCCCCGGCTTCAGCCGGTCGCCCCGAATGATCGGCACGTTCGACATGGTCGCCGCCGAGACGATGTCCGCCTCGCCGAGCGCCGCGTCGAGATCGTCGACCGCCCGCACCCGGAACGCCCGCCCCGAAAACTTCGCCGCCAGCGCCTCCGCCTTGTCGGCCGACCGGTTCCAGATCGCCACCTCGCCGATCGGTCGCATCGCCGTGTGCGCCTCGATCAGATGTTCCGCGAGCGCCCCCGCCCCCACCATCACCAGCCGTTCGGCCGAGGGCGAGGCGAGGAAGTCGGCCGCCAGCGCCGATGCCGCCGCCGTGCGCCACAGCGTGAGCCGCGTCCCGTCGAGAACCGCCACCGGCGCGCCCGTCACCCCCGACATCAGCACATGGACGCCGATCACCGAGGCGAGCCCACGCGTCGCATTGCCCGGCACCACCGAGACGATCTTGACCCCCATCACCGCGTCCGCGGCGATCTCGCCCGAGACGTCGCTCCATGCCGGCATCACGAGCAGCATCGCATCCGCCTCGCCGGCCCGCCGCATCGGGTGGTGATGCCGCACCGGCGTCACCACCGCCTCGCGGAAGCCCGCGCGCAACGCCTCCACCATCGCCGACCGGGTCAGCACCCGATCGATCGTCGCCGCGTCGATCATCCGCATGGGTAGAACCTCCGAAAACGAAACGACCGCCTCGGCCGGCCGAAACGGTCGTGAACGATCGGGTCGAAGAGGGCGCCGGCCCTCGGGCTTCACGCCGCGCGACGGCCCGGCGCCGGCAGAGCCAGCGCCGCCAGGGCGGTTTCCTTCTCCGCCACCTGCGCCGACAACCGCGAGGTCTCCACCGACAGCCGCTCCGCCTCGCGTCGGCCGACCCGCGCCGCCCGGCGATGCCGCCCCTGCGCCAGCCACACCGCCGCCCCGCCGAGCAGCACTCCGACGACGACCGCGGCGAACAACACCACGAACATCGGCGCCGTCACCGCATAGGCCGGGCTGTCCGGCCGGAACGGGTCGAGCGCCAGCGTCACCGGCTTGCGGTTGGCCACCGCCAGCGCGACCGAAACCACGCCGATCGGCAACGCCAGGAGCCAATAGACGAAACGCATCATCGCAAAACCCTCGTTCTTGCGGATCGGTCGTTCAGTCGCCGAGATCGACGCCGTCGTTGAGGCGCTCGCGCATTTCCTTGCCGGTCTTGAAGAACGGCACGTACTTCTCGGTCACCGCCACCTTCTGACCGGTGCGCGGATTGCGCCCGGTGCGCGCCGGCCGGTTCTTCACCGAAAAGGCGCCGAAACCGCGCAGTTCGACGCGATCACCGCGGGTCAGCGCCGCCGTGATCTCGTCCAACACCGCATTGACGATGTGCTCGACGTCGCGCTGATAGAGGTGCGGGTTGCGCTCCGCCAGCCGACTCACCAGCTCGGACTTGATCATCGGCCGATCTCCCCGGAAATGTTGGGATTTTCGCTGCGCCCAAGGTGCCAAACCGACTGCAGCCCGTCAAGCGAACGTGTGAACTCGGCCGTACGTTCCATTCCGAACGCGGCCATTGCGCCACGCACGGCCGCCTCGGCCAGCGACGACGCCACTCCCCACTCCTCGAGCGGGTTCTTCGGCTTCCAGTCACGGATCGGCAGGTCCTTCGCCGCCCCCTTGGTGACGAGCCACGCCACCGCCACCTCTTCCTCGCCGATCTCGTCGACCAGCTTGAGGTCCAGCGCCTGCTGTCCGGTGACGATCCGCCCGTCCGCCAACCCCTTGGCGACCGCAGGCTCCAACCCGCGCCGCTCCGCGACCAGCCCGACGAACCAGTCGTAGCTGTCGCGGATCACCCGATCGAGCATCGCCCTGGCCTCCGGCGAGGCCGGCTTGAACGGCGTCGGCTCCGCCTTCATCGGCGACGACTTCACCTCTTCGAGCTTCACCCCGACCGTATCCATCAGCCGCGACACGTCCGGCCACTGGATCAACACGCCGATCGACCCGGTCAGCGCCGAGCGGCGCGCCACGATGTGATCGGTGCCGATCGCCGTCATGTAGCCGGCCGACGCCGCGAGCGTACCCACATAGGCGACCGTCGGCTTCTTCGCCGCGAGCCTGCGCAGGCCCGCATAGAGCTCCTCGCCGCCCGAAGTCGCGCCCCCGGGGCTGTCGATGTCGATGATCACGCCCTTGACCGCATCGGTCTTGGCGATCTTCTCCAGCATTTCCACGCGCGCACGGTTCGGCCCGATCACGCCCTTGATCGACACCCGGGCGATGTGCGGCCGCGTCTTGTCGACGATGTCGCCGACCCCGCCGAGCCGCGCCGCCACCGCGATCAGCGCCGCCACCGCCGCCACGAAGGCGACGATGCGCCAGAAGCCGATCTTGCGTTTCAGTCGCCGCCGGTCGGCCACGACGTCCGGATCGAGCACCATGTTGGGTCTCCGCTGAGAGGACCCTTGGCGTATCAGCCCCGCCCCCGCCCGACAAGTGCGTCACCGCCGCCGATTGCGCAACCGAGGCGCGCAAAAAGACGAAGACCCGCGCCGGTTTCCCGGGCGCGGGCCTCGCATGTTCGCGGGAGTTGCCGGATCTTGCGATCCGGAACCCCGAAGGGCGTGGGCCGGATCTTGCGATCCGGAACCCTGAAAGGCATGGGCCGGATCTCGTGGATCCGGCCCGGCCGATCACTTGTCTTCCGAGCGGGCGCGCAGCGCCGCGCCGAGGATGTCGCCGAGCGAAGCACCCGAGTCGGACGAACCGAACTGCGCGATCGCTTCCTTCTCTTCGGCCACTTCCAGCGCCTTGATCGACACCGAGACCTTGCGGGTCTTGCGATCGAACTGGATGACGCGGGCATCGAGACGCTCGCCGACGGCGAAGCGGTCCGGACGCTGGTCACCACGCTCGCGGGCGAGCT
>ERZ1645187.5080-NODE-5080-length-10388-cov-4.930417_pt1 | contig 10388 bp, 8 predicted proteins | sample MGYA00575352_ERZ1645187 | MGnify/ENA primary metagenome ERZ1645187 (study PRJEB40837, sample SAMN11349314) | freshwater sediment metagenome | isolation source: river sediment | host: Sediment | place: India: Wazaribad , New Delhi | collected 2017-02-21 ...
CACCAGGAGCTGGAACTCGACGGCGGGGTGGTGCCGGCGGGCCGGCCGGCAGAGCGCGAGAAGACTGTGATGGACTATCTCTTCTTCGCCACCGATTCGCAGCGGCTCGCAGATCAGGCGAAATATATCCCCTATGCGCCGGCAAGGGTGTCTTCGATCCCGCTGGTGGGCAAGCACGCGGAACTTGACGTTGAAATGGCCCCGCACATGCCGACCAATCCGGCCAATGGCGCGCACAAGTACGTCAACAACTACGTCTGGTGGGCGGACCACCGCGACGACCTGGACGCCAAGTTCCAGGTATGGCTGTCCAAGTGAACATCCCCGGAGGCGAGGCAGGCGGGTCCGGCCTCGCCTCCGGCAATCGCCGGGCTTCCGGACGCACCGGAGCGACCGCGGCACCTTGGCATTCCCAGCGGGATAGGCAGAATGGGTTCGCTACCCGAGGATATCGTGACATGAACCTGACCCAACCCGTGTTCGGTCTGAACGTCGATCCGATCGACGCGATTCTGGCGCGTGACGGGGATGCCGTCCTGGCGGTCATCACCGGCGTCGAGGGGCCGTCCTATCGCCCTGTTGGCGCGACGATGGCCGTGTTTTCGGACCGGCACCGGGTCGGCACCCTGTCTTCGGGCTGCATCGAGAACGACATCGCGCTGCATGCTCTCGAAGCGCTGCAAAAAGGGCGGCCGGTCGCCGTGCGATACGGCCGCGGCTCGCCCTACATGGACATCAGGCTTCCCTGTGGCGGCGGGCTCGACATCCTGCTTCTGCCGCGGCCCGATCGCAGCACGCTCCACCGGCTTGCCGAGCGGCGCCGCCAACGCATCCCCTGCACGCTCCGCATCTCGCGGGACGATGGCGCGATGGCGCTGGAAGACGGCGGCGAGACCGGCTGGGACGGAGCGGTGTTCCAGTTGCGTCTTGTCCCGGATATCCGCTTCCTCGTCTTCGGTAAGGGTCCGGAGGCGGGAACCTTTGCCGCGCTGGTGCAGTCGGCCGGCTACCCGAATGTCCTGCTCTCGCCCGATGACGAGACGCTGGAGCACGGCGCGGCGACGGGGTGCGCGACAAGGGCGCTGACAGCAAAGGTGTTTCCCGCCGATCTTGCCGTCGACCCGCGGACCGCGATCGTGCTTTTCTTCCACGACCATGACTGGGAGCCGCCGATCCTCGCCGACGCTCTGACGAGCCCCGCCTTCTACATCGGCGCCCAGGGCAGCCGGATGGCGCGCGATACCCGCAATCTGGAACTGGAGACCCTGGGAATCGACCCCGCGGCGCTCAGGCGGCTGCGCGGGCCGATCGGGCTCTTGCACTCGGCGCGCGACGCACGCACACTCGCCATTTCCGTGCTGGCCGAGGTGCTGTCGGTGGCGACCACGGCCGGGCCGGAAGCATAGGGGTGGTAACGCCACCCGATCGCCCGTGCCGCCTCTTGCAGAGCGGTCCAATCGCCCCGCCGGGCGGACGCGGTCCTCGTCGCGGCGTGGCCGTCCGGCGGGACCCACACTTCAAACCGGAGGAAAGCCCCCACCGATGGAACCGCGCTTCACGCTGCGCCAGATCCGCTATTTCCTTGCCGCCGCCAGGGCAGGAAGCGTGAACCAGGCGGCCTTTGACGTCAACATTTCGGCACCGTCGATCTCGGCGGCAATCAGCCAGATCGAAGAGCAATACAACATCCAGCTTTTCGTCCGGCATCACTCGCACGGGCTGCTGATGACCGAGGACGGCAAGGCGTTCTTCGCGGTCGCGAAGGCGTTCTACGACCATGCCGAACAGCTCGAAAGCGATGCTCAGGGAATGGGCAAGACGATCTCGAGCATCGTCAATGCCGGCTGCTTCGTCACCCTGGCGCCGGTGATCATCCCGCTGATCGCCACCGGCTTCGCCAAGACCTATGCGGAATCGCGGCTCTCCTTCGTCGAGGGTCACCAGGCCTGGCTGCTTGGCGCGTTGCGTGACGGCATTGTCCAGATCGCCTTCACCTACAAGTTCGGCATGGGCCGGGATCTGATGTTCGAACCCCTTGGAGAGGTCGAGCCCTACTGCGTTCTGCCCAAGACCCACCGGCTCGCCGCCGCCGACCGGATCGACCTGAAGGAAATCTCCGACGATCCGATGATCCTGCTCGATCTTCCCAAGAGCGGGGAATACTACCTGTCACTGTTCGACATCGCCCAGATCAGCCCGAAGATCGCCCACCGCACCACCTCGCCCGAGGTGGCGCGGGTGATGGTCGCGCACGGGCTCGGCTATACGATCCTGGCGATGCCGACGCGGCACCCCTTCGCCATCGACGGCAGCGAATTCGCGGTCCGGCCGTTGGCGGGCAACCTCCCGAATCTCTGCGTGGGGATGCTGGCCACGGCCGAGACCGCGTCGAGCCATACCTACGACTGCGTCCGCAAGGTGGCGAAGACGGCGCTTTCCAGCCTGCTGCTGCCGGTCTGAGCCGGCCGGTCGGTGCGGGGCAGGCGGAAAGAAGAAAAGCTGAACCGTGCAGACGGAATTTCGTGGGACGCAGCGTCACCCCTGGCCGTGTAGCGTCGGTTGCCGGAAGCGGCGGCCCGGCGATGCGGGAGGTTCGGGATGCGGGACGAGGTGGCGGAGGCGGTCGGCGGGCTCGCGCGCTGGGCGGCGGGGCTGTCCTGGCCCGACCTGCCGGACGATGTTCGCCGGCGCGCGGCGCTGATCCTCGTCGACGATTTCGCCGCGATGGTGGCAGCGCGGGCGGAGCCCGAGCTGATTGCGCTCAGAAGGGGCCTGGCGCGCAGCGCCGGGCCGGCCGAGGCGTCGGTGTTCGACGGCGGCAGCGTCCGGCTCGACCGTTACTCGGCCGCGCTGTCGAACGGTGCGGCTGCCGACTGGTGCGAGCTTGATGGCGGCTATCGGCCGGCGGTGTGCCATGCCGCGCTCTATTGCCTGCCGGCGCTGATGGCCGAGGCTGAAGCCCGAAGCGCAACGCTTCGCGAGCTGCTGGTGGCGCTGGTCGCCGGCTACGAGACGGTGGCCCGCTTTGCCCGCGCCTTCACCTTTCCGCCGCTCGTCCTGCATCCGCACGGCGGGCTTGCCACGATCGGCGCCGCTGCCGCTGTCGCCCGGCTGCGCGGTCTTGGGGCGGAGGCGTTCGGACGGGCGGTTTCGACGGCGGCGACGCTGGTCCTTCCCGGCCCGTTCCGCCACGCGGTCGCAGGGGCGCTGGTGCGCAACGTCTGGCCGGGCCTTTGCGCGCAGAACGGGCTCAGGGCGGCGGACTGGAGCGAGATGGGGATAGCGGGCACCCCGGGCAGCGTCGCCGATGTCTTCGTGTCGATCCTCGGAGCGAAGGCCGAAGCGGCGATGCTCGTTGCCGGGCTTGGCCGCGACTGGGCGATGCGCGACGGCTATCACAAGATCCATGCCTGCTGCCAATACGGCCATTCCACCGTCGAGGCGGTGCAGGAAGCGCTTGCCGGCGCCGGTCCGACCAGCGCCGACCGGATCATTGCGATCCGCGTCGAGGTGCACGAGAAGGGTCGGGCGCTCGACAATGTCGCGCCGGCGACGACGCTGGCGGCGAAGTTCTCGATCCAGCACATCGCAGCCGCGACCGCCGTCTTCGGCCATGCCGGGGCGGCGGCCTTCGCCGCGGGGACGCTGGCCGACGATGGCCTTGCCCGGCTGCGGCACCGGGTTGTCGTCACGCCCTTCGCGCCGGTGATGGACTGGCCGAACGACCGGCCGGCGCGCGTGACGCTGACGCTGAAGGACGGACGGGAGCTGCATGGCGAATGCCTGAGCGCGCGCGGTGGGCCGGACCGCCCCTTCGCGCCGGCGGAGATCATCGCCAAGGCCGAGGGCATCCTGGGCACCGCCTATCCCCGGGCGTTGACGCCGCTGGTCGCCGCCACGCGGCTGGAAGACCCCACGCTGGCACGGTCCTGGCGCGCGATCGTCGCGGATTTCGCCTGACCGGCGCGGGTGGGTGCCGGGCTGGGGCCGACGGGCTGCGGTGAAGGAAATCCATGTCCGGCCCACGGAAAACACTAATACCGGCGGCAATCCCCCGCGCCCTATGATCGACCCTGACGGAACACGAGATGACGGGGAGCACCCATGCTGTCGACCGAACTGAAATCCGTGGGAGACGGGTCCTGGCGCAAGGACGGGCTCGCCAAGGTTACCGGAAGCGAGAAATATGCCCCCGACGTGTCCGTCGACCGGATGTGGCACGGCCGGGTGCTGCGCAGCCCCCATGCTCATGCGAAGATCGTCAGCGTGGATACCAGCGCGGCGGAAGCGCTCGGCGCGGTCTGCCTGACCTACGACGATGTGCCGAAGATGCGCTACAACGAGCGCATCGTCAGCACCCCGCCCTGCCTCTACCGCGACCGCACGGTGGTTGCCGACAAGGCGCGCCATGTCGGCGAGGCGGTGCTTGCCGTCGCCGCCCCGACCGAGGAACTAGCGGAAAGGGCGTTGCGCGCGATCAAGGTCGAATACGCGCCGATGCAGGTCATCACGACGATGGAGCAGGCGCTGAAGGACGGTGCCGATCCGATCCACGACACCGTGCATCTCGACGGCAAGGACGTGCCGATCCGCAACAACGTGGCGGTGCAGCGCACGATCGACGTCGGCGACGTCGAAAAGGGGTTTGCCGAGGCGGAACTGGTGTTCGAGCGCACCTTCCGCACCAGCCGAATCTATCACGCGCAGATGGAACCCAAGACGGTGACCTGCCGGCCCGAGATCGACGGCGGCATCACCGTCTGGTGCAGCACACAGTCGATCCACAACACCCGGATCCTGCTCGGCCAGATCTACGGCCTGCCGCTCAACAAGGTGAACGTGGTCAAGGTTGCGCTCGGCGGCGCGTTCGGATCGAGCATCCAGATGAACTCGGTGACGCCGATCTGCGTCGGTCTGGCGCTGAAGGCCGGCAGGCCGGTCAAGATCGCCTCGACCCGCGAGGAGGACATGCACGACCATGTCCGCTATCCCTCGCAGATCACGCTCAAGCTCGGCGTCAGGAAGGACGGCACGCTGGTCGCCGGCGAGATGCGGGCCGAGATCGACATCGGCGCCCACAACATCCAGGCCTATCCGTTCCTCGGCGGGCTCGGCGGGTTCTGGGCCTCGCTCTACAAGCTGCCGAACATGAAATATCTCGGCCGGGCGATCTACAGCAACAAGACGCCGTCCTGCGCGATGCAGGGGTTCGGTGCGCCGCAGGCACATTTCGCGGTCGAATGCCTGATGGACGAGATCGCGCACCATCTCGGCCTCGATCCGGTCGAATACAAGCTCAGGCACTATGTCGGCCTCGGCGGCACCTTCTGGGGCCAGGGTCCCGCCTCCAAGTGCATCATCCGCAGCGACGGCGTGCCGGAACTGCTGCACACCGGCGCCGAGAAGATCGGCTGGGAGAAGCGTCCGAAGCCCGGGTCGCAGACCGGGCGGATGCGGCGCGGCATCGGCATGGCGCGCGGCTTCCACACCAGCGGCGTCGGCCACGCCAAGGCCTCGGGCGCCGAGATGATCGACTATTCCGGCGCCATCGTGAAGCTGAACGAGGACGGGACGATCGACCTGATCCAGTCGCTGATGGACCACGGCGGCGGCACCAACCATGCGATCGCCAAGATCGTCGCCGACGAGATCGGCGTGCCGGGGCATATGGTCGGCATCTCGCCCTGCGACACGCGCACCTCGCTCTATGACGTCACCACCCATGCGACGCGCGGGGTCTATGCCGGAGGGGCGGCGGCGCTCAAGGCGGCGAAGTCGGTCAAGGCGCAGATCCTGCACTGGGCGGCGCGGGTGCTCGACGTGCTGCCTGAATCGCTGGTGATCGAACCGGACCAGGAACTGGGCCAGGGCGTGGTCTACTGCCCCAACCTCGCCGAACGGCGGATGACCGTGGGCGACGTGGCGCGCTATCTTCATATCAACAGCCTCGGCACGATCAGCGCCGCGGAAAGCATGCGGCAGGTCAACTGCCCGCCCGCCTACGTCTCCTATTTCGTCGAGGTCGAGGTCGATACCGAAACCGGCCAGATCCATACTCGCCGCGCCGCGCTGGGCAGCGACTGTGGCACCGTGGTCAACCCCGCTTTGGCCAGCGGCCAGCTCGTCGGCGGGCTGTCGAAGGGTCAGGGCTATGCGCTGATCGAGGACAACCACTGGGATCCGGTGACGGGCGAGTTGGCCAGCAAGGGGTTCTGGGTCGACGGGAAGACCCCGTCGATGACGGAATCGCCGCTTGCGGACGACATCATGACCCATTTCGCCCATACCCACGAACCGACCGGCCCCTTCGGCGCCAAGGGCCTTGGCGAGGCAGCGAAGAACCCGGCGATCGCAGCCTTTGCCAATGCCGTCCACAATGCGCTCGGCATCCGGTTCTACGAGGTGCCGATCACGCCGGAAAAGGTGCTCGCCGCGCTGGCCGTGCAGGACGCGCAGGCGCGTGACACATCCCCGAGCCGGGAGCCCGCAGCCCCCGCGCCGGTCGCCGAATAGAGGGTCTGACGATGTATATGAACACCAATACCCGCATCCTGGCGCCCGAGTTCGCTTTTGCGCGGCCCGCGAGCCTTGCCGAGGCCTTCGCCTTGATGAAGGAGCACGGCCCCGGCGCGCGGCTTCTTGCCGGGGGCACCGACCTTCTGGTGCAGATGAAGATGGAGCGGCTGCGTCCCGAGCTGGTGATCAGTCTTTCGGGCGTGAAGGAGCTTGCAGGGATCACCGACGGCGACGGTCTGACGATCGGTGCAGCCACGACGATCTGGGAGATCAGCAAGTCGCCGGAAGTCGGCGCGCGGGTTGCGGCGCTGCGCGAAGCCTGCAACGCCTTCAGCACCGTGTCGATCATGTTCATGGGCACGCTCGGCGGCAACCTGTGCAACGCCTCGCCCGCCGCCGACAGCGCGCCCGCGCTCCTGGTCCATGACGCCAGCGTGGTGATCAGGTCGGTGCGGTCGGAACGCCGGGTGCCGCTGGCCGAGTTCTTCACCGGCCCCGGCAGGACGGTGCTCAAGCCCGGGGAGATCGTCACTGCGGTCACGATCCCGGCACCGACCGCCGGCACCGGCAGCGCCTTCCGCAAAATCTCGCGCGTGGTCGCCGACATATCGCAGGTCTGCGCCGCGGTCTCGCTGGTGCGCGAGGGTGGGCGGGTCACCGCCTGCCGGATCGCGCTCGGCTCGGTGGCGCCGACGCCGGTCCGCGTGGCGCGCGCCGAGGCAGCGCTCGTCGGAGCCAACGGAACGGCGGAGGCCTTCGCCGCGGCGGCCGAGATCGTCGCCGCGGACATCCGGCCGATCTCGGATGTCCGCGCGTCGGAAAGCTATCGCCGCCATGTCGCCCGGACCATCGTCCGCGATGCCCTGCAAACCGCCTGGCAACGCGCCGGGGAAGGAGTCTCGAAATGACCAGGCAGATCGTCCGCTTCACGCTCAACGGCACGCCGCGGGAATTCGCGGTCGCCGCCAACGATCTGCTGCTGAACGTCATCCGCGAGCAGGAGAAGCTCACCGGCACCAAATACGGCTGCGGCATCGGCGAATGCGGCGCCTGCACTGTCCATGTCGACGGCAGGCCGGTGCTGTCCTGCCTCAAGCTCGCGGTCGAGGCCGAGGGCTGCGAGGTGGTGACGATCGAGGGCCTCGCCAAGGGGCGCGAGCTTGACCCGCTGCAGAAATCGTTCCTCGACAACAACGCGGTGCAGTGCGGCTACTGCACGCCGGGCATGATCATGATCGGGCGCACGCTGCTCGACGAGAACCCAAATCCCACCGAGGAAGAGGTGCGGACCCACATGCGCGGCCAGCTTTGCCGCTGCACGGGCTACGCCAGCATCGCGAAGGCGGTGATGGGCGCCGGCAAGTGCGAATCCAGGGAATTCCGTCTGCCGTCGGAATAGCCGACGGCAGGCAACCAACGCCGAGCAGATTGACCGGGCTCGAAAGCGAAAACCGCTTTCGGAGTGCGGCAGGGTTTTGCCGGCAGGGCGCGGATGGCGCCAGGCAGAAGTTGGGCTACGGCGGCCGGGCCGGGCCGGCGCAAGAGGGACGGCGAGATGACAACGGGCGAATGCGACATTCACATCAAGGGCGGCGTGCTGGTCAACAGCAGCGAGATGAAGCTGGCGGATGTCTTCATCCGCAATGGCCTCGTCGACAGCATCGAGACGCCGGGGCACGGCAAATCCGCGAAGGCGACCATCGACGCGACCGGCAAATACGTCCTGCCGGGCATCGTCGAGGCCCATCTGCATCCGGTCTATGCCGACCGGCTCGACACGTTGTCGAGGGCGGCGGTCTACGGCGGGATCACGACCCTGATCCCCTATATCGGCGCGGTGAAGGCCTGGGGGGTGGAGGGCAACCTTCTCGACGCGGTGAACTACTTCATGGAGGAGGGCGCGCGCGATTCCGTCATCGACTTCGGGCTGCATTGCAGCCTCGTCGCCTCCGACCTGGCGGAACTGGAAACCACCATCCCGCAGATCTGCGCCAAGGGCGTGCGGTCCTTCAAGGGCTTCATGGCCTACCGCAAGCGCGGGATGTTCCTCAGCGACGCCGATCTCATGCGCATCCTCAGCGTCCTGAAGGAGAACGGCGGTCTGTTCTGCGTCCATGCCGAGAACGGCGATCTGTGCGACTTCCTCGAGGACCGCTTCACTGCCGAGGGCAAGACCGGCCCGGAATACTACGCGCCGTCGCGCCCGGCGATCACCGAGGCCGAGGCCACCTTCCGCATCCTCAGCTTCGCCAGGGTGCTCGACTGCCCGATGTATGTCGTCCACGTCTCCACCCGCGAGGCGCTCGACGTCATCGGGATGTTCAAGGCCTGGGGTGGGGCGCCGATCTACACCGAAACCTGCACCCACTACCTGACGCTGACCAACGAAGAGATGCTCAAGCTCGGCTCGCTGGCCAAGGTCAGCCCGCCGCTACGCGAGAAGGAGCATGTCGACGCGCTCTGGCAGGCGATCATCGACGGCAGGGTCGATGTCATCGGCGCCGACACCGGCGGGCACCTCATCGCCAGGAAGGAACCGCGCTTCGGCGATGTCTTCAAGGCGCCGGCCGGGCTGCCGGGGCAGGAGACGATGTTCACCGTGACCTATGACGAGGGCGTCAACCGCCGTCAGGTCAGCCTCTGCCGCCTGGTCGAGATCATGTGCGAGAAGCCGGCGAAGATCTTCGGGATCTTCCCGCGCAAGGGCGTGCTCCAGCCCGGTGCCGACGGCGATGTGCTGATCTTCGATCCGATGAAGGAACATACGATCACGGCCGCCAACCAGCACGTCAACACCGACTACACGATGTACGAGAACCGCACCGTGCTGGGCGCGCCGGAGATCGTCATCCAGCGCGGCGAGATCCTGCTTCGGGACGGCGAGCTTCTGGCGAAGAAGGGCCGCGCGCAGTTTCTCCAGGCCAGCCCGGCCTGAACCCCGGAATCAACCCATGCAGCCAACCCAGACAGGAGAACCCAGATGACCACCAGAACGCTGACCGTCGCGGCGCTACAGGAAAAGGCGATGCCGCGGGCCTCGATCAAGGAGAAGATGGAACAGCGGACGCTGCCGCTGATCGAGGAGGCGTCTAAGAAGGGCGCGCAGATCATCCTGGCGACCGAGCTGTGCACCACCGACTACGACCGCTGCTACGGCCAGAAGGACAACGACCTCTTCAAGGAGGCCGAGACGATCCCCGGCTACAGCACCAACGAGGTCGCCAAGCTGACGAAGAAATACGGCAACTACGTCATCTTCCCGCTGTTCGAGAAGGCGCATCCCGGCATCTACTACAATTCGTCGGCGACGATCGGCCCGGAGGGAACCATCGTCGGCACCTACCGCAAGACCCAGGTGGCCGGGGTCCAGGCGTTGGAGAAGATGTATTTCCGCGCCGGGCAGGACTTCAAGGTGCACGAGACCACCTTCGAGCCCTACGCCAAGTTCGGCACGATCATCTGCCACGACCGCCGCTACCCGGAGACGGCGCGCATCCTCGCCATGCTGGGCGCCGAGGTGATGTTCTGCCCCACCGCCGCGCCGGGCTATGCCCACGGCGTGCACTGGGGCAACCTCAACATCATGCGCGCCGTCGACAACGGCATGTTCTGCGTCTACTCGAACCGGATCGGCAAGGAAGGCGTCAACGACTACTTCGGCGAAAGCATGATCGTCGACCCGATGGGCGAGGTGCTGGCCACCGGCGGCAGGCAGGAGAACGCCGTGATCATGGCCGATCTCGACCTTGCCAAGGTCGACGAGGCGCGGATCAAGGTGCCGACGCTGCGCGACATGCGCGGCGACTTCTGGATGAAATACTACAACCCCACCTACGACGCGCTCGTCGGCTGAGAGGCCGCGGGCGGCCCCG
>ERZ1645187.5081-NODE-5081-length-10387-cov-122.546554_pt1 | contig 10387 bp, 9 predicted proteins | sample MGYA00575352_ERZ1645187 | MGnify/ENA primary metagenome ERZ1645187 (study PRJEB40837, sample SAMN11349314) | freshwater sediment metagenome | isolation source: river sediment | host: Sediment | place: India: Wazaribad , New Delhi | collected 2017-02-21 ...
GGCGACCGCATCGGCGATCTGGAGGAGTTCCAGTCTGTTGGCGCTGACTGCCATCATCTTCTCCCTCGAGGCCCGTCCGGTCCGCGGATCCGGGCTCGTGTCGTCCCTCTCATACGGTTTCCGGCCGAGCGCGCGGCGGGCCGAAAACGAACCCATCGAGGACTCCCGGCCGAAAAGCCGGATCTCCGATGGAAGGAATCCGCGTCCCGGCCCGATCGACCGGAAATCGGATCAGTGGACCGCCGGGTCCTCGGCGTCGCCGAGTTCTTCGCGGACCTGTCGCTTGGCCGCCCTGAGCGAGGCGGCGATGAGATCGTCGGTGAGCACCAGACGGGCGTCCGCCAGGTGGTCGAGCCCGAGCCAGACGGTGTCGGGCTCGCCGGCGGGCACGTCCTCGAGCCGAACGCCGAAACTGTCGTCCCGGAGGCCGAGGAGCACGCCGCGGAAGCGGCGGCGGCCGTCGATGCTCTGGTCGAGTTCGATCTTGGCGAGGTGCCCGGCCCAGCGCTCGAAGTCGGAGCGGCGCACCAGCGGCCGGTCGATGCCGGGCGACGACACTTCCAGATGGAAGGTGCGATCGACCGGATCCTCGGCGTCGATGACGGGGGCGAGGTTGCGGCTGATCTGTTCGCAGTCGTCGACACCGATGGTGCCGTCCGGCCGCTCGGCCATGATCTGGACGGTGAAGCCGTTGCGGCCCGAGCACTTCACACGGACGAGACGAAAGCCGAGATCCTCGACCACGGGCTCGGCGAGCGCCGCGATGCGTGCGTCGAGGCCGGTCTCGGTGATCAGGCGGGGTTCGTGCTGCGTGGTCAGTGGTGTGGTTCCCGATGGTTCGATCGGCTCGGCGAAACGGCGATATCGGACCATGGGGCCAACACCGAAAGAGCGGGTCCCGGAGGGGCCCACTCTCGTTTCGTCACGAGGACGATCTGAGAATTTCGTGCTTGGAGCGGCTTATAAGGCAGGTCGGGGGCAGAAGGCAAGCCTCGCCACCGGAATTCGTCGTGCGGACGAAGACGACGGCCGAACGGGTCGCTCGGATCGGCCGTTCGGGCCTGCCTTCGCAAACGAAGTTCCGAACGGGTCGAACTTCGTCTGCTCGCCATCACACGCGGCGGAACACCAGATAGGCCGGCGTCCTGCCCTCGCGGATCGCCTTCTCCTCGTAGCGGGTGCCGGGCCAGCCGGCCCAGGGCTTCCGCCAGTCGTCGGCGATCTCGGCGGTCCAGACGAAGGCGGGGTGCCCGAGCACCCGCTTCAGCGCCCAGTCGACGTAGGGGCTCCAATCGGAGGCGAAGCGGAACTCGCCGCCGGGGCGCAGCACCCGGGCGATGCGGTCGAGATTGTCCTTCTGGACGAAGCGGCGCTTCCAATGGCGCTTCTTCGGCCAGGGGTCGGGATAGAGCAGATAGAATCGACCGATCGAAGCGGGGGCGAGGGCGTCGAGGAGGAGGATCGAATCGGCGTGGTGCAGGCGGATGCGCTGGTCGAGCCCGGCCTCGTGGATCGCCACCAACGCCTTGGCCATGCCGTTGACGAAGGGCTCGGCGCCGATGAAGCCGATCGCCGGGTTCGCCGCGGCCGTCTCGACCAGATGCTCGCCGCCGCCGAAGCCGCTCTCGACCCAGACGTCGTCGACCGGGGTCTCGAACAGGGCGCGCGGCTCGATCGGCGGCTTCGCGAGGTCGACGGCGAGGCGGGGCAGCAGCTCCTCGATGGCGGTGGCCTGACCGAGGCGCAGCGGCTTGCCCTTGCGGCGGCCGTAGAAGGCGGCGGCGCGGGACTCTTCGCCGGAGGTCGGGCTGTCGGGCGTATCGGTCGGAGCCGGCATCGGGGGCACCCCTCGAATGAGCGAAGCGCACGCGAGAGGCCCGCGTGCGCTCCGAAACGTCGGAAGAACCGTGCGCCTCAGGCGCCGACGGCGGTCGTGAGCGCCGCGACGAGATCGGTCTTCTCCCAGGAGAAGCCGCCGTCGGCGGTCGGCGCCCGGCCGAAATGGCCGTAGGCGGCGGTGCGCGCATAGATCGGACGGTTGAGCCCGAGATGCTCGCGGATGCCGCGCGGGCTGAGGTTCATCACCTCGCGCGCCGCCTTCTCGATCTTCGCCTCGTCGACGCGCCCGGTGCCGTGCAGGTCGCAGTAGACCGCGAGCGGCTGCGAGACGCCGATGGCGTAGGCGAGCTGGATGGTGCAGCGATCCGCCAGACCCGCCGCCACCACGTTCTTGGCGAGGTAGCGCGCGGCGTAAGCCGCCGAGCGGTCGACCTTGGTCGGGTCCTTGCCGGAGAAGGCGCCACCGCCGTGCGGCGCGGCGCCGCCGTAGGTGTCGACGATGATCTTGCGGCCGGTGAGGCCGCAGTCGCCGTCGGGGCCGCCGATGACGAACTTGCCGGTCGGGTTGACGTGCCAGATCGTCTCGGCGTTCACCCAGCCGGCCGGCAGCGCGGCGACGATGAAGGGTTCGACGACGGCGCGGATGTCGGCCGACGACAGCGTCTCGTCGAGATGCTGGGTGGAGAGAACGATCTGCTGGGCGCGCACCGGCAGGCCGTTCTCGTAGGCGACCGTGACCTGGCTCTTGGCGTCGGGGCCGAGGATCGCCGCCGGACCCTTGCCCGACTTGCGAGCCAGCGCGAGGTCCTCGAGGATCTTGTGGGCGTAGTAGATCGGCGCCGGCATCAGCTCCGGCGTCTCGCGGCAGGCGTAGCCGAACATGATGCCCTGGTCGCCGGCGCCCTCGTCCTTGTTGCCGGCCGCGTCGACGCCGACGGCGATGTCGGCCGACTGGGCGTGCAGGTGGACGGCGATGTCGGCGGTCTCCCAGTGGAAGCCGTCCTGCTCGTAGCCGATGTCGCGGATGGCGAGGCGGGCGAGATGGCGCAGGAGATCATGGGTGATGCCCGCCGGACCACGGGTCTCGCCGGCGATCACCACGCGGTTGGTGGTGGCCAACGTCTCGGCGGCGACGCGCAGATGCGCCGGATCCCAGCCCAGTTCCGGGCCGAGACGGAAGAACGCGTCGACGATCTCGTCGGAGATCCGATCGCAGACCTTGTCCGGATGACCTTCGGAAACCGATTCGGAAGTGAACAGATGGCTCGAACGGGACACGTCTCGGCTTCCTCGTCTGGAGAGGCCCGGCTCCACCGCGGACGGCGGAACGGATTCGGGCGCGGATCGGACCCTCGGCCGACCACGGCGATCACCTCGCCCGGCGCGCTGAACATCGCCCGGAAAGGCTCGGTGGTTTAACTATGAAGGCGACGGAGGGTCAAGCCGCGGGCGCTGCGCCGATGACGCGCATGGAGCAAATCCATTCCCGAAAACGACCGACGCCCGGGATCGGTCGGATCGCCGGGCGTCGAAAGAGCGGTATCGAGGGGGCTCACTCGTCCTCGTCGCCGGCCATGGCCTTGACCAGTTCGACGACCTTGCGCCGCTGCTTCGGGTCCTTGATCCGGATGAACGCCTTGTTGAGCGACAGACCTTCGGAAGAAGACAGGAAGTCGACGACGTAGGAGGTCGAGGCCTGTTCGTCGAAGCCCTGGTCGCCGGCGACCGGGGCGAGACCGGGGGCATCCTCGAAGAAGAAGGCGACCGGAACGGAGAGCACGCGGGCGATCGCCTGAAGACGGCTTGCGCCGATGCGGTTGGTGCCCTTCTCGTACTTCTGGATCTGCTGGAAGGTGATGCCGAGATGCTCGCCGAGCTTCTCCTGGCTCATGCCGAGCATCATGCGCCGCAGCCGCACCCGGCTGCCGACGTGGATATCGATGGGATTAGGGGATTTTTTGCTGGCCATGTCGGCACCTTTTCTCTCGTACCGGTTCTACGGCGAGTGGGCGAGCCGCTTCAGTCTCCGCTGAATTCACTCTCCACACGGCGGTTCCATCTCGATCCGGAAAACTCGTCCTCCTCCGCCGAGTCGCCGCTCGCGGCATGTCTCGACGGGGGATTCGACCCAGACCTGTCCATCTCGGTCACCTCACACCGAACATTGTGTGCGGCAGGCGGCGAAGTCAACGATCTACTAAGAGGTACGGTTTCGTCTTCGATAAAGGATCATCGCGAAACCTATCGATACGAGTACCCACGCGGTTGTTTCGCCCGATTGCGACACAACCGTGTTCGATATGGGGCGTGGCAGATCGAAGTCGAGAGCCCCGACCACACCGAGGGCGAGATGACCCACGATTCGACCGAGGGGATCTATCGCCGCCGAGACGCCGTTGTTGGCGGCGCGAACCATCGGCAGCCCCTCTTCGACCGCCCGCAGCCGGGCCTGGTGGAAGTGCTGCCAGGGGCCGGGGGTCATGCCGTACCAGGCGTCGTTGGTGACGTTGAGCATCCACTCCGGCCGGCGACCGCGCTCCACCACCTCGCCGGGGAAGATCGCCTCGTAGCAGACCAGCGGCGCGAAGGGCGGGGTGCCGGCGACCTCGATGGTGCGGCGGCGCGGACCCGGCGTGAAGCCGCCGCGGAAGTCGGTGAGTTGGCGCAGGCCGAGGCTCTCGGCGGTCTCCTGGAACGGCAGATATTCGCCGAAGGGGACGAGGTGGACCTTGTCGTAGGCGGCGAGAACCTCGGCGCCGGAACCCAGCGCGAAGATCGAATTGTACCAGTGGGCGCGGCGTTCGCCGGCCGACGGCACCTCGACCCGGACGGCACCGGTGAGGAGCGTGGCCCGGTCACCGAGGAGTTCGGCGATGGTGGAGAGCGCCCAGGGTTCGTCGGTCAGGACGAAAGGAAAGGCCGACTCGGGCCACACCAGATGGGTGATGCCGGGCGGCAGGCGACCGGGGCGGCGGTCGGTGGCGGTTCCGGCCGAGAGGCTCTGGCGCAGGTCTGAGGGCAGAGGGTTGCCGGCCGAGTCGTGGGCCGGACCGGCGGCGAGGTCGGCGTAGCGCTCGACCGTCTCGGTCTTGAACTGCGGATGCCACTTCTTCCACTGGTCGATCGCCGGCTGGACGATGCGAAAGCGGACGCCGGAGACGTATTCGGTCGGCGTGAGGGCGAGGCGGACGGCACCGAAGCCGACGATGGCCACGAGGAGCGCCGCCGCCGCCGCGGCGAAGCGGCGGTCGTCTCGGCCGGCACGGGCGAGCACCGCCGGGGCGGCGAAGACGAGGACGGCGAGGAAGGTCAGGCCGTAGCCGCCGACCAGCGAGGCGACCTGCATCATCGGGGTGTTGGCGGCGAGGCCATAGCCGACGAGATTCCAGGGAAAGCCGGTGAGGACGTGGCCGCGCAGCCAATCCGCCAGGAAGAAGCCGACGGCGAGGGCGACGATCCGCCCGGGACCCTCCGACCAGAAGAGGCGGGCGAAGGCGGTCGCCAACCCGTGGAAGAGGCCGAGACCGATCGACAGGACGGAGAGGGCGATCGGGATCATCCAGCCGAAGCGGGCGGCATCGACCAGGAAGGCGGCGCCGATCCACCACAGGCCGGCGAGGAACCAGCCGAAGCCGAAGGCCCAGCCGACCCGGAAGGCCGGCCCGAGCCGGGCGAGCGTGCCGGTCTTCTTCAGCTCGACCGCCCCGTCGAGGGCCCAGACCAGAACGGGGAAGGAGATCCACAGCACCGGGAAGGCGTGGAAGGGTGCCTGGGCGAGCGCGCCGACGGCCCCGGCGGCGGTGACCGCGAGGGTGCGTCGCCATCCCCAGAGCAGGGTGACGCCATGGGAGAGCCGTTCGAGCATCCCGACACTTTCCGAATCGGCCGAGCGCAGTCCGGCCACCCGACATGGGTCGCATTCCGGGCGGTGTCGTGACAACCACCGCCTCGGCAGGGCGGATGACGTCAGGCGGTGGACGCGACGTCGCGGACGAGGTTCAGCCGCTTGAGGCGCCGCGCATCGGCATCGAGGACCTCGACGGTGAAGCCGGCGAGTTCGTCGAAGCGCAGGAGTTCGCCGGCAGCCGGCACGCGGCCGGCGAGCGAGACCACCAGACCACCGAGGGTCTCGACCTCCTCGTCGAGGCCGAGGTCGGCGAGGTGGAGACCGATGGCCTCGGCGACCTCGTCGAGATCGGCCCGAGCATCGGCGACCCACTGGTCCGGACCGGAAGCGACGATCGCCGCCGCCGCCTCGACGTCGTGCTCGTCCTCGATGTCGCCGACCACCGTCTCGACGATGTCCTCGAGACTGACCAGACCGTCGACGCCGCCGTATTCGTCGATCACCAGCGCCATCTGGGTGCGGTCCTGCTGCATGCGGGCGAGCAGGTCGGTGGCGGGCATCGAGCCGGGCACGAAGAGCACGGGCCGGACGAGGCCGGTCTCGGCGAGGCGCTGCGACAGATCGGCGCGGCCGAGATCGACCACCGGCGCGTCGGCGTCGGACAGGTCGCGGGGGGAGACGCGGGCGATGTGACTCATCAGGTCGCGGATGTGGACCATGCCGGTCGCCTCGTCGAGGCTCTCACGATAGACCGGCAGGCGGGAATGGCCGCTCTCCAGGAAGCGCAGGACGACGCGGTCGAGACGGGTGTCCTCGTCGAGTCCCTCGATCTCGGCGCGGGCGACCATGACGTCGTCGACCCGGGTCTCGCGCAGCCGCAGGATGTTGCGGATCATGGCGCGTTCTTCGGTCGAGAAGCCGCCGTCTTCGGGCTGCGACGGCTCCTCGAGGGCGCTCTCGAGATCGGCTCTGAGGGCGGCGGGCGAGGACTTCCAGCCCACCGCGATGCGCAATCGATCGATCCAGCTCTCGGTCGATCGTTCCGGCGTCTCGCCGCGGGCCTCGGTTCGGTGACCTTCACCCGCGGTGCCGGTACTCTGGGAATGCGCGTCGCTCATCGTCCTCTGGGCTCTCTCTCACGCAGACCGTGGGCGGCCGCCCACGGGTTGCGCCCGCATGGTGGAGTGCGCCGGGCGGCGCTGTCAATTCGTCGCACGGCGCTACGGCTCGCCGGCGACGCCGGTCAGGCGGTTTCACCGTCCTCGGCATAGGGATCGGCGATACCGAGACCGGCGAGGATCTCGGTCTCCAGCGCCTCCATCTCCTCCGCCTCCTCGTCGGTCTCGTGGTCGAAGCCGAAGAGGTGGAGGAGGCCGTGGACGAGGAGATGGGCGACGTGGTCGTCGAAGCTCTTGCCCTCCGCCGCCGCCTCGCGGGCCATGGTCTCGTGGGCGACGATCACGTCGCCGAGAAGCGGGCCCGGATCGTCGTCGTCGGCATCCGCCGCCGGGAAGGAGAGGACGTTGGTCGGCTTGTCGAAGCCGCGCCAATCGCGGTTCAAGACGCGGATGCGGGCGTCGTCGGTGAGGACCAGCGACAGTTCGGCATGGTCGGGCACGATCAGCTCGTCGCGGGCGGCGACGGCGGCGGCGACCTTCTCGACGAGCGGGCGCCAACGATCCTCGTCGCCCCAGGCCTCGGCCTCGACCGCGATGTCGACGGCGATGGCGGGGGCGTCGCTCACGAGCGCCCTCCCCCGCCGGGGCGGGTGTCGATGCCGTACTTGTCGCGCAGCTCGCGCTCGTTGTCGGCGCGGAACTCGCGATCGGCGGCGAGACGGCTCTCGCGTTCGGCCGCCCAGCGCTCGCGCTGTTCGCGCTCGGCGGCGAGCTTGTCGCGAGAGGCGTCGTCGTAGGCCTTGACGATGCGGGCGACGAGCTCGTGGCGGACGACGTCCTTCTCGGTGAAGTTCACCCGGATCATGCCCTCGACGCCGGCGAGGATCTCCAGCGCGTCGACGAGGCCGGACTTCGTCCCGGACGGCAGGTCGACCTGGGTCGGGTCGCCGGTGACGATCATCTTGGAGTTCTCGCCGAGCCGGGTGAGGAACATCTTCATCTGCATCGTCGTGCAGTTCTGCGCCTCGTCGAGCAGCACCACGGCGTTCGACAGGGTGCGGCCGCGCATGAAGGCGAGCGGCGCCACCTCGATCATGCCGGACTGCAGGCCGCGCTCGACCTTCTCGGCCGGCATCATGTCGTAGAGGGCGTCGTAGAGCGGGCGCAGATAGGGGTCGACCTTCTCCTTCATGTCGCCGGGCAGGAAGCCGAGGCGTTCGCCGGCCTCGACCGCCGGGCGCGACAGGATCAGCCGGTCGACGTCGCCGCGCTCGATCAGCGCCGCGGCATAGGCGACCGCCAGATAGGTCTTGCCGGTGCCGGCCGGGCCGATGCCGAAGACCAGATCGGCGCGGCCCATGGCGCGGACATAGGCGTCCTGGGCCGGGGTGCGGGCCGAGACGGTCTTGCGGCGGGTGGAGATCTGGGCCGGCGAAAAGCGCGCCTTGGGCTCCAGCGTCGGCAGGGTCAGCTGCTCGGCGTCGGCCTCGGCCATGCGGATGGCGCCGTCGACGTCGCCGGGATGGATCTCGAGACCGGATTGCAGGCGCTCCCACAGGCTCTCGAGCACCCGGCGGGCGTCGTCGCAGGCCTCGTGGTCGCCCTTGATCGTCACCTGATTGCCGTGGGCGACCAGCGTCACCCGCAACCGCCGCTCGATTTCGGCGAGGTTCTGATCAAACTGACCGAAGAGATCGCCGACCAGCCGGTTGTCGTCGAAGGCGATGACGACGTGGGTCAGGTCGGAGGCGTGGCCCGTCACCGGGGAATTCGACGACGACGGGCGCTGGGCATCGGTCAACGGACACCTCCCTGGGCGAGAGCTGAGCGCGCGGTCTCATCGACCAGCACGCCGGAGAGCGAATTGGCGCCGACCGCGTCGATGCGGATCGGCACGATGCGGCCGAGGAGTTCGGCCGGGGCCTTCACGTGGACCGCCTGGAGCCACGGCGACCGCCCACCGAGCTGGCCGGCCTTGCGGCCGGGCTTCTCGAAGAGGACGTCCATCACCATGCCGAGGCGAGAGGCGTTGAAGTCGCGGGTCTGGCGGTCGATCAGCGCCTGGAGGCGATGGAGACGCTCGATCCTGACGTCCTCGGCCACCTGATCCTCGTCCGCCGCCGCCGGGGTGCCGGGGCGGGCGGAGTACTTGAAGGTGAAGGCCGAAGCATAGCCGACCTCCTCGACGAGGCGCAGCGTCGCCTGGAAGTCCTCTTCCGTTTCGCCGGGGAAGCCGACGATGAAGTCGCCGGACATGGCGATGTCGGGGCGGGCGGCGCGGATGCGCTCGACGAGGCGGAGATAGTCCTTCGCCTCGTGGCGCCGGTTCATCGCCGCGAGGATGCGGTCGGAGCCGGACTGGACGGGCAGATGCAGCCAGGGCATCAGCTGCGGCAGATCGCGATGGGCCTCGATCAGGTCGTCGCTCATGTCGCGGGGATGCGAGGTCGTATAGCGGATCCGGTCGAGGCCGGGGACCTCGGCGAGACGGCGCACCAACTTCGCCAGGCTCCAGGCTTCGCCGTCGGGGCCGGCCCCGTGGAAACCGTTGACGTTCTGGCCGAGCAGCGTCACCTCGCGCACACCGGCCTCGGCGAGACGCTCCGCCTCGGCGACGATGCGGTCGACGGGACGCGAGGTCTCGACGCCGCGGGTGTAGGGGACGACGCAGAAGGTGCAGAACTTGTCGCAGCCTTCCTGCACGGTGAGGAAGGCGGTCAGCCCACGGGCGACGGTCTTCTCCCGCGATGGGGCGGCGAGCCGATCGAACTTGTCTTCGACGGCGAAATCGGTCTCGACGACGCGCGATCCGTTGTCGGCACGCTCCAGGATCTCGGGCAGGCGGTGATAGCTCTGCGGGCCGAAGACGAGGTCGACGACCGGGGCGCGGCGGGCGATCTCACGGCCCTCGGCCTGGGCGACGCAGCCGGCGACGCCGACCATCAGCTTCTCGCCGCGTTCGGCCTTCTCCTGCTTGAGGACGCGCAGGCGACCGAGCTCGGAATAGACCTTCTCGGAGGCCTTCTCGCGGATGTGGCAGGTGTTGAGGACGACGAGATCGGCCTCTTCGGCGCTCGCCACTTCGGTCCAGCCGCGTGGCGCCAGGGTGTCCGCCATACGCTCGCTGTCGTAGACGTTCATCTGGCAGCCGTAGGTCTTCAGGAAGACTTTCTTCGGTTCGTTCATCGCATCTTCCGCGAGATCGATCCCGCGATCGATACCCGCACCAGTCCTTCGCCCGTGTCGATCGCGGCAGCGCCGCTTTCCGCCACCTCTAGCGCGGATCGAGGACACGGCAAACAACAAACCGTGGCGACGACACGCCGATGACGATGGTCATGGCCTGAGCGCGGCGAGGAGATCGCGGCGGACGGCCGCCTCCAATGCGGCGGCGAGCTTCTTGCGGTCGGTGCCGTCGTCGAAGGGCAACGGCTCGCCCCAGATGACGTGGACGTCGAGGCCGCCGGCGAGGAAGACGCCCCAGAGATGGGGGGCGAGTTCGATGTCGCCGTACCAGCCGACGCGGGAGCGTTCGGCGCGGCCGATCGGCAGGCCGCCGAGGCGCTTGTAGGCGAGCGTCAGC
>ERZ1645187.5082-NODE-5082-length-10387-cov-7.953252_pt1 | contig 10387 bp, 10 predicted proteins | sample MGYA00575352_ERZ1645187 | MGnify/ENA primary metagenome ERZ1645187 (study PRJEB40837, sample SAMN11349314) | freshwater sediment metagenome | isolation source: river sediment | host: Sediment | place: India: Wazaribad , New Delhi | collected 2017-02-21 ...
TGGGCATCGGCAGCCTTGGCAACATCGGCGCGTCGCTTCCCCTCAGCTGGGCGGTTGACGCCTGGGGCTGGCGCAGCACGGTCTGGGGGCTGGCGTCCGTGACGCTGGCGGTGGCCTTGGTCATTCTGGCCTTGGTGCGCGATCCAGCCCGGGTCGAAGGCGGGGCCAAGGGCTCGCTTCTGGATCTGCTGAAGATGCCCGCGCTTTGGCCGGTGCTTCTGATGATGGCCGCCTGCTATGCCCCGCCTGCGGGCATTCGCGGGCTTTGGACTGGCCCCTGGTATGCCGATGTCTTTGGCGCGGATGCCGCGCGCATCGGCGTTGTGACCCTTGTCATGGGGCTGGCCATGGTGGCGGGAAACTTTGCCTATGGCCCGTTGGAGCGCCTTTTGGGCACGCGAAAATGGCTGGTCTTTGGCGGCAATGCGCTGATGCTTTTCTGCCTTGTCGGACTATACCTGCAGGTCGAGGTTGACCGCTGGACCACCATCGCCCTTCTGGCGGGGGTTGGCTTTTTCGGAGCCTCTTTCCCCATGGTCATGGCCCATGGCCGGGCCTTCCTGCCGCCGCATCTGACCGGGCGCGGCGTGAGCCTCATCAACCTCTTCGGTATCGGCGGGGCGGGGTTGATGCAGATCGTCACCGGCCGCATCCACACCGCGCTGTCGCCCGCAGACGGCATTGCGGGCACTCTGCCCAGCTCGGCCCCCTATGCCGCGCTTTTCGCCTTTTATGCCGCGCTGACCCTCGCCGGGCTTGCCCTTTATCTGTTGTCGCGCGACCGGCGGGATTGATCGCAGCGGGCCGCAAAAGCGGCCGGGTCAAATCCGGTTTCGGAAAAGCGCGGGTAATATTCGGCGTCCAGCCAGGACATGAAGCCATCGCGCATGGCGGCATCAAAGCCCTGCGGCGCGGCAAAGGCCGCGTTGACGTCGGCCTGCCCGTTGCAAGGGGTGACCAGCCCCGGCAGGGCAAAGAACGCCCGGCCAAGGGTGATGACCGGCCGGTCGTGAAAAAATGCCTGCAACCCCATCGAGGAATTCAGCGTCACCACGCCCTTTGAGGCCGCAAGCTGGGCAAAGCTGTCGGTCGCATTGTCCAGAACCGCGCGGCCCGTGGCCAGAAGGGGGGCGAGCAATGGGGCAAGGCTTTGTTTCGCGCTGGGATGCTCTTTCAGGCGCAGGTGCCAGCCGGGGGGCATATGGGCGACGGCCTCGGTCAGGGCCGCGATGAACCCCGGATAATCTCGACACCAACCCGCGAAAAGCCGCACCTGGCTGTCATCGGGCACCTGCAAGGGGCAGAAAAGAAAAGGCGTGTCGGGCAGATCGCCCGCGCCTTGCCCGACATCAGCCCGGCGCGAGGGCCGCGCAGTCAGGCCCGCCCCCATGGCCCGCCAGTCGGTCAGGGGTTGGTTGCGGAAAAACCCGGGGTCCTGCGGCACGCTGCCTTCGGCGTTCACGCCAATCGGGTCCAGCGTGATACGGCCCGGCAGCGGGGCCAGCTCGGCGTGCAGAACGGCCGCCCCAGCATCGCGGGCAGCATCCAGAAACACCTTCCGCCCGCCGGTCAGACCGTTCCAGGCCACGGCCAGCCGGTCAGGATGGCGGCTGAAATAGCGCCGCGCCCAGTTGTATTGCCCTGTCAGCAAAAGCCGCTTCAGCCACCGCGACAGCCATCCCCGCCCCGGCTTCTTGGCCCGCGCAAGTGCCGCATCCACCCGGGCGCGGGTTTCGGGCCAGCCAAAGGGCGACAGCGGCACCACCCACAGCCGGTGCGCGCCGCCCTCGACCTTGGCCAGCGCCCGAAACACGGCCGCCTTCCGGGCGTTGAACTCTTCTGGATAAACGATCATGCTGCGCATCCGGTGGGGTTGCCCCTTCCTATCCCCGTTGCCCCTCGCACGAAAGCCGTTCGATCCGTGTCGCTGCTCTCTCGCCTGCTTTATCCGCCGATCACCCGCCTTGCCATCACGGCCCCGCCGGGCGCGCCGACCCGCGCGGGCATTGCCATCGTGCTGATCGTGCGCAATGAGGCCCGCCACATTGCGGAATGGGCGCGGTTTCATCATGCGGCGGGGGTATCTCGGTTTTTCGTTTACGAAAATGGTCCGGGCGACGGCACCATCGAGGCGATCCGCGCCGCCCTGCCCGCCGAGGCCCTGACGGTGATCCCCTGGGCCCAAAGCCGGTTCCGCACCACCCGCAATCGTGAAATCCACAACCAGGTCCTGGCCTATGCCCATGCGCTGATGAACTTCGGCCCCGCCTTCCGCTGGATGGCCTTCATCGACGTCGATGAATTTCTGGTGCCGGTCAGCGCCCCTTCGATCCCCCGGGCGTTGGAAGGGCTGGAAGATGCCGCCCATATCTCGCTGCCCTGGCAGATGTTCGGTCGCGGCGGCCACGCAACCCCGCCCGAAGGCGGCGTCGTGGCCAATTACACCGCCCGCGCGCGCGACAGCTTTGCGCTGAAACACGGGCTGAATTTCAAATGTCTGGTCGATCCCGCCCGGGTGACCGAGGTGGGCGTGCACGAATTCGGCATCGACGGCACCGCACAAGGCATCAATGACGCGGGCCGCCCGGCCCCCCACAAGGACCGCAGCAACCCCGCCTTCGCCAGCCGTGCGCGGTTGCAGCTGAACCACTATTACACCCGGTCGGATGCCGAATTGCAGGCCAAGATCGCCCGCGGTTCGAACAAGGATGTGCAGGCCGACAAGCACATTCGCCGCGTGCTGCGGATCGTCGCCGCGATCGAGGCCGACACGGTCGAGGATCGAACAGCCATCGATTTCGTGGCCCGCCTGCACGCCGCGACGCCTTGATCGCGGCTTGAGCGCCCGGGCCGGCATTTCCCGCTTTCCCCCGCGCCCGGCTTGGGCTAACAGGCGCCGTCCTTGAACGGTCTTGGACGGATATTGGAGATACCCAAGATGGGCTACAAAGTCGTCGTCGCGGGTGCCACGGGTAACGTGGGCCGCGAAATGCTGAACATCCTCGCCGAGCGCGAGTTCCCGGTTGACGAGATTGCCGCGCTGGCGTCGCGCAAATCTCTCGGCACTGAAGTCAGCTTTGGCGACAAGACTATCAAGACCAAGGATCTGGACACTTTCGATTTCACCGGCTGGGACATCGCCCTGTTCGCGGTGGGCTCCGAGGCGACCAAGGTTTATGCTCCCAAGGCCGCCGCGGCGGGCTGCGTGGTGATCGACAACTCTTCGCTTTACCGTTACGACCCGGCGATCCCGCTGGTGGTGCCCGAGGTGAACGCGGCCGCCGTCGACAACTACAAGAACAAGATGATCATCGCGAACCCCAACTGCTCGACCGCGCAGATGGTGGTGGCGCTGAAGCCTCTGCATGACCGCGCCAAGATCAAGCGGGTCGTGGTGTCGACCTATCAGTCGGTTTCCGGCGCTGGCAAAGAGGGAATGGACGAGCTTTGGAACCAGACCAAAGCCGTCTACAACCCGGTTGACGACGTGCCGCCGAAGAAGTTCTCGAAACAGATCGCCTTCAACGTCATTCCGCATATCGACGTCTTCCTCGACGATGGCTCGACCAAGGAAGAATGGAAGATGGTCGCCGAGACCAAGAAGATTCTTGATCCGGCGATCAAGGTGACGGCGACCTGCGTGCGCGTGCCGGTGTTCGTCGGCCATTCGGAATCGATCAACATCGAATTCGAAGAGCCGCTGGATTGGCAAGAGGCCCAGGACATCCTGCGCGAGGCGCCCGGCATCATGCTGGTCGACAAGCGCGAGGCCGGTGGCTATGTGACGCCGATCGAATGTGTGGGCGAATATGCCACCTACATCAGCCGCGTGCGTCAGGACAGCACGATTGAAAACGGCATCAACCTGTGGTGCGTGTCGGACAACCTGCGCAAGGGCGCGGCGCTGAACGCGGTGCAGATTGCCGAAGTGCTGGGACAGCGCTGCCTGAAAAAGGGCTGAACGCCGGCAAAGAGCTCAAAGGCCCCGCTTTGGCGGGGCTTTTTCTTTTGCGATTCGTTAACCTCGTCGCCGCAGGATGGCGGCATGACACAGCAAGCCCCCTTCCCCTGCGACCCCCAGCTTTGGCAACGGTTTCTCACGGCCTGCCACAGCCGCGATGAAACCCCCGGCGCCGTGCTGCGCGATCTGGTACGGCTGGAGGTTCAGCGGATGGAGCGCCGCACCGCGAGGAGTGACGAAGTCATCGACGAGCAGCTCCTCGGGCGCCTTCGGCTTCTCGTCGCAGAGGCGCTTCTTGCGTCAAACAGCTGGGGCCAGATGCAGGCCGCCTTGCGCGCAAGGGGGCTGGAATATGTGCCTGCAGGCGGCGGACTGAACCTGATCGATCCGGAAACCCGCGAGGTTCTGTGCAAGGGCTCACAGGTCGGCCCCGGCTATTCGGAGCTTATCCGCCGCTTTGGCACAGGGTTTCCGGGGCACCCCAGGCCGGGCTTGGCGGCCATGGCGATGGCTCGGGCATCCGCGGCAGAGCACGGTCGCCGGGCATGAACAGCCCTATGCCCGCAGACCTACCGTTGCCACACCCAAAACCTCCAGCACCTTGGCCTCGATCTCGGGCGCGTTCATGCCGGCAACCTTGTACATCGCCTCGGGGCTGGCCTGATCGATAAAGGTATCGGGCAACACCATCGAGCGGAACTTCAACCCCCGGTCGAACACGCCTTCGTCGGCCAAAAGCTGCGCCACATGGCTGCCAAAGCCGCCAACGGCCCCTTCTTCGATGGTGATCAGCGCCTCGTGCCCGCGCGCAAGGCGCAGGATCAGCTCGCGGTCCAGGGGCTTGGCGAAACGGGCATCGGCGATGGTCGGCGATAGTCCCCGGGCCGACAGCGCCTCGGCTGCCTTCAACACCTCACCCAGACGGGTGCCAAAGGATAGGAGCGCCACGCGCGACCCCTCGCGAATCATCCGGCCCTTGCCGATTTCCAGCGGAACGCCCCGGGTCGGCATGTCCACGCCCATCCCCTCGCCCCTCGGATAGCGGAAGGCGATGGGACCGTCGTCATGGGCCACCGCTGTCGCGACCATGTGCATCAGCTCGGCCTCATCGGCGGCGGCCATCACCACCATGCCAGGCAGATTGGCCAGGAAAGCCACGTCGAACGACCCGGCATGTGTCGCCCCATCGGCCCCCACCAGACCGGCGCGATCAATGGCAAAGCGGACAGGCAGCCGCTGGATCGCCACGTCATGCACCACCTGGTCATAGCCGCGCTGCAGGAAGGTGGAATAGATCGCACAGAAGGGCTTCATCCCGCCCGCGGCCAGCCCGGCCGAAAAGGTGACGGCATGCTGTTCGGCGATGCCGACATCAAAGGTCCGCTTGGGAAAGCGCGCGCCGAACAGGTCCAGCCCCGTGCCATCGGGCATCGCAGCGGTCACGGCCACGATTTTCGGATCATGCTCTGCCTCGGCGATCAGCGCTTCGGCAAAAACCTTTGTGTAAGACGGGGCATTTGACGGGGCTTTCTTCTGCTCTCCGGTCACGACATCGAACTTTGATCGAGCGTGTCCGCGATCAGGCGAATTTTCTGCCGGCGCATAGCCCTTGCCCTTGCGGGTCAGAACATGGATCAGCGTCGGCCCGGTGGCGCGGGCATGGGCGGTGCGCAGCACGGGCAGAAGCTGGTCCAGATCATGGCCATCAATGGGCCCGACATAGGAAAAGCCCAGCTCTTCAAACAGGGTGCCGCCCACGGCCATACCCTTGATCATCTCTTTCGCCCGGCGCGCGCCTTCGGCAAAGGGCTCGGGCAGCAGGCCCGCAAGCCCCTTGGCCGCCGCTTTCAGATCCTGAAACGGCTCTCCGGCGTAAAGCCGCGACAGATAGCTGGACAGGGCACCGACCGGCGGGGCGATGGACATTTCGTTGTCATTCAGGATGACGAACATCCGCTTTTTCAGGTGACCCGCGTTGTTCATCGCCTCAAAGGCCATGCCTGCCGACATCGACCCGTCGCCGATGATCGCAACGGCATCCCCCGGATCCCCCCCGAGATCGGCCGCCATGGCAAAGCCCAGCGCAGCCGAGATCGAGGTTGACGAATGCGCCGCACCAAAGGGGTCGTAAGGGCTTTCCGAACGCTTGGTGAACCCGGAAAGCCCGCCTTCCATCCGCAAGGTGCGGATGCGATCGCGCCGCCCGGTCAGGATCTTGTGCGGATAGCACTGGTGGCCAACATCCCAGATGATCTTGTCGCGCGGCGCGTTGAACACGGCGTGCAGGGCCACCGTCAGCTCGACCACACCCAGCCCCGCGCCCAGATGGCCGCCGGTCACCGACACAGCCGAAATCGTCTCGGCCCGGAGTTCGTCGGCAAGCTGCCGCAACTCCCGGTCGCTCAGCGCCTTGAGATCGGCTGGCAGCTTTACCCGGTCAAGCACGGGGGTATGGGGACGGTCTGCCATGGCGTTTCCTGTTCAGCTTTGGCGCGCAATAACGAAACGGGCGCAATCGATCAAGTTGCGGGCCGCGGGCCCATAGGGCACAAGTGCCGCCTCGGCCTCGGCAATCAGGGATGTGGCGCGGGCGCGGGCGCCGTCCAGCCCCAGAAGGGAAACGAAGGTGGCCTTGCCGGCTGCGGCATCCTTGCCCACGGCCTTGCCGGTCAGCGCGGCATCGCCGGTCACGTCCAGCACATCATCCCAGATCTGGAAGGCAAGGCCCAAGGCGCCGGCATAGGCGCGCAAGGGGGCCGGATCGGCCCCGGCAAGGATCGCCCCTGCCTCGGCGGAAAAGCGGATCAGCGCGCCGGTCTTGCCCGCCTGCAGCGCAGTGATCTCCTGCAGGTCCAGCGGACGGTCCGCGGTTTCGGCGGCAATATCCAGCGCCTGCCCAAGAACCATGCCCTCGGCCCCACTGGCGCGGGCCAACCCCGCCACAAGGGCGATGCGGGTTTCGCCCGTGCCAAGGGCAGGGTCGGTCAACAGCTCGAACGCCAGGGTCTGCAGCGCATCGCCCGCCAGAACCGCGGTCGCCTCATCCCATTTCACATGCACGGTGGGCAGGCCGCGGCGCAGGGCGTCGTTGTCCATGCAGGGCATGTCGTCATGCACAAGGGAATAGGCGTGCAAAGCCTCAACCGCCGCAGCCGCGCTGATGGCGCGCTCTTGGGCAACACCCAGCATCCGGGCGGATTCCAGCACCAGAAAACCGCGCAGGCGCTTGCCACCCTGAACGGCGTAGCGCATGGCATGGATCACGGGCTGATCCGAGAAGCCCGACAGCGCGACATCCAGACGGCTTTGGACGGCCGCGGCATCGGCGGCCAGCTGGGCGGGAAAGCTCACAGCCCCTCCACCGGGGTGGTGCCGACGGCGCGGCCTTCCTGCTGGCGGATCAGTTCCACCTTTTCCTCGGCAGCCTTCAGCTTGGCCGCGCAATGTGCCTTCAACGCGGCACCTTTTTCATACAGCGCGATGGATTGCTCCAGCGCGACCTCGCCGCGTTCCAGTTGGGTCACAACCTGCTCCAGCGCGGCCATGGCCTCTTCAAAGCTCATTTCGGATACGGCTTTTTCGGTCATCATTCCTGTCCTGCCAGAACACCCACATGCGCGGCGACGGATTCCGTCAGCGCGGCAAGATCATAGCCGCCCTCAAGACAGGATACCACCCGCCCCCCGGCGCAATCTGCGGCAATCTGGCAAATGCGGGAGGTCAGCCAGCGGTAATCCTCGGCCTGCCATTCCAGCCCCGCGAGAGGGTCGTCGGCATGGGCGTCAAAGCCGGCAGAGACAAGAATGAGCTCAGGCTTCCAATCCGCAAGTCGCGGAAAAATCAGGCTTTCATAGACCTGCCGCATCTGCGCCCCGCCCGAGCCGGGAGCAAGCGGCGCGTTGACGATCTGGCCATGCGCGCCCACCTCACGCGGACTGCCCGTGCCGGGATAAAGCGGCATCTGGTGGCTTGAGGCGAAAAGACAGCGCCCCTCGTCCCACAAAAGATCCTGCGTGCCGTTGCCGTGATGCACGTCGAAATCAACGATGGCGACACGGGACAGGCCATGGTGATCAAGCGCCCGCTTGGCCGCGATGGCAACCGTGCCGAACAGGCAAAACCCCATGGCCGTGGCAGTTTCGGCATGATGGCCCGGCGGGCGGCAGGCCACAAAGGCCCTGTCAGCCTGACCATCCAGAACGGCATCCACCGCGGCCCCGGCGCCCCCCACCGCGCGCAAGGCTGCCTCAAGGCTGCCGGGCGACAGAAAGGTGTCGCCGTCAAGCTGCGCCCAGCCCTGCGCCGGAACCGCCGCTGCCACGCGGTCGGCATAGGCGCGGGGGTGGCAGCGCGTCACCTCCTCCAGCGCGGCAAGAGGGGCCTCGCGCCGATCAAGGGCCAAGCCCTGCAAACCGGCCTCGACCGCGCGCAAGCGGTCGGCACGCTCGGGGTGGCCCGGCGGGGTGACATGGGCCGCAAAGGCGGCATGGGAATAGACCAGAACCATCAGTCGGGCTGCAACATATAGCCCTCGCCCCGCACGGTTTGCAGATAGCGCGGCATCTTGGGGTCATCTTCGATCTTGCGGCGCAGGCGGGTGATCTGCACGTCCACCGCCCGCTCTTGCCCGGCGCCGTCATCCGGCCCGGCGTCGCCGGCCAGCTTTTCGCGGCTGATTGGCTGTCCGGGCTGGGCGGCAAAGGCGCGCATCAACTGCGCTTCGGTCGCGGTCAGCTTGACCGGATCGGCACCGCGCCACAACTCGCCCCGGTCGATGTCATAGCGCACCGCCCCCATCTGCAAGACCTTGGGCGCCTGACTTGCCGCCTTGACCTGCGGCATGCGGCGCAGGATGGCGTTGATGCGCAGCAAAAGCTCCTTCGGTTCAAAGGGCTTGACCAGATAGTCATCGGCCCCCGCCTCAAGCCCCTCGATCCGGTTGTGCGATTCGCCCTTGGCCGTCAAAAGCAGGATCGGCACGGTCATATGGCTGCGCAGATCGCGCGTCAGCGCGATGCCGTCTTCGCCCGGCATCATCACGTCGAGGACCAGCATGTCAAACTCAAGCCCCGCCAGCAACCGGCGCGCCTGCGCCGCGTCTCGGGCGGTGGTGACAAGAAAGCCGCTGCGGATCAGGAACTTCTGCAAAAGCCCCCGGATCCGCTCATCATCATCGACGACCAGAAGATGTGGCTGTGGTTCGCTCATGCGCCGGTCTCCTTGAGACCTTGATACTGCCGGCGCAGTTCCGGGTCCATCATCGCCTCCAGCACCGTGCGGAACCCCTGCACCGCCTGCGGCCCCGCAGCGCGATAAGCCGCCCGCATCCGCGCCCTTTGGGCATCTGACAAGGCCCGCTCCAGCTCACGCCCCTTCTCGGTCAGATAAAGATGCCGCTCGCGCTTGTCCTTCTTGCCAACCCGCGCCTCGACCAGACCATCCTCGAACAGCGTCCGCAGCACCCGGTTCAAAGACTGCTTGGTGACCCCCAGAATGGTCAGCAGATTGCCCACCGTCGTGCCGGGGCTTCGATGGATGAAATGCACGGCCCGGTGATGGGCGCGACCGTAATCCATGGTTTCCAGAATCCGGTCCGGATCGGCGGTAAAGCCGCGATAGGCAAAGAACATCGCCTCGATCCCTTTGCGCACCTGCTCGTCGGTCAGGAAAAGCAGGCTTTCGCTTTGCGTGAGTGGTTCGGCCATGGGGTCCCCTTTCGCGGGGCAATTTTAAGTCAGCCTTGTTGACATTCCAAGTCACAAACGCTAGCGATTCGCCGATTTGGCGCAACAATATGTCCGAAGCGGACCATTATTGCGCAACATTCGCAAAACAGGAGGCCGCGATGGCAGGGTATGACGATCGTGACGGGTTCATCTGGATGGATGGCAAGCTGGTGGAATGGCGCTCGGCGCAGGTCCATATCCTGACGCACGCGCTGCACTATGCTTCGTCGGTGTTCGAAGGCGAACGCTGCTACAACGGCAAGATCTTCAAAAGCCGCGAACATTCCGAACGCCTGCGGAAATCGGGCGAACTTCTGGACATGCCGCTGCCCTGGTCGGTGGACGAGATCGAGGCGGCGAAAGAGGCCGTGCTCAAGGCCAACGGGCTGACCGATGCCTATGTCCGCGCGCTGGCCTGGCGTGGGGCGGGCGAAGATATGGGCGTGGCGTCAAAGCGTAACCCGATCCGGCTGGCGGTGGCCTGCTGGTCCTGGGGGAATTATTACGGCGACGCCAAGATGAAAGGGGCCAAGCTGGATATCGCCAAGTGGCGCAGGCCCGATCCGGCCACCATCCCCCATGCCGCCAAGGCCGCCGGGCTTTACATGATCTGCACCATGTCGAAACATGCGGCCGAGGCCAAGGGTTGCTCGGACGCGATGATGTTCGACTATCGCGGCTATGTGGCCGAGGCGACGGG
>ERZ1645187.5083-NODE-5083-length-10383-cov-13.706816_pt1 | contig 10383 bp, 9 predicted proteins | sample MGYA00575352_ERZ1645187 | MGnify/ENA primary metagenome ERZ1645187 (study PRJEB40837, sample SAMN11349314) | freshwater sediment metagenome | isolation source: river sediment | host: Sediment | place: India: Wazaribad , New Delhi | collected 2017-02-21 ...
GCATTAGCTTCGACAAAGATTTGGCTCCAGCTCTGTGTCATTGTTATTATTTCAATTAATAATTAAACAATCAGCACAAGATTGGAAGGTTCCATGAAAAATTATAAATACATCATCATCGGCGGCGGCCTGGCTGCGGATGCAGCGGTTGCCGGGATCCGCGAGTTGGACAGCCTAGGCAGCATTGCCATGTTTACCGAGGAGCTTTACCCACCCTACAATCGCCCCTATCTTTCCAAGCAGCTCTGGACGGGCAAAACGCTCGAACAGGTGTGGCGCAAGCCCTATTCTCAGCCGGTGGACATCTTCCTCGGCGATAAAGTGACCGCACTGGATGTGAAAGCTAAAACCATCACTGACGACCAGGGCAGCAGCTATGGCTACGATAAACTGCTGATTGCCAACGGTGGCGCGCCGCGCCGGCTCCCATTTGGTGGCGATCGCGTCATCTACTTCCGCACCCTGGACGATTATAAGTCGCTGCGGGCCGCGACCGGCAAAAACCTGCGCTTTGGCGTGATCGGCGGCGGGTTTACAGGCTCCGAAATCGCGGCAGCGCTGCGCATGGCCGGCGAAGACGTTACCGAAATTTTTCCCGAAGAAGGCATTGGTTCGCGGGTCTACCCGCGCGATCTGGCCCTGTACCTGAACCAGTTTTTTAGAGATAAAGGCATCAAGGTCCTGGCGGGTGAAAACGTGGTCGACATTCAAGACGACGGCAAAACATTTACAGTACGCTCAGATGCCGGCAAAACGCTCACGTTCGATGTATTAGTGGCCGGCCTTGGCATCATCCCCAACACGCAGCTGGCAGCTGCTGCCGGGCTTGAAGTTGCCGGCGGGATCGTGGTCGATGAGTTCCTGCGAACCAGCAACCCAGACGTTTACAGTGCGGGTGATGTGGCTGAGTTCTTCCAGCCCGACTTGGGCAAGCGAAAACGCATGGAACATGAAGATAACGCCAAGAAAATGGGCAAACAGGCTGGCCGAAACATGGCGGGAGCCGCAGAGCCATACACTTACCTGGCTTTCTTCTATTCCGACCTGTTCGATTTGGGCTACGAAGCCCTGGGCGAGCTGGACTCGCGGCTGGATGTGTTCGCTGACTGGAAGGAGCCCAACAAAAAAGGCGTCCTTTATTACCGCCAGGATGGCAAAGTCATGGGTGTGCTGCTTTGGAACACCTGGGATTCGCTGCCGGCCGCTCTCGAGGTCATTCGCACCCCTGGCCCGCTGAGCAATGCAGACCTGACCGGGCGAATTGGTTAACCCTTAAAACACAGATTGCGTCCCAGGTTCAGATGTGAGCCTGGGATTTTTTTAACAATTCCGCTGGCCTTCAGGCGGAATCGATACAAACCGTTATCACTCAGGCGCTGCCCGCCTGGGGCCCCGATATGCAATACGGCCCAAACTTGCCAAACTGGTCGGCTGTTATCTTTTGCAGCGTTTCGCTCTGCGGGTGCAGCCAGTAGTCGCTGCCATCGCGGTGCAGGATGGCAATCTGGCGGCCTTGCCGGGTGAATTCCGCCCGCATTTCGTCGGAAAGGTCAGCGTAGCTCTCATAATCATGTGGGATTTCATACAGCAGGCGGTCATAGACCTCTACGAATTCTTCCCGGAAGGTGCGGGTGACCCGGTCGAGGTTGCTGATGACCCAGCAGTAAGGCTCAAAATCCCAGTTATACGCCAGGCCGATAAAGCAATCGTCAGAAGTGATATAAGGGAAAAAAGGAAACTGCCTACAGCTCATGCTGCGAAAGCCACGCTGGCAGGCCTGGGGGCCCAGGCATTCCACCAGGCGCATATGCCCAGGGGTCTGCGCGGCGAGCTTTTCCAGGTCTCCGGCTGAATCTGGGCATTCTGAGCCCAACCAGGGTTTCCAAAGATCCGTGTTTTTCCGCAGATAAGTCCATTCTTTGTGGTAAACCGCAGGTACGGCAGTGCAAATATCGCAGCAGAAGGGCTTCCTGGTCGGGTTGTATGGTGCACATTCCTGGCCGCAGTCAAGCGCGGTCACAGGGCTGTCAAATTGCCGGTATAACTCATTAAAGTCAGGTGTTGGCATCAGCGCTCAAGGCTCCTCCGGTAGCAATTATAGCCAAGATCAGCCCGAGGGCGGGAACTTTCTTGCTGGCAATTCGTCATTAACGCATCAAATGTTCATGCCGTAAACTTGTCATTGTCCGCTGAATTAGTGATTTGAAAGAAGGTCGTATGCATTTAAGAACTGCTTTGTTATTTTTTCTTGTAGGGCTGATGCTGAGTGCCTGTGGTCTGAGCGCCCAGACAGTGACCGAAAACCCAGCTTTAGCGCCCGAAGAAACAGCAACCAGCGCTTTGTGCCCACCCGAAGTAGCCTGCGCCCCTTGCCCGTCGGAAGTTCCGCCAGCTGCCGCTGCCGTACCCGAGCTGGCCAACCTGGCAGACGTAGGAACTCTCGCCATCAAAGCGCTTGCCCAGCACGATTTTGCCCGCCTGGCCGAGCTTGCCCATCCCCAAAAAGGAATTCGCTTTTCACCTTACCCATACGTCAGCGATGATCAGGTCGTGCTGACGGCGGACGAGCTTAGCAGCGCTTATTCCGACACGACCTCCTGGCTGTGGGGTCATTATGACGGCAGCGGGGAACCGATCCAGTTGACTTTTGCGGAGTACTTTGAGCGCTTCATCTATAGCGCCGACTTTGCCAACCCTGAGCAGATCGGGTACAACAAAGTTCTGCAGGAGAGCAATTCAATCAACAATATTCCTGAGTATTACCCCCAGGCAGAATTTGTTGAATATCACTTCAGCGGGTTTGACCCGCAATACGAAGGCATGGACTGGCAAAGCCTGCGGCTGGTGTTCGAAAAAGTGGACGGACGGTACTACCTGGTTGGCATTGTCCACGCCCAATGGACGATCTGAGCTGCCAAACTCAGGCATTCCGATCTGCCGTGCAGCACTGGCTAACCGGCAGGTTTAACTAACTGCGAGCGCAGCGCCGGGCGATATCAGGCGATCATTTTCGGAATTTCGCCGCCGGGAATGATGATTTCGCAGCCTGTGGACGCCCTCAGCTGCTCCAGGCTGACATCTGCAGCGATGGCCGCCAGGCGCAAGCCTTGTGGGGTTTTTTCGAGCACAGCCATATCCGTAACGATAGTGTTGACCGTGCCGGCCGAAGTCAGCGGGAGCGTGCAGCGCCGGACGATCTTGGGCGTTCCATTTTTGGCCAGGTGCTCAGTAGCCACGATAACTTTTTTGGCACCAGAAACCAGATCCATCGCGCCCCCCGGCCCGGGGAGCAATTTGCCCGGCAGGTACCAGTTTGCCAGGTTACCCAGTTCGTCCACTTGCAGCGCGCCGAGGACGGTCGCATCAAGATGACCTCCGCGGATGATATTAAATGAGGTAACACTGTCAAAAGTAAAGCCTCCCGGCAGGCAGGTGATGTAGGCGGCACCGGCGTCAATTAGGTTTTTATTCTCTTCTCCTGGGGCCGCTTTAGGGCCGCAGCCCAACAAGCCATTTTCGGCCTGGATGAAAATGGTCACTCCCTCAGGTAAAAAGTTAGCCGCCAGGGTCGGGATGCCCACACCCAGGTTGACCAAATCTCCGTCGTGCAGCAAGGCGGCGACATTTTTGGCGATAAATTCCCGGATATCGTTCATGCCTCTTCCCCCTCGCTGACCACCAGCATGTCCACATAAATACCGGCAACATCCACATGTTCATGCCCGATGGAACCCACCGGTACCACCTGCTCGCTTTCAAGAATGGTAAACCCGGCCGCAGCTGCCATCACCGGATTAAAATTTTTAGAAGTGCCGTAGCACAGGCCGTTGCCCATCGTATCGGCCAGCGAAGCCTTCACCAGGGCCAGGTCAGCTTTGAGCGGGAGTTCCAAAAGATATTCTTTTCCTCCAACGCGCACAATTTCTTTTCCCTCGGCAATTTGGGTGTTCAAGCCGACTGTGGTCAGAAAGCCGCCAATTCCGCTGCCGGCAGCCCGCAGCCTTTCCGCCAGCGTGCCCTGAGGGATTATTTCCACCTCCAGCTTTTTTTCTTCATAGAGCTGGCGCAGCTCGGTGTTGGTAGCGGTATAGGAGATCTTCAGGTGGCTGACCCGCCCCTCATGGATCATGGCCGCAGCCGGATACCAGATACCACCATCGGCATTGCTGCAATTATTGACGATCAGTGTGATGTCACTCACCCCGCTTTCCCAGAGCCAGCGCACCAGGGTTCCCGGCACGCCCACCTTGTTGAACCCGCCGATCATAATGGACTGGCCATCGGCAAAGTGATGCATTACTTCTGCTTTTGCTGCCAGTTTGTTGTTTCTGATTTTTCCCAACGCCAACTCCTTCGATCAGAATAAGACGGCTCAGCATCGGCCGCAAAGTAACTCCGGCCTGGTTATGGCATGGATTATACCCTCAGAGCCTGGGATGACCCGTCTTTAACGAAGCGCCACTTCCCAAAGGTGCACATGTGCCGGGAAGCCTTCCGCCAAACTGGTCAATGAAAGCGTGATTTGGCGGATGCGAAGGGCTGCTTCCAGGCGAAGGGTGAGCGGGTGAACGATATCCTGGCCATCATCCCGCGCGCTCAGTTCCAAAACCTCGCCATTCTCTGCCGATACCAGGCTTACCTGCACCATAGTCGGGCTATTCCCCAGCCAAACCGAGAGCTCACTGACACTGACCGGCTCCGCGAAGGTCAGTTCCAGGACCAACGGGTTAGCTTCAAAGGTGCGCAGCAGGCTGGTGGTATCGCCGTCAAAAGCCGCCTCCACACTCCCCAGGTCCAGCAACGGGTAGCGGACCATCACTTGCTGACCCAACCATTCGACACTGCTCGTCAGTGGCTGGCTGCGGCGGGCGTATTCTTTGGCAAACAATGCATCAACATCATCCACATACTGCAAATTGACGTAATAAAAACCAGGTCTGCCATCCGGCCAGTTGAGAACACGCAGCACGCGCGGAGGCTTAAACAAGCCACTCGCCGCTGCCCATTCCAGTTCGTTCGGCGGCATCACCAGCACGATATGCTCATCCAAAGTTTGTTGGTACTGGGTAAACATCTCCACCGTGCCCATTTCGATCGGCAGTGGGTCGCCCAAAAAGTAACGCGCCAAGACGTCGCTGGCATTCGCCCAGGTCGGGCTGAGGATGATGCGCGCCTGCGGATTCTGCTTTTGAAAGTCTTGAATGTCAGTAAACACCTCGCGTGCTCCCCACTGCATCCCATATAAGCCATAATCCGGGTACCACAGCGGGGCGCCTGCCAGTGCCCAGGCTGTCATCCCCAAGCTGAAGGCCCCCAAGAAGGTGACTGCTGCAGCTGCTGGCCATCGGCGCAGGTGAAAGACAGTGCTTTCGGCCCACACCAAGGCATGATCCAGCCCCAGGCAAGCCAGCAGGGCAGCCGGTACCACCAGCACCAAAACCCGCGTGATCTGTACATCCACCAGAGCAGCGCCACAGGGGGCGCAAAGCAGCGCGACAATGACCACCCTCCAAGCCGGCTGACGGTGGTTTTTTACAGCCAGCGCCAGCCCCAGCATAATCAGTGGCAGGCTAAAGAGCGGCAGATGGCCCATACCTTTCATTTGATGGCGGATGAGATCGGTCTGGTTGTAAAAAAACCAATAGAGTGGATTCAAACCCTTAAGATATCGGCTGAAATACATGCCCAGCTTTTGGTGAAGCGGAAGCGGCTCAAGCCAATAAGATTGCAGCAAGCTTAGATGCTGGGTGATGGATTGGGAATGTGTCACTCGAAAATTAAGGTAAGGCAGAGCCAGCAGCATCAGCCAGACGGCAGCGCCTAACGTGGCGCGCTTGTCTTGCCAATGATAGCGCCAGTCTACGATAAGCAACACCAACCCAGTCATCACAACGACCAGTTCCATTGGGCTGTAGGTATAAAAAGCCAGCGCCCCAAATAGCAAGGCCAGCGGCAGGCTGCGCCGGTTCTTCAGGCGGTAGCGCAGATAAAAGTACAAAAAGACGGCATAAAAAGAGACCGCCAGAGCGGTTTCAAAAGCGGTTCGCGAGTGTAAAAACCAGGCCGGCAGGGCTGCCAGCAGCCACGGCGCCAGCCACCAATAGCGGATGTTGAAAAATTCTTTGAGGGCCAGGCCCAGGCAAAGCGGCACCACCAGCGAGACCAGCGCTGGCAGACCGCGGGTCAGCCAAATAGAGCGGGGCAGCCAGGCTACCAACAGCTGCAGGTAGACCGAAATGGAAAGATTGTACTGGCCGCCATTTTCAAAGAACAGCGGCAGCAAGTTCCCCGCCGGGCCGCGAAAACCATTTTGGATCAGGTCGGCTGCGGAGAGGGTTTGGATAGCTTCATCCGAAAAAAAATAGATCGGAAAGTTGGGCAGGGCGATGAGGCGCGTTGCCAGATAGAGCGCCATGCCGGCTGCAAAAATTCTCCAGGCACGGCGGTCATTGCGGGCACTGGCCAGCGGCTGCTGGGCAGAAAGATCGTCACTCATAGAAAAATTATAGCATCAGCGCTGCCCAGGCTGCCCCACTTCGCCGCGCATCCCCCTCGCGTTCAAAGCGTGCCGGGCTGCCAAAATCCGGTGCTTAGCCGGCTCCTGATGATAACCAGGGCATGACCATTTTGGTCTTTCTGACTTTGCACGTCGGGCGGCCGGTATTCTCTCTACGGTATAATAGCCGCCAGTGATGAAACATAGGGAGAAGACATGGGCCCAGATAGAATTACACCTGAATTATTCGATAAACTGACCTCGCTCGCGGCTCTGGCACTCGTCGAGAGTGAAAAAGAGTACCTGCGCGCGGAACTGAACCATCAGCTGGCAGCAGTGCGCGAACTGAGCGAAATCCCGCTGGAAGAAGACATCCTGCCGACTCTGCATGGCCTGGCCATACCGCCCAAGCCCTCCCGTCCGGACGTATCGGACGCTTTTCCAGAGCCCGGTAAAATTGTTGCCCAGGCTCCAGAAAGCGAAGAAGGCATGTTTGCCGTTCCAGACGTTGCCCACCGGAAAAGTGAGGAAGAATGACACCCGTAATGGATTGGAGCGCAGCTGAGATCGCACGCAAAGTGCGGAGCGGTGAGATCAGCGCCGCCGAAATGCTGGCTGCTTCGTTGGAACGCATTCGCCTGACGGATGGCATTTCTGGCCAAGTCGGACTGACACAGTGGGATGAGGCTGAGGAACGTAAAGTACACGCCTTTATTCAAATCAGCAAAGACCTGGCAGAGGCGCAGGCTGCCGCGGTGGACGCGAAAGCCGCTCGCGGTGAAGACCCGGGCCTTTTGGCCGGAGTGCCGGTCGCGATCAAAGACATCTTTTGTGTGGAAGGTACCCACACTACGGCCGGCTCACGCATGCTGGCCAACTTCAGACCCCCCTACACCGCCACGCCAGTGCAGCGGCTGATCGATGCCGGCGCACTGGTGGTAGGCAAAGCCAACATGGATGAATTTGCCTATGGCTCCTCCAGCGAATCCAGCGCCTTTCAACCATCCCCCAACAACCCCTGGGACCCGACGCGCGTGCCGGGCGGCTCATCAGGCGGCTCGGCGGCTTCAGTAGCCAGCACTGAGGTCGCACTCTCCCTGGGGAGCGATACCGGCGGTTCCATCCGTCAACCTTCATCATTTTGCGGTGTGGTCGGCATGAAACCAACTTATGGCAGAGTCTCCCGCTATGGAATGATCGCATTTGCTTCCTCGCTAGACTGCCCGGGCCCGTTGGCACGCACCGTAAGTGACGCGGCGCTGATGCTGCAGGTGATTGCCGGCGAAGACCCGCGCGACAGCACCACCTCGCAGCAGCCCGTTCCCGATTATCAACTGGCGCTGCAGCAAGACGTGCACGGACTGCGAATTGGCCTGTCGCCGGACTATGACCGCATCGTCTTTCCGGACGTAGAAACCGGTGAAATTGGCACAGAACCCATCCAGGCGGAAGTGAGCCGGGCGGTTTATGACGCGGCTGAACAGCTGGCCAGGCAGGGCGCCGAAATCGTAGAAGACGTGCCCATGCCCAACGCGCGGCATGGCATCCCGACTTATTTTGTGATCTCCCGGGTGGAAGCCTCTTCCAACCTGCACCGTTTTGATGGCGTTAAATATGGCTACCGAACCGCGCAGCCCGTCAGTGACCTGAATGAGCTCTACCGCCTCTCGCGGGCGGAGGGTTTCGGGACTGAACCCAAGCTGCGTATCTTGATGGGAATGTACGTCAGTTCCGCAGCATATTCCCATCAATATTACCTGCGCGCCCGCAAAGTGCGGGCCATGATCCGACGCGACTTCGACACCGCATTTGACCCGGCCGGCGCTTACCGGCTGGACGCCCTGCTCACCCCGACCACCCCCACCACTGCGTTTAAACGCAAGGCGGTCTACGGCAACTCGGTGCTGATGCAGTACGCCGATCAGATGACCGTCTCAGCCAATCACGCCGGCTTGCCGGCGCTCAGCTTTCCGGGCGGTTTGGACGGGCAAGGCCTGCCAATCGGCCTGCAGCTGATTGCCGGTGACTTCCGCGAAGATCTGCTCCTGCGAATTGCGCATGCATATGAGCTGGCTACCCGTCAGGCGGCCTGGCGATCTGCAGTTCCCGAAGCGGTGAGAAACGAGGCCTCAAAATGAAAACATACGAAGTGGTGATTGGCCTGGAAACGCACATTCAGCTGAACACGCACAGCAAGATCTTTTGTTCTTGCAAAGCAGACTCATGGGGGGCAGAGCCCAACAGCAATATCTGCCCAGTTTGCAGCGGTTTGCCGGGTGTACTTCCGGTGCTGAACGCTGAGGCTGTGAAGAAAGGTGCCCTGCTGGCTGCCGCCATGCATGCCCAAATTAACCCGAAATCGGAATTCGACCGGAAAAATTACTTTTATCCCGACTTGCCCAAGGGCTACCAGATCACGCAATTTGACGAACCCATCGGCAAAGGCGGCTATATGGACCTTACCCTGCCCGACGGTCACCAGCGTAGGGTGCGCATTCACAAATTACATCTGGAAGAAGATGCCGGCAAGACCAAAATCAGCGCTGGGATGCGTCTGGTAGATTTCAACCGCTGCGGCGTCCCGCTGGTCGAAATGGTTACCGAACCGGACCTGCGGACCGGTGAGGAAGCAGCCCTGTACCTGACCCGCCTGCGCGCGCTGCTGCGCTGGATTGGGGTATCGGAAGCGGATATGGAAAAAGGTCACCTGCGCTGCGATGCCAATGTTTCGGTGCGCGAGATGGGCAGCCAAACCCTTAACCCCAAAACCGAGATTAAAAACCTCAACTCGATTGACGCGGTGCGCCAGGCCATCCAGGAAGAAAGCCGGCGCCAGATCGCGGTGATGGAAGCGGGCGGCCGGGTGGAGTCGTATACCCTGGATTGGGATGCGGACACCAGCCGGTTAACCAAGATGCGTTCCAAAGAGACTGAAGCTGATTACCGCTACTTCCGGGAACCGGACCTGCTGCCGGTGCTTCTGTCGGCTGAGGAGATCGCTGCAATCGAGCACAGCCTGCCGGAACTGCCGCTTGAGCGCGAAGAGCGCTTTGAGCGTGATTATCACCTGAGCGCCTATGACGCCGAGATTTTGACCAGTGAGCGCAGCTTGTCTGATTATTTTGAAGAGGCCCTGCAGCGCTATGGCGGCGAAGCAAAAATCGTTTCCAATTGGATGATCAACGATCTGGCCCGCCTGATGAATGACCTGGGGAAGTCCGCGAGCGAGCTAAACCTGCGTCCAGCAGATCTGGCAGAACTGCTTCACTTGTTGGACGGCGGAAAGATTAACGCCCCAACAGCGAAAACCGTGCTGCGCAGGGTGGAAGAAACCGGCAAAACTCCTACGGCGATTGTAGAAGAAGAGGGCCTTGGGCTGATGGACGATCTGGCAGCGCTACGGCAGCTGGTTGCGCAGGTGTTGAAAGAAAACCCAGCCGAGGTGGCCAGCTTCCGCGCTGGTAAAGAAAGCCTGAGCGGCTGGTTTTTGGGGCAGGTGATGCGCCGCAGCGGCGGAAAAGCGGACCCCCGGCAAGCCCGTGCAATCCTGCTTGAGCTTTTGGCGGCGGAATAGCCCCTGCCCGGGTAAGAGCCCCGGCGCGATGGCCGGCATTGACAGAGGTTTTGAATCGGATAGAATAGGGTTTACTGCGGGCGTCGCCAAGTGGTAAGGCATTAGCCTTCCAAGCTAACATTCGCCGGTTCGAATCCGGTCGCCCGCTTTTTATTTTCCCTTCTTCCGCTGGCCGGCTCGAACACCCCCTGAGGGTGCCCGTCCGGTCGCCCGCTTTTTATTTTCCCTTCTTCCGCTGGCCGGCTCGAACACCCCCTGAGGGTGCCCGTCCGGTCGCCCGCGTGCAACTAAACTGACTCAGACGTGTTTTCCT
>ERZ1645187.5084-NODE-5084-length-10383-cov-5.421960_pt1 | contig 10383 bp, 8 predicted proteins | sample MGYA00575352_ERZ1645187 | MGnify/ENA primary metagenome ERZ1645187 (study PRJEB40837, sample SAMN11349314) | freshwater sediment metagenome | isolation source: river sediment | host: Sediment | place: India: Wazaribad , New Delhi | collected 2017-02-21 ...
TCCACGCCCTGATGTCGTTGAACGACGCGGGCTACCGCCGCCTCGCCGCGCGCTATACCGAGTTGCTGGAACACGAGTTCCGCTCGGGCAAGGGTGTCGCCGAATACGCCCGCGCGCTCGGCGTCACGCCGACGCACCTCACCCGCGTCTGCAACCAGACCTGCGGGCGGTCGGCGTCGGATCTGCTGCACGACCGGGTGATCTTCGAGGCGCGGCTGATGCTCAGCGAGACCAGGCTGCCGATCGCCGGCATCGCCCGGGCGCTCGGCTTCAATTCGGCCGCCTACTTCACCCGGGCGTTCCAGCACCGGACCGGGAAAACTCCCTCCGCCTTCCGCCGCGCGGGCTGATCGGGCGGCTTTTCCCGGCCGGAATGCCGCGAACGCGCACGCCCGTGCCGTTTTCAGGCATTGACGGCCACACCGAAACGGTGCGCAATATCATTGCATAAGATGCGTGCCCACAACGATGCCGGCCTACCGGCACGGACAAGACACCGCAACCCAGGGAGAAAGAACATGGCCATACACGACACGCCGGAACGGATTCATCCGGCGGCGAAGACTTATGCCGCCGAGGTCGCCGCCGGCAGCCTCAGCCGTCGCGAATTCCTGACCCGCGCCTCCGCGCTCGGCGTCAGCACCGCGGCCGCCTACGGGCTTCTCGGCCTCGATGCTCCGGCGCGGGCGCAGGACACGCCGAAGGCGGGCGGCACGCTCAGGATGCAGATGGAGCTTCGGGCGCAGAAGGACCCGCGCACCTGGGACTGGTCGGAACTGTCGAACTTCGCCCGCGGCTGGCTCGACTATCTCGTCGAATACGAAAGCGACGGCACGATCCGCGGCATGCTGCTGGAAAGCTGGGAGATCAACGACGACGCCACCGAATACACGCTGCATGTCCGCCAGGGCGCGACCTGGAACAACGGCGACCCCTTCACCGCCGCCGACGTGGTGCACAACCTCAACCGCTGGTGCGAAGCGGGCGTCGAGGGCAACTCGATGGCCGCGCGGATGGGCGGGCTTGTCGACGAGACGACGAAAAAGGCACGCGAGGGCGCGATCACCCAGGTCGACGACCATACCGTGAAGCTGACGCTGCCGGCGCCCGACATCACCATCATCGTCAACGTCGCGGACTATCCGGCCGCGGTGACCCATCCCTCCTACGAAACCGGCGATCCCTCCACCAACCCGATCGGCACCGGCGCCTATCTGCCCGAGGTCAACGAGGTCGGCGTGCGACAGGTGCTGGTGAAGAATCCCGACCACACCTGGTGGGGAACCGCGGTCTACGGCGGCCCCTATCTGGACCGGATCGAATACATCGACCTCGGCACCGATCCCTCCGCCACGGTCGCCGCCGCCGAGGCGGGCGAGATCGACGCCACCTACCGCACCCAAGGCGATTTCGTCGAGATTTTCGACGGCATCGGCTGGGAGAAGTCCGAGGCGAACACCTCCGCCACGCTCGCGGTCCGCTTCAACCAGGGCGCCGACCTCTACAAGGATGTGAACGTCCGCCGGGCATTGCAGATGGCGGTGGACAACGCGGTGGTGCTTGAACTGGGCTTCTCAGGCCAGGGGACGGTGGCCGAAAACCATCACGTCTGCCCGATCCATCCGGAATACGCGCAACTCCCGCCGCTTGTCGTCGATCCGGCAAAGGCCAAGGAGATGATCGCCGCGGCCGGCCATGCCGACACCGAGTTCGAGCTGATCTCGCTCGACGACGACTGGCAGGCGGCGACCTGCGACGCGGTGGCCGCGCAGATCCGCGACGCCGGGATCAAGGTCAAGCGCTCGGTCCTGCCCGGCGCGACCTTCTGGAACGACTGGACCAAGTATCCCTTCTCGTCGACCGAGTGGAACATGCGCCCGCTCGGCGTGCAGGTGCTGGCGCTCGCCTACAAGTCCGGCGGCGCCTGGAACGAGACCGCCTTCGCCAATGCCGAGTTCGACGCGCTGCTGGCCGAGGCGATGTCGATCGCCGATGCCGACAAGCGGCGCGAGGTGATGGCGAAGATCGAGAAGATCATGCAGGACGAGGGCGTGCTGATCCAGCCCTACTGGCGCTCGCTCTACCGCCACTTCAGGCCCGGCGTGAAGGGCGCGGACATGCACCCGACGTTCGAGCATCACCACTACAAGTGGTGGCTCGCCGCCTGATCCGGCAGGGCCGGGGCGCGCGCGGCCGCGCCTGTCCCGGCCCGAAACCGGCCCGCATCTCCGGGCACCCGCGCACCTGCCTCCCCCGGGCGGCAAGGCAGAGGTAGACCATGCTCGCATTCCTGCTCCGGCGCTTCCTGACGATGGTGCTGACGGCGCTCTGCCTGACCTTCGTCGTCTTCTTCCTCACCAACCTGCCGCCGAACCTCGAGAAGCTCGCCAAGACCGAGGCGGGCAGCCGCATCACCGATGCGGAGGTGGCGAGCTGGCTGGAGAAGAACGGCCACGCCCGCCCGCTCCTGGCCCGCTACGGCGAATGGCTGGGCGTGGTTCCGGGCTGGACCCGCAGCGAGAACGGCGTCACCACCGGCCGCTGCATCCGGCAGGGCATGGATCCGGCCACGGCGCCGCGCTTCTGCGGCGTGCTCCAGGGCGACTGGGGCCGTTCGAGCTTCTTCAAGGCGCCGGTCGCCGAAAAGCTCGGCTACCACCTCGGCCTGACCGGCATCCTGATGTTCTGGGTCATGGTGCTGATGGTGCCGCTGTCGCTCCTGATCGGCGTCCTCGCAGGGATGCGCGAGGGTTCGCGGCTCGACCGTGGTCTCTCGACCTTCTCAATCGCCACCACGGCGACGCCGGAATATGTCTCGGGCGTGATCCTGATCGCCGTCTTCGCCTCCTCGCTGGTCGGGCTGAAATGGTTCAAGGGCACCGCCACCGGCGCGATGGAGCAGGTCACCTTCGACAACTTCTTCCTGCCGGTGCTGACCGTCGCGCTCTACGGCACCGGCTACATCGCCCGGATGACCCGCGCCTCGATGACCGAGGTGATGACGGCACAGTATATCCGCACCGCCCGGCTCAAGGGCGTGTCCTTCGGCAATGTCGTGCTGCGCCACGCGCTGAGGAACGCGCTGATCGCGCCCTTCACGGTGATCATGCTCCAGTTCCCGTGGCTCCTCAACGGCGTGGTGATCACCGAGACGCTGTTCAGCTACAAGGGTTTCGGCTGGACGCTGGTGCAGGCGGCGGGCAACAACGACATCCCGCTCCTGCTCGGCTGTTCGGTCGTTGCCGTCTTCGTCGTGCTGGTGACCCAGCTCATCTCCGACGTGGGCTACGTCTTCCTCAACCCAAGAATCAGGATCAACTGATGGAAACACTCGGCTGGGGCGGCATTCTCCTCGCGATCCTCGGGCGGTTCTGGCCGGTCTGGATCGCGCTCGTGCTGACCTTCGCCGTCTCGGCCCGGTTCCGGCGGCGGCTCGGCCTCTACGGGCGGCTCTACGATTCGACCATCGGCATGGTCGGCTTTGCGCTGGTGATGTTCTGGGTCTACACCGCCGTCTTCGCCGGCGGCATCGTCACCCATGACGTACTGGGCCAGGTCAGCCAGTTGCGCAACGACCCGCCCGGCGCCGCGCTGCCCGACGGGGCGGGCTTCTATCTTCTCGGCGGCGACCACCTCGGGCGCGACGTCTTCAGCCGGATGGTGGCGGGCTCGCGCATCGTGATCCAGATCGCGCCCTTGGCCACGCTCTTCGCCTTCATGGTCGGGATCACCCTCGGCCTGCCGGCGGGCTACTACGGCGGGCGGCTCGACACCGGGCTGTCGTTCCTCGCCAACCTGATCCTCGCCTTCCCGGTGATCCTGCTCTTCTACCTCCTCGTGACACCCGAGATCGCCGAGACCGGCCTGCCGCAGTATCTGGCGATCGTGCTCTTCCTCTTCCCGCTGGCGTTCCTCGTGGTGCTCCTGAACGCGCGCTACCACGTGCAGCCGGCGCGCCGGAACTGGATGGTTGCCGCCATCCTCCTGATCGGCGGCTGGGCCTATCTGTCGCTCGTCTCCGCGCCCGGCAGCCGCGTCGCGGTCCTGCCCGCGGCGGTCGATCTCATCGACGTGCCGTCGAACATCCTCATCGTCTTCGTCTCGGTCGTCTTCGTCAACGCGCCCACCGTCTTCCGCATCGTCCGCGGCCTGACGCTCGACATCAAGACGCGCGACTACGTGGCGGCGGCGCAGACCCGGGGCGAGCGGCCCTGGTACATCATGCTGTGGGAAATCCTGCCCAACGCCCGCGGACCGCTGATCGTCGACTTCTGCCTCAGGATCGGCTACACCACGATCCTGCTCGGCACGCTCGGCTTCTTCGGCCTCGGGCTTTCCCCCGAAAGCCCCGACTGGGGCTCGACCATCAACGCCGGCCGCAAGCTCCTGACCATCGCGCCCCACCCGGCGATCGTGCCGGCGCTGGCGCTGATGAGCCTCGTTCTCGGCCTCAACCTCCTCGCCGACGGCCTGCGCGAGGAAAGCCTGAGGGACTGATGCTAATTTCCACACTCAACATTCTCTCCGCTGTATGTGCCTTCGGTGCAGCGTTCTTCTGGTGGAGGAGCGCAAGAATCCAGCCGCCGCACACGTTCGGATGGGGGACCATAGCGCCCGACGACTGGCAAACGCGAAAAGCACCCGGTGTTGAGTGGGCGGAAAACGTTGCTCGCATGAACAAGTGGGGTGCGGGTTTGTCGGGTCTATCGGCGTGTCTGTTGGGGCTAACAAGCATGGTCGGGGCGCTTCAAGGCAGCGGAGGCTAGCATGACCAGATGGGACTTCGACGGCCCGATCCTCGAGATCGAGAATCTCTCGATCAGCTTCTTCACCCGGCTGAGGGAAATCCCGGCGGTGATGGATTTCTCCTGCACCGTCCAGCCCGGCGAGGCGATGGGGCTCGTCGGCGAATCCGGCTGCGGCAAGTCCACCGTGGCGCTCGCGGTGATGCGCGACCTCGGCCGCAGCGGCCGGATCACCGGCGGTACGATCCGCTTCAAGGGCCGCGACCTGACCACGATGGGCGAGCGCGAGCTGCGCGGCATCCGCGGCAGCCAGATCGCGATGATCTACCAGGAGCCGATGGCCTCGCTGAACCCGGCGATGAAGATCGGCGCCCAGCTCATGGAAGTGCCGATGATCCACGAGGGCATCGGCCGCGACGAGGCCCGCCGCCGCGCCATCGAGGTCGTCACCGACGTGCGCCTGCCCGACCCGGAGCGGATCCTGCGCTCCTACCCCCACCAGCTTTCCGGCGGCCAGCAGCAGCGCATCGTCATCGCGATGGCGCTGATGTCGAAGCCCGCGCTTCTCATCCTCGACGAGCCGACGACCGCGCTCGACGTGACGGTGGAGGCCGCGGTAGTCGACCTGGTGAAGGATCTCGGCCGCAAATACGGCACCTCGATGCTCTTCATCTCGCACAACCTCGGCCTCGTCCTCGAGGTCTGCGACCGGCTCTGCGTGATGTATTCCGGCGAGGCGGTGGAGACCGGATCGATCACCGACGTCTTCGACAAGATGCAGCATCCCTACACGCAGGCGCTCTTCCGCTCGATCCCCTTGCCGGGGGCGGACAAGAATGCGCGCCCGCTGATCGCCATACCCGGCAACTTTCCGCTGCCCCACGAGCGGCCGAAGGGCTGCAACTTCGGCCCGCGCTGCGACTATTTCGCCGACGGGCGCTGCAATGCGGGCGAGATCCCGATGGTCGCCGTGGCGGGCCACGAGCGGCACGAGACGCGCTGCATCAGGGTGGCCGAGATCGACTGGGCCGCGCCGCCGAAAGCCGCGAAGACCTCCGGGAAGACGCCCGTCGGCAAGGTCGTGCTGCGCATGGAGGACCTGAAGAAATACTACGAGGTCCCGGGCAGCGCGCTCTTCGGCGGCGGCGAGACCAAGGTGGTGAAGGCCAACGAGACCCTGAGTTTCGAGGCGCACGAGGGCGAGACGCTGGCCATCGTCGGCGAATCGGGCTGCGGCAAGTCGACCTTCGCCAAGGTGCTGATGGGGCTCGAGACCGCGACCTCGGGCCAGATCCTGCTCTACGACAGCGAAATCCAGTCCACCCCGATCGAGGCGCGCAACACCGAAACCGTCTCGGGCGTGCAGATGGTGTTCCAGAACCCGTTCGACACGCTCAACCCCTCGATGACCGTGGGCCGCCAGATCATCCGCGCGCTGGAGATCTTCGGCGAGGGCGCGGACGACGCCGGACGCCACGCCCGGATGCTGGAGCTTCTCGACCTCGTCAAGCTGCCGCGCGCCTTCGCCGAGCGGATGCCGCGCCAGCTTTCGGGCGGGCAGAAGCAGCGGGTCGGCATCGCCCGCGCCTTTGCCGGCGGCGCCAAGATCGTGGTGGCGGACGAACCCGTCTCGGCGCTCGACGTCTCGGTCCAGGCCGCCGTGACCGACCTTTTGATGGAGATCCAGCGCAAGAACCGCACCACGCTGCTCTTCATCAGCCACGACCTTTCGATCGTGCGCTATCTCTCGGACCGGGTGATGGTGATGTATCTCGGCCATGTGGTGGAGCTTGGCACCACCGATCAGGTCTTCGCGCCGCCCTATCACCCCTATACCGAGGCGCTGCTGTCGGCGGTGCCGATCGCCGACACCCATGTCCAGAAGAAGCGCATCGTGCTGGAAGGCGACATTCCTTCGGCGATGAACCCGCCGCCGGGCTGCCCGTTCCAGACCCGGTGCCGCTGGAAGGCAAAGGTGCCGGGCAACCTCTGCGAACGCGAGGTGCCGCCGATGCGGGTGCTGGCGGGGGGCCACCAGATCAAGTGCCACCTTTCCGACGCCGACCTCGCCTCGATGGAGCCGGTGATCAAGATCGCCGCCGAATAGGGAGGCGCCGCCACCCGCAGGGCAGAGGGCGGCGGCCGGTGGCTGATCGTCAGGCCCACGACCCTGCGCCGCGCGCCGGCGACGCGGCCTGCGCTACCAGGGCGGCAGCAGCACCGTCGCGCCCAGGCGCGCCACCGGGGCACCGGTGCCGATCTTGAAGCGGGCAAGGCCGGGCGCCCGTTCGGTGTCCACGTCGCCGAGGTCGAGCACCGTGCACCCTTCCTCGCGCAAACGCAGCATCGCCTGCCAGAGGAGGAGTGCATGCGCATTGCTGCGCCGCCCCGCCTCGCCGGACCAGCCGACATGGTAGCTCGCCCAGGGGGCATGGAGGAGAAACAGCATCGCGGCCACCCTCCGGCCGCCGATCCGCGCCTCGGCCACAACGGCCGCCGCGGGGTCGAAGGCAAGCCAGGCGCGGGTGAACGGCGCGGGCAGCGCGCGGTAGCCGCGCGCGCGTTGCAGCGCTGCATCCTGGTGCAAGAGCCAGGCGACCGCCGCCGGGTCGGGCCGGCCGACGCGCAGGCAAAGCCCCTCGCCCTCGGCGCGGGTCAGCCGGTTGCGCCATTTGCCGTCGAACCGGGCCCGGAGGGTTGCGGGGTCGGCGGTCAGATCGAGATGCGCCCGATGCCGGGGGGTGACGAGGGCCAGGCCCGGGCCATCCCGATCGGGCGTGGCCAGGAGCGGCCGGAACGCGCGGCCAAGGGCGCGGAGCGCGGCGGCCTCCTCTCCGGCAGTGGGCGCGGCGCCGTCCCAGACCGGCCCGCGCGAGAGGAGCGAGAACCGCACCGGCCCGATGCGACGCCTCGTCACCTGCGCAACCCCGCGCGCGCCGGAAGGCGTCACGAGCCCGACCCTGCCGACCGTGGCGCCGAGACGCGACAGCACCTCGCCATAGGCCCAGCTTTGCTGGAGCGGCATCGCCGCGGCCTGCCAGCCCTCGCGCGTCAGTCCGTCCCGAACGATTTTCATGGCTTCATTAAGCCTGCGGCAACCTAACAGGGTCCTAATGGGCGCATGACACCGGTTCGCCCCTCCTCCGCTGCCGTTCACGGCATCCATGCCCCCGCCGCGCGCCTCACCTGGCAGGCGGCACTCCTCGTCGCCATCGGCCTCTCCTCTGGCTTCCTGATCGTCATCGCCGGTTTTGCCGTCGCGACGACGTTTGTCTGGCCCGGCTGAGCGGGGGCTATGGCGCGGCGCCACGATCCGGCGCCGCCTGAAGCGTCCCGCACCGGGGGCACAGGTCACCGGGACGGCATGATCCGTTTCGGGAGTTGAAGCGCGCGGCGAAAGCGTCCATCACGGTCTGCGCACCGTCCCGGCGCGAACCCTGAGAGGCTGTCCTTGGCTCAGACACTTTCCCTCGTGGCCGATGTCGGCGGCACCAACACCCGCGTCGCGCTGGCGCGGAACGGCACCGTGGATCGCGCCTCGATCCGGCGCTTCGCCAATGCCGGCAATCCCGGGCTCGACGCGATCCTGCGCGACTACCTGTCCGACAGGGGCAGCCCTGATGTCGCAGGCGCCTGCGTGGCCGTCGCCGGGCCCGTCGATGGCGAGCAGGCGCGGCTCACCAATCTCGACTGGACCATCGCCCGCGACGGGATCGCGGCCGCGACCGGCGCGCGCCGGATCGCGGTGATCAACGATCTTCAGGCGCAGGGCCACGCGCTTGGCCATATCGCCGCCGATTGCCTGCGGCCGGTGATCGTGCCGGCGGCGGCCCCGCGCGCGGCAACGCCGCAGCTCGTGATCGGCGTCGGCACCGGCTTCAACGCCGCGGTGGTCCACGACGGGCCGGCGGGCCGGCTCGTCACGGCGTCGGAATGCGGCCACGCCACCCTGCCGGTGCGCAGCGAGGCGGAGCTGAGTCTGATGCGCTTCGTCGAGACCGCCCACGGCTTTGCCGGGGTGGAAGACGTGCTGTCGGGGCGCGGCCTGGAACGGCTGCACGCCTGGGTCGCGCGCGGGGCCGCGCGGGGGGCGGGGCGCGACGAAAGCCGCGATGCCTCGGCGATCATGGCGGCGATCGGCCAGGGCGGCGATGCCGTGGCCGAAGCGACCGGGGCGGCCTTCGTGCGGCTTCTCGGAACGGTCGCGGGCGATCTCGCGCTGATTCACCTGCCGCTCGGCGGCATCTACCTGATCGGCGGTGTCGCCCGCGCCTTCACCCTGCATCTGGAGCGTTTCGGCTTTGCCGGGGCCTTCCGCGACAAGGGCCGGTTTTCGCCGCTGATGGCCGAATTCCCCGTCTCGATCATCGAGGACGACTTCGCCGCCCTCACCGGATGCGCCCGGCGGCTCGCAGGCGCCTGAACCCGCTCAGGCGAGATATTCGACAAGCTGGCAGGTCGATCCGTCCTTGCCCTCGGACGTCTCGCGGCCCGCAAGGATCGGCTCCAGCGCGAGCGCGAGTTCCTTGCCAAGCTCCACCCCCCACTGGTCGAAGGAGTTGATCCCGAGAATCACCCCCTCCACGAACACCCGGTGTTCGTAAAGCGCGATGATCTGGCCGAGGACGAAAGGCGTGAGCCTGCCGTAGGCCAGCGTCGTGGAGGGGCGGTTGCCGGGGAAGACGCGGTGGCGGGCCTGACGGTCGAGGTCAGCGCCCGACAGTCCCTTCTTCGCCATGATCGATCGCGCCTCGTCGAGCGAGCGGCCGCGCAGCAGCGCCTCGGACTGGGCCAGGCAATTGGCCACCAGAAGCCGGTGCTGGTGGGCGAGCTCGGGCTCGTGTCCCTCGCGGCCGACGAGGAATTCGCACGGAATCACCCGCGTGCCCTGGTGGATGAGCTGGTAGAAGGCGTGCTGGCCGTTGGTGCCGGGCTCGCCCCAGACCACCGGGCCGGACTGGACGGCAAGCTCGCTGCCGTCCATCGCCACGCGCTTGCCGTTCGATTCCATCTCGAGCTGCTGGAGGTAGGCGGGAAGCCGCGCGAGGCGCTGCTCATAGGGCAGGACCGCCCGGGTGGCGTGGCCGCAGATCTGGTTGTGCCAGATGCCGGTGAGCGCGAGCATGACCGCCATGTTCTCGGCAAAGGGCGCGTCGCGGAAATGCGCATCCATCGCCGCGCCGCCCCTGAGGAAACCGGCGAAATCCTCGGGCCCGATGGCGATCATCAGCGAAAGCCCGATCGGCCCCCAGACCGAATAGCGCCCGCCCACCCAGTCCTCGAACCCGAAGACCCGGCCGGGCGGGATGCCGAAGGCCGCGGTCCGGTCGAGCGCGGTCGAGACGGCGGCGAACTGCGCCGCCGGATCGGCGACCCCGGCCGCCATCCAGGCCCGGGCGGCGGCCGCATTGGTCATGGTCTCGATCGTGGTGAAGGTCTTGGAGGCGACGATGACCAGCGTGGTTTCGGGGTTCAGGCCCGCCAGCACGTCATGGACATGGGCACCGTCGACGTTGGAGACGAAATGCGCGCGCGGACCGTCGGCATAGGGCGTCAGCGCGATGGCCGCCATCGCCGGGCCGAGGTCGGACCCGCCGATGCCGATGTTGACGACATCGGTGATCCGCCCGCCCTGCCC
>ERZ1645187.5085-NODE-5085-length-10382-cov-6.535489_pt1 | contig 10382 bp, 9 predicted proteins | sample MGYA00575352_ERZ1645187 | MGnify/ENA primary metagenome ERZ1645187 (study PRJEB40837, sample SAMN11349314) | freshwater sediment metagenome | isolation source: river sediment | host: Sediment | place: India: Wazaribad , New Delhi | collected 2017-02-21 ...
TCTGCCTCGGCGCCTGGCCGGATCGGCCGGGCGCTTTGGCACAAATCCCCCTTTGCCTGTGCGGCTGGCCGTGATTCACTGCTGCAAAGTGTGAATTCGGATTCAGAGTATGGCTTACCGTACTACCACGGCCCGTGTCGAACGCGATCAGCAGCTGCGCGAGCACATTCTTGCCTGTGCCCATGCCCAGGTGGCCGCTGGCGGTTTTGCTGCTCTGACCATGCAGGGTCTGGCCGCCGAGGCCGGGATCGCCACCGGCAGTCTGTACCGTCATTTCAGCCGCAAGGGCGAGCTGGCCTCCGAGGTATTTGCCCGCGCCAGCCAGCGCGAGGTGGATGCCCTGGCCGCGGTGTTCGGTGCGCCGGGCAGTCCCTGCGAGCGCTTACTGGCCGGCGTCCGGGGCTTTGCCGAGCGCGCCTGGCACAGCCGCCAGCTGGCCTTTGCGTTGATCGCCGAGCCGGTCGAGCCCGAGGTCGACGAGCAGCGCCTGCGTTTTCGCGAGGCATACGCCCAGCTGTTCGTCCGTCTGCTGGACGAGGGACGGCGCCTGGGTCAGTTCCAGGTCGACTCGCTGAGCCTGAGCGCCGCCTGCCTGGTCGGTGCGATTGCCGAGGCGCTGGTCGGCCCGCTGTCGCCGGCGGCCCGCGCGGCCCGTGAATCCGGTGAGCCCAGCATGGACCTGGCAGCGGTCAGCCAGGGCTTGAGCAACTTCTGTCTGCGCGCTGTCGGCGCGCAACTGCCATTGAACATTCAGTCGCTGGAAAGCCAGCCTGTACAAAGCCAGCCCGTGGAGATTGCCCGATGAGCCTGCACCAGTTCGCTGAAACCCATGAGGTGTTCAACCAGGTCCCCAGCCTGGACGGCGCCAACCTCTACCGCCTCGACCTGCCGCTGCAGGAGTGGAGCCGCCGCTTCGGTGCCGGCTGGGCCGAACAGCGTCTGGACACCTATGGCGCCCTGGCCGGCGGGCCGCTGATGGCGGCCGGCTTCCTGGCCAACGAGCACAAGCCGCAGTTCAAGACCCACGACCGCTACGGCAACCGCATCGATCTGGTGGAGTTCCATCCGGCCTACCACGAGCTGATGCGCACGGCCGTCGAGCATGGCCTGCCGTCGCTGCCCTGGACCGAGCCACGCGCCGGTGCCCATGTCGCCCGCGCCGGCCTGACCTACCTGCACAGCCAGGCCGAGGCCGCCAGTGGCTGCCCGCTGACCATGACCTTTGCCGCCGTACCGGCACTCAAGCTGCAGCCGGATATCGCCGAACAGTGGCTGCCGAAAATCCTCGCCACCGAATACGACCCGCGCAATGTGCCAATGGCGCAGAAGGCTGGCGTCACCATCGGCATGGCCATGACCGAGAAACAGGGCGGCACCGATGTGCGCGCCAACACCACCCGCGCCTACCCGGTGGGGGCCGGTGGTCCGGGCCAGGCCTATGAGCTGGTTGGGCACAAGTGGTTCTGCTCGGCGCCCATGTGCGACGCCTTCCTCACCCTGGCGCAGACCGACAAGGGCCTGTCCTGCTTCCTCCTGCCGCGCCACCGCCCGGATGGCACGCGCAACCAGTTCTACGTGCAGCGCCTGAAGAACAAGCTGGGCAACTGGGCCAACGCCTCCAGCGAGGTCGAGTACCGCGGCGCCCTGGCCTGGATGATCGGCGAGGAAGGCCGTGGCGTGCCGACCATCATCGAAATGGTGGCCATGACCCGCTTCGACTGCATGGTGGGCTCCAGCAGCCTGATGCGTCAGTCGCTGACCCAGGCCGCGCACCACTGCGCCCACCGCCAGGTCGGTGGCAAGCTGCTCGCCGAGCAGCCGCTGATGCAGAACGTGCTGGCCGACCTGGCCCTGGAAAGCGAGGCGGCGCTGGCGCTGTGCATGCGCATGGGCCGTGCGCTGGAGAATCCGCACGACGAGCAGGAAGCCAAGTTCGCCCGCCTGGTCACGGCCATCGGCAAGTACTGGATCTGCAAGCGCGCTCCTGAGATGGTCGCCGAGGCCAGCGAGTGCCTGGGTGGCGCCGGCTATGTCGAGGAAACCATCCTGCCGCGCCTGTACCGCGAAGCACCGGTCAACTCGATCTGGGAAGGCTCGGGCAACGTGCAGTGCCTGGACGTGCTGCGCGCCCTGTCCAAGGAGCCGGGCGTGCTCGATGCGCTGTTCCATGAGCTGGGCGATGGCCATGGCGACGCGCGCCTGGCGGCGCATATCCGCCAGCTCAAGAGCGACTTCAGCGACACGGCCGACATCCAGTACCGCGCCCGTCAGTTGACCGAGGACGTGGCGGTGGCGCTGCAGGCCAAGCTGTTGCTGGAAGCCGGCAACACTACGGTCAGCGATGCCTTTATCGCCAGCCGCCTGCAGGGTCGCGGGCGGGTCTACGGCACCCTGCCGCGCGGTGTCGATGTGGCGGCGCTACTGGCGCGCAGTACGCCGCACCTGGCCTGAACCCGGCTCACGACATTCTCTTGAAGACGCGCGGGTGACAAACTCTCACCCGCGCTGTCTGAACAGACAGCCAACGGGTGGCGTGTCGTGGAGTGTCTGTGAAAGCCCTGAAGTCCCTTTCTCTGCTGGCGTTGAGCGCGGTGTTGAGCGCTGGTGTCCAGGCAGCCGGCTGTCCGGCCGGTCAGCAGCAGGTGTGCCTGCTGGCCTGTTTCTGCGCGCCGCAGGATGCGCCGGGGCTGGATGATCTGCACCGCTTGGCCAGTACCGGCTTGCGTGACTGGATTGTGCAGTCGCGTCATCGTCTGCTGGCCAGTGGCGTCGAGCCGATTCCGCTGCATATCCGCGCCGAGCTGGAACCCTACTTCGACTTTGCCGTGCTGGATTCGGTGCGCTTCAAGGTCGGCGATCCGGTGGAGCTGAACATGGCCCACACGCTGATGCAGAACCCGGATGTCAGTGCGGTGACCCTGGTCGATGTGATCGTCTTTCGTGATGCCGCCGAAGCCCGCGATGACGTCGCCCTGTGGGCTCACGAGCTCAAGCATGTGGAGCAGTATCGGCAGCTGGGTGTCGATCAGTTCGCTGCCCGTTATGCCCGGGATTACCGGGCTCTGGAGGCGCCGGCCTACCAGCTGCAGGGGCAGGTGCGGCAGGCGCTCAAGGCGCGCGCGGTGGCCCGGCAGTAGCGGGCTTAGTTCAGACGGTAGCGGGCCAGATCGGCCGGCGACAGCACGCGCATGTTGCGCGGCTCGATGCGCTGCATGTCTTCGAGCAGGGCGGTGGGGATGTTCATCTCGCGGAAGTAGGCTGCCGGGCTGTAGCGCACACCCTGGTAGGTCAGCCCGGAGAACACCGAGTCGCCACTGGCGAAGGGCGGCCTGTGCAGGCCGACGTAGCCTTTCACGGTCTTGTCGCGGCCGGCGGCCAGCAGATAGACGCAGGTGCCCTGGCACACGCCGGTGGACGGCACCAGCGCATCGAACCCGGACTCGCGCAGCAGGCGCCCCATGCGCATGGCTTCCGGCACGCTGCCGCCGATGTTGTCGAGCAGGACGATCTTCTTCACATAGCGGCCGGGGTTGCCGGTGATGCCGCGCAGGAGCACTTCGTAATCGCCGGGGCTGATCTCCTCGGACACCTTGGCCACCAGCATCAGTCCCAGCGTCTTGTGCTGCACCGGCTTGACCTCGACCTTGGCCAACGCCAGTGGCGCACCGAAGGCGGCGATGCAGAACAGGGCGGAGTGAAGTAATGAGCGGGTCATGGGCGGCGTGTATGCAGTGAGGGTGTCTCACCATACTGGATTTGCCGGGCAGAACCCAATACCGCTCGGCGCGACGCAAGCAGTGCTGGCTTCGCCGGCCCGGCACTGGGCAAGATAGGCGCAGAGGTTTTTCAGGAGGCGGTTGATGAGTGCCATGCTGTTCAACGAGTTCGTGGTGGCGGCCACCGCCGAGGAAGCGGTCGAGCGCCTGGCGCTGCTGCACCGTCAGGCACGCGAGGCGCTGGGGCAGGCGCTCAGGCGTTACCTCAAGGAGCGCGCCGTGCCCAGCACGCTGGAGCGCGAACAGTTCCGCTACCCGGAACTGCGCCTGACCTACCACTGCCAGGGCGAAGTGCCGAGTACCGTGCGCGCCTATGCCCGGGTACAGGTGCCCGGCACCTACAGCGTGACCGTGACCCACCCGGAGGAGTTTCGCGGCTACCTGCTCGATCAGCTGCGGCCGCTGATGGCCGACTTCAGCGTGACCATCGAGGTCGGCCTGAGCCAGCAGAACATTCCCTATCCCTATGTGGTCGAGCAGGGTGACGAGCTGGCCGGCTCCGGGGTGACCGCCGCCGAGCTGGCGCGGGTATTCCCCAGCACCGACCTGTCGTCGGTCAGCGACGGCACCGCCGACGGCCTGTACGACTGGGCCAACATCGACCCGCTGCCGCTGGCCCTGTTCGACGCGGCGCGGGTGGATTTTTCCCTGCGTCGTCTGGTGCATTACACCGGCAGCGACTGGCGCCATGTGCAGCCGTGGATTCTGCTGACCAACTACCACCGCTATGTCGACCAGTTCATCCGTTACGGGCTGGATCAGCTGCTGGGACACTCGCGCTACGTGCGCATGGTGCTGCCCGGCAATGTGCTGGTCGAGCGCGGCATGGATGAGGGCGAGATGCAGGCGATCATCGAGGGCGTGGTCTGGCACCGCTACCAGATGCCGGCCTATCACCTGATCGCCGAGGACGGCCACGGCACCACCCTGGTCAATATCGGAGTGGGCCCGTCCAACGCCAAGAACATCACCGACCATCTGGCCGTGCTGCGCCCGCACTGCTGGCTGATGATCGGTCACTGTGGCGGCCTGCGGCAGTCGCAGACCATTGGCGACTACGTGCTGGCTCACGCCTATATGCGCCGCGATGGAATACTGGATCGGGTGCTGCCGCCGCACATTCCCATCCCGGCGCTGGCCGAGGTGCAGCAGGCCCTGCAGGAGGCCGCCGCCAAGGTCACAGGCGAGCGTGGCGAGGCGCTGAAGAAGCGTCTGCGCACCGGCACCGTGCTGACTTACGACGACCGCAACTGGGAGCTGCACTGGGCCCATGAGCGGGCGCTGATCAACCTCTCGCGGGCCGTGGCGGTGGACATGGAGAGCGGCACTATCGCCGCCCAGGGCTACCGCCTGCGGGTGCCCTACGGCACCCTGCTGTGCGTGTCGGACAAACCGCTGCACAGCGAGATCAAGCTGCCCGGCTCGGCCAGCGGCTTCTACCAGCGCGCCGTCAGCCAGCACCTGGCCATCGGCATTGCCGCGCTGGACCTGCTTCGTGGCCAGCTCGACTCACTGCACTCGCGCAAGCTGCGCAGCTTCGACGAGCCGCCGTTCCGTTGACCCGCCTCGCCGGGGGCATTTCGCTTACAGCGCCACAGGCCCCGCTGGCGAGCCTCAGCGTTCCTGAGGCAAGGGTGGCACCTGCCAGTGCTCGCCCGGCTTGGGCGCGCGGAACTGCTCGGCCGGCACCTGCCAGTCAATCAGCGCCTGGTGCAGCGCCTGGGGCGGGGCGAACTGGTTTTCGTCACTGAGGTTGAAGGTGCCGAAGTGGATGGCCATGCTCTGCCGGCTTTCCAGCTGGCGGTGCGCCTGCACGGCGTCGTCGGGGTTCATGTGGTTGTCGCGCATGAACCAGCGTGGCGCGTAGGCGCCGATCGGCAGGGCGGCGAAGCGCATGGGGCCGAAGCGCTGGTGGATCAGCTTGAACTCAGGTCCCAGCCCGGTATCGCCGGGGAACAGCACGGGGCCTTGCGCCGAGTCGAGGACAAAGCCCAGCCACAGGGTCTGGTTGACGTCGGTACGGGTGCGGGATGACCAGTGCTGTGCCGGCACGGCATGCAGGGTCAGCTCGTCGTTGAGGGCCAGCGATTGCCACCAGTCCAGCTCGGTGATGTGCTGCAGGCCGGTCTGGCGGATCAGCGCGGCATTGCCCAGGCCGGTGACCACACGTGCCCGGGGGTAGCGTTCGGCGAGCAGGCGCAGAGTGGCCAGGTCGAGGTGGTCGTAATGGTTGTGGCTGACCAGGATCACGTCGATCGGCGGCAGCGCGTCCAGGGCCACGCCCGGCGGGTGGTAGCGCTTCGGCCCGCCCCAGCTGAACGGGCTGCTGCGTTCACTCCACAGCGGATCGGTGAGGATGTTCAGGCCATGCTGCTGGATCAGCAGGGTGGCGTGGTTGACGTAGGTAACGTGGAGTTCGTCGCCCTGTACCCGCTCGGCCAGGCGCGGCGGTTCAGCCGGGCCGGGTTGCGGCAGCCATTCCACTTGCGGTTCACGGTTGAACTGCCATTTCAGGAAACTCCAGAAACTGTGGTGCGGCTTGGGCTCGATATTGTGGAAGCGCTGGCCATCGAAGTGGTCGCTGACCGGGCCCTGATAGGGCGTCGCGCAGCCAGCCAGAGTCAGCAGGCTGATCAGCCAGGTGGGACGCAGGGCGCGTGACATATGGTCGTTTCTCGCTTGCCGGGGTAACGGCACAGACCCTAGCATGCGCGCCAGCACTTCTGCCCAGCCAACTGTTTGCCAGTCATGTCACGTCCGCCGCGTCCCCGCTCGCCGCACTCCAAACCCGCTTCAGCGCCCAAGTCCGCTCCGCGTGCGGCATCGCCGGCCGGGCGGCGAGTCGCCAAACCGGCTCCGGCAGAGGCGAAGCTGATCCTGTTGAACAAGCCGTTTGAGGTGCTTACCCAGATTCAGGACGAGCAGGGGCGCGCCACGCTCAAGGATTTCGTCGATGTGCCGGGCGTGTACCCGGCAGGGCGCCTGGATCGTGACAGCGAAGGCCTGTTGCTGCTGACCAATGACGGTCAGTTGCAGGCGCGCATTGCCGACCCCAGGCACAAGCTGAGCAAGACCTACTGGGTGCAGGTGGAAGGGGAGCCCAGCGAGGCTCAGCTGCAGCAACTGCGGGATGGCGTGCTGCTCAATGACGGACCGACCCTGCCGGCCGAGGCACGGCAGATCGACGAACCGGAGCTGTGGGAGCGCCACCCGCCGGTCCGTTTTCGCAAGAGTGTGCCGACCGCCTGGCTGGAGCTGGTGATTCGCGAGGGGCGCAACCGTCAGGTGCGGCGCATGACGGCCGCCGTGGGGCTGCCGACCCTGCGGTTGGTGCGGGTACGCATCGGCCCCTTTGCTCTCGATGGCCTGCAGCCGGGGCAGTGGCGCGAGGTACCGGCGCGGCTGGAGTGAGGCCCGGCCCGGAGGCAAGCCGGGCGACGAGGCTGAGGGTTACTCGCCGCCGAGGGCGGCCAGTTCGCGTTCCAGCAGGCCCAGGTCGCCGAGGTTGAGTTCAACCAGGCGGCGCAGGTGGCTGATCGAGTCCAGGTCGATGTGCCGGCAGACAAAACCGAGCATCGGGCCGTCCTGACGGGTCAGCACCACTTCCATCTCCACGCGGATATCGCTGCCCAGGGTGATGATGGCCTTGAGCGGCTGGTTGGTATCGGCATTCCACTGCGCCGGCGCGTGCACCATCAGGCCTTTCAGCGATACGTCGTGCAGTTGCACCGGCCAGTGACGTTCACCCTGCTGCAGCTCGGTGAGGGCGTCGAAGGCGATGCGCTGGAAGCGCCGGCGCTCGGAAACGGACTCGGTCATGACGGGACTCCTGATGGGTTTGCTTCACTATAGACCCTGGCTGCCGGCGCGGCGACGCCACAGGGCGATCCCGCCCCCGAGCAGCAGGCCGGCGGCGCCCAGCAGCGGCAGTTTCCAAGGCCCCAGGCCGTGGCGGATGGCGCTGGCCTGCTCCTGCCACTGGCGCGTCTGCGCCGTGGCAAAATCCGGCTCCTGGCACTGCCGGCCGAAGTCGGCGGCCCAGGGCACATAGGGGCCGTTCTCCACATATTGCCGATAGAGGCGGCGGGCACTGGCCAGGTCGACATATTCCACCCAGCCGCTGCCCTGGCAGAGCGTCGCGGCATAGGCCTGGCTGGAGTGAGGTAGGCGCTCGGCGGCCTGTTCGGCCAGGGTGGCTGCCAGGTAGCGGTAGTGGTAGCGCAGATTGGGCTGGACCAGGTGATCAAGCTGGCGACTGGCTTCGTCTTTGCTCAGCCAGGGGCCGGGCTGCAGTTGCACGGGGCCGAAGGAATAGCTGCCGCCGAGGACCTGATAGTCGGGGCCCATTTCGCTGCCGAGCAGTTCCATGCCGTGCTGGCGGGCCAGCAGACCGGCGCGGTACAGCGCCTCGGCCTGGCCGATGGAACTCCAGCGTGACTGCGCCTGCTCGCGGGCCTCGGCATAGTCCTGGGCCTGTTGCTGCAGTTCGGCGCGGGCGAAGTAGTCCGCCGCCTCATCCCAGCGTTCGGCGCGCAGCAGGCGCCGGCCCAGCAACTCACGCAAGCGAGCAGATACGGGGAGGGGTTCATAGCTGTCGGCGGCGGGTATCTGCTCGGGCGTCGGGGCGGGTACGTGCTGGTCGACAAACGTCTTCAGCTCGTCGAGGGTCAGCACCCGCTCGGCCACTTCGGCAGTGTCGTACCAGTCCAGATCGCCGCTGGCATAGAGCAGCTCGAAGGCTTGCAGATAGTCACCCCGCTCCAGGGCGAGGATGGCGCTTTCACCCTCGACCCGGCAGCGCGGTTTGACCGTCTCGTAGCTCCAGTCCGGGGCGCGGCGAAAGCCCCATTGCTCGTCATCCGGGAAGGCCTTGGCGGCTTTGGCGTAGGCGTCGCGCGCGGCATCCTTGTCGCCGTCCTGCAAGGCCAGCTTGGCCCGCAGCCACCAGGCCAGGCCGCTGTCGCCCGCGCGCTGGAGAAACTGGCGGGCCCCGTGGTAGTCGCCGTTCTGGTAGCTGAGGGCGGCCAGGCGGTCGGCTTCGGCCAGCAGGCCATCACCGCGTTGCAGCAGACGCAGCACGTAGTCCGCACGACCCTCCGGCTGCTCGCCGTAGGACCAGTCCAGGTGACTGAAGAGAAAGGCGGTGAGCAGGCCGGCGACGGCCGATTGCTGCAGCAATGGGGAAAGTTGTTCCTCGGGCATCTGCCCCAGTTCGCGGGCCAGTTGCTTGAGCGAGCTGTAGCCGGTGGGCGAGTCGTGCTGCATCTGGCTGGCATAGAGGCGGATGGCGCCGTCCCAGTCGCCGGCCTGGCGTTGCAGGCGGGCTTGCTCGCCGAGGCTGGCGATGCCCAGCTCCAGCGGGTCGGCAAAGCCGCTGCTGCTCAGGGCGCGGGTTTGGGCGAAGGCGGCGCTGGCTTGCTCGCGCAAGGCCTGCTGGCGGGCCTGGGCATCTTCCGCGTCGCTTGCCGTCTCGCTCTGGTAGCTCAGTGCGCGTCCCAGGGAGTAGGCGGCCCAGGTGCTGCGCAGGGCGCGTTCGCTGGCAGGCAGGGCGAGCAGGCGACGGAAGTAATCGGCGGCCAGGGGCCAGTCGCCCTGAGCGAAGGCCACGGCGCCGGCACTGTACAGGCGCAGCTCGGCGGGCAGATCGGCCGCGGCGGCTTCTGCGGCGGCGGGGTCGGTCAGTCGGCGCAGTTCGGCCAGGCGTGCGGCCTGTTCGGGGCTCAGGCCAGCCTGTTCCAGCTCGTTGCGCTGTTCGATGTAACGCTGGTTGTCTTCATCCCACCAGGGTTGCAGGGTGGCTTCGCTGGCCTTGCCCAGCCCGGCGATAGACTGGCCGAGGCGTGCGGCCTCGACGGCGAAGTTGCCTTCGGGCAGGTCGCTGAGGCTGAGCTGGCGATCGCCCAGCAGGCGCAGCTGGAAGTCGGGGCCGCAGGCCAGCGTGGCGCTGCTGCCGATAATCAGCGCGGTGCCCAGTAGCGCATGGCGCCAGTCAGGGGTGTGCATTCCATCCTCCTTGATCGATTTTTTCGCAGCGTGCCCAGCCCAGTGCCAGTCGGGCGCCGGGGCGCAGTTCAGCAGGCTGTCTGCGGATAAACAAGAGCTGCGCCGGTTCGCGCTGCAGCTGGTAATGGCGCAGGCCGTCGGCGGCGCTGCACTGGCTGGCGGGCAGCTGCAAACGGGCGGGCAGAGGCCAGGGCAGATTGCCGCGGTTGTACAGGCTCAGCTGGCTCAGACCGTTCTCGCTATGGACCTGCAGCTCACCCTGCGGCTGCAGCGCCTCGCCACGGGCGACGGCCAGTAGTGTTGCCAGCGGCCAGCTGCGGCGGTCGTCGGCCAGAGGCAGGCGAAACCAGATCAGCCCCTGCAGGTGTGGTGGCGGCCGCTCGCTTAATTGGCGTAGCAGTAGAGCCATAGCGTGTGGGTCGCTGCGCAACTCGCGGCGAGGCGCGCGGCTGTCCACGGGTGCTTCGGCTTCTATCAATGGCCGTCGACCGACATTGTCTAGCAAGGCTACCGAATAGGCGGGCAGAGCCAGCACAAAGGGTGTCTGGCTGCTCTGGCTCCAGCGCTCGGCCCATTTTCGGGCCTGAGTGCTATCGAATAATC
>ERZ1645187.5086-NODE-5086-length-10379-cov-5.240314_pt1 | contig 10379 bp, 8 predicted proteins | sample MGYA00575352_ERZ1645187 | MGnify/ENA primary metagenome ERZ1645187 (study PRJEB40837, sample SAMN11349314) | freshwater sediment metagenome | isolation source: river sediment | host: Sediment | place: India: Wazaribad , New Delhi | collected 2017-02-21 ...
GACGTCGCCGTCGGGATAATCGCGCAGCAGCACGTCGAGCTGGCGGGCAAGCCTCGCCACCGTCTCGCGCCGCTGGGCGAGACGGGCCCGGGCAGCGCCAAGCTCGCTGGCCGCCAATTGCCCATCAGTGGGCTGGGCGGAGCCGGCTTCGACCCTGTTGGCCGTCAGCCGCGCTACCTCGGCCCGGTTTTCGGCGGTCAGGCGGGCCAGCTCCGCCTGCTCGCGCGCTTCGACGAGGGCAAAATACGTGCGAGCCGTCTGAGCGGCGATGCCCTGGCGGACGCCGCGCAGATTGGCTTCGCTGCTCAGGAACTGCGCGCGCGCGGCCACCGATTGGGCCGACAGCCTGCCCCATAAATCGATCTCCCAGCTCACGTTCGCGGAAAGATCGTAAATCCCGATCGTGTAGGCGATCGGCCCATCAGGAGTTTCGCTGCCGGGGACGACGATTCCGAGGCTTTCCAGCGTTAGCCGCTGCCTGCTGGCCCCGAACCCGGCATCGATCTGGGGCAGGCGGTCGGCGCCTGTGATGCGGGCTTGCGCCCCGGCCTGCCGGACACGCGCGATGGAGCGGCCGATCGCGGGGCTGTCGGCGACGGCCTTGTCGACGAAGGCGTCGAGTTGCGGATCGCCGAACGCCTTCCACCATTGCTCGTCGACCGTTCCCGTCGCATCGGTCGCTGCGACGAAATGGGGCGGAATAGCGATGCGGGGGGCGGGAGTCTCCTCCCGCGAAGTGGTGCAGGCCGGAAGCAGCAGCAGGCACGCCGCGCCCGCGATCGCCAGCGTGACCGGCGGCGTGAAGGTGAAGCCGCGCATCGGTTTCATCCCTCGCGGCGCCGCTCGACGCGGGTTCCGTCGGTTATGTCGGAGGAAGGAAAGAGGATCACTGCCTCTCCCTTCTTCAGGCCGGCGAGGACCTGCGCCTGCGTGCCGTTGTTGCGGCCGATCCTGACCTTGCGGCGTTCCGCCCTGCCGTCGGCGACGACGAAGACCGACCACTCCCCCTGCTGCCTGAACAGCGCGCTCGAAGGAACGACAATCGCGTTCCCCTCTTCCCAGATGACAATCCGGGCCTCCACCCGAAAGCCGCTTCCCAGATTGATCCGGCCGATGCGCGGGTCGGAAAGACGGACGATCGTGTTGACCCGCTGCTCTTCCACCCCGAGCGCCGAAACCTTGGTGAAGCCTTGCGGTTCGATGCGCGCCACGGAGCCTTCGAGCGGATCGCCACCGCCCCATCTGTCGATCAGCACCCTGTTGCCCGGCGCAACCTGCACCGCATCGGTCGAGAGCAGCTCGACCAGCACTTCGAGATCTCCTTCGGTATCGCCGATCTCCATGATGGCGGCCCCGGTGGCCAAAGTGGCTTCACTTCTCTGCGTGACGCTCAAGACGCGGCCCGAAACGGGCGCCAGGATCGCGATGCCCGCGCCGCCGGACAGGCCGGCGCGCGCGCGTTCCAGCTCGGCCCGCCGCGATGCGATCGTGGCATCGGCCGCCCGTGCGGCCGCGACGGCGCCGCGTGCATCACGCTGGGCGGTTTCGAACGCTTCGCGGCTGGTGGAATCGAGGTTCCACAGTCTTTGCTCCCGCGACAGGTTGCGGTCTGCAAGCTCCCTTTCCGCTGCCGCGCGGCCGGCATCGTCGCGCGCCGCACGCAGGGCCGCCTCCGCCATCGCCACTTCGGCGCGGGCTTGCGCGTCGGTCCGGGAATCGAGCGGAGCGGGGAGCAGGCGCGCAACAGGCGTCGTTCCGCCGAGCACCCGATCGCCCGGCTCCACCTCCACCCGCTGCAGCCGGCCGGCGGCCGGGGCCGACACGACATAGCTGTCGCGCACTCGGGTGCGGCCTTCCTCGTCGATCGTGAGTTGCATCGGCCCTTGCGAGACGGTGCCGATATCGACCGTGGTGGCGCTGGGCCAGAACCCGATGAGCAGCAGCACGGCCACCAGCGTCACGGCTCCCAGCGTAAGGTAAAAGCGCGATGTTCTCTTCTTCCTGGCCATCGGTCACTCTCTGCTTTTCAGGGCGCTGACAAGCTCGACCCTGTCGACGTCGCGCTTCACCAGCCATCCGGACAGCAACGATGCCCCCAGCACCGCAACCGCTGCCGTGGCGACATCGGTGCGGCCGAACGTGGCGGGAATCTGGTAGAGATCGCTGCTGAAGCCGATCGCGATTCCGAAGGACAGCGTATAGCCGAGCAGCGTCCCGACCGGCAGGGCGACCAGCGTCACCACGGCCAGCTCGCCCAGTAGCACGAAAGCCGCTTCACCTTTGGAAAAGCCGAGCACGCGCAGGCTGGCGAGATCATGTTCGCGCTCCGCCTGCGCGATGCGCGCCGAATTGTAGACGATACCGAAAGTGATGATGAAAGCGAGGCCCGTCATCACGTAACGCATGGCGCCGGCTCCGCTGTCCATCAGCTTCTGGAGCGACAGCCGCGTCTCGTGCTTAAGGCTGACCTCGGCGATGGACGGCATGTCCTTGAGCCTGCGATAGAGTTCGCCGGCTCGGGAGGAATCGATTCGGAGATGGGCCCCAGAGACTCGGTTCGGTTCGCGTAACGCCCGGTTGAGCGCATTGATTTCCATGTAGGCCGGAGAGCCGAGCAGGCTCTCGGCGGTTCCGATCACCGGCAGGTCGAGCATCGGCTGGCGCCCCTCACGGACATCGACCGTCAATATCCCGCCGGGCCCGATGTCGAGCTTTCGAGCGAGCTGGCTGGAGAGTATCACCCCCTCCTTGCGCATGGTGATGGCTTGCAGATCCCGGTCCATCGCGCGATTGAGGCGCGGGGTCTCGACGCGGCCTTCCAGCGCGCCCCGATGGTCCTTCAGTCCGTTGCGGAGCACGACCGAAACGTTGCGCACGGGCTCGACCTCGATCACGCCCGCCATCCGCTGCAGCTCGAGGATGGTCTTGTCCGATTGGGGGTCTGTGAAGGTAACGGTGGCATCGCTGCGATCGATAACGGAAAAGGTGAGGTCGATCGTCCGCGAAAAACCCGACAGGACCGCAATCATCGACGCCGCGAGCGCCATGCCCGCGGCAACGCCGAGCACCGCTCCCGCCATTCTGCCCGGCTGACGCGTGAGGCGCCGCAGCACCATGCGACTGGGCTGGTCGAGCAGGCGGACGAGTGCCTGGCCAAAGCGGCCGGCGCGACTGTAGTCGGCCGGCGCGGGCGGCTGCATCGCGACCGCCGGGGTCAATGCGAAGCTGCGGCGCAGCGCAAGCATGCCGCCCGCGGAAGCGGAACCGACGCTGATGACGATACCGAGGATGAATGCCGCCGGGCTGAGCTCGAACAGGAGAAAGGGGAACTTGTAATACTGGAGATAGAGCACGGTCATCGCTCTTCCGGCCGCGATTCCCGCCAGGCAACCGGCGATCGCCCCGCTCACGGCGATAAACAGCACCAGCTTGAGGTAATGCGCGCCGACCTCGACATCGGTGTAGCCGAACGCCTTCATCAGCCCGATCTGCACCCGCTCGGCCTGCACCAGGCGCGATACGACGATGTAGAGGAGGAAGGCAGCCACCGCGAGGAAGATCGGCGGGATCACGTTTCGCTGGACGCGCAGGCCCCTGATCTCCTCGCTGACATAGCGATCCGACAGATGGTCTTCGCGCCCGTAAGCCTTGAGTCCGCCATAGGGTTCGAGCGCCCGGTCGGCCGCGGCGAGCACGGCCGGCTCGCTGGCATCGCGCTCGAGCGAGAGCAGCGCCTCGTTGAACGCGCCCTTCATGTCATAGGCCGCTTCGGCGGTGGCGTGGCTCATCCAGATCACCGCGTAGCGGGCATCGTCGGGAACGATCTCCCCGGGCGCGGCCACATAGAGGAATTCGGGCGATTGGGCGAGGCCGACGACCTGGAACGTGCGCTGCGCTCCCCGGATCGTCAGCCGGAGCGATTGCCCCGGCCTGATGCCGCGCGCATCGGCGAAGCCCTCCAACAGCAGGATCTCGTCGGGGGTGGTCGCATCGAGCCTGCGCCCTGCCGTCAGAACGATGTCGTTGAGCACGGGTGCCTCGAAATCGGGCAGCGAGACGATCCGCGCCCGGACCGGCAGATCGACCCCTTCGAGGTCGATCAGGGCATAGCCGGCGACGCGGCCTTCCGCCGCCGCGACACCGGAGATCGCCGCAAGATCGCCGATCACGCCTTGCGGCGCGCGCGTGACCGGCGCGAAGACATCGGCAAGGCGATAGCGTTCGTAATAGGCGCGTCGCGTTTCTTCGAGCGACGAGACGAGGCCGGTCATCATCACGAGCAGGAGGACGCCCACGGCAATCACCGCGCCGATCGCGGCGGCTTGGCCCTTGATGCGCCACAGGTCGCGCAGCAATTTGCGGTCCAGCGGGCTCATCGCGCGATCACCACTCGATATCCCCGGGATCGAGCCGGCGCTCGTTCTCCTCGATCAGGCGGATGTTCCCGTCGGCGAAGTGGATGACCCGGTGCGCCATGCCGGCGGTCGCGGCCGCGTGAGTGACGATCAGGACAGTGGAGCCCAGCGTTTCGTTGATGTCCTTGAGGACCCTGAGCACGGTGCGACCCGTCTTGCTGTCCAGCGCGCCGGTGGGCTCGTCGCAGAACAGCACCTTGGGCCGCTTGGCCACTGCCCGGGCGATCGCCACGCGCTGCTGTTCGCCGCCCGAGAGCTGGGCGGGAAAATGATTTATCCGCTCCTTGAGCCCGACGAGCATAAGCGCCTCTGCGGCATCCATCGGAGCCTCGGCGATCTCGGTCACGAGTTCGACGTTCTCGCGTGCCGTCAGGCTCGGCATGAGATTGTAGAACTGGAAGACGAAGCCGACGTTGTCCCGGCGATAGTGCGTCAGTTCGGTGTCGTCCATCGCCGTCAGATCCTGATCGAGGAACCACACGGTGCCTTCGCTCGCCCGGTCGAGCCCGCCGATGATGTTCAGGAGCGTGGATTTGCCGCTGCCGGAGGGACCGAGGAGCACGACGATTTCCCCCGCGGGAAGCTCCAGGTCGACACCGCGCAAGGCATGCACCGCAGCCTCACCCTCGCCGTAGACTTTCGTCAGGCCTTTCGTGCGGTAGACGACGCTGGCGGGTTCGGAGCGCTTTTTCATCCGATGCTGACCGAGATCATCTATGCCCCTTAGATGAGCGGATGAGTATTTGGTTAAAATTCACACGGGCAAAGCAATTTGGTGACAACCGGCGACACGAGTTTCCGCTTTCCGTCGAACAATCCGGTTTCATTCCCGAACTCGCGACGGGATCACCGCAGCAATCAGGGAAATCGTGGATAGACCCGCCGGGCCTCTCAAGGAACCGTGACGAGCATTGCGCCCCCTCACCCCGAACCCGATCATCAATGTCGCCTATGAAGGCGATCATGTCGACCACACCCGCAAGATGCGGACGAAGACCGAGTTTCATGCGCCGGGCGGCGCGACGGGCCACCCGCTCGATGGTCTCCTCGACCGGCATCAACGCATGCGCAATCGCATTCCCGATCAAAGTAGTCCAAACAGAGCATGAGAACGCCTATGAGCAACGAGCCCAGGATCACATTCCACGGCGCCGCACGGACCGTCACGGGCTCATGCATGGAATTGCATCATGGCAACCGTTCGGTCCCTGTCGATTGCGGTTTGTTCCAGGGACTGCCGGCGACGATCTTTGGTTGGGCACATTACCGGCAGTCGTCCTCACTGCTCCCGGCTTGCGCATTCGATGCAGAGGGCCGCTTCCGGACGTGCCTCGAGGCGCCCCGGCGCGATCTGTGTCCCGCAGCGCACGCACTCGCCGTACGTGCCGCTCTCGATCCGGGCGAGCGCACGCTGCGCCGAGGCGATCTCGCGCGCGATCAACGCGCCCTGTCCTTCGAGCGAGGCATCGTCCTCCATTTCGACCGCCTGTTCCGAGAAGTCAGGATTGAGCGGCTCGGCCAGCGCCTCCCCGATGCGATCGAGCCGCGCCGTCAGTTCGGCAAGCTGCACTTCAAGGCGGGTTTTGGCTTCGGCGGTATCGGACATTGTGCGGTCTCCTCCTGATTTTGGCGTCCAATCAGTTTCTGGTTCGGCCATTTCATGAACCTGACAATGCACCAATTGGCGCCCGTCCGCCACTGTTCGGGGGCGAGGAACGGAGGCGGTACTATGCACTCGAATCGGTATGGCAAGAATCTCAATAGTCGGCGCTCGCGTTGGCCGTTTGAGGGAGCCAATATAACGGAAAAGTTTTCACCTATGCCCCCGACCGCCTCGGCCAAGCTACTCCTTGCCCAGCAATTCCTTCCATGGGACCATACTAGAGCATTTTCCAGTCAGGTGGCATCACCTGACGACTCGGAAAATGCGGAAAACAAAAGATAAATAGAGCATGTTCCGATTCAACAAGATCGAAACATGCTCTAAGGGAAGTTGCGGAGCGACGTCCGGAGACCGACGTTGCAAAGTAGACGGCGGTATCAGAACGAGTCCGGCCGGGCTCGAGGAGAGGACCACCATGGCGCAGAAGATGAAAGCGGCGATCTTCGTCGAGCCGGGGCGGATTGTGCTGGGGGAGAAGCCGGTGCCCGACGTCGGCCCGCTCGATGCCCTGGTCCGCATCACCACGACGACGATCTGCGGTACGGACATCCATATCCTGAAGGGCGAATATCCGGTCGCTTCCGGCCTCACCATCGGCCACGAGCCGGTGGGCGTGATCGAGAAGCTCGGCTCTGCGGTGCAAGGCTATCGCGAAGGCCAGCGGGTGATCGCAGGCGCGATCACACCAGCCGGCTATTCCAACGCCTCGCTATCCGGTTGCGGCGCCCAATGTGGCGGCGCGCATGGCCATGGCTGGAAACCGCTGGGCGGCTGGCGCTTCGGCAACACCATCGACGGCGCGCAGGCCGAATATCTGCTGGTGCCCGACGCCATGGCCAATCTGGCACCGATCCCGGACGGGCTGAGCGACGAGCAGGTGCTGATGTGCCCGGACATCATGTCGACCGGCTTCGGCGGCGCGGAATCGGGCCGTATCCGCATCGGCGATACGGTGGCCGTCTTCGCGCAGGGGCCGATCGGGCTCTGCGCGACCGCGGGCGCCCGGCTGATGGGCGCGGCGCGGATCATCGCGGTGGAGGCCCTGCCGGAACGCGCGGAGATCGCCCGCGCCATGGGCGCCGACCATGTCATCGATTTCACGAAGGTCGATCCGGTGGATGAAATCCGGCGGATCACCGAGGGGCGGGGCGTGGATGTGGCGATCGAGGCCCTGGGCCTTCAGGAGACCTTCGAGGCCGCGCTGCGCGTGCTGCGGCCCGGCGGCACCCTCTCGTCGCTCGGCGTCTATTCCGGCGACCTGCGGATTCCGCTCGACGCCTTCTCCGCCGGGCTAGGCGACAACCGGATCGTCACCACGCTCTGCCCCGGCGGCAAGGAACGGATGCGGCGCCTGATGGAGACCATCGCGTCCGGCCGCGTGGATACGGCCCCGCTGGTGACGCATCGCTTCAGCCTCGACGACATCGAAACGGCATACGACCTGTTCGGCCACCAGCGCGACGGCGTGCTCAAGGTCGCGATCCACCCCTGACAGCGACATCCAAGGAACAGGGAGACAAGCCGTGCCCAGCCCCAGCACCGAACCGCTCGAGTCCGGCAGAATCGCCAAGGATCTTGCCGCGCTGTCTCCCCACCCGCATCTTTTCGACTATGAAGCGGAATGCGCCGCCTTCGGTTGGGGCCAGGCGCTGGCGCTCCTCGACGGACTGCCCGACGGCAAGGGATTGAACATCGCCCATGAGGCGGTGGACCGCCACGCCGCCGGCGCCCTGGCGGACAAAATCGCGCTGCGCTGGATCGGCAAGACGGGCGCGAGGCGGGACATCAGCTACCGCGAGCTGCGGGAGGAAACGAACCGCTTCGCCAATGCGCTGGCATCGCTCGGCGTCCGGCCCGGCGAACGGGTCTTCGTCCTGATGGGGCGCCTGCCCGAGCTTTATGTGGCGGTGCTGGGCGCGCTCAAGGCCCGCTGCGCGGTGACGCCGCTGTTCTCGGCCTTCGGGCCGGAGCCGATCGCCATTCGCATGGGGATCGGCGATGCGCGTGTGCTTGTCACCACCCCGGCCCTGTATGAACGGAAGATCGTCGGCATCCGCGACCAGTTGCCCGGACTCGCGCATGTGATACTCGTCGGCGAAGGCGAGCCGGAAGGGCCGGGCCTCCACGGCTGGGCATCGTTGGTGGAGGCGGCATCGCCGGATTTCACCATCCCGCCCACCGATCCCGAGGATATCGCCCTGCTGCATTTCACCAGCGGCACCACGGGACGCCCCAAGGGCGCGGTCCACGCACATGCCGCGGTCGTCGCCCATCACGTGACGGGGCGCTATGCGCTCGACCTGCACGAAGACGACATCTTCTGGTGCACGGCCGATCCGGGCTGGGTGACGGGGACCAGCTACGGCATCCTCGCCCCGCTCACCAACGGCGTGACCAGCATCGTCGTCGAGGCGGAATACGATGCCGAGACCTGGTACGGCGTGCTGGAGGCGGAACGGGTCACGGTCTGGTACACGGCGCCCACGGCGATCCGGATGATGATGCGCCAGGGCACGGATGTGGTGAAGGGGCGCGACCTTTCCGCCCTGCGCTTCATGTCTAGCGTCGGCGAGCCGCTCAATCCCGAGGCGGTGGTCTGGGGACGGAAAGCCTTCGGAATGCCCTTCCACGACAATTGGTGGCAGACCGAGACCGGCGGCATCATGATCGCCAATTTCGCCGCGCTCGACATCAAGCCCGGCTCGATGGGCCGGCCGCTGCCGGGGATCGAGGCCGCGATCGTCCGCCGGCTCGACGACGGCGATGTCGAGGTGATCGGGGAGCCGATGGTCGAAGGGGAACTGGCGCTCCGCAAGGGCTGGCCGTCGATGATGCGCGGCTATCTGGACGAGGAGGAGCGCTATCGGAAATGCTTCGCGGGCGACTGGTATCTGACCGGCGATCTCGCCCAGCGCGACCGCGACGGCTATTTCTGGTTCGTCGGACGAGCCGACGACGTCATCAAGTCGGCCGGTCACCTGATCGGTCCCTTCGAGGTCGAAAGCGCTCTGATGGAGCATCCGGCGGTGGCCGAGGCGGCGGTGATCGGCAAGCCCGATCCCACCATCGGCGAGATGGTCAAGGCCTTCGTCACGCTGCGTCCCGGTTACACGGCGGATGAAGCGATGCGCCGTGCGCTGCTGGGCCATGCGCGCAAGCGGCTCGGCGCGGCCGTCGCCCCCAAGGAGATCGACTTTCGCGAGAACCTGCCCCGGACCCGCTCGGGCAAGATCATGCGCCGCCTGCTGAAGGCCCGCGAGCTCGGTCTGCCCGAAGGCGACATCTCCACGCTGGAGAGCGACGAGAAATGAGCGCGAAGCTGAAACTGGGCCGCGAGCACGGCCAGCGTCTATTCCGGGAAATGCTGCGCATCCGCCGGTTCGAAGCCAAATGCGTCGAGCTGTATCAGGCGCAGAAGATCCGCGGCTTTCTGCATCTCTATGACGGACAGGAAGCGATCGCCGTGGGGATCATGCAGGTGCTCGACGAACGCGACGCGGTCGTCGCCACTTATCGCGATCACGGCCATGCGCTCGCACGCGGAGTCGGCATGGGTCCGGTCATGGCCGAGATGCACGGCAAGGTGGAAGGATGCAGCCGGGGCCGGGGCGGTTCGATGCATGTCTTCGACCGCGAGACGCGCTTCCTCGGCGGGAACGCGATCGTGGGCGGCGGGCTTCCGCTGGCGGTCGGCACGGCGATCGCGGACAAGCAGCTTCGCCCGGTGCTGTGACGGTCTGCTTCTTCGGCGAAGGCGCTGCCGGGGAAGGCGAGTTCCACGAGAGCATGAACCTTGCCGCCTTGTGGAAGCTGCCGGTGTTGTTCGTCTGCGAGAACAACCTCTACGCCATGGGCGTGCCGCTGGAGGCTGCCGAAGCCGACACTGACATATTCCACAAGGCGCAAGGCTACGACATGCCGGGCGAGCAGGTCGACGGGATGGACCCCGTCGCCGTCGAAGTGGCGGCGCACCGGGCGGTGGAATCCATCCGGGCCGGCAACGGTCCCTGGTTCCTCGAATGCCGCGCCTATCGGTTTCGGGCTCACTCCATGTTCGATGCCCAGCAATACCGCACCAAAGAGGAAATCGAGCGGTGGAAGGAACGCGATCCCATCGTACGGCTCGGGACCTGGCTGCAGGACAGCCGCCTGATGACCGCGGAAGAACAAGCGGCGATCGAGGCCAAGGTCGATGCCGAGGTGCAAGCGGCGGCAGGCTTCGCGGAAGCCGGCACTTGGGAAAGCGTGGACGATCTCGAACGCTTCACGCTGATGGACGAGGTGCCGCAATGACCGGCCCG
>ERZ1645187.5087-NODE-5087-length-10375-cov-53.401357_pt1 | contig 10375 bp, 5 predicted proteins | sample MGYA00575352_ERZ1645187 | MGnify/ENA primary metagenome ERZ1645187 (study PRJEB40837, sample SAMN11349314) | freshwater sediment metagenome | isolation source: river sediment | host: Sediment | place: India: Wazaribad , New Delhi | collected 2017-02-21 ...
CGCAAGGCCGCGCTCGCCGCCCGCCGCGACGCGCTCGCCGAGGCCGCCGCGGCGCTCAAGCAGGTCGAGGAGCTGCGCCTGCGCACCGAGCACGAGGCGGCGCCGATTCGCGCGCGCGTAGCCGAGCTGCGCCTCGCGCTGCAGGCGGCTGAAATCGCGGTTGCCCAGTTCGAGGAGCGCCTCGTCGAGGCCCGTGCCGACGAGACGGCGCTCCAGCCGCTGCTCGCCGCCGACCCGAAAGAATCCACCCTGCAGCGCGAGGTCGCCCGCCTGGCGCGGGAGATCGCCGAGCTCGGCGCCGTCAACCTGGCCGCGCTCGACGAGCTCGCGACCGCCTCCGAGCGCAAGGGCTACCTCGACGCGCAGACGGAGGACCTGCTGCAGGCCATCGACACCCTGGAGGATGCCATCCGCCGCATCGATCGCGAGACGCGCGAGCAGCTTCAGGACACTTACAATACGGTCAATCGGCAGTTCGGCGCCCTGTTTCCGCAGTTGTTCGGCGGGGGGCGGGCGGAGCTGGTCCTGACCGGCGAGGAGATCCTCGACGCCGGCATCCAGATCGTCGCCCAGCCGCCGGGCAAGAAGAACGCGTCGATCCACCTGCTCTCGGGCGGGGAGAAGGCGCTCACCGCGATCGCGCTGGTGTTCTCGATGTTCCAGCTCAATCCGGCCCCGTTCTGCATGCTGGACGAGGTGGATGCGCCGCTGGACGACACGAACACCGAGCGCTATGCGAACATGGTCAAGCGCATGTCCGCGCAGACGCAGTTCATCTTCATCAGCCACAGCAAGATCACGATGGAGTTCGCGCAGCAGCTGGTCGGGGTGACGATGCAGGAGCAGGGCGTGTCGCGGGTGGTGGAAGTGGATATCGAAGAGGCGCTGCGCCTGGCCGACCCGGCCGCAGCGTGACGCAGGACAAGCTACACGGAGCATTTCTGGGATCCAAATGGACAGCGAACTTCAGATCGCGCTGATCGGCGCCGGCATCGCCGCGGTGGTGCTGGTGGTGGGCTACAACAAATGGCAGGAGCGCCGCCACCGGCGCGAGGCCGAGCGGGCCTTCAAGTCCGAGCACCGCGATGTGCTGCTCGAGCCGCGCGAGGAACCCGCCGCGGGCGAGCGCCGCGAACCCGGCATCGGCGGCGCTGAGGATGAACCGCGCCGCTTCAGCGAGGCGCCGATGAAGCGCAGCACGCCCGAGCTGCCGCGCCTGCTCGATCCGCGCGCCGACTGCGTGATCCGCCTCGAAACCATCGAGGCGCTCGAGGTCGGCCGCGTGTGGGCGATCCAGGCCGAGCAGCTCGCTGGGCTGGGCAAGCCGGTGTACTGGTTCGGCTTCAACGACGCCGAGAACGTCTGGCAGCCGCTCGGGCCCGACAGTGGCGGCGCCTGCCACTGGTTCTGCGCCGCGCTGCAGCTGGTCAATCGCGAGGGCTCGATCGGCGAGACCGACTTCATGCGCTTCTCGGGCGGAGTGCAGCGCGTGGCCGACGCGCTGATGAGCCTGCCGCCGGCGCTGCCGCCGCGCGCCGAGACGCTGCGCAACGCCACCGAGCTCGATCGCTTCTGCGCCGACGTTGACGTGCAGATCGGCGTCAATGTCGTCGCGCGCGATGGCCAGTTCGAGGGCCGCGCGATTCACGCCGTGGCCGAGAAGCATGGCCTTCGCCTCGGCGCGGACGGCGCCTACCACATGGTCGATGGCGAGCACAGCGTGTTTGCGGTGGCCAACCTCGAGTCCGGCCGCTTCTCGCCCGAGAGCCTCAAGGGCCTCGTCACGCGCGGGCTGACCCTGGTGATCGACGTGCCGCGGGTGGCCAATGGTGGCGCCGCCTTCGACCGCATGATGAAGATGGCGACCACGCTCGCCGGCGAGCTCGGCGGCGACGTGGTCGACGACAATCGCGCGCCCTTCGGTGCCGAGGCAGCGGCGATCATCCGCGGCCAGATCGGGCAGTTCCAGAGCCGCATGGCCGACCACGACATTCCCGCCGGCAGCCCGCTCGCCCTGCGCCTGTTCTCCGTGTGATGGATCTCTCTGCCGATAACAGCCCCGCTGCCAGCGCGGGCGAGGTCGCCGCACGCGCGGCGGCCCTGCGCGCCGAGATCGCGCGCCACGACCATGCCTACTACGTGCTCGACGCGCCGACGATTCCCGACGCCGAGTACGACCGCCTGTTCCGCGAGCTGCAGGCCATCGAGCAGGTCCACCCGGCGCTGCGCAGCGCCGACTCGCCCACGCAGCGGGTGGGCGGCAAGCCGCTCGCGCAGTTCGCCGCGGTGCGCCACCGCATCCCGATGCTGTCGATCCGCACCGAGACCGACACCGAGGCGAGCGGGGCCTTCGTCTTCGATTCCCGTGTGCGCAGCGCGCTCAAGCGCAACGACGAAGACCCGCCGATCGAGTATGCCGCCGAACTCAAGTTCGATGGGCTGGCGATCAGCCTGCGCTACGAGGATGGCGTGCTGGTCCAGGCCGCGACCCGCGGTGACGGCGAGACCGGCGAGGACGTGACCGCCAACGTGCGCACCGTCAAGGCGATTCCGCTGCGCCTGCGCGGCGAGGCGCCGCCGGTGCTGGAGATCCGTGGCGAGGTGTACATGCGCCGCGACGATTTCGAGCGCCTCAACACCCGCCAGGCCGACGCCGGCGACAAGACCTTCGTCAATCCGCGCAACGCCGCCGCCGGCAGCATCCGCCAGCTCGACCCCAGCATCGCCGCGCGCCGACCGTTGTCCTTTTTTGCCTATGGCCTGGGCGACACCGGCGAGTGGACGCCCCCGGCGACGCACGCCGAGGTGCTCGATGTGATCGCCGCCTTCGGGCTGCCGGTGTGCGAGCACCGCGCGGTGGTGCAGGGGGCACAGGGGCTCGCAGACTTCCACGCGCGCATGGGTGCGCTGCGCGACACGCTGCCCTTCGACATCGATGGCGTGGTGTACAAGGTCAACTCGCGCGCGCTGCAGCAGCAGCTCGGCTTCGTGACCCGCGAGCCGCGCTGGGCGGTGGCGCACAAGTACCCTGCACAGGAGGCGGTCACGCTGCTGCGCGACATCGAGGTGCAGGTCGGCCGCACCGGCGCGCTGACCCCGGTGGCGCGCCTGGAGCCGGTCTTCGTCGGCGGCGTCACCGTCACCAACGCCACGCTGCACAACCAGGACGAGATCGACCGCAAGGACGTGCGCATCGGCGACTGGGTGATCGTGCGCCGTGCCGGCGACGTGATCCCGGAGGTGGTCGCGCCGGTGCTGGAGCGCCGCAGCGGCGAGCCGCCGCGCTTCGTGCTGCTGGACAAGTTTCCCACCTGCCCGGTGTGCGGCTCGCACGTGGTGCGTGGCGAGGACGAGGCGGTGGCGCGCTGTACCGGCGGGTTGTTCTGCCCGGCGCAGCGCAAGCAGGCACTGCTGCATTTTGCCAGCCGGCGCGCGATGGACATCGAGGGCCTGGGCGACAAGCTGGTCGACCAGCTCGTCGATGCGGCGATCGTGAAGACGCCGGTCGATCTGTACCGCCTCGGCGTGCTCGCGCTCGCCAACCTCGAGCGCATGGGCGAGAAGTCGGCGCAGAACCTGCTGATGGCGATCGAGAAGAGCCGCAGCACCACGCTGGCGCGCTTCATCTTCGCGCTCGGCATCCGCAACGTCGGCGAGGCCACCGCGCGCGACCTCGCGCGCCACTTCGGCAATCTCGATGCGCTGGTCGCAGCCGACGTCGATGCGCTGCAGCAGGTGCCCGACGTGGGCCCGATCGTGGCGCAATGCATCGCCGACTTCTTCGGCGAGCCGCACAACCGCGAGGTGATCGAGCAGTTGCGCGCCGCTGGCGTGCAGTGGGCCGAGGGCGAGCCGCAGGGCACGGTGGCCGGTGCGCTCGCGGGCAAGACCTTCGTGCTCACCGGCACGCTGCCGACGCTGAGCCGCGACGAGGCCAAGGCGCGGATCGAAGCCCAGGGCGGCAAGGTCGCCGGCTCGGTGTCGAAGAAGACGCACTACGTGGTCGTCGGTGCCGATGCCGGCTCCAAGCTCGACAAGGCGCAGGCGCTCGGGCTCGCCATCCTCGACGAGGACGGACTGCGCGCGCTGCTGAACGAATCGGATACAAACGCTTGATGCAGCGGGCGCGGGCTTGGCGCATGATCGCGCCCGCTGCTGCGTCGCAACACCCTCAATTCATGGGAGAGCAATAAAAATGAAGAAAGTCACCAAGGCGATTTTCCCCGTTGCCGGCATGGGCACGCGCTTCCTGCCCGCCACCAAGGCGAGCCCGAAGGAGATGCTGCCGATCGTCGACAAGCCGCTGATCCAGTACGCGGTCGAAGAGGCGGTGGCCGCCGGCATCACCGACATGATCTTCATCACCGGCCGCACCAAGCGCTCGATCGAGGACCACTTCGACAAGGCCTACGAGCTCGAGACCGAGCTCGAGGCGCGCGGCAAGAAGGAGTTGCTGGAGATCGTGCGCAAGACCGTGCCGAAGGGCGTCAACTGCATCTACATCCGCCAGTCGGAGGCGCTCGGCCTCGGGCACGCCGTGCAGTGCGCGAGTCACGTGGTCAGCGACGAGGCCTTCGCGGTGATCCTCGCCGACGACCTGCTGGACAACAAGGACGGCACGCCGGTGCTCAAGCAGATGGTGGATGTCTATAACTACCACCGCTGCTCGGTGCTCGGCACCATGAACGTGCCGCGCGAGGAGACCCGCAGCTACGGCATCGTCAGCACCGAGTCCGACAAGGGCCAGGTGCAGCGCATGACCGGCATCGTCGAGAAGCCGAAGCCCGAGGAGGCGCCGACGACCCAGGCGGTGGTCGGCCGCTACATCCTGACCCCGCGCATCTTCGATCACATCCGCGCGCTCAAGCCGGGCGCAGGCGGCGAGTATCAGCTCACCGACGCGATCGCTTCGCTGCTCAAGGAGGAGGCGGTGCTCGCCTACCAGTTCAACGGCGTGCGCTACGACTGTGGCTCGAAGCTCGGCTACCTGAAGGCCACGATCGAGTTCGGCCTGCGTCATCCGGAAACCGGCCCGGAGTTTGCTCAATACCTCAGCGGTCGCTTCGGCGCGGAGCCGTCGGTCGCGAAAAAGAAGTAGTACATCGAGAAGCCCGGCGCCGGCAGAGCGCGCCCGCCTGCAGCGACCGCCGCGTTGGCGGCGCCCTGCAGGCGGGCGCGCTCTGCGTTTACCGGTTCTGCGTTGAGGCGGCGCGCTCGATTGAACTGACAGCGCACGCAAATCGCGCCGCCCTCGGCAGCTTGCACTGACAGGGACGGGACCCCGTCCGAAGCGTAACGCCGCGGCAGTGATCATCCACCACCACCGCGGCGTCGTCGAGCCTGCTACTTGCGCGTCTCGACCTGTTGCAGCGGCTCGTCGACGACCACCGCAACCGCGCGCGGCTTGCGGCCGAGACGGACCGGCTGCTCCACCGCGCCGCTGCCGAACTGGCCGCGCTTGGCCGGGTCGGTCTCGATCTTGATCAGCCCGCCATCACCGGGCGGCACCGAGATCGGGGCGCTCGGAGCCTGAGCGGCGCGGCCCGCTTCCATTGCCCGGACCACGGTCGATTCGAAGGCGCTGAGGGCGGCCTGTTCGGCTGCCTCGAGGGCGTCGATGTCGAAAGGCTGCGCAGCCTCCGCCGTTCGAAGCTCCGCGGCTGCCTCGGAGGTCGTGCCGCCGATCTTCGTTGCGGAAGGTTCCGGCTCGGGCGCGCGTGCGGGCTCGATGTCGACGAGCGGCATGGTCGGGGCAGCCCCCTCGAAAGCCGCGGGCGCTTCCTCGGCAGCAGCCGACTCGATCACCGGAGCCGCTTCCGGCTCGGGCAGTTCGGCAGCCGGCGCCTCCGCTGCGGCCGCATGCTCGACGACTGCTTCCTCGGCAGCAGGAACGGGTTCGACCGATGCCGTCTCGATCGTCTCAGCCGGGGCTGGCGCGGCGACCCCCATCGTGGTCGCGATCTCCGTGGTGGCCTCCACGGGCCCGCCGATGGCCACTGGAGCCAGGAGGGCCTCCGGCGCAGGCGTGACGACCGGTTCGATGTCGTGCGCCGCGCTGCTGGCGATCGGCAGCTCGGCCGTTTCCTCCACGCTTGCAGGGGAAGGCGTCGACGCTTCCATGAACGAGCCGTCGCGTTCGAGCGTTGCGTCGGCAAGCTCCGCGGTGGCGCTGCCGGCAGCGATCAGCGGCGATCCTGCCGTCGCGGGCGAGCCTTCTGCGGAGGAGACCTCCGCTTCGGCGCCCACGCTGGTGCCCTGCGCCTCGCTCGCGCGGCGTCCGCGACCACGGCCGCGACGGCGGCGCTTCTCGGACGGGGTGCCTTCCTCTTCAGCGGCTTCGGTGCTGGCGACGACCTCGGTCGCGCCTGCCTCCGGGGTAGCGACGGCCGCGGTCATGGCCGCAGCGCTGGCGGCCTTCAGCAGATCGTCCTCTACCGGCGTCGCGCGCAGCTCGGCGCCTTCCGCGGCGCGCTCGCCGCGCTGGCTGCGGCCACGGCGGCCGCCTTCGCCGCGCTCTGTGCGCTCTGCGCGTTCCGCCCGCTCGGGGCGCTCCGCGCGCTCGGTGGCGACGCGCTGGGGACGCTCGTTGCCCTCGCCACGGTCGCTGCGCTCGCTACGGTCGCTGCGCTCGCCACGCTCGCTGCGGTTGCCGCGGGTCGAGGCCTGCGCCTCGCCGTCGCGCTCACCGCGACGACCGCGCCCGCCGTTGCTGCCGCCGTTGCGTCGCCCTTCGCCGCTGCGCTCGCCGCGCGGACGCGCCTCGCGCTTGGGGGTGTCTTCGACCGCCGCTGCGGGTGCAGGGGCTGGCGCGGTCTTGCCGGCCGAGAACCAGCCCATGATGCGCGCGATCAGGCCCTTGGGCTCGGGCGCTGCGGGGGTCGGGGCGGGCGCGGGGGCCGGCTCGGCGGCGGCCATCGGGGCCGGCTGCGACGGGGCGATGCCCTTGACCGCGGCTTCGGGTCGGGTCGGGCGCTCGCTGGTCTTGGAGGGCAGGCGGGCGTCTTCCTCGACGGGCTTCTGCACCATCTGGTAGCTCGCCAGCGCGATGTCCTCGGCGTTGAGCTGGTCGTGGCGCAGGCGGATGATCTCGTGCGCCGGCGTCTCGAGGTGGCGGTTGGGCACGATGATGAGCTGCACCTTGTGGCGCATCTCGATGCGGGCGATGTCGACGCGCTTCTCGTTGAGCAGGAAGGTGGCGACGTCGACCGGTACCTGCAGGTGCACCGCGCCGGTGTTGTCCTTCATCGCTTCCTCTTCGAGGATGCGCACGATGTGCAGCGCGGACGACTCGGTGCTGCGGATGTGGCCGGTGCCGTTGCAGCGCGGGCAGGTGATGTAGCTCGTCTCGGCGAGCGCCGGGCGCAGGCGCTGGCGCGACAGCTCGAGCAGGCCGAAGCGGCTGATCTTGCCGGTCTGCACGCGCGCGCGGTCGTGGCGCAAGGCGTCGCGCAGGCGGTTCTCGACCTCGCGCTGGTTCTTGGCCGACTCCATGTCGATGAAGTCGATGACGATGAGGCCGCCGAGGTCGCGCAGGCGCAACTGGCGGGCGATCTCGTCGGCCGCCTCGCAGTTGGTGCGGAAGGCGGTCTCCTCGATGTCCGAGCCCTTGGTGGCGCGGCCCGAGTTGACGTCGATCGACACCAGCGCCTCGGTGTGGTCGATCACCACGGCGCCGCCCGAGGGCAGGTTCACCTGGCGCGAGTAGGCCGATTCGATCTGGTGCTCGATCTGGAAGCGCGAGAACAGCGGCACGTCGTCGCTGTAGCGCTTCACGCGCGCGACGTTGCCCGGCATCACGTGCGCCATGAACTGCGTGGCCTGCTCGTAGATGTCGTCGGTGTCGATCAGGATCTCGCCGATGTCGGGCTGGAAGTAGTCGCGGATCGCGCGGATCACCAGGCTGCCTTCCTGGTAGATCAGGAAGGCGCCGGACTGGCTCTGCGCCGCGCCCTCGATGGCGGTCCACAGCTGCAGCAGGTAGTTGAGGTCCCACTGCAGCTCTTCGGCGCTGCGGCCGATGGCGGCGGTGCGGGCGATCAGGCTCATGCCCTGGGGCACGTCGAGCTGATCCATGTTCTCGCGCAGTTCGGCGCGCTCGTCGCCCTCGACGCGGCGCGAGACGCCGCCGCCGCGCGGGTTGTTGGGCATCAGCACCAGGTAGCGGCCGGCGAGCGAGATGTAGGTGGTGAGCGCCGCGCCCTTGTTGCCGCGCTCGTCCTTCTCGACCTGGACGATGAGCTCCTGGCCTTCCTTCAGGGCCTCCTTGATCGAGGCCTTGGCGTCCGCGCCGGGCTGGAAGTAGGAACGCGAGATTTCCTTGAACGGCAGGAAGCCGTGGCGTTCGGCGCCGTAGTCGACGAACGCCGCCTCGAGGCTGGGCTCGATGCGGGTGATGACCGCCTTGTAGATGTTGCTCTTGCGTTCTTCCTTGGCGGCCGATTCGATATCGAGGTCGATCAGTTTCTGACCGTCCACGATCGCGACGCGCAGTTCTTCGGCCTGCGTCGCATTGAAAAGCATGCGCTTCATTTGGATCGTTCTCCCGCGAAAGGACACACGGGCAGGACGAACGGCGCGCACCATCGCGCTTTCCGGGATCAGGAGCGATTGGGTAGGGCTGCTGCTGCTTTCATCCGGTGGGTTAACAGGGCTGTGATGGGTCGGCTGGTCGAATTTCTCTTGTTCCCGCCCGCGGTGCCGGTGCGGCTGCGTGGCCGGAACATTTGATCCTGCGTCGGTGACTCGCGCGTCAAAATCCAACCCGGGGGCTGGATGGGTGTGTCGAAGGGGATCGCTTGCGTTACCATCGGCGCCTTTTCGGCCTTGGATGGCGGGCAAGGGTTGTGACCGGGAGCGCTCTTCAGGGCTCTTTGCCAGCAGTCTGCGCGCGTCGTCCGGAGCAGGTGTTTCGACCTGACGGACTGCTGACGCGCCGCACTTGGGTGGCAGCGACCGGTTCAACCGCGCGAAAGTATATTTCATGACGACGATTGAAGGCAAAGCGATCGCGGTTCGGCACGAACGCATCGACGAGGCGGCGGCGGGCCAGCGCATCGACAACTACCTCCTGCGCATCGCCAAGGGCGTGCCCAAGAGCCACGTCTATCGCATCCTGCGCAGCGGCGAGGTGCGGGTGAATGGACGCCGGGTGCAGCAGACCTATCGCCTGCAGGAGGGCGACGAGGTGCGCATTCCGCCGATCCGCATCGCCGAGCCGACCCACGCCGCACCCGCGCCGGCGGGCAAGCCGCTGCCGGTGGTGTATGAGGATGACGCGCTGCTCGTCATCGACAAGCCTTCCGGCAAGGCGGTGCATGGCGGCAGCGGGGTGAGCTACGGCGTGATCGAGCAGCTGCGCGTGCAGCGACCGGAGCTGCGCATGCTCGAACTCGCGCACAGGCTCGACCGCGAGACCTCCGGCCTGCTGATCGTGGCGAAGAGGCGCTCGGCGCTCACCGCGCTGCACGACATGATGCGCGAAGGCGCGGTGCAGAAGCGCTACCTGACCCTGGTGCCGGGGCGCTGGTCGAACCCGCTGCAGCACGTCAAGGCGCCGCTGTTCAAGTACCTGACCGCCGAGGGCGAGCGCCGCGTGCGCGTCGCCGACGAGGGCAAGGCGGCGCACAGCATCGTGCGCCTGGTGCGGCGCTGGCACGACTACAGCCTGCTCGAGGTGGAACTCAAGACCGGGCGCACCCATCAGATCCGCGTGCATCTCGCCCACCTCGGCTTCGCGCTGTGCGGCGACGACAAGTACGGAGATTTCGCGCTCAACAAGCGCCTCGAGGGCGAGGGCTTGCGGCGCATGTTCCTGCACGCGGCGCAGCTGCGCTTCGCCCACCCGCTCACCGGCGCGCCGCTCGCCTTCGAGTCGCCGCTGCCCGCGGACCTGCAATCCTTCCTCGACCGGCTCGACGCCGCGGAGAAAAAAAATGGCTGAACGCTTCGACCTCATCGTCTTCGACTGGGACGGCACCCTGATGGACTCGGCCGCCGCCATCGTGCGCGCGATGCAGGCCGCGGCGCGCGACCTCGACCTGCCCCCGCCGCCCGAGGAGCGTGCGCGCTACGTGATCGGTCTAGGCCTGGGCGACGCGCTGCGCCACGCGATCCCCGAGCTCGAGGAGGCGGCCTATCCGCGCATGGTCGAGCGCTATCGCCACCACTATTTGTCTTCGGACCACGAGCTGAGCCTCTTCGAGGGCGTCGATGCGCTGATCGACGCGCTCGCCGGGCGCGGCCACCTGCTCGCGGTCGCCACCGGCAAGAGCCGCGTGGGCCTGAATCGCGCGCTCGGTCACACCGGGCTGGGGCGCTACTTCCACGCCACGCGCTGCGCCGACGAGTGCTTCTCCAAGCCGCATCCGGCGATGCT
>ERZ1645187.5088-NODE-5088-length-10374-cov-27.010854_pt1 | contig 10374 bp, 5 predicted proteins | sample MGYA00575352_ERZ1645187 | MGnify/ENA primary metagenome ERZ1645187 (study PRJEB40837, sample SAMN11349314) | freshwater sediment metagenome | isolation source: river sediment | host: Sediment | place: India: Wazaribad , New Delhi | collected 2017-02-21 ...
GCGCCGAGGCGCTGTCGGGCTTCCGGCCGGCGCAGCCGGTGGTGTTCTGCGGCCTCTTCCCCGTGGATGCGGCCGATTTCGAGGATCTGCGTGCCGCCGTCGGCAAGCTCAGGCTCAACGACGCCTCGTTCACCTACGAGATGGAGACCTCCGCGGCCCTCGGCTTCGGCTTCCGCTGCGGCTTCCTCGGGCTGCTGCATCTCGAGATCATCCAGGAGCGGCTGGAGCGCGAGTTCAATCTCGACCTCATCGCCACCGCGCCGTCGGTCGTCTACAAGATGAAGCTGACGGACGGCACCGAGATCGAGCTGCACAATCCGGTCGACATGCCGGAAGTGACCAAGATCGACGAGATCGAGGAGCCGTGGATCCGCGCCACGATCATGACGCCGGACGAGTACCTCGGCTCGGTGTTGAAGCTGTGCCAGGACAAGCGCGGCATCCAGGCGGATCTGTCCTACGCGGGCAGCCGGGCGCTGGTGGTCTACGATCTGCCGCTCAACGAGGTGGTGTTCGACTTCTACGACCGGCTGAAGTCGGTGTCGAAGGGCTACGCCTCGTTCGACTACCACATCACCGACTACCGGGTGTCGGATCTGGTGAAGATGCAGATCCTGGTCAACGGTGAGCCGGTCGATGCGCTCTCCATGCTGGTGCACAAGACCCGCGCCGAGGGTCGTGGCCGAGCCATCTGCGAGAAGCTCAAGGACGTCATCCCGCCGCACATGTTCCAGATCCCCGTTCAGGCGGCGATCGGCGGCAAGATCATCGCCCGCGAGACCATCCGCGCGCTGCGCAAGGACGTCACCGCCAAGTGCTACGGCGGCGACGCCACCCGCAAGCGCAAGCTCCTCGACAAGCAGAAAGAGGGCAAGAAGCGGATGCGGCAGTTCGGCAAGGTCGAAATCCCGCAGGAAGCCTTCATTCAGGTGCTGAAGGTCGAAGACTGAACCGCGCTGCCGGCGCGCTTCTTCGCGGGTTCATTTTCGCGAGACGATCCAACGAGGGCGCCCCAGGGGGGGGCGCCCTTCGCGTTTCTTCGGTGCGTCAGCGCTTCACCAGTTCCACGCGGCGGTTCTTGGCGCGGCCGGCTTCGTCGTCGTTGCCGGCGATGGGGGAGGCCATGCCGGCGCCGAAGGGGGTGAGGCGGGCGGCGGCGATGCCGTAGCGGGCGGTCAGGTCGGCGACCACGGCACTCGCACGGCGGCGGGAGAGATCGACGTTGTAGTCGAAGGCGCCCTTGGCGTCGGTGTGGCCGGTGACCACCACGGAAATCGACGGCTCGGCCTTCAGGAACTTGGCGATCTCGTCGAGGGTGGCGCGCGATTCCGACTTGATGTCGGCCTTGTCGAAATCGAACTGGATGCCGTAGAGGGCGACGCGCCCCTGCGAGGCCAGCGCCTTGGACATGGCGCCGGCATCGACGAAGGCGATCTGGTCGCCCTGCATCGGCTTTTCTTCGACGACGATGACGCGGACCAGCGGACCGGTCTTGCTCGAGGCGACGTAGACGGCGGCGTGGACGTCGCCGGTGGGGCGGGTGGCCTTGGCCAGCAGGTAGCGCACGCCGTCGCCGTAGCGGTAGTTGATGGCGCCGTCGCCGGCGAAGGTCGACATGCGGTAGGGGCTGCCGTTGCCCTTCATGCAGGTCGCGTCGGCGCAGGAATAGGTGATCTCGAAGCCCTTGGCCTTCAGGCTGTCCTCGTAGTTGCGCATGATCTCCAGCGACGAGCGATCCTTGGGGGCGTCGTAGCGGATGCGGAAGACCGTGCCTTCGACGCGGATCGAATTGCCGTCGGTGAAGGCCTCACCGTCGGCCTTGAGGTCGATCGGGGCGGTGACCAGGCGCTGCTCGTCGAAGTCGGCGGTGGCGTAGGCGGCGATCTCGGAGCCGGCGTAGCGGCCGACGAGGGGATGGTCCCTGGAGCCGGCGGCGTCCTTGGCCAGAGCCGGGGCGGCGAGCAGGATCGCGAGGGCGGAGGCGAGGGGGGCAGAGCTGCGGGGGGGCGACATGAGATCGGCTCCTCGGTCGAGAGGGGGACGAGACCGGGAGACGATGTCATCGGCAGATGGGCGGGCGATGTGTGAAATGTCGCGCGGCGGTGCCGGCCCGGCCCTTCCGTGCCGTCGGAGGGGCGAGGCGCCGTCGATCGAGTGTCGATGGCGTCTCGCCTCGGGCGGGTGCGGCGATCCTGCTGGGATCAGTAGCGCAGCAGGGTGGTGGCGGCCGAGGTCTCGGGGGCACCGAAGCGGTAGGTGTAGCGCATGCCGACGCCGAAGGTGTGGGTGGTGGTCGTGTCGCCACCGTCGGTGGCGTGGGTGACGACCGGGCGCCACGCCAGATTCAGGGCGACGATTCCCGGCACGGATCCGAGGGCCTTCTCGACCTTGGCGCCGAGGTCGACCATCGTGGCGCTTCCCTCGCCGCGGACCACCATGCGGGTCAGATCGAGCGAACCGCCGAGTTTCCAGTCCGGTGCGACCTTGTAATCGACGCCTCCGCCGATCTGCCAGCCCCAGGTGGTGTTGGTGTTGTCGGTAGCGGAGTCACCCGACGCGGTCAAATACCAGGGGTCGAGATAGGCGAGATGGCCGAACCAAGTCGTGGTCGGCGAGGCGACGTAGAGGCCGTCGATGCCGGCGCGCCACGTGTAGAGCGCCAAGTTGGACTTCTTGCCGGTGTTGAAATAGTCGTCCTGCATTCCGGCGAAGAGGCCGAACTTCGTACGATCGGAGGCGAGCCAAGTGGCATGCGCGATGCCGCGCAGATCACCGGCGCCGCCGCGGGCCCTGAGACTGGGCGAAATCCAACCGATGTCGAGGCCGGAGTACTGCAGTTCGAACTGGGCGCCGAAGGGGGAATTGCCCGGTTGAAGGGCGATCTTGCCACCGAGGTCGACGTAGGGAACCGAGACGGTCCGACCGCCGCCGGAGGGTTGGCCGAAGAGGCCCTGGAGACCGACCCAGGCCTCGCCGAACCAGATCAGTCCATCGGAGCTCGGTGCAGTCGGCATCGGGGTGGCGGCGCGCTGCAGATCGGCGGCCGACGCCGTGTCGACCAGGGCCAAGATCAATCCCAAACCGGCGATCTGCTTCATGACGATTCCGCCTTCCCTGTTCCAAATCTTCGGTCTCGATCCGCACGTCCTTCGGGAACGCTCGCGATTCCCGGAGCCGGTGCGCGGCTCTCGGGGGAGGAGGGCCGTATCGAGGCGAAGAGCCGACCTCTCCATGAGATCGACTTCGACATCCATGGCGGTAACATGCGCGAAGTCGCGCATTCAATGAGGGAATTTTCCCTCACTGCGCGCGTTGCGGGCCGGGATGGAACGGCATCTGCGGGTGTGTGGCGGCGGTCTTCGGCGGTGAAGGTTCCGATTCAACCGTAGGGGCGGGCGACGGTTCCAGTGGAGAATCGCGCTGCTTTCGGGTGGGTCGGCGGAAGTTCGGGTGAAGAATCCGCAGCCGGGAGCGGTACGTGAAGAGGGCGTGAAATCGCGAGTCGTCGCAAGGTGTTCGCGCGCTCGGCTCATTCACCTCACGTACCGAATCGACGGGTCGCGGGCGTCGTCGTGCCAGTGGCAGCGGACGTCGCGGTGGAAGGCCATGTCGTCGGCGGGGTAGGCGTGGAAGTGGCAGTTCTCGCCGTCGCCGTCGCGGGAGCGATCGCGGGCGACGCGGCCGGGCGGGTCGAAGCTGCGCAGGGCGGGGCGGGCCGGTTCGTCGTCGATGCCGGCGGGCGGGATCGGGCCACCGTCCTCCTCCCAGTCGCGCCGCCAGCCGCGACGCGGTTCGCGCATCGGCGGCGGGGTGACGATGCGGGTGTCCTCTTCGTCGGCGACCGACGGAGGCGCCTCCAGCCAGCGCGGCGGGGCGCCGAGGACACGCGGGGCGACCGGTTCCTCGGCGCGACGCACGGCGCCTTCCTCGGAGCGGCGAATGGTGGCGAGGCGATCGGCGAAGTCGCCGCGATCGCCGGTGGTGCTCGTGGGGCTCGCACCGTCCGCGGTGCCGGGCCGGCGCCGGGGCTCGCTCGACGCGGCCGTGGCTGCGGCGGGGTCGGTCGTCTGACGCAGGGCGGGGACGGGGCCGGCTCGGCGGAGCGGGTGGCGGTGGTCGTCGGGGCGACGGGGGTGGGGACGGGGGGTGCCGGGGTGACCGGCGATGGGGCCGCGGTCGCCTCCTGAGACGCGGCCCGGGGCGGCGCGGCGGGGCGAGGCGCGGCCGAGGCCGGGGAGGTGGCGGGACGAACGGGGACGCGCGCCGCCGTCGAGGGGTTGGCTTCGCCGGGCTTCTTCGACAGGTCGATGACGCGGACGCCGTCGTGGGGCGTCGGCCCGGCCGCCGGGGTTGCCGCGGTCGGAGAAGCGGGGGGCTCGACGATTCGTGCCGCGGACGGGGGCGGGGCGGCCGGGGGCGCCGGCACATCCGAGGTCGCGGTCGCCGGTTTTTCAGGTGTCGCCGACGCCGGCTTTTCAGGTGTCGCCGACGCTCCGGTGACCAGATAGGGCTGATTGCCGCCGCCGGTGGTGGGGCCTTCGGCGACGCGAGAGCCTGCGCCGCCACTCATCAGGGCGACGGCGGCGACGGTGGAGACGGCGATCGCCGCGGCGGCGATCAGCAGACCGTGGCGGCCGCTGCGGCGCGGCGGGCGATCCTCGGGCGACGGCGGGGTGATGGGCGGGACCCAGCGGACGGGGAGGTTGGACGACATCGCGGCTCCGATCGTCGCGGGCGTTCGAACGGCCGCGTGACTGCCAATTCAACGAAAGATCCGGGCGTAAGAAGGGCAGGCCGACGGCGAAGCCGCGGCGGCGAGGGCGTCAACGGCGCGGCGTGTCGTCGCCGGTCGGTACAGGCTGGTCTCGGCCGATCGGGGCCTCGGCAGGCGGCTCGGTCGAGGGCGCGGGCGCGGCCTCGACGGGGGGCTCGGTCGGGGGCTCGGCGGGGGGCTCGGTCGGGGTCGCGGTCGATGCCTCGACGGGGGGCTCGGTGGGCGTCGGCGCCGTCGCCGGTACGGGGGGCGGGGTGGTGGCCTCGCCACTCTCCGGCGGGGGGGCGGTCCGAGCGAGGGGCGAACCGGGGCCGATCTCCAGGCGGCGCAGGGTGCCACCGACGTGGATCGGCACCGAAAGGGAGGCGCGCGGATTGCGATCGGGATCGAGGCGCACGCCGGGGAAGCCGGCGAGGCCGGCGAGATCGACGTGTCCGGTCGCCAGATCGACGGCCCCGCCGAGCGACAGGTTGGCGGTCTCGCCGATGGTCTCGAGCGTCTCGATGCGCGCCTTGTCGCCGCGCAGGCGCAGATCGAGATCGGCGCGGCTCCACACCGTCTTCTTCTCGCTCGCACGGGCGGCCAGGGCGATCGGGTGGAAGCGCGAGACTTCGGCGAAGGGCGAGAGGCCGGTGACGCCGACGCCGGTGGCGGTGGCGCGCAGGCGGGCGTCGAGCGCGGTCGGGCAATCGCCGAGGCGGGCGCAGCGGCCGCCGGCCTCGGCGTCGAAACCGATGGTGCCGGCATCGACGCCGTCGACGTCGAGAAAGCGGGCGAGCTCGGTCATCGGCAGGTCGCGGACCGTGCCGCGCAGGGTGGTGCGCAGGCCTTCGTCGTCGAATTCGCCGCGCAGGACGACGGCGAAGGGGCGGCGCCACAGGGTCGCTTCGCCGATCTCGGCGTTGAGGAGCCCCTCGGCGAGATGCAGCGAGGCGGCGACGCGCTCCAGTTCGAAACTGCGGGCGACCACGCGGCGGGCGGACAGGCGCACGTCGAGGGCGAGCGGCGGGCGACGGCCGGCGAGCGTCAGGCCGGCCCAACCGGGGCCGAACAGCGGTGGGCGACCGTCGCGCAGATCGATGGTGTCGCAGGCGAGGGTGGCGGCGAACAGCGGATCGGCGAGATCCCAGCGCAGCGACAGGGCGCCGGTGGCGGCGGTGGTGGCGAGGCCGGCGCGATCGAGCGACAGGGTGGCGGCGGCGATGCCGACGTCGAGCCGGCCGGCGAGATCGATCGGGCCGGCGACGAGGGCGGCGAGGCGATCCTCGCCGCTCCAGCGCGCCAGTCGGGCCGGGTCGGCGAGGGCGAGGCGGAGCTTGCCGGCGAGGCGGGGCAGGTCGCCGCGGGTGAGGGTGCCGTCGAAGGAGAGATCGACGCCGGGGCCCTCGAAGGCGAGCGTGAGCTCGGCCGGGTGGAGGCGGCGGGTATCGCCGAGGGTCGGACCGCGCAGGGTCAACTTGGCCGGGGCGTCGCGCCAGCGGAAGCCGGTGGTGAGCGACAGGCGCCCCTTCGCGCCGCCCCAGGCGAGGTCGGCGTCGATCGCCTCGACCGTCTCGGGGCGGGAGGCGAAGACGATGCGTCCGGCCTCGATGCTCACCTCGACCGGGTCGGGAGCGGCCCAGCGGCGTTCGATCTCGGCGAGGGCGGCGCGGTCGGGCAGGTCGGTGCCGGCGAGGCGCAGTTCGGGGCGGGTGAAGGTGAGGCTCGCCGGACGGGTGACGCCGCGCAGCAGGGCGGCGGCGGCGAGGGAGACGTCGATCGCCTCGGCTGTGGCGAGAACCCGGCCGTCGGCCTCCGCCAGCGTGGCGCCGGTGAAGCGGACGCCGGGAGTGGGCAGCAGATGGGCTTCGCCGAGGCCGGTCAGCATCACCGGGCGGCCGAGCCATTGCGCCAGTGTGCGTTCGATCTCGGCATGGACGGTTTCCGGCGTCACCGTGGCGCGCAGCGCCAGGGCGGCGAGCGCGACGACCAAGGCGACGAAGAGGGCCACAGCCGTGCGCGTCATGCGCTCGCAACCTTCGAGAAAATGGGGGCGACGGTCCGATCCGAGTTAACGCTCGGCGAGCCGGGGCGCAACGGATTCGTCGTCGCGGGGCAGGAAAATCGTCGCGGTGCCCTGATGGCGAGAGAGAGGGGTGGGCCGGCTCAAGCCACGCACGGCGTCTCGCCGGCGAGGATGGTGCGGAACAGATCGCGGTCGATGTTGCCGCCGGTCAGGATCACCGCGGCGCGGCGGCCGGTCCAGTGATCGCGCTCCGCCGTCAGCGCGGCCAGGGCGGCGGCGCCGGCACCTTCGGCGGCGTTGTGGGTGGCGGTCCAGTAGAGGCGGGTGGCCTCGGCGATGGCGTCGTCGTCGATGCGGACGATGCGCGCGAGGCCGGTCTTCATGATCTCCAGGGCCTCCGGCGAGGGGCCGCGCACGGCGACGCCGTCGGCGAAGGTGTTCGCCGGGGTGGTGGTCTCGATCACCCGCCCGGCGGCGAGCGAGAGGGCGTAGGCGTCGGCGCGGGTGGAGACGACGCCGACGATCTCGGCCGGGTGGCCGAGCGCGGCCTTGGCGGCGATCAGGCCGCAGACGCCGGAGCCGAGGCCGATGGGGGCGAAGATCACGTCGAGATCGGGGACGGCGCGCATCAGCTCGATGCCGTAGGTGCCGACGCCGGTGACGAGGTCGGTGTGGAACGAGGGCACGAAGGCCCAGCCGCGCTCCTCGGCGAGACGGGCGGCGGCGGGCTTGGCCTCGTCGAAGTCGCGGCCGATCTCGATCAGCTCGGCGCCGAAGGCGCGCATGGCGGCGTTCTTCTCGGCCGAATTGCCATGGGGTACGACGATGGCGCAGGCGAGGCCGTGGGCGCGGGCGGCGAAGGCGAGCGACTGACCGTGGTTGCCGCGGGTGGCCGAGACGATGCCCTTCGTCGCCGGCTGCCTGCGCTTCAGGCGATCGACGAAGACGAGGCCACCGCGCACCTTGAAGGCGCCGGTCGGGGTGTGATTTTCGTGTTTGACCCAACATTTCACACCGAGCGCGGCCTCGATCAGCGGCCAGGCGTATTGCGGCGTCGGGGGAACGAACGGGGCGATCAGGCGGGCGGCGGCGTCGAAATCGGCGAGGGGGATCATGTCGGGTCTCCGGCGCCCGCGGCGGGCGGGAGGGAGACTAACGAGGGTCGGCGGAAAATTCTGCTGTTTTCGGGCGGGCTTTCCCCGGATGGGTGGGAAAGCCGATCGCGGTAAGCGGCTTTTGGGGAAAATCGTTGCGCGTCGAGCGGTTGCGGCGGGTGGTGTGCGCCGGCCAGTGGTTCGAGGCTGGGCCGGGGGGGGCTGTCCGGTTCGGCAAAATCGTATTGCGATGAAGGCTTTGAACCCCATCGGGAAGGCACCTTCCGGGTGGGAGGCGGACATGCACGCGAAAGGTCGGCTCGGTTCGGCGAGAGCGCCGCTCGCTCCCCCCTTCTCCCCATCGTGGGAGAAGGTGCCCGAAGGGCGGATGAGGGGGGGCGCCGAAGGCGCATCCCGATTCAATCGCAGAATCGATTCTCTTCGGAAGCCTCGCGCCCCCTCATCCGGCCCTGCGGGCCACCTTCTCCCGCAAGGGGAGAAGGGAAGCACGCGTGTACCTCGCGCGATTTCGCGGAGCTTTTCGGGCGAAAGCCGGACAGTAGTGACCACGCGCCGAGCAACTCACCATGAAGGGACTCCTCCGGGAGGGACGCGCGACGGGGGCTCATACCGAGCTGACGAAGTTTCGACCTTTTCGAAACTTCGTCAGTGAAGGCAAGCCCGACCGGGCGTCGGCCGATCAGGCCGTAACGCACATGAAATTCAGACGAGTCTGAATTTCATGTGCCGGGTATCAGGGGATGTGCCATGCCCGAAGGCCTTGCGGCGCGTTCCCGACCTTCTCAGCTCGCCAACACCCGCGTCACCGGGAAGGCGATCGACACCAGGGTGCCCTGGCCCACCGTCGAGTCGATGCGGAACACGGCGCGGTTGGCTTCGACCAGGGCCTTGGTCAGCGGCAGGCCGAGGCCGGTGCCGCCGGCGCGCGAGCGGGTGGTGTGGAGCTGGCGGAACGGCTCCATCGCCGTCTGCATCTCCTTGTCGGTCATGCCGTAACCGGTATCGCGCACCCGCAGAACCACTTCGCCGTTGTCCTCGGCGGTGGTGGAGACGATCACCTGACCGCCGGCCGGGGTGAACTTGATGGCGTTCGACAGGAGGTTCAGCACCACCTGACGGATCGAGCGCGGATCGGCGACCACCGGCGGCACGCCGACCGGCAGCGACGAGCGGATGATGATGCGCTCGCGGTTGGCCTGGGGCTGCATCATGGCCACGCATTCGGAGACGATGTCGGCGAGGCCGACCGCCTCGAAGCGCAGGTCCATCTTGCCGGCCTCGACCTTGGACAGGTCGAGCAGGTCGTTGACCAGGCTCATGATGTGGCTGCCGGACACGTGGATGTCGCGCAGGTAGTCCTTGTAACGCTCGTTGCCGACCGGGCCGAAGCGCTCGTCCATCATCAGTTCCGAGAAGCCGATGATGGCGTTCAGCGGCGTGCGGATCTCGTGGGAGATCTTGGCGAGGAAGTCGGACTTGTGGACCGAGGCCTCCTCGGCGCGGCGGCGGGCGGTGGTGAGATCCTCCTCCGCCTTCTTCCACTGGGTGATGTCGCGCAGCACGACGCAGTACTTGCGGGTCGCACCGGAGGCGACGGCGCCGATGGTCATGAACAGCGGGATCAGGCCCTCCGGCTCGACCGCGCCGATGACCTCGCGGCCGTCGTTGAGCACCGAGGCGACGCCGTTGCGGGCCAGCCCGTCGAGATAGTCGAGGGCGGAGCGGCGGCTCTCGGGGGCGAGGCGGTCGGTCAGCGGCCGGCCGATCATGGTGCGGCGCTCGCAGCCGAACAGGGCCTCGGCGCCGGCATTGGCGGAGAGCACGATGCCGTCGGCATCGAGCATCAGCATACCGTCGGTGGCGGTGTCGACCACCGCTTCCAGCTCGGCGATGCGCTCGGCATCGGCGGCGCGGGCGACGGCCGGCAGCGACACGACGTTGGAGGCCGGTGGCGCGGCGATCGCGGCGGAGGCGACGGCCGGCTCGACGAGCGGAGCAGCAGGCTCCGCCGTCGGCTCCGCGGCGGGCGCGGCGAGCGGGGTGGGCGTCGACGGTTCGGCGCTGGGCGTCGAGGCGGCGGCGGCCGGGACGGGCGCGACCTCGATCAGGGTCATCAGCAGGGCCGAGGACTCGCCCCAGGGAATGGGCGCGAGATTGGCCTCGGCCGGCACCAGGGTGCCGTCGGCGGCGATGATCGGCATCGGTCGGCCGGCTTCGCCTGGCTGCCAGCGACGGGCGACGTGCTCGCCGGCAAAGAGGCTGTCGAGCCCGCCGGCAGCCTCGAGGGCGGCGAGATCGGGGTAGCGCAGCAGGGCGAGAAAATGCGGATTGGCGTAGGCGAGCGTGTCGTCCTTGACGACCGCCACGGCGACCGGCAGGCCGTCGAGCAGGCGCACGTCGCCGGCACGGATGGCGGCGCGCGGCGAGGCGGCAGCAGCGGCGGGCTTCGGCGCGGTCGCGGCGAGCGGAGTGGGCGCGGC
>ERZ1645187.5089-NODE-5089-length-10374-cov-6.260587_pt1 | contig 10374 bp, 9 predicted proteins | sample MGYA00575352_ERZ1645187 | MGnify/ENA primary metagenome ERZ1645187 (study PRJEB40837, sample SAMN11349314) | freshwater sediment metagenome | isolation source: river sediment | host: Sediment | place: India: Wazaribad , New Delhi | collected 2017-02-21 ...
TGGGCGGGGCGCTCTACACCCTGAGCATGATCCGCGTGGCGCACGACTTTGCCGACTCCTCGGCGCTGGCCGGCACCTCCGCGATGATCGCGGGCTACACCGTCGGCGGCTCCCTGGGCCCCCTGATCAGTGGCTGGGCCTTCGACCATGTGGGCGTGGCCGGGCAAGGCGCCTGGCTGGCCTTGCTGGCGGTCAGCCTGCTGTGGCTGCAAGGACGCTCACGCCCGCAGGGCTGAGGTGCGGGCACCCGCACCTGACCACGCGTTCAACGCGACATATTCACGCCGCCGCGAGGCCAATCGATCATCCTAGGGTCTGCACCTAGGGTTTTCCTTGATCTGCAACAACCTCACAATCACTATACTGATTGTCAGTATGCTGATGATCAGCGTGAGATCCATGAGGAGCGCACATGAACGACAAGGTTTCGAATCTCCCCGTCCTGGTGGCGGGCGGTGGCATCGGCGGCTTGGCCGCAGCTCTGGCGTTGGTGCGCCAGGGTTTCCAGGTGCAGGTATTTGAACAAGCACCGGAAATCGGCGAAATCGGCGCCGGCATCCAGCTCGGCCCCAACGCCTTCCATGCGCTCGACGCTCTGGGCGTGGGCGAGAAGGCCCGTTCGCGCGCCGTCTTCACCGACTACATGGTGATGCACGATGCCGTGGACGCCAAGCTGATCGGCAAGATCCCCACCGACGAGAACTTCCGCAAGCGCTTCGGCAACCCTTACGCCGTGATCCACCGCGTGGACATCCACCTGTCGCTGCTGGAAGGCGCCAACGAAACCGGTCGCGTCGAGTTCTTCACCAACACCCGCATCGAGAAGGTCGAGCAAAACACCAACGGCGTGACCGCGACCGACCAGAACGGCAAGCAGTGGCAGGGTGTGGCCCTGATCGGCGCCGATGGCGTCAAGTCGGTGGTGCGCACCCAGTACGTCAACGACCCAGCCCGCGTCACCGGCCATGTGGTCTACCGCGCCGTGGTCGACAAGAGCGAGTTCCCCGACGAGCTGAAGTGGAACGCCGCCAGCCTGTGGGCCGGCCCGAACTGCCACCTGGTGCACTACCCCCTGCGCGGCGGAGAGCAGTACAACATCGTCGTGACCTTCCACAGCCGTGAAAAGGAAGAGTGGGGCGTCAAGGAAGGCAGCAAGGAAGAAGTGGAAAGCTACTTCCAGGGGATCGACCCCAAGGCCCGCCAGCTGATCGAGCTGCCCAAGACCTGGAAGCGCTGGGCCACCGCCGACCGCGAACCCATCCCGCAATGGACCTTTGGCCGCGCCACCCTGCTGGGCGACGCCGCCCACCCGACCACGCAGTACATGGCCCAAGGCGCCTGCATGGCCCTGGAAGACGCCGTGACCCTGGGCGAAGCCCTGCGCGTGCACAACCAGGACTGGGACGCCGCCCTGGACCACTACCAGCGTTCGCGCATCCCGCGCACCGGCCGCATCGTGCTGTCGGGCCGTGAGATGGGCCGCCTGTACCACGCCAAGGGTGTCGAGCGTCTGATCCGCAACGACCTGTGGAAGGGCCGCACGCCCGAGCGTTTCTACGACGCCATCGAGTGGCTGTACGGCTGGAACGTCACCAACTGCCTGGCCCAGGACTGAACTTCAGAAGGACCCCTCATGCAAAGCCACGATCGTTTTGACACCCTGGGCCGCCTGGAAGACCTGCCCCAGGACTACCGCGACAACCTGACCGCGCAGAACCTGGTGCCCCTGTGGCCCAGCCTGCGCGCCGTGCTGCCGCCCGAAGTGCCGGCCCGCAAGACGCAGCCGACCCACTGGCCGTATGCCACGCTGCGCCCCCTGCTGATCCAGGCCGGCGAGCTGACCCCGATCGAAAAGGCCGAGCGTCGCGTGCTCGTGCTGGCCAACCCCGGCCACGGTCTGGAAAAGATGCAGGCCAGCGCCGCCATGTACCTGGGCATGCAGCTGCTGCTGCCCGGTGAGCTGGCCCCGGCCCACCGCCACACCCCCAACGCCATCCGCATGGTGGTCGAAGGCGAAGGCGCCTGGACCCTGGTCGACGGCGAAAAGTGCCCGATGAGTCGCGGTGACCTGATCCTCACCCCAACGGGCCTGTGGCACGAGCACGGCCACGACGGCGACCAGCCGGTCGTGTGGCTGGACGTGCTGGACCTGCCCCTGGTCTATTACACGGAAACGTCCTACCACCTGGAAGGCCCGAGCCAGTCCGTCAAGCCAGGTGAAGGCGTCAAGGCCTTCGGCCGTGGCGGCGTGAGCCCCACCACCGTGTTCGAGCGCAGCAACAAGGCCTATCCGATGCTGCGTTACCCCTGGGCCGACGCCCGCGCCGCGCTGGTGTCGATCGCCGACAACGAGCCCGACACCGAGTGCGTGCAGGTCACCTATGTGAACCCGGTCACCGGCGCCGACGCAGAGAACATCCTGGGCTTCTACGCCCTGATGCTGCGCCCCGGCCAGACCTTGCGCCTGCCGGCCCGCTCGCCCGCCCAGGTCTTCCATCAGCTCGAAGGCAGCGCCGCCGTGCAGATCGAAGCCACATCGTTCACACTGGCCGAAGCCGACACCTGCTGCGCGCCCGGCTACACCGCCGTGACCCTGAAGAACCGCTCGGCCAGCGAGCCTGCCTTCATCTTTGTGGCCGACGAAGCCCCGCTGCACCGCAAGCTGGGCGTGTACGAAAACCGCGGCTGAAACGACACCCGTTTCGCCATCTGAACCACCGGGCCGGGGTCGCTGAACAGCCACCCCGGTCGATGCATGAAAGGCACACCATGACCCAATACCTGTTCAACCCGCCCGCCGTTCAGTCCCTGCCCATCCGCGGCAAGCAAGAGCAGTTCCCGATCAACCGCCTGTTCTTCGTCGGCCGCAACTACCACGCGCACGCCGTCGAAATGGGCCGTCCGGTCGACAAGTCGGTCGAGCGTCCTTTCTACTTCACCAAGTCGCGTGACACCCTGGTGCTGAGCGGCGCCACCGTGGCCTACCCGCCCGAAACCAAGAACTACCACTTCGAGATGGAACTGGTCGTCGCCATCGGCGCCGAAGGCTTCCGCGTCTCGCAAGAAGACGCCCACAAGGTCATCTACGGCTACGCCGCTGGCCTGGACATGACCCGCCGTGACATCCAGCTGGTCGCGCGCGACAAGGGCCGCCCCTGGGACCTGGGCAAGGACGTTGAGCAATCGTCCGTCTGTACCGTGATCGTGCCGATGGAAGGCGTGGTCATCGACAAAGCCGACATCGCCCTGCAGGTCAACGGCGACACCAAGCAGCACTCCAACGTCGACAAGCTGATCTGGAACATCCGCGAAATCATCGCCGACTTGTCGCAGTTCTATCACCTGCAACCTGGCGACCTGATCTACACGGGCACGCCTGAAGGCGTGGGCGCTGTGGTGCCTGGCGACAAGATCACCGGTCAGGTCGAAGGCGTGGCCGAAGTCGCCCTGACGGTGGGCGCGGCCGAATAAGCCGGCAGGAGCCCTCTCATGAAGCTCTACAACTTCTTTCGCAGCGGCACCTCGCACCGCCTGCGCATTGCCCTGAACCTCAAGGGGCTGCCCACGACGTACGTCCCTGTGGACCTGCGCACAGAGCAGCACCTGAAAGACGAGTTCAAGGCCATCAACCCGCAAGGGCTGGTGCCCGCGCTGGAAGTCGACGGCCAGGTGCTGATCCAGTCGCCCGCCATCATCGAGTGGCTGGAAGAGACGCACGCGACGCCGGCCCTGTTGCCGGCCGGCGCGGCCGAGCGCGCCCGCGTGCGTGCCCTGGCCGCCATCGTCGGCTGCGACATTCACCCGATCAACAACCGTCGCATCCTCGAGTACCTCCGCAAGGAACTCGGCGCCAACGAAGACGCCGTGAACGCCTGGTGCGGTACCTGGATCACCGCTGGTTTTGATGCCTATGAGGCCCTCCTCGCCGCCGACACCCAGCGCGGCGAGTTCAGCTTCGGCCACACGCCGACGCTGGCCGATGTGTACCTCATTCCGCAGGTGGAAAGCGCCCGTCGCTTCAAGGTGGACCTCAGCCGCTGGCCGCTGATCAGCGCCATTGATGCGGCCTGCGCCAAGCTCGACGCCTTCCGGCTGGCCGCTCCCAGCCAGCAGCCCGACGCGGCCTGAGGCCGCCGGTTTTTCTCGATTGTTCGATTTCGACGCCCTCTGACCCCACCACAAGTGCGGTCAGGCGGCACTGCCTGGTCTTTCGCGCCCAAGAGGCGTGAAGGGCCACGTGCCTTTGCATTCTCGGGCGGGTGCTGACACCCTCAGCGCCTGCGCCAGCAGGCCCCGCGCCACCAGGCATTGCCATGACCACAACCTCCCGAACGCTCGACGTTCAACAATTCCTCAACGCCCACAAGCTGTCCTGGGCCCAGATCAGCACCCTGATCCTGTGCTTTCTCATCGTCGCTGTGGACGGCTTTGACACAGCGTCCATCGGCTTCATCGCCCCGGCCATCCGTGCCGAATGGGGCCTGACGCCCAAAGCACTGGCCCCCGTGTTCGGTGCGGGCCTGGGCGGCTTGATGGCCGGCGCCTTCATCTTTGGCCCGCTGGCGGACCGTTTCGGCCGCAAGACCATCTTGATGGTGTGCGTGGCCTTCTTTGGGCTCGCCAGCCTGGCTTCGGCCTACTCCACCTCGCTGGAAATGCTGATCGTGCTGCGCTTCCTGACCGGTCTGGGTCTGGGTGGCGCCATGCCCAACTCGGTGACCCTCAGCTCCGAATACGCCCCCGAGCGCGCCCGCTCCATGCTGGTGATGACCATGTTCTGCGGCTTCACGATCGGTTCGGCCCTGGGCGGCATCGCCGCGGCCCACATCGTGGCCACCTGGGGCTGGCGCACCGTGCTGGAGATCGGTGGCATCTTGCCCTTGGCCCTGCTGCCCGTGCTGGCCTTCGGCCTGCCCGAATCGGTGCGCTACCTGGTCATGAAGGCGCACAAGCCCGAGCAGGTGCGCCAGACCCTGCAACGCATCGCTCCCCAGGCAGACCTGCGTGACGTCACCTTCACGGTGGCCGAGCAGGCGCACACCGGCTTCCCCGTCAAGCACCTGTTTGCGCCCGCGCTGCGGGCCGGCACGCTCAAGCTGTGGCTGACCTTCTTCATGTGCCTGCTGGTGATTTACCTGCTGTCGAGCTGGTTGCCCACGCTGATCGCCAGCACGGGCATGTCGCTCAAGGACGCCTCGCTGGTCACCGCCATGTTCCAGGTGGGCGGCACGCTGGGTGCCATCGCCCTCGGCCCGCTGATGGACCGCTTCTCCCCCACCCGTGTGCTGGCCGTCGTCTACAGCCTGGCCGCCGTGTGCACCTGGCTGATCGGCCAGAGCACCGGCAACACCACCATGCTGGTGCTGGCCGTGTTCGGCGCCGGGGTGACCGTCTCGGGCGGACAGGTGGGCGCCAACGCCCTGGCTGCGGCGTTCTACCCGACCGCCAGCCGTGCCACGGGCGTGAGCTGGGCCAGCGGCATCGGCCGCATCGGTTCGGTGCTGGGCTCCATGGCCGGTGGCTGGATGATGGCGGCCGGTCTGGGCATGCCCACGCTGTTCCTGATCGTCGGCATCCCCTGTCTGATCGCGGGCATCACCATGTTCACCATGGCCAAGGTGGGCCGCGTGCAACTGGTGGACGCCCACTGATCCCAAGGGCTCGCCGCACCGAGCCCGCACGCCCCATCCGATAAACTTGGCGTGTCCGCGCGTGCGGACGCCGCCGTCACCGCCTGCCCATGTCGTCTCCTTCCGCCCCGATCGATGCCCAAGCCCTGGAAGAACTGCCCGGCTTCTACATCCGACGCCTGCAGCAAATCGCCGTGGCCATCTTTCTGGAGGAGACGCAGGACTTCGGCATCACGCCCGTGCAGTTCGCGGCGCTGACCGCCATCCAGCGCGAGCCCGGACTCGATCAACGGACGCTGGCCGGCCGCATTGGCTTTGACACCTCGACGCTGGGCAGCGTGATCGACCGACTGGAAGCGCGAGGTCTGGTGGTGCGCAACAACAGCCCCACCGACCGCCGGGTGCGCCTGCTGAGCCTGACCGATGCGGCCCATACCTTGCTGCGCGACATCGACCCCAGCATGCGCCAGGCGCAGTTGCGCATGCTGGCACCGCTGCCACCCGAGCAACGCCTGGTCTTCATGGACATGTTGCGCACCCTGGTGGAGGCCAACAACGTCCTCAGCCGGGCACCGAGCCAGGCTTGATGCGCGCCCCGGCCTGACTCAGGTCACGCAGCAAACTCTGCAGCAAACCGGCCGGGACCGGCTTGTGCAACAGCGCCAGCCCATGCGACTGGGCGTCGTGACGACGTTCGGCAGCGGTGTCTCCGGTCACCAGCACGGCAGGCACCGACCACCCCAGTTGCGCACGCACGGCGGCCACCGCCTCCACACCCGTTTGACCTTGGCGCAAACGATAGTCCGCCAGCACCACATCCGGGTTGGCCTGCGACAGGCACTGCAAGGCAGCCTCGATCGAGCCCACCACCTCGCAGTGCACGCCCCAGACTCCCATCAGATCGTGCATCGCCTGTCGCACACCTTCGTCGTCCTCGATGAGCAGAACCCGCAGGCCCCGCAGATCGGCCACTGCCAAGGGCACCGCGTCAACTTCCTGCGGCCGCTTCAAGCCCATGGGGAGCGCCACACGGAAGACCGTGCCACGCCCCGGTCGTGAGCGCAGACTCACCTTGCCGCCCATGGCTTGGGTCAAACCACGCACGATGGCCAAGCCCAAGCCCAGCCCGTTGCGACGGTCACGTTGCGGGTTACCCAATTGCTGGAAGGCGCGAAAGATGAGCTCGTGCGACTCGGGCGGGATGCCCATGCCGGTGTCCCACACCTCGATCACCGCCTGCCCCGCACGGCGTCGTGCGGCCAGCAAGACACCGCCGTGCTCGGTGTAGCGGATCGCGTTGAGCAACAGGTTGCGCACGATGAGCTCCACCAGCCCCGGATCGGCAAAGGGCACCAAGGTCGTGTCCCGCATGCGCAGGTTCAGCCCCTTGTCGGCCGCCCATGGCGCGAGCTCCCGCTCCAGCTTGTGGAAAAGGGCCTGCAAGGCAAAGCTGCGGGGCTGAGGCTGCACCATCCCGGTTTCCACCTTGGAGAAGTCCAACAAGGTGTTGAGCATGTCGCTGGCCGCCGCATTCGACGCCTGGGCATGCTCCAGCAAAAGTGCCTGGCGTGCGTTGAGCCCTGAGCGCTCCAACGACCCCAGGAACAGCCCTGCGGCATGCAGGGGCTGACGCAGATCATGGCTGGCCGAAGCCAGGAACAAGGTCTTGGCGCGGTCCGCTTCTTCGGCCTTTTGCTGAGCCCGCTCCGCCTGCTCACGCGCGGCCTGTGCCTGCTGAGACTGCTCCTGCAGGCGACGCACCAGATCCTCGTTGTCCAGGCGCAAGGCCAGGGCCCGGGTCACCGCCACACCGGTGTGACGCGCATACAGCGCCATCACCACAAGGTAGAGCACCCCGCCGATGCCCAGCGCGGTCATCACCGGGTCTTGCCAACGCAGCATCGCCCAGATCAAGGGCAGCATGCAACTGAGCCAGAACAGCTGCGCCAGGCGCCACACCGGCGCAAACACCACCAGCCCCGCCGAACTCAACCCGGCCATCACCCCAACCACGATGTGCAAAGACGCCGGCCGCGCCGGATCGACAAAGCACAGCGGCAAGACGCCCCAGCTGCCACCCAGCCCCAGGCAGAGCCACCCCATCACAGACCGATAGCGGTGGGCCGTGCTCGCCCCGTCGGGGCCATCGGGGCGCGGCAAACGGTGGTGCAGCACACAGCCCAGAGCACACAGCAAGGTGACCCACGCGGCCCATGCCATCACGCGGCGGTCGTCGAGGGCATACAGGAAAGCGGCCGCGGTGAGCCAGGCGGCCAGCGCCGACGCACGCAAGGACGTCCCGACATTGCCATCGAGCAACGCCAACTGCGCTGCCAGCAAACGCGGCGAGGAGGCGGCGGCCGGGCTGCGCAGCCAGGCCAGCGACTTCATGGCCTCACCCACCCTCGGGCCAGGGCTGCCGCATAGGCTTCCTGCCGGCTGGTGGCGTTGAGACGCTCGGTCAGGCTGGAGACCTCGGCGCGGACCTCACTCTCGCTGAGGCCCAACTGTCGCGCGATGGCCTTGTTCGGTGTCCCTCGCCCCAGGTAGGGCAGGATGGCCTGTTGATGCGGGGTCAAACCATCGGGGAGCGCGGGAACATCGATGACCGCCTCGTTGGCACGACAGGCCATTCCCCCGCGATGGGGGCGCGCAGGCATGGGCTGCGTGGGCGCCAGGGTCTGGGCAAAGGTCGGCTGCCCGGACATGGCGGCACGCACGGCCGCGACGATCTCGCGGGCCGAGGCCACCTTGGCAACCAGGCCAGCCGCGCTTTGCTGCTGGGCCTGGTGCGCCCGCTCGGCATCGACCTGCGCCGACATCAGCAAGATCGGACAGCCGGGGACCAGGGCTTGCAACTGCGCCAGGTTGTCGAGCCCATGCCCGTCGGGCAGCTGGATGTCGAGCAAGACCAGATCGGGCCTGACCTCGCTGACGCTGCGCAGAGCCTGGGCCCAGTCTGCCGCATGACGCAAGACCGCCTGCGGCCAATGTTCAGCCAGCATCATGCCCAGCCCGGTGCGGAACAGGGCATGGTCATCCACCAGCAGGAAACAAGGTGCAGAGGGGTTCATGAGCGAGACGCTTGAGGGCCGTCAAGTATCGCCCGCGGCACCGACACAAAAAAGGCCTGCTCTCGCGAACAGGCCTGTTTCCCCCCATCAGGGGGACGCTCCTCTGCCAAGAAGTGCCGCGCTCAGCGGGCGCGACGGGCCTTGACCGCGTCGGACAGCACTTGCAGCACTTCCTCGGAGTCGTCCCAGCCGATGCAGGCATCGGTGATGGACTGGCCGTAGGTCAGCTTGGACGCATCGTCCTTGCCCGGCGTGAACTTCTGGGCGCCGGCGCACAGATGGCTTTCGACCATGACGCCGAAGACCTTCTTGGAGCCACCGGCGACCTGGCCGGCGATGTCCTTGGCCACGACGACCTGGCGTTCGTGCTGCTTGGAGCTGTTGGCGTGCGAGAAGTCCACCATCAGCGAGGGATGCAGCTTGGCGGCTTCGAGGTCCTTGCAGGCGGCGGCCACGCTGTCGGCGTCGTAGTTCGGGGCCTTGCCACCGCGCAGGATGACGTGGCAGTCGGGGTTGCCGGCCGTCTCGACGATGGCGACCTGGCCGTTCTTGGCGACCGACAGGAAGTGGTGCGGGCGCGAGGCCGACTGCATGGCATCGGTGGCGATCTTGATGTTGCCGTCGGTGCCGTTCTTGAAGCCGATCGGGGCGCTGATGCCCGAAGCCAGTTCGCGGTGGATCTGGCTCTCTGTCGTGCGCGCACCGATCGCGCCCCAGGAGATCAGGTCACCGATGTACTGGGGCGAAATCACGTCGAGGAACTCGCTGGCCGCGGGCATGCCCATGCGGTTGATTTCCAGCAGCAACTGGCGCGCCATGCGCAGGCCTTCGTCGATCTTGTAGGACTCGTCTAAATACGGGTCGTTGATCAGCCCCTTCCAGCCCACGGTGGTGCGGGGCTTTTCGAAGTAGACGCGCATGACCACTTCCAGCGTGTCGGCGTACTGCTCGCGCAGCGCCAGCAGCTTGCGGCTGTATTCGATGGCGGCGGCCGGATCGTGGATGGAGCAGGGGCCGATGATGACCAGCATGCGGTCATCCTTGCCGTGGATGATCTTGCGGATGGCTTTGCGGGTGTCGCTCACCAGCTTTTCCACGGGCGTGCCGCGGATGGGGAAGAAGCGGATCAGGGCTTCCGGCGGAGGCAGGGTGGTCACTTTGGTGATGCGGGCATCGTCGGTTTCAGAGGTGCGCTCGGCGGGGGGGACCCAGCCGGCTGCGGCGCTGGATTTGGCGGTCATGTGGCGTCCTGTTGTGGGTCGGGGTGATCAGAAGATGTCGAAAAAAAACCGCCGGGGTGAGCCGGCGGTTTTCAGGTCGTGTGTGGCTCGCTTAAAAGGCGTCCACTCCTGCGCCGGTGAGGGGCTGGAGATGAAAGTAGCCAAAATAAAAGCGGGACACGATCTGCATGCGTATAAATGTAGCACGCTCCCCCAGGGCTCACAAGCAAGCCGGATGAAGCGTGGCTATCAGGGCCATATGGTGCGCCCATGGCCTCGGGGCCTGGCGCACCACCGCACCGCTCAGGTCATCTGCGGGAACGCGAACTCCGGCCCCCGCGCGATGCTGTCAGGCCAGCGCTGCATCACGGCCTTGTGGCGGGTGTAGAAGCGCACACCTTCGGGGCCGTAGGCATGGTGGTCGCCAAACAGGCTGCGCTTCCAGCCGCC
>ERZ1645187.5091-NODE-5091-length-10373-cov-50.395813_pt1 | contig 10373 bp, 9 predicted proteins | sample MGYA00575352_ERZ1645187 | MGnify/ENA primary metagenome ERZ1645187 (study PRJEB40837, sample SAMN11349314) | freshwater sediment metagenome | isolation source: river sediment | host: Sediment | place: India: Wazaribad , New Delhi | collected 2017-02-21 ...
GTTGAGCCGGTCCAGCGGCAGGCTGGAGCACATCGCGGCCAGGCTGGGCGGCGGGGTGATCCGCGGCGCGCGCAGCGCAAAGTCCTCCACCTGGGGCGGCGCGGCCTCGCCTTGCACCGCGCCGAGCTGGTCGAGCATGAAGCGCAGGTTGGCCTGTTCGCGCGCGTCCAGCGCGGCGTCGGCCCGGCCCCAGCCCCAGAAGCGGCGCGGCGGACGGCGGGAGAGGGTTGTGGGGGTCATCAGAGGCTCCGGAGACGTGTTTTTCTCATCATTTCGGCGTTCCCCCAGCGTCCAATGGCCACGAGCAGCTATAAAAATGAGAGTGAATGGGCGGCGGCAGCTGGCGCCGGGTGTCAGCATAGCAGCGGCCGCGCTCAGTCGGTGGGCCTCGGGGTCCGAGGCAGCCCCGCATCGGGCGGTCCGTTGAGGCCAGGCCTCCCGCAACGCGAGCCTCTCAGCGAGAACAGGCCATTGCCAGCGAGGAGCAGCGTTCGCTGGCTGGCGCCGAACCGGCAGTGCCGGCCGCAGCGTTGATCAGGTGCGCATGCGTCGCAGCGCCGGCATCAACGTGGCGGCGAACCCCGCCACGATGGCCAGGGCCACGCCGGCAAAGAGAATGGCGTCGGTGGTGCCCGTCGAACGCACCAGGGCACCGGCGGCGATCCCCGAGGTGGCCGGCACCACCTGCGAAATGATCGAGAACATGCTCATGATGCGCCCGCGCAGGGCATCGGGCGCCTGCCCCTGGATGCCGGCGACGATGAAGCTGATGACCAGGCCGCCGAGCAGGCCGGTCGCGGCCAGGGCGGTGGCCGAGGTGCCGGCGCTGCCCCACTGGCTCAGCGAGGCGAACGACAAGCTCGCCGCCACGATGCCTGCCAGGATCGCCAGGCCGTGGTGCAGGAAGCGGCCCAGCACCAGCGCGGAGACGCCGCCCAGGATCAGCGTGAGGGCCATCAGGCCCAGATAGGCGCCGCGCTGCAGCTCCGACAGGCCCAGCGCCTCGCGCGCCAGTTTGGGCAGCAGGATCTGCATCGGCCCGGTCATCGAGTAGGCCATGATGGCCGCCAGGATCAATTGCAGCAGCAAGGGGTTGGCCCGGACGGCGCCAAAGCCTTCGGCGATCTCGGCCCGCACGCCGCGGCCGGGCTGCAGGCTGCTGCGGGTTCGGGTTCCCGCCAGCAGCAGGGACGAGGCGACGAACAGGCCCATGGCCGTGGCAAACACGGCCGTCCAGCCCGCGTGGCTGCGCACCAGACCGATCACCAGCGGCGCCAGACCGAAGCCCACGAGCACCTGAAGGTTGAACACGATGGTGGCGGGCTTGAGCTGCTCGGCCGGCGCGATCTGGCCCAGCGTGGCCAGACGCGCCGGCCCGAAGAAGGACCAGGCCAGGCCGCCCAGGAACGCGGACGCCAGCGTGGTGGCGACGCGGGTCGTGTCGCTGGCGCTGGCGTCGGTCCACCACAGGCCGGCCAGGCACAGCAGGAACAGAGCGTGCGCGCCATGGATCACGCGCGCCGGCGCCATGCGGTCGCACAGCACGCCCGCAAACCAGCCGAACACGATGGAACTGCCGAACGACAGACCGAAGCCGATGCCTGAGAGCAGGTCGGAGCCGATCTTTTCCTGCAGGTACAGGATGACGGCGTAGTTGACCATGTGCCCGCCGGTGAAGGCCAGCAGGGACGAGAGGTAGAAGGCGGGCATCGGGCGTTCAGCGGGCCGGGGCGGGCGGCGTGATCTCGATCAGCGTCGGCTGCGCGTCCTCGATGTGCCAGCTCGGAAACGAGGCGCTGCTCACATAGGCCTTGCCTTGCGGCGAAAATTCGACGTCCCGGGTGAAGGTCACGCGGCGCTGCATCGGGAACATCGTCCAGGCCTGTGTGGCGATGTCGTAGCGGTACACCGAGTCGGAGTTGGTGCCGTTCACCCAGACCTGGTGGCGTTCGCGGTCCACGTTGAGCGAGTAGGGCGTGTCGCTGCCCCTGGGGTTGACGGGCAGGTCGAGCAGCGTGAACTGCCCGGTCCGGGGCGCATAGCGGGCGATCTTCGATTCGTTGAAGGCCACGATCCAGAGGTTGCCGTCGCGGTCCGAGCGCAGGCGTCGCGGCGCCCTGAACGGCGTCTTGATCATGCTCACCGCGCCGGTCGCCGGGTCCACCGAGGCGAGTTCGTCGGTGTGCATGCGGGCCACCCAGGCCTTTCCGTCGGGCGTGATGTCGATGCCGTAGGGCAGAGGCACGCCGGTGGAGACCTTGTCCACCTTGACATAGTTGGCCACCGGAATGCCCCAGCCGAGCAGCTTGAAGATGAAGGGTGTCAGCTTGACCGTGACCTTCTCCATGAAGGTGCGAAACGGCAGGTCGTAGAGTGTGAACTTCTGCGTGGTCCGGTCGAACATGCCGACCTGGTTGGACAGCGCCAGCGTGAACCAGGCCCGGTCCTTGGCGTCGAAGCGGATGGTGTGCGGATAAAAGCCCGTCTGCATCTCATGCACGCGAAACGCCTTGGTCACCGGATCAAATTCGATCAGGCGGCGCTGGTACGAGGGCGTGATGAAGATGTGCTTGTCCTTGGGCGACTCGGCCATCGAGTGGATGCCCTGATAGGTCTCGTGCTTCGGGAAGTCCTTCAGCCGCCCGGCCAGCAGGCCGCCGAGCTTGTCGCCCGGTTGCGGCGGGATCTTGTACACGGTGAATTTGCCGGTGGCCGGGTCGATCTCGTAGATCCGGTCCTGCAGGTTGTCGCCGACGTAGACCAGGCCGTTGCTGTGCATCAGCAGGTCATGCATCTGCGACATCGCGTCGCCGATCGGCATCTCGCGGATCGTCGTGCCAGCCAGGTCAGGCGACCAGGGCGTGCCCTGGGGTACCAGCGAGGGGTTGGCGTTGATCTTCTTCCAGTGCGCCTCCAGCAGGGCTGGCAGTTTTTCCTGACCTTCACTGGACAGGCGCGAGCCATAGCGCACCATGCGCCTGATCGCGACGTTCCACTCATCGGCGCTGCGGTCCCGGCGCAGGAAGACGTTGCCCTGCTGGTGGCAGAAGTTGCACTGGAGCATGAACTCCTTCTTCAGGTCCGGATCGCCGAAATCGAGGGTGGACGACCAGGCGTTGGCGGGCCGCTGCGCGGCCAGTGCGGCGGGATCGGTCTCGGGTTTCATCACCAGCGGCTTGCCCAGTGCGTTCGATGCGACGGTGAGGTCCTGGTAGCCGGGTTTGCGCAGGCGGACTTTCCAGGGGTGGTCGGCCGCGGGGATGTCGGCCTGGCCGGCGGTGTCTGTGAAGCGGGCCAGTTCGATGAAGGCCTGTTGTGGTTTGCCCGAGGCGGGGTAGCCGTTGTCGGATGTGTCGATCGTCCGGGGGGCGGCGGGCTGGCGGCTCACCATGACCGTGGCCAGCGGTTTGCCCGCCGGGTCGGTGACGCCGACCGGCACGGCGAATGCGTGGCCGGCCATCAGGGTGGCCAGTGCCAGAACGGGTAGTCTCATGTCGTTTCTCCTCTCGGAACTCAAACAAACTCTGCGCCGACGCGGCGCTTCATGGTGCGGGCGTAAAGGCCCGGGGTGAACTTGCGGACCCACCACGCCAGGCGCGAGGTGCGGTCGGGCAGCAGCAGGGAACGGCGGTGCGCGATGGCGTCCACGATGTGACGAGCGATGTCCTCGGGTTGCGATTCGCCGCCGGTGGTGATCCGGTGCGAGCCCGCCGCGCCGCCCCGGCCGCCCAGCGCGGCGCCGCCGATGCCGGTGGCGATGAACGAGGGGCAGACCAGCGTCACGCCGACGCCCCGGTCTTCAACCTCGGTGCGCAGGCTGTCGAAGAAGCCGTGCAACGCGTGCTTGCTGGCCGCATAGCCGGTGCGCCCCAGCAGCGGCGCGAAACCGGCCACGCTGGAGATTGCCGCCACGACGCCGCGGCTGGCGAGAAGATGCGGCAGCGCGGCGTGGGTCATCTGCATTGCGCCGAAGAAATTGACCTCCATCACGCGGCGGATCACGGCCGGATCGGTGTCGGCCAGCAGGCTGCGGTGCGAGATGCCGGCGTTGTTGACCAGGCCATGCAGGGCGCCGAAACGCGCCACGGTCCGCTCGATGGCCGCCTGGCACGCGGCGGGATCGGTGAGGTCGCCAACGATCGCCAGCGAGCCCGTCGGCAGGCTGCTCATCAGCGCGTCGAGCTTTTCTGCGTCACGATCCATCGCGGCGATCTGCGCGCGCTCGGTCGCCAAGCAGCGACACAGCGCAGCACCCAGTCCGCCCGCCGCGCCGGTGACCAGAATGACCTGGCCAGTGAAGTCGGGCCGAGCCATTCCTATCTGGAGCCCTGGCGGGCGTTGCGGTACAGATCGAACACCTGCGCCGAGGTCAGTTTGGGCGTGTAGCCGAACACCTCCTTGAGCCGGGTGTTCAGCAGCACCGGGCGGTAGCGCAGGAAATCGAGTTGCTCCGGCCCGTACTGGGTGAGGTTCAGCTTTTTCAATACCCACAGCGCGGTCTTCAGCAGGCCGGCCGGCAGCACGCGGCAGGTCTTTCCCAGGCGCTCGGCGATCTCGAAGATGGTCAGTTTGCCGTCGCCGGCGACGTTGAAGATGCCGACGTTTTTCGAGTCGATGCCGTGTTGGATGGCGCCCACGACGTCCTGGTCGTGGATGAAGACAAAGGGGCTGTCGGAACCGGCAATCGCGAGGATCTTCGGCTTCTCGAACAGGTCGGTGATCTGGTTGCGCACCGTCGGGCCGAGGATGGTGCCGATGCGGAAGATGATCTGCTCCAGGCCAGGGTGGCTGGCACGGTAGCCGGCCAGCATTTCCTCGACCAGCCGCTTGTGGCAGGCGTACGCGAAGACCTCGTTGCCGCGCACCGGGTCGGATTCGGTGAGCCATTCGGGGTTGTCGGCGTGATACCCGTACGCCGCGCCGCTGGACGACACGATGAGGCGGCGCACCCCGTGCGCCACGCAGGCCTGCAGCAGGTTGCGCGTGCCGTTGACGTCGACGTCGTATTCGAAAGCGCGGTTGCTGTTCTTGCCGGGCGTGACGATCGAGGCCAGGTGGACCACCACGTCGGGCCGGTGGCGGCCGACGATGGCGTCCACCTCGGGCGCCCGGATGTCGGCGATCTCGTAGGTCACGCCGGGCAGCCGCGTGGCGGGTTCGCGCACGTCGAGCGCGATCACGGCGAGGTCGGCGCGGGCGGCCAGTCCGGCCACGGTCTGGCTGCCCAGGTAGCCGGAACTGCCGGTGACGAGTACTTTCTTGGGATTCATGATGGGAAGGGTGTGATCAATGGTGCCGGTGCGCGAATCGCGGGTAGCGGCGCGGGTCGCGCTTGCTCCAGAACAGGGCCAGCGAAAGGCCGGAGACGATGTGCCAGATGCCCCACCAGGCGGTGATGATGGCCATGCCGCCCAGGCCGTCGAACAGGTTGAAGATCAGGATCAGGCCCAGGCCGGAGTTCTGGATGCCCATCTCGAAGGTGACGGCTCGGCGGTCGCGCTCGTTCAGGCCCAGCAGCGTGGACAGCGAGAAGCCGGTGACCAGCGCCAGGCCGTTGTGGATGAACACCACCACCACCACGAACTGGATGTACTTCATGAAGTGCTGGAAGTTGGCTGCCAGCGCGCCGACCACGAACAGGCCGAAGACGACCATGGAAAAGATCTTCATCGGCTTCTGGGCCCGCGCGGCCAGGGCCGGGAACTGGTGGGATACCCACATGCCGACCACCAGCGGAATGCCCAGCAGGATCACGATGTCCTTGAGCATCATCCAGGGGTCGAGCGAGATGGTGCGCATCAGGTCGTGCGTCACGGGGCTGAGGTTGCCCCAGAAATTGAAGTTCAGCGGCGTCATCACGATCGCCAGGGCCGTCGACACCGCGCTGGCGCTCACGGAGAGGGCTGCGTTGCCCTTGGACAGGTGCGTGAGGAAGTTCGACAGGTGGCCGGCCGGGCAGGATGACACCAGGATCATGCCCAGCGCGATGCTGGGGATCGGGTTGATGATCCAGATCAGCACGTAGGTCATCGCCGGGAAGACGATGTGGTGTCCGATCGTGGCCAGCAACAGGCCCTTGGGCGACTTGAAGGCGGTGCGGAAGTCATCCACCTTGAGGTCCAGCGCAATGCCGAACATCACCAGCCCGAGGATGACGTTCAGGATCGCCAGCGTGGCCGGATTGAAATGCAGTTGGACCTGATCGATGGGCAGCATGCGTGTCTCCTCGTTATGGTTTCCCGGCCTGTTCCGATCGGGTACGGCGCGATGGTAGGTCCTTGCGTCCGATTCACCCTTGTCACAGAATCCATCTGATTTGTCAATTCACGCCAATTTTTCAAACACATGGTGGTGCAAGCCGGGAGCAGTGTCGGAGCGGGCTACGTCGCAGGCTTGGTCGAGGCTGTCGCGCGCGCCGGTATCGACCGCGAGACGCTGATGCGCAAGGCCGGGCTCGATCCGCAGGACCAGGAGCCGGCCTCATCGCGCTGGCCCATGTCCGACGTGATCGCGCTCTTCGAGGCCGCGACCGTACTGACCGGGCGCGACGATATCGGGCTGGAGTTCGCCCGCCGGGTGCGACCGGGCACGTTCAACGTGCTGGGTTATGCGCTGATGACCTGTCGCACGCTCGGCGAGGCGATCGAGGTGGCGCCGCATTACCGGCGGCTGGTGTTCGACATCGGCTACAGCGAGATGCGGTTTGTCCGGAACGATCAGGAAGCCCGCCTGGGGTGGCATGTGGTGTCGGATGCCTTGCCCTATTGCCGCAGCCTGGCCGAGTCGCTCATCGCCAGCTGGTACCAGTTCGGACGCTGGATGGCGGGCGTGGATCTGCCGTTGCGGGAAGTGCTGTTCCTGCACCCGCAGCCAGCCGATCCGCGTCCGTATCAGGACTATTTCGAGTGCCCGGTGCGGTTCGGCGCCGGCGAGAACACGCTGGTGTTTTCTCAAGCGCTGCTGGCCATGCCGCTGGTCCAGGCCGACGAAACCCTGCACCTCGCGATGCGGGAGCAGGCGCGCGCGGCGATGGAAAAAGCGTTCAGCCACACCGACCTGGCGCATCGGGTGCATCAGGCGCTGATTCCGCTGATGCCCCGGTGCGAGGCCACGCTGGAGCATGCGGCCGTGGCGCTGGGCCTGTCGGCCCGCACCCTGCAGCGCCGTCTGGGTGCGATCTCCATGGGCTTTCAGGCCGTGCTGGATTCCGCGAGAAAAGACATGGCCGTGATTTATTTGCGCGATCCGGCACTCAGTGTGCTGGATGTGTCGCTGTTGCTGGGCTATGCCGAGCAAAGTTCGTTCACCCGTGCCTTCCGGGGCTGGTTTGCCTGCAGCCCGTCGGCCTGGCGGCGCACGCGCTTCCCGCCTGGCGGTTGAAGCGGCTGTCCACCCCGACGCCTGGCAAGGCGTTACATTGGGATCGGGCGGCACCGGTTGCCAGATCGATGCGCTGGATCAAGGGCGGTGGCACCGGCTTGAACTTCCCGGCCTGGAAACGGTCCATCAACCGTGCGATAGAGGAACATGATGATGAACAAGACCCTGATGGTGCTGGCCTGGTCGGCGGTGCTGGCGGTTCTGTCGCAGGTTGCCGCGGCGGGCCCCGGTGGCGGGGGCGGAGGTGGTGGCCATGGTGGCGGCGCGTACGGCGGCGGATCCTTCGGGCGTCCGTCTGGTGGTGGCTACCAGGGGGGGGCGGCAGGCGGCGGATATTACGGGCGACCATCCGGCGGCGCCGGTGGCGCTTACGTCGGCCGTCCGCCGGGTGCCGTTCGCACGCCCGGCTGGGGACATCCCGGAGTCGGGAACCCTCCCGGGTGGGTTCGGCCGCCGGGAGGGGGGCGCCCTCCAGGCTGGGCACCGGCGCCCGGATGGGGCCGGCCTCCCGGTGCCGTGCGTCCACCCTATTGGGGGTCTCCACCCGGTTGGGTTCGCCCGCCGGGCTGGGGCTGGGGAAGGCCCCCTGGTTGGGGCTGGGGATGGGGTGCGCCGCCCGCCTGGGGTTGGGGTTGGGGCGCCGGATGGGGCTGGGGTTGGGGCCTCGGTTGGGGCTGGTCCACGCCGCTTGCGTGGAGCTGGCCCATCACGGCCACCACGCTTGTGGTGGATGCCAACACGACGGCGCAGACCTTCATCGAGCGCGAGCCCGAGACCGAGGCCCAGCCATCCTCCGTCTCACAGTATTGGTACTACTGCACCGAGCCGGCAGGGTATTACCCCTATGTCCAGCGCTGCACGCTGCCATGGTTGACCGTGGTCCCGCAGGTGCCGCGTGACCTGTCTGCCGCACCAGGGAGAACACAATGAGATTCCAATTCATGGCCCGCCGACGGTTCGTGCGCGCTCTGGTGCCGCTGGGCGTTGCGGTGGCACTCGCCGGCTGCGCGGTCACGCCGACGACGCCCACGGTGATCGTGCTGCCCGGATCGCAGAAAACCCAGAGCCAGTTCCAGAACGATGCGGCGGCCTGCCAGCAGCAGGCAGAAAGCCTTGTGGCACCGATGGCGCAGGCCGCCAACAATCAGGCTGCGTCCAACGTGGTGATCGGCACCGTGATCGGCGCGGCGGCCGGAGCGTTGCTGGGCCAGGGTTCCTACAACCCTGGCGCGGTGGCGGCCTGGGGCGCTGGCACCGGCATGCTGGTCGGCAGCGCGGCCGCCGGCGGCACGTCGCAGGTGTCCTCGCTGACCTTGCAGCAGCAGTTCAACATCGCGTACATCCAGTGCATGTACCAGGCCGGGCACCAGGTGCCCGGTCAGCCTGTTGCCCGTCGCCCGGCAACCAGTGTGTCTCCGCCACCGCCACCGCCGCCGGGGTATCGCCCGCAGGCCGTGTCACCGCAAGGGTATCCGCCACCGGTGACCGCGCCACCGTTGTACCCGCCGCCCAATACACCACCACCGGTCTATGGTTCGCCGCCGGTCTATGGCGGTCCGCCGGTGTATTACGCGCCGGTCGCACCGAACTGAACGCAGCGTTCTGCCTGGCTTGGCGGCGTGCCCGGAGGGCGGGTTGCCGGGCACGCCCATCCATCGCGGTGCGGCGTGCCTCTCTGTCGGAGGCACTGCCGCCCGGATGCCGCCGGGTCACCATGGGCCACCGGCGGTTTCGCACAGGTGATCACTCCCTGATTGCCTTGGTGCGGTCTTCAGTGACCCAGTCTAGTCGCGAATGGGCCGAAGCGGGGCCACACCCCTGTCAGGATTGACAGGGGTGCCTGCCCCCGAAGGCGGGGCGGTGTTGCCCATGTGCTGCAGATTGCGCCAATGCGCGCTAGGATCGCGCCCTTGACCAACTCCGGATGATGGGCATGAAAGCTGAACTCACCCCAGGAACCGACTGGAAGGAGCAGGTTGCGGCGGACGAAGCCGAGCGCTTCGCCGGCTATGCCCGGCAGTTTGCCGCCATCCAGGCGCGCAAATCGAAACGATACGGCGCCGGGCGCGCCCTGCACCGCAAGCAGATCACCGCAGCCAGTGGTTCCCTGCAGGTGCTGGATGATCTCCCGGACTTTGCCCGCCACGGCTTGTTTGCCCGGCCCGCCACATTCGACGTGCGGGTCCGGCTGTCCAACGGGGGATTCGATCGCGCGCCCGACCGCACACCGGATATTCGTGGCTTCGCGATCCGCGTGCTCGGCGTGGACGGCGACTCCGCCCTGGGCAACGGCCCGGCGCGCAGCCAGGACTTCACGTTGATCAACCAGGAGGCGTTCGCGTTTCCGAAAAGCGGCGAGTTCGTGGATTTCGCGGTGGCGGCTTCGGCTGGCGGCGGGGCCCTGTTGAAGTTCCTGCTCAGACGCTACGGACTGTTCGGTGGGCCGGCACGCTTGCTCCAGCTGGTCCGATCCGTGGGTCGGCCGTTCGGTGGTTTTGCCACCGAACCCTTGTTCAGCGCGGTGCCGATCGCCTGCGGGCCCTATGCGGTGCGGGTGCGCCTGGTGCCAGCGGGTGCCAACGGCGTGCCGACGCCGGAAGCCAAAGCCGATTGGGGTGCCGACTTCAGCGGCCGGTTGCGCAAGCACCACCTACAGTGGGATCTGCAGTTGCAGCCCTATGTGAGCGAGGCCCTGACGCCCATTGAAGACGCCTCGGTCAACTGGTCCACGCCCTACACCACGGTGGCGCGCCTGAACCTGCCGCGCCAGGATACCGGATCGGTGCAAGGCCAGGAACTGGCCACCGAGGCCGAGGTTGGGGTCTTCGACCCGTGGCAGGCGCTGGCCGAACACCGTCCGCTTGGCGACGTGCAGCGGGCCCGCAAGGTGGTGTATTTCGAGAGCCAGAAAGGCCGTGGGGCGGTTTGAGGCGCAGCGCAGGCCGCGCGGGTCGGGAACAGGGTCGACAACAGGTTCCTCAGGTTTTCTACAA
>ERZ1645187.5092-NODE-5092-length-10373-cov-4.881275_pt1 | contig 10373 bp, 7 predicted proteins | sample MGYA00575352_ERZ1645187 | MGnify/ENA primary metagenome ERZ1645187 (study PRJEB40837, sample SAMN11349314) | freshwater sediment metagenome | isolation source: river sediment | host: Sediment | place: India: Wazaribad , New Delhi | collected 2017-02-21 ...
GGCGCCAGGCGGACATCGCGCTCGATCCGCCCACCCATTCCCCACATCGTTTCATGCTGGCGCAGCTGATCGCCGTTCACCGGATCGTCGAGGAAGTAGGTGAAGTTAGAGAACAGGCTCCAGTCATAGCGCTGCGCCCACAGGCTCGCTCGCAAGGCATCGCCGGTCAGGTTCAGCGTGAAGACCTGCCGGTCGGTGCGCCCGGACAGGCTGGGATCAAGGCTGCCGAAACGATCGGGGATCACGGTGCCGATCGCGCGCTCAGGGATCTGCTCGGTCGGGCGCCAGCGCGCGCGGTAGATGTTGACCGAGGCCGTCAGCCGCCCCGCCCCGGTCTCGGTGCCCAGCTTGGCAAAGACCGACAGGTTGCGCATCGCCTCGGGCAGGGCCCACGGGCCATCGTACTGCTTCCACTGGCCCAGCAGCAGCAGGTCTGCATCTCCGATCCCCGCTGAACCACCCGCCACCAGGCGGCGATGGCCAAAGCTGCCGAACTCTGCCGTGGCGACCGGGTCCATGGTGTCGCGCGTGGTGATCCGCGCCGCGCCAACAAAGGCGAACTCGCCGGAATCGGCACGGTATGGCCCCTTGCGGTAATCGATCCGCGCCACCGCCTCAGGGATCAGGCCTCCGACATCAAGATAACCCTGCCCATGCCCGTGGGTGCGAAAGTTCAGCGGCATGTCATCGATCGAGAGCGCGAAATCAGTGCCGTGATCGAGGTTGAAGCCGCGCAGGAAATACTGGTTGGCCTTGCCACCGCCGGAATGCTGGGTGGCGATCAGGCCCGGCACGGCTTCCAGCAGTTCGGCCGGGCGCAAGAGTGGCCGGTTGGCGATGTCGGCCCCGGCGATCGCCCCTTCGCTGGCCGCAACGGCAGTGCCAATCCGGTGCTCGCTGCGACCATAGACCACGATCCCGCCCGCTTCATCCTCCGCCGCAAAAGCATGACCCGCCGGAACCAGCCCAGCGACAATGCAGATTGCAGATGCAAGCGGATGGCGGTTCAAGGTCAGCTCTCCCGGTGGCCTGCAAGGGCCGGTCCGGTTCGTGAGGCTGGTAGCCGGTCACGTCCGGAGTTGCGGCGGCAGTGAGCCCGGATGCCAGGGAACGCTTGTTAATTACGGTTCCCGCGCCCGTTACAGGATGTTACAAGTGGGCATGAGCGGGATCGAACGCGAAGCAAGACGGCTGCTGGAAAGCGGCGCCCTCGGGCGTTCGCCGCAGCTGGTCGAGCTGTTCGAATACCTGGTCGCCGCCTCGACCCGCAATCGCTCGCCCAAGGAAGCGGAGATTGCCCACGACGTGTTCGGGCGCGATGCCGCGTTCGAACCGGCGCAGGATGCGCTGGTCCGCGTCCATGTCCATCGCCTGCGCACCAAACTGGACCGGTTCTATGCCGAGCACCCGGCGCCGAACGGCGAGCGCCTGGCGATACCCAAGGGCGAATATCGCCTGGTCCTGGAAGCACCCGGCGCGGCGCCGGAACCTGAAGACGGCGTCGCCGCACAGCGCCCGGCCTGGCCATGGCGCGTCATCGCGATTGCGCTGGCGGTTGCCTGCGCGGCACTCGCCATGGCGTTCATCACGCAGCTCGCCGGATCGCAAGGCGCGACGCTGCCGCCCTCGCGGATGTGGGACGGCTACCGCCATGACAGCCGCACCGCCCTGATCATTGCCGGAGACCGGCTGCACGACGCATCCATGGCCCAGCCCGGCGGGACCCGCAGCCCGGACCGCGCCGCGTTCACCGATGCCACCGATCTGCCGGTCGGGGTCGCGACGGCACTGCGCCACGTGATCCCGGCGCTGGTCGCGGGCAATCCGGGTCGCCAGCGGTTGCGCCTTTTACCCATGTCGCAGGTCACCCCGGACATGATGCGCGCGGCCAACATCGTCTATGTCGGCCAGTTCCGCGACATGGCGATGATCGGTGAGCCGCTGTTCGCCGCCGCGCGGATCGTCCCTTCGCCTGACGGACGCGGCCTGATCGACCGCCAGACCGGCAAGGAGATCGCCCGCGCGCCCGACGAACAGGGGGACGACCCCCTGAAGCAGAGCGACTTTGGCTATATTGCCAGTTTTCGCGGGCCAAGTGGCAACCGCATCACGATCATTGCCGGTGGCGGCAATGCCGGGCTGATGCAGGCCGCCGAGGTCGCCGCTGCGGAGGAGCGGATCGGCGCGATCATCGCGGCCAGCGGCGGCAAGGGCGATTTCGAGGCGGTGCTGACCGTGACCAGCCTGCATGACATGAACATGGGCTCGCGGCTCACCATCGCTGCCCCGCTCGACGCCACGGCGATCTGGCGCGAAGGCACGATCAACTGAATTTTCGCAGGCCGGAACTGCCGATTGGCGATTGCCCGCCCCTCGGCAAATTGTTAGACAATTGCATCAGAATGGGAGTTTGACCTGATGCAATACCTGGCCAGAACAGCCTTGGCGATTTCCCTGCTCACTGCCTGCAGTACCGCGCAGGGCGAGCAGACAGCACCATTTTCCGCGCCTGTCGCCGCCCAGTCGATACCGGATGTGCCGCGCAAGAACGGCAAGCCGGACTTCAACGGGGTCTGGGTCATGGCGTCCTACGATCTTGTGTGGCTGCCACAGGAACACGATCCGCCCTACACTCCCGAGATCAAGGCGGAGATGGAGCGGTTCCGCACCCAGTTCGATCCCAAGGTGGACGATCCGGCCCAGCTGTGCGTGCGCATGGGCATGCCCTGGCGAATGCTGAACCGGGCCCGCGACTATCCGGTGGAGATCTACCAGAACCCCGACCGGATCATCATGCTGTTCGAAGGGCATGACGATTATCGCAGCATCCGGCTGGATCGCACCACCGCGCCGGAGAACCTCCCCGCGCTCGGCAACGGCTGGTCGAACGCGAAGTGGGATGGCGACACCCTGGTCATCACCACCAACAACCTGACCGCGCGCAGCACGATCAACCCCCTGCAGCGCTCAGAGTCCGCCGAGATCACCGAGCGCTGGACTCTGCAGAAGCACCCCGAATTCGGGGACGTGGTCGACATCGACATCACGATGACCGATCCCGAGCGCTACACCGCCCCGATCAAGGCCCGCAACGTCTACAAGCGCGCTGCGCCGGGGATCGAGGTTGGCGGTTACAACTGCGCCGATGCGCTGTGGGAGGAATACCTCGTCAAGCGCGAGGCGGAAATCGCCGCTAAAAAGGGCAAGTAACCCGTCAGCCGGTCAGTCCGGTGGCATAAGGGGGAGCAGGCGCGCCTGCTCCCCCTTTTCCTTGCGTGATCCCCGGACAGACGAAAAGAAAAGGCCCGGGAATTGCTTCCCGGGCCTTGGGTTATCAGCCGATGCGAGGATCAGAAGCTGTAGCTGACCTCGACCCCGAACTCGCGCGGGCGGCCGATGTCGAGCATCGTGAAGCCGAACACGCGGTCATGCGGCACACCGGTGACGCCCGGGGTCGGCTTGGTGGTCGGCCCGCCCGGATCGAACCCGCCGGTCAGGTAGTATTCGTTGGTCAGGTTGTTGCCGAACACCGAAACCTTAAGCTTCTCGTTCGAGGTCAGGGTGATGCGCCCGTTGAGCAGTCCATAGGACGGCAGGATGACCATGTTGGTCGGGTTGGGGTAGCTCGCCTGGCTGTCCTTCCAGCCATAGTTGATGTCGAAGCCCAGGGTGGAGGTGTCCGACACGTTCAGTTCGTAGCTGGCTCCCAGCGAGTAGGACCACTTCGGGCTGCGGAAGAACGGCACATCCGGGGTCAGCGCGACCTTGCCCGAAAGGCCGTTGTAGTTGCCATCGTACTTGGCATCGACATAGCCGAGGTTGGCGCGCAGGACGAGGCCATCGACCGGCGCGGCGAGGAATTCCGCCTCGATCCCCTTGACGGTGGAGTCGCCGTTGATGGTGTACTGCAGCGGCGGCGGGCCGACGTCGATCAGCTGGATCTGCTGATCCTTGTACTTGGTGAGGAACCCGGTGACGTTGAAGCGGACGCGGCGATCGAACAGATCGGTGCGGATGCCGGCTTCATAGGTCCACAGGTTCTCTTCCTGGAACTCCGCCAGGCCGCAGTCGGGGAAGGGCGAGCGATAGCAGCGGGTCTGCACCGTATCGTTGAAACCGCCGCCCTTGTAGCCCTTGGCAGCCGACACGTAGGTCATGATCTCGGGCGACCAGCGATAGTCGATGCCGATGCGCGGCGAGAGGTTGGACCAGCTGCCGCTGACCCCCTGGCGCCGGGCAGTCGAAACCGAACCGGCCGGGCACGAGGCCGGAGTGCCGACCGCCGCGACGACCGCGCCGCCAGCAACGCATTCCTGGCCGCGTCCGTCGCGCAGCGAGGAATAGTCCTTGGTGTCCTTGGACCAGCGCAGGCCGAGGGTAACGCTGAGCGCATCGGTTACGCTGTAGGTACCCTGGGCGAAGGCCGCGTAGCTCTTCGTCACGATGTTCTTGTTCTCGAGCGTACCAAGCCCGAAGTCACCCAGGATCGCGCTGTCCGCACCGGCCGAGGGATCGAACCGGCGGCGATCGTCGTTGGCGCTGTCCCAGTAGTAGAACAGGCCCGCGACCCACTTCAGACGGTCGTTGAAGGCCGTTCCGCTCAGCTGGAATTCCTGGGTGAAGTATTCGATGTCGATCTGCTCGTTGAGCTGGACCAGCGGGATCGGGGTACGGTCCCAGTCCTGGGCCTGGAACTGACTCATGTCGCGGTAACCGGTCAGCGACTTCAGGGTGATGGTGTCGGTCAGTTCATAGGCGAGCGTGCCCGACAGGCCGTAGCTCTTGAAGCGGTTGATGTCTGGCACCAGTCCGCCATAGACCTCGTACCGGCCCGAGATCTGGTTGGTGTAGAAGGCAAAGTCCTGCACGGCGTTGGTATAGCCAGAGACCGAGACCGAGGCCGGCGCCAGCTTGCGCATGCCGTTGTAGGCCGCCGGGCTCACTGGCGGATCGCCCGGGACCGCCACGTTGTAAAGCGCGGCAGTATAAAGGTCGTTGGGCGAAAAGTTGACCGCGACGGTCGGCTGGCCATTGTCAGACGTGCGGATGTAATCCGCGGTCAGGTTCACTTCCAGCCGGTCGGCCGGCTGCCAGCGCAGCTGGCCGCGCAGGGTGGTGGAATCACCCCCGCCAACCGATGTGTCGTCGATGATCCGGTGAATGTAGCCATCGCGGCTCTTCTTCGCGGCGGAAAGGCGCACGGCCATGGTATCGGCCACCGGAATGTTCAGCACACCCGAGATCTCAAAGCGGTTGCGCGAACCGCCCAGCGCCTTGACCGAGCCTTCGAACTTGTCCTTCGGCTGCTTGGAAACATAGCGGATCGCGCCGCCCGCGGTGTTGCGGCCGAACAGCGTACCCTGCGGGCCGCGCAGCACTTCCACGCGCTCGACGTCCAGCAGGTCGAGCAGGGCGCCATTGGGGCGGGCGAACAGGATGTCGTCGACATAGATGCCGACGGCGCTTTCCTGCGTGATGAAGCCCGAAGGCGCGCCGCCGATGCCGCGGATCGCGAAGTTGGCGATCGCGCTGCCCTGGCCGGCAGTACCGCCGATCGAGACGTTGGGAATGAAGGTGTCGAAGCTGCCGAGGCTGTCAGTGCCCTGCGAGGCGAGCTGGTCCGCATCGACCGCGACGATCGACAGCGGGGTGTCCTGCAGGTTCTGTTCATAGCGCTGCGCGGTGACGGTGATGTCCTGGATGCCGCCCTGGTCTTCCCCGGTGGTGGCTTCCTGGGCCTGGACGGCCGTGGCCATGCCGGCCAGGGCCAGCGCGGCAGCGCTCAATCCGTGCCGGATCGCGCTGCGGTTAGAATATGCCATTGATAGTACCTCCCTCGATCCCTGCTTGGCTCCGTCGCTGGCACGGGTACCGGAATCCGGCAAGAAGGCCTGCCCGGCTCGCCACCGGACCACCGGCATGGAACTGCCGGATTCATCCCCACCCATGCTGACAGAACGTTTGTCAGACGATTTGCTCTAGTGCCGCTTCAATATCGTCGGACGATCCTGTTCGTCAATCCCGAAAATTCGACCGATCCGCCGATTGGCCCAGGCCGCGATCAGTGCAATTAAGTTATTTTATATCAATATTTTAGCTCTCTTATGCTCGTGCTACGTCCCGCGATTGCCTGTCTGACAGTGAGTCGACAATCGGCAATCCCGTTTGATTGACAATCCTCTTACACTAGCGTGGAATGCGGCTGCCATAGAGTCGCGAGGCATTGCCTCCCAGCAGCGCCTCGCGGGCAGCGGCGTCAAGCCGGGCGACACCACCGCGCGCCAGGTCCCACATATGGGCATAGCTCGCTCGCGACTGGCCGATGTCGGAGCCCCAGATCAGCCGTTCGGTGCCGAAGATGCCAGCAATCCGCTCGACGAAGGCGGCCGGATCGGGCGATCCTTCCAGGTTGATGTCCGAGAATTTCATCACCACGCCGGGATAGTCGGCGAGGCGCAGGGCCGGTTCATAGTCCTCGATGCCCGGCGCACGCCCCTGGCTTTCCAGCCAGCGCTGCTCGACCCCGGCGGCGTGGGCGCCGCCGACATGATCGACCACCACCGTCGCGGCGGGCAGGGCGGCGATCTGCCGCTCCAGCGCCGGCAGGACTTCCTCGCGCTGGACATGGAGCACGTGAATGCAGATCGGCAGGTCAAGCTCGGCAGCGGCGCGCCAGGCGGCGCTGGCGGCATCGTCGGCGATCCAGTCAAGCGGGGCGTGCGGGAAACCGGGCGAACTGTAGCGCACCCCGGCGATCCCGCGCTCTTCGACCAGCCGCCTGAGCTCTCCCGGGGTGGCCGGATCGAGCGGATCGAGCACCACCACGGTGCGGAAGCGGTCGGGGAAACGCGCCGCGCTGTCGAGGGTATAGCTGTTGTCATAGCCATAGACATGGGCGCGCTGCACCGCGCAGGCGCAGGCCACGCCCTGCTCGTCCATTGCCGCAACCAGCCGTTCGACAGTCATCGGATCGTCGAATTCGCCGGGGGTCAGCTCGCCCCGCAGCGGGCGCGGCGGATAGGCTTCGCGATCGGCGCAGACGATGTGGGCGTGACTGTCGAAATACATGAAAGGCTCCCTCAACACAGTTTCAACTAGACAGGCGGGCGAAAGATTGTCAAACAATATGGCGAGCCGCGGAGCCGGACGGTTCCTGCCGCAAACCGCGAGGCGAAGCGTTCAGGCTCAAGAATCCCCTGAATTCCGCCCTTTCCTTTCTTGACCTAGCCCGATTTCCTGTCCTACGATCCCTTCAATAGAGCTCCAGTGACAGGAACAAGAATTCAGCCATGCCGCAGCGTCCGAACCCCGAACTGGAAAGCGAACTGGCGAAGCGCTCCGTCGCGAGCCTTGCCTACGACGCCATTTCCGATCGCATCGCCTCGGGCGAATTCGGCTCGAACGAGCGGCTGACCGAGGCCCAGCTGGTCGCTGAACTCAAGGTCAGCCGCGGCGCGGTGCGCGAGGCGATGAGCAAGCTGGCGGCCGATGGGCTGATCCAGATCGAGCTCAACAAGGGCGCCGTGGTGCGCCCAATCACCCGCAAGGACATGGCCGACTTCCTGCAGGTCCGCGCCCTGTTCGAAGGCTTCGCCGCGCGCCGCGCAGCCGAGCGCATTGCCGAGCCTGGTATCCGCGAGGCGATCCATGAAGTGATCGAGCAGTGCAACGAGCTGGAAGCCAATCCCAGCGCGGCAGGCATGATCGACAACGACACCGCGTTCCATTCCGCGATCATGGACATGTCGGGCAATTCGATCATGGCCGCCGAATGGCGCCGTCTGCGCCGCTCGCGCTATCGCCTCAACTTCCTGCGCTCGCTCTCGCCCGAGGAAGTGGCGGTTTCCGCGCAGCAGCACCGCGAGGCGCTTTATGCCATTCTCGATGGCGATCCCGAACTCGCCAGCGGTTTTGCCGCCAAGCACGTGCGGCTGACCAACAGCCGCATCCAGCGCCTTTCGAACGAGGAATTCGACGCGATCTTCAACCCGCCGGGCCGCAAGCGCACCGGCGAGACCAAGCCCAGGCGGAGCAGCAAGAAGCCCGCCTGACGACCAGGGCCGGATAGTCGGCGCTTTAACAGCAGCGTGCAGCGGCCCCGCTCCTGCGCGCGAGGAGAGGTGTGTCCAATGCAGGCAAATGAAATTGCGGTAAGGCAGCTTGGCTATCTGGTATTCGAATGCGCCCCCGGCGTGCTCGAGGCGATGACCGTGGTCTATGGCGAGATCCTGGGCGCGGCGCTGGAGCCGCAGGCCGATGGCGCGGTCCATGTCCGGCTCGATGGGCGCGGGTTCCGGCTGCGGCTGGAGCCGGGCGAAAGCAACCGCCTGACCGCGATCGGCTGGGAAGTTCCCGCCGCTGGCTTCGACGGCCTGATGGCGAAGATCGCCGCGACCGGCGCGGTGCTCAGCGATCCGGGCGCAGAGGTGGCCGCGGCCCGCCAGGCGGCGCGGATCATGCGGATGACCGACGCGGACGGCTTCGTCCACGAATTCCACGTCGACCTGCCCTTTGCCGAAGACGCCGCGCTCAAGGCGAAGTTCGTCTGCGGCACGGAAGACAACGGCGTGTTCGGCCTGGGCCATCTGGTCCAGATCGTTGGCGACATGGCGGCAACGCGCGGTTTCTACACCGATGTGCTGGGCTTCGACATCAGCGACCGAATCACCTGGCCGGCCGCCGACCTGTTTTTCCTCCATTGCAACCAGCGCCATCACACGGTCGCGCTGTCGGCTCCGGCCTTCGGGATGCCGCCGGGCGCGGTGCATCACCTGATGTTCGAGGCGAAGTCGCAGGAGCAGGTCGATGCCGCCTATGCCAAGCTGGGTGCGCTGGGCTTCCCGGTGATCATGACCATCGGCCAGCACACCAATGACGAGGTCTATTCGTTCTACATGGGCGCGCCCGCCGGTTATGCCATCGAGTTCGGTTATGGCGGCAAGGTGGTCGACCGCGCCAACTGGGAATACAAGACTTTCGACGCGCCCAGCAGCTGGGGCCACGAACTGCAACTGGCGCCGCAAGCATGAAGCTGGTCCGCTTCGACGCCGGCGCGGGCGCGCGCTGCGGGGTGATGGACGGCGGCGAGGTGCGAGAGATCGCCTCGCCCGCCCATCCGGCTGGAGACATGGCGGCGCTGCTGGCGCTGGGGCTGGGCGGCCTCGAACTGGCCGAGGAGCGCCATGCGGAGAGCGCAGTGCGCCTGCTCGCCCCGATTGCCAACCCGCCCAAGATCCTCTGCGCCTGGGTCAATTATCCCAACCCCTCGATGGCATCCATGCCGCAGGTGCCGATTTTCTTTTCGAAATATGCCAGTGCGATCATCGGCCCTGGCGAGGCGATCCAGCTGCCCCTGATCGGGGACGAGATCGTGGTCGAGCCGGAACTTGCCGCCGTGATCGGCAAGCCGGGCAAGCACATTGCCGAAGAAGACGCGCTGGATCACGTCGCGGGCTATACCGTGGTCAACGATGTCACCGCCTTCAGCCACCGGCTGCAGATCCTGCTCGGCTCGCAAGGCCCCTACATGATGGCCAAGAGCTTTGACACCTTCGCGCCGATGGGGCCCTGCATCGCGACCGCCGACGAAGTGGGCGATCCGCAGGCGCTGGGCCAGCGGCACTGGGTTAACGGCCAGCTGGAGACCGACGCCCATTCGAGCGCGATGGTCTATCCGCTGGCGCGGCTGATTTCCTATGCCTCGGGCTTCTTCGCGCTGCAGCCCGGCGACGTGATCCTGTGCGGATCACCCTTCCCGCTGGCCGGCAAGCCCGGCTTCCTCAAAGCCGGCGACACGGTCGAAATCGAGATCGAAGGGATCGGACGGCTGGTCAACCCGGTGGTGGCAGAGGCCTGATGCGGATCGCGGTCGGCACCTTCACCGACGGGTTCATGGGCGGCGCGCCGGGCGGCGGGGTCCACCTGTTCGAGCTTGATCCGGCGGCACCATCGGCAAGCGAGGTCCAGGTGCTGGGCGGCCTCAACAGTCCGTCCTACCTCGCCCAGCATCCGCGCCTGCCGCTGCTCTATGCGGCGGAGCGGGCCTGGTCGGCGGAGGACAAGTCGCAAGGCGCGCTTTCCACTCTGTCGATCAAGCCGGATGGCACGCTCGAACTGCTGCACCGCAGGCCCTCGGGCGGAGCGTTCAGCGCGCATCTCGCGGTGTCGCCGCATGGCAGCCTCTGCGCGCTTGCCAACCCGCTTGGGCCGAACCTGGCGGTATTCGCGCTTTCGGACGAAGGCTTGCCCGCTGACCCCGAATGCTTCGCCTTCACCGGGCAGGGCGCGCGCCCGCGCCAATCCGCGCCGTGGCCGCATTCCTGCTGGTTCGATGCGGCGGGCAAGCGGATGTTTGCCTGCGACCTCGGGCTTGA
>ERZ1645187.5094-NODE-5094-length-10368-cov-7.353243_pt1 | contig 10368 bp, 9 predicted proteins | sample MGYA00575352_ERZ1645187 | MGnify/ENA primary metagenome ERZ1645187 (study PRJEB40837, sample SAMN11349314) | freshwater sediment metagenome | isolation source: river sediment | host: Sediment | place: India: Wazaribad , New Delhi | collected 2017-02-21 ...
GGGCGATCTCGCTCTCCGAAGCGCCCTCGTGCCGGGAGCCTCGCCAGTCCTCGAGGAGGCTGCGCGCGCCCTCGGGCTCGCCGAGGCGAAGCGCCATGTGGATGGCCGAGAAGAAGCGGGTGTCGTGGCGGAAGCCGATGCAGAGGTAGAGCGCCACCACGTTGAACAGGAAGGCCAGCGCGGGATGCATCTCCCACAGCAGCCAGAAGGCGAGCGCGCTCGCGAACCCGGCGGCGGGAACCAGCAGGAGCCACGCGAGCCGTCCCTGCGCCGCCGAGCCGCCCTCGAAGCGCCCTCGCATTCCGCCGACCACGCCACGCACCCCGCGCACCGTCCACCCGCGCGCCGGCAGCGGACGCAACTGTTCGAGGACGAGCGCAAGGATCAAGGAAAAGAAGGTCATTCAGGCAGGACGTCGCGGGCCGAAAAGGCCCCGGGCACAGAGCCGAGTCATCGGTGCGGCAAGATATCACAAAGGCAAGCGCGCGCCGCCTGCCGGAAACCCTTGGCCGCGCTCAGCCTTCCTCGTTCAGCAGCCGATACAGCGACATCAGGATCCCCGCGGTCGCACCCCAGATGAAATAGCCGTGCCAGGGCATGGCGTGGAAGCGTCGCATCCGCCCCTCGTGCAGGATGCTGTGCTCCTGATGGTTGCGCGGATCGAGGAAGTGCGCGAGCGGCACCTCGAAGGCCTCCGCGACCTCGAAGGCGTCGAGCGTGAGTTCGAGCGGCGGATGCACCACGCCGACCACCGGGGTCACCCTGAAGCCGGTACCGGTGAAGTAGTCGGGCAGCGCGCCGATCAGCTCGACGTGACGGCGGGCGAGCCCGATCTCCTCTTCCGTCTCGCGCAGCGCGGCATGCACCGGCGAGGGGTCGTCGTCCTCGAGGCGGCCGCCGGGAAAGCTGATCTCGCCCGGATGATGGTGCAGGTGGTCGGTGCGCCGGGTGAGCAGCACCGACGGCACCTCGTCGCGCACCACGAGCGGCACCAGCACCGCCGCCGGCTTGGGCGGGCGCGAGCGCGCGAGGTCGCGGCCGTCGCCATTGAACCCGCCGTCCCGGTGCGGGCCCGCGGCCAGCCGGCGGCGGATCTGTTCCAGAGGGGGATGACCATGCGGTCCGCTAGCAGGATTCACGCGACGCCTCAGTAACGTTTCTTCAGCAGCAGGCGGTCGCCCTCGCGCCGCCAGTCCATCCGGTTGAGAAAACTCATGCCGAGCAGCACCACGGGCAGGTCGGTCTCGTGCACCGCCGCATCGACGCCCAGCAAGCGCACCCCGCCGAGTTCCACCGCGTCCAGCCTCACCTTCCAGATCGTCGCCAGCCCGTTCGCGGTCGCGCTCTGGCCGCGCGTGCCGGCGCGGTAGTCGATGCCCAGGCGAACCGCCTCGTTGCGCCCCATCGCCACCAGGGTGGCGCCGGTGTCGACCAGGGCATTGACCGCCACGCCATTGATGCGCGCGCCGGTGAAGAAGTGCCCGCCGCCGTCGGCCTGCAGACTGATCTCGCTCGCCGCGGTTCCCGAACTGCTCGCCACCTGCTCGCCCAGCCGGGCGACGAAGACCCGGCCGTCATGCTCCAGCGTGGCCGCCTCGCTCGTCGCCGCCTTCAGCACGATGCCCTCGCGCGTGCGCGCGCCCACCTTGACGGTCTGCGGCGCGCCGCCATCCACCACCAGCACCGCCCGGCCCGCGAACAGCCCGGCCACCGCCACGTCGGCCGCGTGGCTCGCCCCCGCGGCCAAGCCCGCGGCGACGGCGAGCACGCCGACCGCAGCCGCCTTCCGTCCGTCCATCCAGTCCTCCCTCCGCATCGCGCCGACCTCCCTCCCCGTTGCCGCTCCACCCTGCGGGCCTGCCCGCGCTGCGCACCGCCCGCCGATCATCCTCCGAGCCCCCGCCGTTCGTCCACCCGCGACGGCGGCATTCTGCGTGGCGCCATAGAATCCGTCACGAACACCCCGGCGGCAAAGTCCGACAATGCAATCGAGACTGTGCACCATCCGACACGGAGCCCCCCTTGAACCACGCCTCCCGCACCCGCGGCTTCACGCTGATCGAACTGATGATCACGGTCGCCATCATCGGCATCCTCGCCTCGATCGCCCTGCCTGCCTACTCCGACTACATCCGCCACGCGAAGATCACCGAGGCGACCTCGGTACTGTCCGATCTGCGCGTGCGCATGGAACAGTTCTATCAGGACAACCGCAGCTATGTATCGAGCGGCACCACCTGCGGCGCCGCCATGCCCACGCAGGACTTCTTCACCATGAGCTGCACCGCCACCGCCACCACCTACACCCTGACCGCGACCGGCAAGTCGGGCACCGACGTCAACGGCTTCGTCTTCACGCTCGATCAGCAGAACACGCGCAAAACCACAGGTGGCGCCTATGGCACGAGCACGACCTGCTGGGTGGGCAAGAAGGGAGGCGGCTGTCTATGATCCCGCGCAGACAGCTTGGTTTCGGCTTGATCGAGGCCATGGTGACGGTCGCCATCCTGGCGATCCTGCTTTCGGTCGCCTTACCCAGCTTCCAGCAGATGATCGTGAACGGCCGCACCCGCACCATCGCCGAGTCGTTCCGCGCCGGGGTGGACCTAGCGCGCACCGAGGCGATGCGGCGCAACCTGCCGGTGACTTTCCGCGTAGTGTCGAGCGGATGCACAGCGAGTTCGAGCGGCACGAGCTGGGTGGTGTTCGCCGGCTCCGCCTGCTCGGACACGACCCTGGTGCAGCGCTTCGACGGCAGCGGCGCCGGGGCGGGCACCACGGTGTCCGCGAACCAGACGGACGTCAGCTTCGGCGGCATGGGAATGGTCGCAAGCGCCGGTCTGACGAGCCGCATCAGCCAGATCGACTTCGGAAACAGCCTCCCTACCACGCAACAACGCAAACTCCGCCTGACCATCAGCGCCGGTGGCCAGAGCCGCCTGTGCGATCCGGGGGTCGCCAGTGGCGACCCCCGCGCCTGCTAAGGAGCCGCGTCATGAAGTGCCCTGTGAGGATTCCCGCCAGGCTCGCCAGCGCCCCGGCCCACCGCTCCGAAGGCGGCGCCAGCCTCCTCGAGGTCTTGATCGCACTACTGATCTTCTCCTTCGGTGTGCTCGGCATCGTCGGCCTGCAGGCCAGCATGAACATCCGCAGCACCGAGGCCCGACAGCGCGCCGAGGCGGCGCTGCTCGCCGACGAGATCATCGGCCGCATGTGGGTGGCGCCCGCGATCGACCGCGTGGATTTCGTCTACCGCGCGGGCACCGATTGCACGGCAGACGCGACAGAGCCTCCGGACGTCCTTCAGTCCTGGATGGACAAGTTGCAGGCGACCATCCCCGGCGCGCAAGTTATCGTCGATCACGTCGAATCCACCGGCGCGACCGAGCTCACGATCTGCTGGCCGCGCCCGCAGACCAACGAATGGAGCAACCATGTCGTCCGCGCCCGCATCAATTCGAACAACTGAAGCCGCGCGGCCGGCACCCGGGCGCGCAAGCGCCGGCAGATGGCGCCGCGCTGCGAGGCTACGTACGCGCGGCATTGGCCTGGTCGAGTTGATGGTCGGCATGACCATCGGCCTGATCGCGCTGCTCGTCATGGTGCAAACCTTCTCGGCAAGCAATGCACACAAGGCCAACACGGTCAGCGGCGCCGACGCGACGACGGCCGGCCAGGTGGCCATGACGCTGCTGGAACGCGATCTGCTGAACGCGGGCGCCGGCTTGATCGGCACGGGCTGCAGAACGATCAAGTATCTCAAGCCCGGCACCAGCGGAGCACAGGAGATGAATGGCATGCCGGTCACGATCGTGGCGGATCCGGGCGCGCCGAGCGCCCTGGCCTCGCGCAGCGATCGCATCACGATCCGCTACGCGAGTTCGGGAGAGGCCTCGATCGCCAAGGCCACCCTCACCGAATCCATGCCCAGCCCCTCGTCCACAATGTTCGCGAACATCGGGATGGGGTTTTCCGAGGACGATCTGATCGTGCTCAACGACGCGGAAGGCCACTGCGCGATCCAGCAGCTCACCCAGGACCCCGGCTCGGTCGGGCGCGGAGGCGGTGCATGGCGGTTCCAGATCAACCCGAGCAGTCCGTATAACGACCCGGGCGACTCGGCCGGCCTGTTCCCCTCCGACGGTTACCAGTCGGGGACCGGCACGATCCGCTCGCTCGGCCCGGGCGGCATCGCCGAGACGGTCTATCGCCTGCAGTCGCGCGGCAGCAGCACCGCGCCACCCGACACTGACCTGGCGACCTCGCGCGCCGACATGGCGAGCACCACGGCCGCGCAGACGCTCGTGCGCGACGTCGTCGCCCTGCGGGCCCAGTACGGCTGGTGGAACAGGACGACCAACACCGTGAGCTTCAGTTCGACGATCCCCACCGGAGCCGGGGCGGCGGACCTGGTCGCCGTGCGCGTGGGCATTCTGGTGCGCGCGAGCCAGCGCGACGCCAGCTACACCGCGCCCGAGACCTTCAGCTTCTTCGAATACGACACGCCGCTCCAGATCACCCTGGGCAGCGCGGAGCGCAACTACCGTTATCGGAGCTACGAAACCGTGGTTCCGTTGAGGAATGCCTTATGGAACCGCGAGTGATGCACGGTGAACGCCGCCAGCGCGGCGCCGCGCTTTTCATGGCGCTGATCATGCTCGTGGCGATGAGCATCGCCGCGGTCTCGCTCGTGCGCAGCGTAGACACCACGGTCACGATCGCCGGCAACCTCGCCTTCCAGCAGGCGGCACTGCAGGCCTCCGACTTCGGCGTCGAAGCCGCCGCGCACGACCTCGACACCAAGCCGCGCGAGAGCCAGTGGAAGGTCGGCGGGACCTGTCGGCTGACGAGCGCCGAACCCACGGTCTCGAACTATTTCCCGACCATGTTCGCCACGGCGAGCACGATGGGCAGCCCGACCATCGGTGGGCGCAGCTACACGATTCCGGGGGTCCCCACGCTCGACTGGGACAAGGTCGCCTGCATCGAAGACTCCCGGATCCCCGATGGATACCGGGTGCAGTACGTGATCGACCGCCTGTGCACCGGCACGCTGCCGATCGCCAACCGCGCCGAATCCTGCGTTTCGGACAACCCCGAGGAAGGCGGATCCCGCCGTGCCGGTTCGCCACGCATCACCGGCGCCTCGTCGATCCGTTACCGGCTGACCGTCCGCGTCACCGGCCCGAACAATGCGCAGTCCTTCGTGCAGGTCGTGCTGCGCGACTGATGGACTCCTCGCCCTTAACCGGAGAACGCGTCGTGAACAACGCACACCCCGCCTTCCGGCCGATTGCCCGGCACACCCGCCTCGCGCTGCTCGCAGCCGGCCTGCTCGCCGCCCAGATTGGCTTCGCCGCCCAGACCGAGATTTCCGAGGTCCCTCCCGAATCGAAGATCACGGTGCCGGCGAACGTGATGTTCACGCTCGACGACTCCGGCTCGATGTACTGGGAGAGCATCCCCGATTCACATGGTTTTCGGGACGGCATCTATCTCTTTCCGCGCCCGGCGAACGTCTACGATTGGCGCACCGGCGCCACCGACTATCCGGCCAACCCGGTCTCGACGGATCTCGACGACCCCAATGCGCGCTTCTATCGTTCGTACGCCGGAAACCCCCTGTATTACAACCCGGAAAAAACCTACAAGCCCTGGAGCAACAGCGACGGCAGCCTGTGGCCGAACGCGGAGCCGACCCGGGCCTGGCTGAATCCGGGTCATCCGAACAGGGACGACTACACCCTGGACCTCACGCAGAACCTGCTCTGGCGGCCACCACCGGACAGCTCCAACGTTGCAGAGGCCACGATCTATCCTGCGACCTATTTCGTCTACACCGGCCCGGCCCCTCTGGTCCGCACCGACACGACCACGACGAACACGCCAGGCAACTTCGCCCGGGTGCAGATCGGCCTCACCACCTTACCCCCCCGCAGTCCCAAGCGTACCGACTGTGCCGGCGATCCCTGCACCTACGCGGAGGAAATCAAGAACTTCGCCAACTGGTTCTCCTACCACCGCTCCCGCCACCTCGCCGCACGCGCGGCGATCGGCAAGGCCTTTTCCGAACAGAAGGACAACCTGCGTGTCGGCTACGCGACGATCAACCGAACCACCGAGACGGACATCGACGGCTTCACGACCAAGCGGGTCGTGCGCGGCCTGCGCCTGTTCAAGGACGAGGAGGCCGCCGACAAGCGCTGGCGCACCCAGTTCTTCGACTGGCTCTACAAGGACCCGATGCCGCGCTTCTTGACCACGCCGCTGCGCACCGCGATGGACGATGTCGGCAACTACTTCACGAGCGCGCCGCCCTGGCGTGCGAAGGTCGAGGACTCTACCAGCGCGGCCTTGAGCTGCCAGCGCAGCCACCACATCCTGATGACCGACGGCTACTACGACAACACCGGAGACAGCGCACGCACCTCCATCTCGGGATCGAACATCGACAACCTCGAAGGCGACGAACACACCAGCGAGGACGGCACCAGGAGCTATAGCTACCTGCCGGCCGCCCCGTACAAGGACGACTACACCAATACCCTCGCCGACGTGGCGATGTACTACTGGAAGACCGACCTGCGCCCGGGCCTCGCCAACGGCATTCCCGATGACGATCGGAACCCGGCCTTCTGGCAGCATCTCTCCACCTACACCATCGGCTTCGGCATCACCGGCATGCTCTCGGAAAGCGACATCGTCGCGCTGTTCGCGGGCCGCCTGAACTCGGTGTCCTGGCTGAACCCGACCACCGGAGGGAACACCGACCGTGCGAAGGGCGACGACCTCGTCCACGCGGCACTCAATGGCCGCGGAGAATTCTTCCGCGCCGACGATCCGGAGCTCTTCGCCCAGCGCATGAGCAAGGTGCTCGAATCGCTCGCCAACAATCCGAGCGGCGCCGCAGCCGCGGCGGTGACCAAGCCCTACATCGATATCGCGAACAATTTCACCTACGAGACCAGCTACAGGGCTGCGCAGCGGATGGGCGACATCAAGGCCTACAAGTTGCACCTGGAAACCGGGCAGCCCGACCGTAACCAACCGGCCTGGACAAAGCCCTGCCCGACCGATGCGAGCAGGACCTGCGCCAAAGGGGTCGCCGAGATGCTCGAGGCGCGCACCGCGGACTCGCGCCAGATCGCCACCTTCAACGGCAGCAGCGGAGTGGACTTCACCAGCAGCGGCCTCGGCACCACGCTCCTCGGTCAGCTCCAGTCCCCGGCAGGGGCTGGCAATGGCGCACAGGTGCTCGCCTACCTGCGCGGCGACCGCAGCCAGGAGTCGACGAGCTTGCGTCGCCGGCTGCAGGTCCTCGGTCCGATCATCCACAGCGAACCGGTCCTGGTGCGCGAGCCCGACCGCTCCTATGCCGACGCCGGCTACGCGAGCTTCCGCTCGAGCACCGCGGGACGCACCCGCATGCTTTACGTCGGCGCCAACGACGGCATGATGCATGCATTCGACGCCTCCACCGGCGCGGAGAAGTGGGCCTACGTCCCCAAGGCCGTGTTTCCGCGGCTGCCCGGACTGGCCTCGCCCAGCGGACTGTTCGAGGCCACGGTTGACGGCTATCTCACCGAAGGCGATGTGGATTTCGGCTTCACCGGGGGAACGCGGGGCACCGCCGACTGGCGCACCTTGCTGGTGGGTGGCCTCGGCCGCGGCGGCAAGGGCTTCTATGCACTCGACATCACCTCCCCCGAAGTGACCGAGTCCAGCCCGCTCACGGCGAAGGTGCTGTGGGAATTCAGCGGCGACGCCGATCTCGGCCTCGCCTTCTCGCGGCCGATCATCGTCAAGCACGAAGTGGTCACCACCGACAACCGGGGTAACGAGACGCGCTCGGGCCAGGGGTGGGTCGTGCTCGTCAGCTCGGGCTACAACAACACGAGTGGCGACGGCAGAGGCTACCTGTATGTTCTCAACGCCAAGACGGGTGCGCTCATCAAGAAGCTCTCCACGGGCGTCGGCAGCGCCAGCGACCCGAGCGGGCTCGGCCAGCTCGGCGCCTGGGTGCACAACGCCGACGTCAATAACAGCGTGCAGTGGGTCTACGGTGGGGACCTGAAGGGGAACCTGTGGCGCTTCGACCTGAGCGCAGCCAACCCCGACGCCTGGTCGACAAGCAAACTTGCGGTCCTCACCGACGCCACCGGCAACGCCCAGCCCATCACCGCGGCGCCCGAACTCACCCGGGTCAAGGCCGGCAACGATTTCCGCAACCTGGTCGTGGTGGGCACGGGGCGCTACCTTGGCGAGAAGGACGTCCCCGGCACCGCGGTCTCCGCGACCGACGCGGCCCAGGTCCAGACGTTCTATGTCATCGAAGATCGCATCGACCGCGGCGGCAGCACCGTCATCCGCGCAGACCTGACGCCTCGGACCCTCGCCGCGGAGACCGACGGCACGCGCACCCTGTCCGATGCAGCGGCAGTCGTCTGGTCTTCGAACCGCGGCTGGCGGGTGGATCTGAACATCAGCGGCGAACGCGCCACGACCGATCCCGCAATCGCCCACACCACGGTCGCATTCACGACCAACGTCCCAAGCACGTCCGATCCATGCGTGCCGGGCGGGACGAGCTATCTGTTCCAGTTCGACCTCGCAACCGGGATGGCTCCGATCGGTACAAACGCCCTTCCCTACGTGGGCAAGCGCCTGCGGCCCGGTTTGGCGAGCCGCGTCGTACTGATCGTGACGCCGAACGGCCAGGTCATCGGCCTGATCCGCAAGACCGACGACAGCAGCGAAGCCGAGCCGATCGTGACTTCGGTGTCCGGGGGCGACATTCGCCGGATATCCTGGCGCGAACTGAACTATCGCTGAGTCCGGAGACGATCGCCGGAAACGAGAAAGGCGCCGTGGGCGCCTTTCTCGTTTCCAGAACCCGCTACAAGCTCATCGCGCCATGCGCCTGCGCACGGCCAGCCCGAAGAGACCGATACCGAGGAGCGCCAGCACGCCCGGCTCGGGCACCGGATTTCCGTTTCCGTTATCGACGACGTTGGCAAACACCGTCAGCTCCAACTCGTAGCTGCCGCGGCTGGAGGCGAACCCCACATCTTCATCCGACAGCAAGAGCGAGAACAGCATCTCGTGGCTGCCAAGCTCGTCCGCCCTGAAGCTCGCCTTGACATTCCGGCCTGTGCCCTGCGCGAGCCCCTCGAACAATTCGAGGTCCGTCATCGACAGCCCGGAACCGCTCTTGGGTTTGAATCCATCCAGATCCAGTCCCGCTCCGCCGAGCAAACCAAGGTTGAAGATGTTCAGATCGAGCGTAAATAAGTCGCCGAGCTCGACCTCGATGTTCCCTGACACAGGGAGCCGCCAAGTCGTCGTGGTCTGGCCTCCTTCGAAGGAGGCGATCGCATGAGGAACGTAGCTGTAAGCGAGCGTATGGGTGAACGATCCCGCCGCGTCGGCCGTCTGGGAGTTGAGGAATGAGGTCAAAGAGTCGGCCGAACCCGGCGCCGTCGAACTCAGGTCGGCAACAAGCCCGTACGAAGCCGCGCTGTTTCCGGGCGTCTGCCCGGCTTTCGCGACGAACGCATCTCCGGCCGCATCACCCGAGGCGATGGTTCGAGAAAGAGTATCGAAATTGCTCAGCGACGGCGTCGGCGTGCTCACCGAACCGATGACCTGGCGATCGAACAGGGACTCGCCGAAGGACGTCCAGCTGACGCGCACCGCACTCGTCCCCGTCGCGCCACCCGTGACCTGCTGCGAGAGCAGCAAGTTCGAAGCGGAGACCGATGCGGTAATCGAGGTCAGCACGCCCGTCGATGCATCGAACTGCTGGAACGAATTCGGGCCGATCGAGCCGCTGGTCGTTATTGCCGTGCTAACCGCGCCGTCCATCACGGACGAGTCGGTCACTGCATAACTTCTCTCAGCGATATCGTACGTCCGCACGGAAATCATCGGTGCGGCTTGGACAGCCGACATGCCGATCATGGAAAGCACCAGCGCCATCAGGCGGGGTTGAGGATTCATGTGGTTCTCCCGTTCTATTTGAGCAAGCGGGTATTACATGCTTGCCGACGAGCGTTACCAGCAAAAATCAAGCCAGAAAACATTTTCTTTAATAATCAGTGACTTCAGTTACCACCTCCCCCCAAACCCTGGGTAACTGTAAAAAAAACCGACGCAAAGCAAAACGGGTGAGCCATCGATACCCCAAAATGGGGTCCAGCCAATGGCTGCGAGACGCACGGGTGGTTTTCGTGGTTCGGGCCCGACGATCTGCTCAAGCCCAGGTGTCGACGATGCCGCCCGCCGTGCTGCCGACCGCCGCAGCGGGGGGCCGGGGAATCGCCTGCAGCAGTTGCATCGCGCTCTCGCCCTGGAGGTCGAGCGCCTTGC
>ERZ1645187.5095-NODE-5095-length-10367-cov-5.242824_pt1 | contig 10367 bp, 8 predicted proteins | sample MGYA00575352_ERZ1645187 | MGnify/ENA primary metagenome ERZ1645187 (study PRJEB40837, sample SAMN11349314) | freshwater sediment metagenome | isolation source: river sediment | host: Sediment | place: India: Wazaribad , New Delhi | collected 2017-02-21 ...
GCATCGAAATGGAAACTGTGCGTTACCTCCAAAAGAATCCGGGGGGGCATTTCACGGCGCTGTATGACCATCTGTGCACCCAGTATCCAGGCTTGCTGACGCCTTCGATCGAACTGGCGCGGGCCGTGTTGACATCCTATGCCGAAATCGATCCCGACCGTCCGGATAACTGGATGCTTCGCCCGCAGGAACAACCCGCTGCCCGCCGCGCAGATCTTGATTCAGCCCGTGAATTGCTTTTCAAAATCGCCGCCGATCTGCACCTGAAAGCAGCCGGCGATGCGCCCATCCTCTGGCAAAACGCGCAGGGCGAGGTATTGTATGCCTTCTACCTGTTGGCTTCCAGCCTGGTCAGCCGCTATGTCCTCAACCCCCAGCCTGACCTGCCGGCCGGGCGTAGTGTGGTGGTGATCCCCGGCGGGCGGGCCGGATTGTTGGCCTATAAGCTTAAGCACGATCCCCGCCTCGAGCAGGCTTTCCAGGGCTGGCGCGTGCTTAAATTCCGCCACCTTCGCCGCCTGTCAGAATGGGCGGACCTGACCCTGGGGACCTGGAACGATCTGCTGGATGCCGACCCGCTGGGGTGGGACGAAGCCACGCAACTCTCCATCCTTTGACCAAAAACAGCGGGGATCACTCGCCCGCTGTTTCAGATTCTATCCAATGGCCGGGATTCGGCCGGATCACTACGGTTGCCCCGCCATCGGATCGGTGGCCGTCGGCGAAGGCGTGAGCGTGATGGTGGGCGTCAATGACGGCTGCGGTGTTACCGTGATTGTCGGAGTCACCGTGATTGTCGGAGTCTCCGTTGTGGTTGGCGTCTCCGTTGTAGTTGGCGTGGGCGTCGGCGTGGGCGTGGGCACTTGCAGGTTGATGTGGATGCGACGTTCAGCATAAGTGTCTTCCGTGCTCTCCATGTAAATCCGCAACGTGACGCGCCCGGGTGGAATTTCGGTGACATCCCACGAGTAAACCATCTCCGGGTTTTGATATTGCGCGGTTTGATCCACCAGCAGCGGCTTCCATTCGGCCGGTTCATCGCCCAGGCCGTATTCCAGGCGCCAGCGCCGCAAATCATCCGGCGTGTTCACCACCACGTAAATATCCAGCGGATTGACCGTCAGCGTGTCGCCGTCCTGCATCGCCGCGAACAGGAGGATCGGCCGGGCGTCGCTCAACTGGCAATCGCGCTCCGGCACGAAAAAAATCGGGTCATCAAAGCCGTGATCGGATGCCCAGTTGCGGCCTTCTTCGGTTTCGCGCAGCCACTTGCGCGCAAATTCATCGCTCACATTCATGGCGATTTTTTCATCGACGTAATCCGAACAGGCGGCCGAGGCGCGCAAGCCGGTCCAGGTATCCACCGTCACGCGCTTCCACAGGTCGTCATCACGGCCGGGCGGGAGCTGGTCGTAGGCAAACAATTCGGTGCGCTGGTCCGGGCACCATTCTGAAGGCTCAGCCCCGGAAAGCGAGCACACCACGCGCTCAACGATGCCCGCCGGGCGCTGGAAGGCGGTTGCGCTGCCGCCGGTGAGCTGCGGCACGGCAAATTGCATAAAACTCGCCCAGATCGGCGCCGCGCCGGTCAGGCCGGTGGTGTTTTGCATGGGAGTGTAATCGGCGTTGCCAACCCACACGCCCACCGCCAGGTCGGGGGTGTAACCCACCGTCCAGTTGTCGCGGTAATCATTGGTCGTGCCGGTTTTGGCCGCAGCCAGGAAAGGCAGCGCCAGCACCGAGTTGGTGCCAAACATCGGCGCGCGCGCCTGGTTGTCAGACAAAATCGACGAGAGCAGGTAGGCATGCTCCGGCCGGACAACCTGCTCGCCTGTGGGCGGCTCGTACTGGTACACCAGGTTGCCCTGGTAATCGACAATTTTCGTGATGGCCACCGGCGGCACTTTCAATCCGTTGTTCGCGAAAACCGAGAAGGCGCCGGTCATTTCCAGCAGCGTCACCTCGCCGCCGCCCAGCGTCAGGGCCAGGCCATAATCGTTGCGCGTGAGCGAGCGGATGCCCAAACGCTCCGCCAGGCTGATCAGGCCTTCCTTTTGCGCGGTCGCAGGATCATCGTAAATGCCCACATACTCCAGGGTTTTGACCGCCGGGATGTTGTAGGAATTTGCCAGCGCCGAGCGTACCGATACCGGCCCGTGATACCGTCCGTCATAGTTCACCGGCGCATATTTCGGGCTCGGATCGGAAGCCAGGCCGGAGGGCGGAAATTCGCTGGGCACGTCCCACAGCAGCGTGGCAGGCGTCCAGCCCTTTTCAAAGGCGGCAAGATAGGTGAGCGGCTTGATCGACGAGCCGGGTTGCCGCGGGCTGATGGCCATGTTGACCTGCCCGGAGATGGCTTCATTATAAAAGTCCGCCGAACCGACCATCGCCAGGATCTCACCGGTGTTGGGCCGCATGGCAACCAGCGCGCCGTCGTTCACATTCCGGTCTGCCAGTCCCAGCACCTGTTGTTTGACGATTTGCTCGGCCTGCTCCTGTAGAGCGGGATCGAGCGTGGTGTAAACGGTAAATCCGGAACGATAGATCTGCTGGGCATCATACATGCTTTCCAACTGGTCGGTGACGTAGAATACCCAGTGCGGGAAGCGAATCGAGCCGTTGTTCTGCTGGAAAGCATAGCCTTCAATTTCGCCCACCGCGGTCGAAAGCATGTTCGCGTCCACGCACACTTTTTGCACGTTGGTGCTGACGAAAATGCAATCCTTCTCCTCGCTGACCTGGTACATCAGTACCAGGACGGTCTTAAACCGGTCCAGCGTCTGCTCGCGGTTGGTGAAAATATCATACACCGCCGGCGCCTGCGGCAGCCCCGCCAAAAAGGCCGCCTGCCCCGGCGTCAGCTTCTCGGCGGTGGTGTTGAAATAGGTTTCTGCGGCAGCCTGGATGCCGTAGGATCGGTTGCCGTAGAAGTTTTCGTTCAGGTACAGCTCAAGGATTTGCTCCTTGCTGTAGCGGCGGGTAATTTCAGCCGCGAGAACGATTTCGCGCGTCTTGCGCTGCACTGTGCGCTCGTAGCGTTCATCCGGCAGCAGCAGCGTGCGCGCCAGTTGTTGCGTAATGGTGGACGCGCCGCCGGCATTTTCGCCGGTGGTGTAGTTCAGCACCATGGCGCGCGCAATGGCCACCAGGTCAAAACCAGGATGGTTGTAATACTCTTTATCCTCGGTTGCCAGGGTCGCCGCGATGATATACGGAGACATGCGTTCCAGCGGGACGTAGGTGCGCCGTCCCGCGTTAGGGTCGAGGATCTCGTAGATCGTGTTACCGTTGCGGTCAAGGATGCGTGTGGTTTCAAACTGAGAGGCGCGCGCCTGCAAGTCTTCAACGCTGGGCAAGGTAGCGGCGATGGAATAATACTGGTAAATCAGGAAGGAGCCGGCAATCACCAGCAGGATAATGCCGGCGAACAGGAGCGCAATCAATCCCTGCAAAAAACAGCCCATCGACCGTTTTCGGGGAGCCGGCTTTGGAGGGCTGGCAGGCGGCGCCTGGCGGGGTGGAACTCCGCCCGGGCGCTGCCCGGTGGTCTGTGCGGGCCGTTGAGGACCGGCAGCCGCCTGGTTGGGATACAGGGGCGGCGGCGATGAGGGGGACTGCCGCCGTGAACTGTAGGCAGTGGGTGACACGCGCGTGGCATTCGGGTCCACCTGTTCGACCGGCCTGGGCAAGTGGCCGCCGCGCGGCGGCGCGCCGGCCGGCGGGAGGGTTGGTTCGAGACCGCCGGGGCGGGAAGGCGACGTGGCGCGGGTGGCCTGCTGGCCGGGCGGAACAAACGCCTGGGTGGGTTGTTGGCTGGCGGGCAGGCTTGCCTGGGTGGCCTGCTGGTCGGGCGGTATAAACGCCTGGGTGGGTTGCTGGTCTGGCGGCAGAATGGCCTGCGTTTGCGCCGCGTACGGCGACGGCATTTCCATCTCCGCGTACCAGCCGCCGGTGGCGTTCGGATCGCCGGTTGGATGATGCTCAACCGCGCCGGGGATCGTCGGCTGCGTATCGCCCGGTTCAGGCGCAGGGTTTTCTTCAGGCGCAAGCGGAGCCGGGGTTGGCTGGCCGGCCGCGCCGTTGGTCTGAACAGGCTGAGTGCTTTCATTCGGTTCAGCCGAATCATTCGAAGATTCCTGCCGGTTCGGCCGATCTTGCGGGGGGTTCTCTAATTCATCCATCATGAAACCATTTTACCAGAAAGAATATCGCCGGATTCCAGCCGGGCTGTTTTGATTTGACCGTAACGGCAACTCACTTTACAATGAACGCATGCCGGTAGAAAAAAGTTCCACGACAGCCCGAAACCATATCATCCTTGCAGCCGACGCACGCTTTTCTCAGCCTGATTATGCCAACGACATCAGTTGGCTGGTCTCGCTCGGCAAGGGGCAAGCCTATCCCTTTTCATTAAATTCCACTTTCGGGCTGCGTGCGCGCTCCATGCAGATGTTTCCACGCCTGGTCGATGCAGAAATCGGGCCAGGTGGTTCAATTTCTTCGCCGCAACCGCCCGATTTACGCATCGTGCGAAACCATCCCAATTTTCTTCGTTTGACCTTCAGCCCGCTGCCCGAAATTGAGATGATCATGGAAATATGGGTGCCCTCCTCGCACGTGATCACCGGGCAGATAGAAATTAATAACCGCAGCGTATTGCGCCGGAAATTGCGTTTCGATTGGGCCGCGCTGCTCTCTCCCATGAACCACGGCCACGGCATGGCCGCCACTTTAATGGAAAAAACTTACGTGCTGGAAGGCAAAACCTCCGAGCTGTGCCCGATCCTGCTTTTAACCGGCGGGCCAAGGCCAGGTCCCAGCTCTTTTCCCACGCTTGGATTTGACTTGGACCTTTATCCTGGCAATCAAAGCCGTTTTCGCTGGGCTATGGGCATCCAGGAAAACGCAGAGACCTCCCTGGAACTGGCCCAGGCAGCCGTTTCACGCGATTGGGAGCCGGAAATTGCGCTGATTGAGCTGGTGAATGCCAGCCAGCACCTCAAAATTACCACCGGCGACCCTGCCTGGAATGAAGCCTTTGACAGCGCGCAGCACACTGCCTTTCAACTGTTCATGCCGGGCGGATCCGCCTTCCCCGCGCGGTCCTTCGTTCAATCGCGCACCCCCGACCGCGGCTACTCGCTTCGCGGCGACGGCAGCGATTACGATCCAAAATGGAGCGGCCAGACTGCCCTGGACGCCTGGTACTTAAATCAAATCATCCTGCCGGCCGCGCCCGACCTGGCAGCCGGCGTGGTGGATAATTTTCTGGCGGTGCAGCAGGAAACCGGTGAAATTGACTGGAAACCCGGGCTGGCAAAGCAACGTATGCACATGCTGGCTCAACCACTGCTGGCCACCCTGGCTTTGCAGGTGCAAAACAGCCGCCCTGACCCTGCCTGGGTCGAATCCGTTTTTCCGGGATTGTTGCGCTTCTTTGATTCCTGGTTTGCCCCTGCGCATGATCAGGACGGTGACGGTTTTCCGGAATGGGGAAACCGCATCCAGATCGGGCTGGATGATCATCCCCTGTTTGACCGCTGGCTCCCGGCCAACCAGGGGATCGATCCCGCGGATGTTGAAACTCCCGTCCTGGCAGCTTTGCTATGCCGCGAAGGCCAGAGCCTGGTCAGCCTGGCGGCGGCGATCGGGCGCGAGGAGGAAGCGAACCGTCTTCGCCAGCGCATTCAAAGCCTGACCGAGCAGATCGAATCGACCTGGGATGCCCTGGAAAGCACCTATTGCTACCGTGATATGTTCACCGGCCAACGCCCGCGCGGAACCCATTTGCTGACGTTTCACAGTTCCGGTCAGCATGAGATCCGCCAGTCGTTGGAATCGCCGCAAAAACTGGTCCTCAACCTCTACGGCCAATCCAATGACACGCGTCACGCGCGCATCACCATTCACGGTCTGCTGGATGGGCAGGCGGTCGATGAAACCATCACGCCCGGGCAGGTGCAGTGGATGAATCTGGTCGGCCATGCCAGCACCACATCGCGGTTCACCTATGTGGAAGGGGTTGACATTGAGGGCCTGCGGGCAGAGGACTACGGGCGGCTGCGGACGGCCGACCTGACGCGCAAAGACATCACCCTGCTGCTGCCCTTGTGGGCGCGTATTCCATCGCGCGAGCGCGCCCGGCAGCTCATCCAGGAAACCCTCCTGCCGCAATTCCTCCAACCGTACGGCCTGCCCGTCTGTCCCAGCAGCCATTTGCTGCCTGAACAACAGCATCTCAACCGGGTCTTCCTTCCGTGGAATGTCTTTGTTTTGGAAGGCCTGCTGGCATACGGCTATCAGGAAACGGCCGCCGACCTTTTTACCCGCCTGATGAACGCCATCTCCCAAAACCGGGCAGCCGATGGCCATTTTTTCTCCAGTTTTTCAGCATCGAATGGCAAACCGGATGGAGACGCCGACACGCTGGCGGCTTTGCCGCCAGTCGGCGTTTTCCTGCAAATCCTGGGATTGCGAAAATTATCAAACCGCGAAATAATACTCGAAGGTCTTAATCCATTCCCCTGGCCAGTTACGGTACAATATCAGGGGATCCAATTATCCTTTCATCCCGGCTGCACAGAAATCCGTACAGCCAACGAAAACCTTGTCATGTTGAATACGCCGGGACCGCACCGCATCCTCCTTCCATAATGCATCGCGGACCTCCCGGGAAAGGAGCGCAAGAATGGACCATCCGCAGTCTAAAAATGATACGATGTTGTTAGCCATTGTCCAGGGACAGGATGCCGAAAGCGCCGAGCTGGCCCTGCATGGGTTGAACCTGCATGTCACCCGGCTGCCGAGCGTCGGCGGATTCCTGGGGCGGCGCAATGCCACCCTGATGATCGGTTTGCCGGCTGAAGTTCAGGCCCAGGCGATGGCCGCGCTCAACGAGAACTGCCGCCAACGGGTGGAGTATATCGCCGTACCGCTGGAAAGCGCGCCCCTGCCCCTGCCCGCGCTCACGCCCATCACCATTGGCGGCGCAACGATTTTCGCGCTCGAAGTAGAACGCTATGAGGAGTTCTAGCCATGAAACTGATCATTGCTGTTGTTCGCGATATCGATAACGACCCGGTTTCGCATGGGTTAACCTCAGCCGGGCTGCGGGTGACGCAGGTGGCTTCTACAGGCGGTTTTTTGCGGCGCGGCAATACCACCCTCCTCATCGGCCTGGAGGATGAACAGGTGGATTCAGCCATTGAAATTATCCGCCAGGGTTGCTCTCCGGCCACCGACAGCGAAACCCGGCGCGCGTCCATTTTTGTCCTCAACGTGAACCAATATATCCACTTTTAATTCGGACATGCCCACATGAGCGAGCCCCAAATGCTATCCACCAATGAACCTCAGCGCCCTGGTCTGGTCACTACATTGGCCGCGCTTACCATGGCCAGCGGCATCCTTAACCTGCTGCTTTCACTGGCCATCACGGCCTTGATTGTAATTGGCACGATCGGGATCGGCTTGCTTCTTTGCGCGCCGGTCACGCTTCTGCCGGCTGTGCTGGGCGTCTTCGAAATTATCTACGCCGCCCGGCTATTCTCAGAAGTTCAACTGCCTCCGCGCCCGAACCAAGTTCTGGCTTATTTTGAGATCGCCACCTTGCTTTTCGCCAACCTGATCTCAATGGCGGTGGGCATCATTGCGCTGGTAATCTACAACGATGCGGATGTGAAAGCTTATTTCAACCGTTCAGCATAAATCCGGCCGTGAACCACAGGTTGAATCAAACCGCCAGGGTAGGATCAGCATACACCCTGGCGGTTTCTGGTTTCAAAACGGCAGGGCTACTCGTGAAATTCTTCGACCTGGTAAGTCCAAACCGCCAGTGGCTTTTTCCGCCAGGCATTTTCAGAAACGCCCATCTTGGCGCACAGGTGCGATAAAAAATCCGCCGGATCGGGCAATTTCTCCCAAACTTGCGGCAAAAAAGTGGCCCGGCGCATACCGTCGCGCAAAATAACGCCATCAATCCCTGGCCGCAGCCGGCGCACCAATTCATCCGGCGAGGCATAGTCAAGTGGCTGCGGTTGCGTCAGGCGGGAAATTTCAATTTTAATATAAGGCACTTCCTTGGGGCGCACCGGATAAAAACGAAAATCTTCCAGGGCAGCCGCCACAGCCTCTACGCGCACATCCTCGGCCAGGGGTTGGTAAGCCTCCAGCACGCCGATGCAACCGCGCAACTCGCCGTCCTCAGTCAGCGTCACAAATGAAGCCCCCGGTTCGCACAGCGCAGGCGGCAACTGCCCCAGGTCCAGGGGCGGCAGCGGACGGTCATTCACCGCCGCATCGATTGCCTCGCGCGCCAGCTTCAACAACAACGCGCGCTCGCCGTCAGAAAGTTGCGATTCACTCATGGTTCCAGCTTTCGATATACACGATTATGGTAAACCAAAGGGCCTGCTTCTTGCAACGATTCAACTGCCTTCACTTCACCAATCAACAACGTGGAATTCGGCAGCGGGTAACGAAACGCCACCTGGCAATCCAAAAAGGCCAGCCCACCGCGGATGAATGGCGCGCCGCTGGACATGGAAAAAATCTCTATGCCTTCAAAGCGGTTTTCCTCGTGGCCGTCGCGGCCGGCAAAACGCTCCGATATGGGAGCCTGGTTTTCCGCCAGAATGGTGACGCCGAACCAGCCGGAGCGCTCCACCAGTTCCAACGTGCGCGTTCCGTGTGTCAGAGATACCAAAATCATCGGCGGGTCGAGAGAAATGGAGGCCAGCGAATTCACCGTCATGCCGTGCTGTTCCTCACCAAACGTGCTGGTAACCACGGATACACCGGTTGTCCAATGGCGCATGGCCTGACGCAACAATTCAGAAACAGGTGTCATCATTATGATCATACTCCTTCATAAAGTTAAGTCAAACGAATTGGTTATACTTGTTTGAACAGCCAAAATCAAGTGGAGAATTTGCGTCCAAAAAGGCTTGCGTATAGCAGGCGACTTAAGGTACTATCAAACTACCTATGAGCAATCCCTCTTTTTCCACCTCGCGAAGAAATCCCCCCCCTTCCAATCGCTTTAGCGTCTGGAACACAGTTTCCACCGTCCTCGGCATTGGCATCATCCTGGCGACGCTCTTTACGCTGTTTACACCCGCCGTACTGTTCTCCAACGATCTGCTGGACCAGATGTTTGCGTCCTGGCAATCGAACAGCCCTGCGCAACTGGCCGGCACGCCGGTCACCACGCCGCTGCCTTCAGCACGCATTGGCATCGTTGCCGGGCACTGGGGCAACGATTCAGGCGCGACCTGCCCGGATGGTTTGACCGAAATGCAGGTGAACCTGGAAATCGCCACTCGCGTGCAAAAAGCGCTCATCGCTGAAGGCTACCAGGTGGATTTGCTCGAAGAATTCGATCCCCGCCTCAACCAGTACCGCGCCGCCGCGCTGCTTTCGATTCACAACGATTCCTGCGACTACGTCAACGAGGATGCCACCGGGTTCAAGGTGGCGGCAGCCTCCTCCAGCGCCTACCCCGAAAAAGCCGCACGCCTGCGCGATTGCATCATCGACCGCTACCAGGCGGCGACAAATCTGAAGTTTCACTTCAACACCATCACGCCGGATATGACCAGCTACCATACTTTTACTGAAATTCACACCGATACCACCGCGGCCATCATCGAAACCGGCTTCCTCAACCTCGACCGGCAAATTCTCACCCAGAACACAGACCAGGTGGCTCAAGGCGTCACCAACGGCATCCTGTGTTATTTGCGCAACGAGCCCATCTCCAACAGCGTACCCACCCTAGCCCCATGAGCCAGCCCGCGACCTCACCAGCTCAACAACTCGCCCATCTCTCCAGGCAGGCCATGCGCCAGGGCAATCGCACCGAAGCGCGCCGCCTGGCGATGGAAGCTGCCCGGCTCGACCCACAACTGGAAGATGCCTGGCTGGTTCTGGCCGCCCTGGCCAGCCCGGAAGCCAGCATCCGCTACCTGCAACGCGCTTTGGAAATCAACCCCTCCAGCCAGCGCGCAAAACGCGGCATGGAATGGGCATTGAGCCGCCAGACCGCCGCGGAAAAAGCCCCGGCCGTTCAGCAGGCGCCGGCCACCGCCATTCAAAAGCCATCACAGGCCTCCGTTCCGATGCCCGCCGCATCACCGGCCCGCCAACGGACGCAGCCCGTTCCGGCAGTCAGGGCCAAAGCCTCGCGCAGCTGGCGCGGCTGGTTGTGGGCTTCGCTGGCGGTCATTACCATCCTGTGCCTGGCTGTGGCTGCCTGGATGATGCTGCCTGCGCTTACGGCCGTGGCGCGCAGCGCTTCGGCTGCGCGGCCAGAAGGCGTTTTGACCAAGCCCAGCCTGACCCCCACCAACACGCTCACACCCACG
>ERZ1645187.5096-NODE-5096-length-10363-cov-33.764455_pt1 | contig 10363 bp, 9 predicted proteins | sample MGYA00575352_ERZ1645187 | MGnify/ENA primary metagenome ERZ1645187 (study PRJEB40837, sample SAMN11349314) | freshwater sediment metagenome | isolation source: river sediment | host: Sediment | place: India: Wazaribad , New Delhi | collected 2017-02-21 ...
TCCGCCTGCTATTGACCCTCAGCCGTCCAAAGAAACGGTTTTTGGAGGTGTCCAACTTCCTCGCCGCCGTCTGCATCGCAGCGACCGTCAGCTACTGGTTATGAGGCCGGACCCTAGGAGGCGTCGCGGTGGCGCAGCCGGGGGGGCAGCGCCGACCGTTACGTTTGTGCAACCGGCGTACAAAACCCTCGCAGATGCGCTGCTTTCTGCTCGAATACCGTTGGCGTCGCGCCGGCCGCTCAGGACTGATCGAGGTCGGCTTCGTTGCTGCGCCTAAGTATAGGTCTCCATCGCCGGGCAGCGTCCGAAGTGGCCAGCGCGATAGCGCTTTTCGGCGGACCGAAGATCTGTTTCCGTCGCGTAAACGAACGGTCCGTTCGTGATCACGGGGCTCGGATTGTTGCGGCCGCCGAGAACGACGAACTGAGTGCCGGCTCGCGGGCTTATCGCGAGGACTTCGCTGGAGGCGTCGCTCGAACAGACGATGGCTTGTCCGACCAGGACACCGAGGTCTCCAACCGCGATAGCCCCCACAATGGGAATCACCAAGGCGTTGGCGTCAGGGGGCAGGCGCATCTCGAACTTGCCTGAGCGGCGCGTGGCCTTCACGTCCAGCATGACGACCTCTTGCGGCGTCCGCGCCGGGGAGGCGACGTCCTCGTAACTGCCGGCGATCACGCGAATGCGCATGCCAGACCGCTCCAGAACCGGAACCGAGGATGAGGGAACCTTGAACGAGTCTGGAGCAATGTCTTTCATATGCGAAGGCAGATTCACGAAGATTTGTAGCGCGTGAATGACGCCTTCCTGGCCTACTGGCGTCTGATTGTGAGTAATGCCCCGGCCAGCCAGCGTCCAGTGAAGGTCGCCGGGGCCGAAGCGCGTGACACGCGACAGGGAGTCGATACTCAACATTTCGTTGGTGGAATCTTCCAGCATCAAGGTGACAGCCGAGATCCCGGCGTGTGGATGCTCATCGAACGTTGGGGCATACATTCGAAAATGGTCGACCATGACGAAGGGCGACATGGCCGTCCCAGGAAAATCCGATACCCGAAACTGATCCGCTATAAAGGCCTGTCCAATCCGAAGCGGCTTGGCGGTGACGACTGCGCTGTATCGCATTCTCGATCCTGCCCAGACTTACAATCATCCGCGTCGACGCGGCAGACCGTCCTGGAATTTCATGGACGCATGGGTTCCGTCGCAGAACGGCTTGTTCGCAGAATTGCCGCAACGGCAGAGAGCCTGGCGCGCACGAATTTCGTAGGACGCCCCGCTAGCGGCTTCGATTCTAATACCTCCCGAAACCAGCAATGGACCGCTCACGTCGATCGCGGGGTCTTCGATCAGGCCAAGCGTCGGGTCGCCGCGGCTCTCGATCGGCGCGCCCGTGGCGTTGTCGATAACGAGCAAGCGGCCGCCAGGACAGTGGTTCGCCATCCTCTGGGTCAGACGGTCGCTCTCCTCGCCGCCTTCCGTCACCTCGTTCCAGATACGATCGCCGGCATCGCAAAAGCGGCCGAACGCGCAATAAGCTTCGTTGTCGGCCAGCGTGAGGTTCGGGCCAGCGATTGCGACGGAATGGTCGAGGAGCGGGTCAAATGTGGCGGTCTCCCGAAGGTCGACATCCGCCTTTTTGTGAGAGCCGTCACAGAACGGGGGCGTCCCGGTCCGCCCGCAACGACACAAGGCGGCGTTTTCGGCAAGGACAAAGGATCGGCCCTCGGCGTAGTTCCACGAATGCCCCGCCAGGTTCTGTTCAATGAATAGCTGGCGGAGGGGCGGCCGTCCCTCCACGACATAAGGACCGTTCTCCGTCACCTTGATCGAGAAGCGATCCGGCGCCGGCGTGGCTCCGGGCTGTATGAAGGGCTTGGTCTGCAAGGGCGCCTCTCTCCTTCGAGCATGGCGGAATCGTATCTGGCGGATGATATTCGCCGTACGCCCTGCGCCAATCCGCCTTAATGGAACTTACTGTTCCAAACAGCGCTGTTGAGCTTCGCCCGGACTTCGAGAAACTCTTGTTGTGCGCGGGCGCATTGGCCGACCGCGCGCCACAAAGCGAAACCCGGAACCCAGCCATATGAAGATTGACTTTCACGCGCACTATTGGACCGACGACTACCTCGATCTTGTCGCCGGCCTTGGAAAGAAGGACACGGACACACAGCGTGGCATGGGGGCTGGCGGCGGCGACGAACTCGTTGCACGTCTCGCGCTCATGGACCGCGCCGGCGTCGCCATGCAAATCCTGTCCGCATGTCCGCAAATGCCCTACAGCGTCGATCGGGATGCCGCCGTCAGGGTTGCCCGGTTCGTCAACGACCAGTACGCCGCAGTGGTCAAAGCGCACCCGACGCGCTTTCGCGCCTTCGTATCGACACCCATGCCTCACATGGACGAGTCGATCGCCGAGATCGCCCGCGGACTGGATGAGCTCGGCATGGTCGGCGTCTGCGTCAATGCGACAGTCCTCGACCGCCCCCTGATCGACGAAGCCTTCGCGCCGTTCTTCGCCGAACTCGACCGTCGCGGGGCAATTCTTTATATCCACCCTGCTGGAAACAGCTGCTGCTCTTCTCTCATCGCGGATCATCATCTCACGTGGGAAGTGGGGGCGCCGATGGAAGATACCATTTCCGTGATGCAGTTGATCACGAACGGTATCCCATCCCGCTACCCGAATATCCGGATCATCAACTCTCACCTCGGCGGCGCTATGCCGATGCTGATGCAGAGGATCGACAACCAGTACCGGTGGGAATCGCCCGACACTCCCGAGCAGCCGAGCATTGCAGCCAAGAGAATGTGGTACGATACGGTTGGTCATGGGCACGTTCCCGCGCTTCAGGCTGCGATCGAGACATTTGGCGCCGACCGGCTCGTCCTCGGCACCGACTTTCCCTACGAAGCCGGCGATATTTTTGTTCGCGCCATCGAATACATCTCCGACCCACGCATCAGCCCTACGGACTCGAAACTGATCCTCGAGCAGAACGCCGCGGCCTTGTTGCGCATTTCCGAATAGCCGAAACCCGGGGAGCCAATTTGGCTTTCCGGGCTAAGTCACGAGCGCCTCCCCCCAAACAGAGCGTTGCGCGCCTTCAGGGCCGGCCATTGATGGCTGGCCCTGAAGTTCGTCTGGCTTAGGGCGATTTCCGAATGTCGCCCCATCCGAGCGCGAGGCCCCAGCTGACGAAATTCAGGCCGAGGCTTATCCCCGCGAGTTGCAAAGAGCCGAGCGGCCATTGGGAGAACGAAAGCCAGGCGAGAAGCCAGCAACAGGTCGCGAAGATGATCATCCGAACGCGATGGCCTTTGGCGAGAAACACTGCAACGACTGCCGCCACGGCTTGCGTCAGGATGCCGGCGGCCACCACAATGCTCAGCGCGAATATGGCTTCGAACGCGCTGCTGGCGAGGATGAAGCCCAGTAGAAGGTAGAGAGTGCTGAACAGCAGGATCAGCCAGTCGAAACGGCTTGCGCCCCGGTAGATGGCGATGGCTTCGAAAGAGACGCCGACGACTCCGGCCGAAACTAGGAACATTGGCGCAATAACTGCCGCCGCCAGACCAGTGGCGAGCGGGAAAACGAGAAACAGGATACCCAATCCGATCACGAGGATACCGGTAGCCGCTCGGGCGATCCTGACCCATTCATCCGAATTGTCGGGTGCGCGAATTGAAGAGTCTTGGTTGATTGACATCATTCCTCCTGACAGGGCCGGCCACGCGTCATTCCATAGCCGCTGGATGTTCGAGGTCTGCTGCGCCGCTGAACCCCAGAACGACAGCTCGCGCGACGAGACCTCGCGCCCGGACTGATCTCAACCAATTGCCCGGATTTTAGGAGGTGCGGGCCCGGAACACTGTGTTCCAGTCCTGATGTATATCGGGTAGGTCCCGCATCCGGATCTCAGACCGTCTTCCCAGGTCTGACGGCGACGAGCGCCGAACCAGGCAGTTCCCGCTTGATATAATCGAGCAACACGCGCGTTGCGGGCGCCAGCCCTCGCCGCGTGGGGAACATCGCGACGACTTCGCCGATGCGGGGAACCCAGTCCGGCATGACGATCCGCAAGGCGCCTGTCGCAATCTCTGCGGTGCACATGTACGGAGGCAGACCCGCGACCCCGAAGCCCCCCAATGCTCCGGCCTTGAGCATATGGAAACTGTTGCTGATCATGCGCGGCGCAATGTTGATCGTGACAGATTCGCCGAACGCGCTGGCGATCGAGGCTTTCGAGGCCGCCGTCTGATGTTTCGAATAAAGCAGGAACTGGTCCGGCTTCAGATCGCCGGGATGTTCAGGCAGGCCGAACCGATCGATGAACCGCGGGCATGCGACGAAAATCCAGTCCACCTTGCAGATACTGACTTGGACCAGTGATGAATCGACCGCTCGCCCCTCAATTCCGCGGATCGCCAGATCGTAGCCCTCCGTTATCAGGTCGACGTTTCTGTTCGACACGTTCACTTCGATCCGCACATCGGGATAGTCATCCAAGAATCGCGGGACAATCTGCGAGATGATGAAATGTCCGATCGCAAGCGGCACGCTGACCCGGACAAGGCCGGTGGGCGCGTCGTGCTTGTCGCGAACAGCCGCCTCCCCGGCGTGGGCGGCTTCGATCATGGCCCGGCTGTGCTGATAAAGCGCGTGCCCTGCCTCCGTTAGATTGATCGTGCGAGTCGAGCGCTGGAGCAGTCGTGCTTCCAGGCTTGCTTCAAGAACGCTGATTCTGCGGGACAACCTCGACTTCGGCATATTCAGCGCATTCGCCGCAGCGGTGAACCCGCCCAGATCGACCAGGGTTGCGAACAGATAAAGGTCGTTGGGGTTGCACTTGAGAAACATGCCTGAACCGGCCCCATCGAAGCGCGGCGCTGACGCCTTCCACTTCGCATAATGCTTGCATCGATGCCGGGGTGCGTTCCAGCGCCGATGTCTGCGACGTCTGTAAATGCTGTTGATCACAAACTGGCGGGTTGGGGCGATCGAAGTTGGCCGGCTTTCCGCCCAAGTCTCCGACGCCCCGTTATGCCTTCGCCGGCATGAATGTGTCGACGATCATGCCGGCCACGGACTGCGCCCGCCGTCCAACAATTCTACCGCCTTGGTGCCTTCGCCGTGAGCGGAAATTCGCCCGGAGACTTGAACCGCGAGGACCTCGCCTCCTTCTATCTTGTAGGACACGACATTGGCGCCATAAGTGACGATGTCGCCTCCAATCGAAACTGAATCGATGGATCCGCCGCGCTTGACGCTCAACGCATCGGCCGGAAGCATCATGTTCACGCCTTTAACGAGCGTGTTTCCGATGGAGCCGTGCGTCGTCAAATCGCGCTCTATGCGAAGTGAGCCGATGGGCTTGCTGACCTGAATGCCTATTGATCCATCTCCGTGGGTCGTAATCGAGTCGAAACTGATGGAATCGACCGTGCCGTCGTACTGATTGAACCCGCGCGCGCCTGCGCCGAACGTGACGATTTCGCGGGTCGCTACGAACGAGCGTACCGACCCGAAATTCACGAATCCGATGCCGCTCGGCCCATAGGAAACGATGGGCGCGCGGGCTTTCCAGGTTCCTACGGCTCCCCAATTGTCGAGAACCATGTCATTCACGCCGTAGGTCACGACTTCCTCCTGGTTCTCGACGTTCTCGGCGCGAACGCCATAAACGACGAAAACGCCAGCGGTTATGAAATCCGCAGTTCCGTACGTGAGCATGCCGGTTGAATAGATCGCCCCCGTCGTTAGATGGTCGACGTCCACATATCCGCCATCGTCGCCGAAGCCCGAGACGAAGACGCCGGATCCAATCACCGGGGCATCCTTTGCGCCTGCGCGAATGTTCGTCAGCGTCGCCGTCTTTCTGCTTTCCGGGTCGCCGTTGAAATTGTAGACCGTGAACGCGCCTTGAAGGACGTTTACCCCATACTTCTGGGGCTGTTCGCTATAAGATCGGGTATCGCAAGCCGCCACATGCACGTTGTCCGCCACCACGCGCGCGGACTTGACGCCGCCGCGGAATATCAGGCCGACCTGACCCGTCACCGTCAGGTTTCGCAGTTCCAGCTCCCCCATGTCTTCATGCCCTGCGACAGCGAAAATGGCGCGCGTGTCCGGCGCTGCGACGATGACGAGATCGCGTACCGAGTTGTTTCCCGAGAGCCCCAGGCCGCCCTCGGAAAAGCCGAGAACGGTTGTTTGGCCGTCGGCGGCCGCAACTCCGACCAACTCGCTGCCTCGCGGCATCAGGATCGGGTGGGGGGAGACGATCGACGCTTCGATCACGACGACCCCAGGGGGCGACGACGAGAGCGCCGAGATCAGCTCGTTTAATGTTCTGACGCGCGTCGAAACCATATCTGTTCTCCGATAGAGGGGACACTGAGAGCCCGGCGTGTGGACGCCCCACACGCTCGCCATTCAGGCGCCGGCTCGATGCTGCCGGGCAGGCCTTGCAGGTCGCGCCTACAAAAAGGATCGGGGAGGGGTTGAACAGGCGACGCCGTGGAACGGTCTGTTCCGCTTTCGACGCCATTCTGGCGCGCTCTTCGTTGCGAGGGCGGGGCGGCTTCGCGAAGGCCGCCGTTCAATTGCCTCCGTGCTCTTTCATCCGCAAGCCGCGCGCCTGACGGGGGGCGATCGCGCTTAACGCAACAGTCTGTTCCGCAAGCGTGAGTTTCCTCGTGCAGCCGTACCTCCTAGCCTCATGGACCGGGACGGTAATTCCCGACTTTACGCCTCGCGGGCAGGCATCCAGTTCGCGCCGCGCGCGCAGGGCCGCATAGCGAAGGAACAGGAAATGACGACAGAACGCACGGACAATGCCGACGCGACGATTCAGGCCCTGATTGGCGCTTGGTCTCTCGACTCGTTTGTAGAAACTAACCTGAGTACGAACGTGAGCCATGAGCCGTTCGGGAAGGCGCCGCGGGGTTACATCACATTCGGACCGGAGGGACGTATTCTGGTGGTGATCACAGCTGACGGACGGCAAGCGCCACATGATCTGAAAAGCGTCTCGGAGGCTGATCGGGTGCGGCTTTACGACACCGTAATGGCGTATGGCGGTACGTACGAATGCAAGGGGCCAGGCCACGTCGTCTTCACTATCGATATTTCGTGGAACGAAAAATGGACCGGAGAAGTTCAGGATCGCTTCGTCGAGCTTTCCGGCAACCGCCTGAATATCACGGTTGGCCCGCAGATCGGAATTTCCGGGCAACTCATCAAAGCCGTGCTGAGTTGGACTCGTGTGGTGAAAGCCAACGAAAGAAGCAACTAGCTATATTTTCCGACCATGGTTTTCCGTTCTGTCAGATACGCCAGTGTCAAGGTATTATGTTCATCTCATAGCCCCATCCTCTCAAGGGTTAGGGCCGCCGAGCAATCCGGGACGGTTCACACTCATGACCCGAACCGTTTCACGAGTCCGGCCCCTAAACTGTATCCAGCGCAAGCTTTCTACACACCCATCAGGCTTGTCGCCGTCACGGACGCTTGACGGGGGCGTGAATGGATTGAGCCGATTCATAGCGAAACGTCATGCGATTGATGCTCGATCTGCGATGAGCCCGCAGGTTTGTCTGAGCGCGTCGGGCAAAAAAGTACGCACTTATAATTGGCCTGCTGTTGGAAGGGGCTCAAGCTCAGGACGCATTGACAGAGGTCGAATGCGACGACGGTCGCGATGCTGTGGCGCCCCTGATTTTTGGGGGATATGCGTGCTTCGGCAGGGGGGATATTTTCTCCAAAAATCTAGCGCTTCGATTCAAATGGCTCGCTTGATCGCGGCTGACGTTTGAGTTCACCGCAGATGAGATGGTCATTGCGTAATAAATTCCTCTGATTGGACGATTTTCGAAATGGCTGTTGTCGACGTTGGCTCCGGAAACATTGCGGCTGCTCTCGTGAAGAACGGCGGCGCCCTCGACGATCAATTGGTGGGAACCGCATCTGCGGACATCCTGCGCGGATATGCTGGCAATGACACGCTCACCGGCGGTCTGGGCGCGGATATTCTGCGCGGCGGCGCGGGATCGGACACCTATGTCTGGAAGAAGGGCGACGGGGCCGACACGATCATCGACGGCGGCGCCGCGCGGACGCAGACCGACACATTGTCGCTGACGGACGTCGCCTCAACCGCCGTGACTTTGACGCGCAGCGGCTCGAGCCTTCTGGTGAAGGTCGATGCGACGGGCGAGACGATCACCGTTGCGGGCCAGTTCGAATGGGCCGCTCTCGGAGCCTATGGCTATGGCGACGGCATCGAGGCCATGCGCTTCAGCGACGGCGTGACCTGGTCGCTGAATGACATTCTCGCGCATACAGCGACCAATGGAACGAGCGGCGACGACAGGGTCGTTGGAACGTCGTTGGCCGACAATCTCTACGGCCTTGCCGGGAATGACCGCCTCATTGGCGGCGCCGGAAACGATACGCTCAATGGCGGCCTTGGAGCCGATATCCTGCGCGGCGGGGCGGGATCGGACACCTATGTCTGGAAGAAAGGCGACGGGGCCGACACGATCGTCGACGGCGGCGGGGCGCGAGCGCAGACAGACACTTTGTCGCTGACGGATGTCGCTTCAACCGACGTCGCGTTGACGCGTAGCGGCTCCCGGCTTCTCGTGAAAATCAATTCGACCGGCGAGACAATCGCGATCGCGGGGCGGAACGATTGGAACGTTCTCGGCTCCGATGGCTTTGGCGTCGAGGCCATCCGTTTCAGCGACGGCGTGACCTGGTCGCTGAATGACATTCTCGCGCATACGGCGACCAATGGAACGAGCGGCGACGACAGGGTCGTGGGAACGTCGTTGGCCGACAATCTCTACGGCCTTGCCGGCGATGATCGCCTCTTTGGCGGCGCGGGCGCTGACATGCTGTATGGCGGGCTGGGCGCGGACGTTCTGCGCGGCGGCGCGGGCGCGGACACATTCGTGTTCGATTCCGTTCTCGGATCGGCGAATGTCGACAGGATCGTCGATTTCGATGTCGTCCACGACAATATCGCACTGGCGCAAGCGATCTTCTCGGCCGCGGGCCCTGTCGGAACGCTGGCGGCGGGCGCGTTCAGGATCGGATCGGCGGCGACGGCCGCGCAGGACCGGATCATTTATAACTCTGCGACGGGCGCTTTATACTATGATTCCGACGGCAATGGCGCGGCCGCGCAAGTCCAGTTCGCGACGCTCGCCACAGGGCTCTCGTCGATGACGGCGGCGCAGTTCCGCATGATCTGAGGCGGCGGACGCAAGACGCCTCGGCGCGCAATTCCGGTAAACGCAAGGGGGCGCCTGATCTTGGTAGGGCGTTTCGCCGTTTTGCGTGTTGAACCGCACGGCATGTTGTTTCAAGTCGATCATGCGCATCTTCGCCGAATAGCCAAGCTTAAAATCCACGACTCATAGCTTATTCGGCAGGCCCCATAAATATCGGGGGGCTTGCGGCGCTTGCTGACGCAGGCGCCGCGTCGCACAATGCGAGACTCAAAGATGTGAAAATTTCGTGAAGGAAACAGGCGATGGCGGGGGCGGACGCGGCGGAGAATGCGAGCGGGCAGCATGGGCTCGACCCGCAGATGGTGGAGCGGGTTTCGGCCTTGCGGGCGCGGCTGCACAGCGTGTTCGCGCAGGTGACGATGGCGATGATGAGCGTGCCGCGCTACCGCCATCACACGATCGCGGAGCTCCAGCATCTGGTGCTGGAGCCGATGATTCGCGACCGCGTCGCGGTGGCCGCGCCGCCGCACAAGGAGGGCGCGCTGGAGCCGCCGATGGCGGGCGTCGCCTTCTGGGCGAAAGTGTCGCCGGAGGTGGACGGCAAGATCCGCGAGCAGATCAAGGCGGGCGCCTTTCCGGTTCGGCTGAAGGCGGAGGAATGGGATTGCGGCGACATCGCCTGGCTGCTCGACGTCATCGCGCCGACGAAGAAACAGGCGACGTCGGTTCTGGCGAATTTTCATCAGGTGGTGAAGGACGGCAAGCTCTACATCCACCCCGCCGTGCGCGGGCTGGTGGAGAGCGAGTTGCTGAACAAGGCGGGCGTCGAAGCGCCCGCGCCGGCAACGGTCAATTGAGGGGCGCGCGTCGGCAGGCGCGACGGGTTTGCAAAACACGAATCGGCCAGTCCGCCGCCCGCCCACAAAACGGGATAGATTCGAAAGGGTCATGGCCTGAGTGCGGCGACAAAATCGGCGCCACGACTTAGCGAAAAATTCCCAATCAAAGGAAACCAAAATGCCGCACGACGCCCGCGCCCAAATCACAATCCTCGCCGACGCGTCTTCCCTGACGCGACGCAGATTCGGAACGGGCGCGCTCGCAGCCCTCGCAGGCGCCGCTG
>ERZ1645187.5098-NODE-5098-length-10362-cov-4.237411_pt1 | contig 10362 bp, 10 predicted proteins | sample MGYA00575352_ERZ1645187 | MGnify/ENA primary metagenome ERZ1645187 (study PRJEB40837, sample SAMN11349314) | freshwater sediment metagenome | isolation source: river sediment | host: Sediment | place: India: Wazaribad , New Delhi | collected 2017-02-21 ...
GCGTCGATCTGCCATTCGGCCAGGGAGGCGAACGATGCCTGGATGTTCGCGCCCCGGGTGGTTGCCTGCGAGGGCACGCGCATGGCCATCGCGCCCGCGACCAGCGGACGCAGCGAGTAGTTGTCCATGACATGGTCGACCTGCGCATGCCAGACCTCGCTGCTCAGGTCGAAGCTGTGCAACGCCACGCGATGGCGCAGCCGAGCTGCGGTGAGTCGTTCCTCGGGTGCATCCATGCCGGCGCCGGCGTAATGGGCACCGCGGGTGTCGCTGTGGTCGATGCCCAGTTCGAGCGCGTGCCGGTCGCCGGGATGGACGCCGAGCATCAGGTTCACGCTGCGACGGTCGAAGGCCGAGCGGACCTCGTCGCCGTCACCGTCCTGGTAGTGGCCATGGTCTTCAGCCGCCGCGAGCACGCGCCAGGCGACGGCCTCGCCGGCGGCGCCCAGGTCGGCCGCCGCGAGGCCGTGCCGACCGTTGTCGCCGAGACTGACGCTGGCGCGGCCCTGGAGACCGTCCTGCATCCAGGGCAGCCCGCGTTCGACCCGCACGGCGCCTCCGGAGCCGCCCGGACCATGCTGCAGCGTTTGAATGCCCTTTTCGATGGTGACGCGGTCGATGCCGGCCGGTTGCGCGAAGGCCGTGGGCGGGTCCATGCGGTTCGGACAGGCACCGTGCAGTTCCATGCCGTCGAAGCGGATGTTGAGCTGGCCTTGCGACTGCCCGCGGATCACGGGTTCGAGCCCATGGCCGCCCACCCGGCCGGACGCGACGCCGTTGATGGCGCGCAGCAGGTCCGCGAGATCGCCGCCCGAAGGCGAGCGCAGGTGCTCGCTGGTCAGGGTGTCGTGCGCAGGATCGAGCGGCGCGGCCTCGATGACTTCGATGCCGGGCAGGGCCGGGGGTGATGTCTCCTGGGCGGCCGTGGCCGCGACATCCATCCACAAAAAGGCGAACATGAGCGCTCCAGTTTTCTCGAATCGAGGGTGTCCCGAGCGGACCCTCGTCGGAACCGCCATGGACGCAAACACCGATTGTCGAAACCCAACCCCGCGCCCGGGGAGCGACACGTTGTCGCACCCTGACGACGAAGCGACTCAGTCGCGCGCATTGGCGCGCTTGCGCTGGGCGGCGATCGCGGCGCAATTGCTGGTCATTGGCGTGGTCCATCGCGGGCTGGACATCGCCTTGCCGCTGTTGCCGCTGCTGTCCGGTGTCGCGGCGCTGGTGCTGTTCAATGCCATGCTGGTCCTGCTCGACCGACGATCCCGCGGCTTGCCGGTGCTCGCGGCGCTGGTGTTCGATTCGCTGGTGCTGGCCTGGCAGCTCTATTGGAGCGGCGGTCCCGCGAATCCTTTCGTGTCCCTGTTCGTGGTGCCGATCGCCTTGGCGGCGAACTGGCGTTCGGTGCGCTCCGTGGTGGTCACGGTCGTGTTCGCCGTGGTCGCCTACAGCGCCTTGTGGTTCGGGCACCGTCCCTTGCCGCACGTGAATGGCGAGTTCGACCTGCACTTGTTCGGCATGTGGGTGAATTTCCTGTTGACGGCGCTCGTGGTCGGGTTCTTCGGCGTGCGCGTGGCCCTGGCCATGGCGCGGCAGCGCGAAGCCTTGCGCTCGGCACGCGAACGCAGCCTGCGCGACGAAGGGGTGCTCGCGGTCGCGACGCTCGCGGCCGGCGCCGCGCATGCGATGAACACGCCCCTGTCTACGATGGCCGTGGTGCTGGCCGATCTGCGCGACGATGGCGCCCATCCCGAACTGCAAGCGGACTTGCGGATCCTGTCCGACCAGGTCGACGCTTGCCGCGACGCCGTGCGGCAACTGGTGGCGGAAAGCCAGCCCGGGTCGCAGGGCGCGCCCGTCGCGCTCGCGGCACGCGTCGACGCCACGATCGCGCGCTGGCGCCTGCTGCGGCCGGCCTTCGTGCTGAACTGTGACATCGACGCAATGGCCGCCCGGCGCGAGATCGCCATCGACCGCGGCTTCGACCACTTGCTGATCAGCCTGCTCGACAACGCCGCCGACGCCGCTGCCGCCTCGGGCGAGTGCGCGGTGGGACTGTCGGTGCGTGCCGACGAGGACCGGCTGCGCATCGAGGTCAGCGATCCCGGCCAAGGTTTTTCCGATGGGCGACGCCCGTTCGCGAGCAGCAAGCCCGACGGACTGGGTCTCGGTCTGACCCTGTCGGCCCTCATTTGCGAACGCCACGGCGGCGGCATCGAGGTGATATCCGGAACGTCGGGTACGCGCGTTCGCGCGACGCTGGCCTGGCCGGTGGCGTCGTGAGCGCGCGCATCCTCGTGGTCGACGATGACGCCGTGTTCGCGTCGACCTTGGTGCGTTCGTTCGAGCGCCGCGGCCATCGGGCGTTCGCCGCGCACGATCGCGCCGGCGCGTTGGCGGCTCTCGCGAGCTTCGCGCCAGGCCACGTCGTGCTCGATCTCAAGCTTGGCGCCGACGACGGAATGATGCTGCTCGGCGAACTGAGGGCCCGTCGTCCGGACCTGCCGGTGCTCCTGCTCACCGGTTACGCCAGCATCGCGACGGCGGTCGAGGCGATCAAGCGGGGTGCCAGCGACTATCTGGCGAAGCCGGTCGACGCCCAGGCGATCCTGCGCGCACTCGGACTGGCGCCGCCGCAGACGACGCGGATGGGCGCGAACGAGGAACGGCCGCTGCCCTGGAACCGGGTCGAGTGGGAGCACATCCAGCGGGTGCTGCAGGACCACGGGGGCAACATCGCCGCAACCGCGCGCGCACTCGGCATGCATCGGCGCACGTTGCAGCGCAAGTTGCAGAAGCGGGCGCCGCCGAATCCGGACTGAGCTATCGTTGCCGGACCACGCGACACCGACCGGGAGCATGAGCATGACGACGATCAGGGCATGGGCCGCGACCGCGGCCAAGGGCAGGTTGGAGCGCTTCGACTTCGATCCCGGTCCGCTCGCGGCCGAGGACGTGGAGGTCGCGGTCGATTATTGCGGCTTGTGCCATTCCGATCTGTCGATGATCGACAACGAGTGGGGCATGAGCGGCTATCCGCTGGTGGCCGGGCACGAAGTCGTGGGGCGCGTGCTCGCGGTCGGTGCGGCGGTGAAGGGACTGCAGGTCGGTCAGCGGGTCGGGGTGGGCTGGACCAGCGCCAGTTGCATGCACTGCGGCTGTTGCCTCGGCGGCGACCAGCATCTTTGCGGCGCGCTGCGTCCGACCATCGTCGGCCGCCACGGCGGTTTCGCGGATCGTGTGCGCGCGCATTGGGCGTGGGCGATTCCGCTGCCCGAGGGCATCCGTCCGGAGGCCGCCGGACCGTTGTTCTGCGGCGGCATCACCGTGTTCACGCCGCTGCTCGACTACGGCATCCGCCCGACCGACCGCGTCGGCGTGGTCGGCATCGGCGGGCTCGGGCACATGGCGGTCCGCTTCGCGCGGGCATGGGGTTGCGAAGTGACCGCCTTCACCTCGAGCGCGGCCAAGCACGAGGAGGCGAAAAGCCTGGGCGCGCATCGCGTGGTGTCGAGCACGGACTCGAAGGCGATCGCGGCGCTGGCCGGCAGCCTCGACCTGATCGTCGTGACCGCCAACGTCAAGCTCGACTGGACCGCGCTGATCGCCGCGCTCGGGCCGCGCGGTCGATTGCATGTGGTCGGCGCCGTGCTCGAACCGATCCCGGTGCCGGTGTTCTCGTTGCTGCTGGGCCAGAAGCAGGTGTCGGGATCGCCCACCGGGTCGCCCACCGGCATTGCGAAGATGCTGGCGTTCTGTGCGCGCCATGGCATCGAGCCGATGGTCGAATCGTTCCCGATGAGCCGCATCAACGACGCCCTGGATCATCTTCGCGCCGGCAAGGCGCGCTACCGCGTGGTGCTGCAGAACGACTTCGCCTGAGGTCGGCGGCACCTCGGCTCAGCGCGCGGGCGGCTGCAAGCGCAGCAGCCGCCCGCGGCTTTCGGTAAGCACGTAGAGCGCGCCGTCGGGGCCCTCGCGCACGTCGCGGACGCGGTCGCCCTGGTCGGCGAGCAGGCGTTCCTCGTGCACGACCTTGCCGTCCTTCAGTTCGAGGCGCGCGACCAGGGTGAACTTCAGCGCGCCGACGAAGAGATGGCCGTTCCACGCGCCGGCCGCGTCCTTCGACAGGAAGGCCATGCCGCTCGGCGCGATCGAGGGATCCCAGTAATGCAGCGGCTGTTCCATGCCGGGCTTGGCCGTGCCTTCGCCGATCTTCGGGCCGTAGTACTCGCGGCCGTAGGTGATGACCGGCCAGCCGTAGTTCGCGCCCTTGCGGATCACGTTGATCTCGTCGCCGCCCTTGGGGCCGTGTTCGTGTTCGAACAGTTCGCCCGTGAACGGGTTCAATGCCAGTCCCTGCGGATTGCGATGGCCGTAACTCCACACCGCCGGGTTCGCGTCCTTGCGTCCGATGAAGGGGTTGTCGCCGGGGATGCTGCCGTCGCGACCGATGCGAATGACCTTGCCATAGGTCTTGTCGAGTTGCTGGGCGCGCTCGCGGTAGTCGCCGCGTTCGCCGATCGTGGCGTAGAGAAACCCGTCGCGGCCGATGACGATGCGTGATCCGAAGTGCGCGCCGCTGTCGTGCCCCGGCGTCTGTCGGAACAGCACGCGCAGGTTCGCCAGCGTGCCGGGTTCCAGTCGGGCGCTGGCGATCGCGGTATGTGCGCCGTCCTTGCCCGGGGACGCATACGAGAAGTAGATCGTGCGGTTGGACCGGAAGTCCGGATCGAGCACCACGTCGAGCAAGCCGCCCTGGTTGTTCGCGTAGACCGCAGGCACGCCCGCCAGCGGCGCGCCGAGGGTGCCGTCGGCTTCGACGATGCGCATCGTGCCGGCGCGTTCGGTGACGAGGTAGCGTCCGTCCGGCAGGAAGGCGACGGCCCAGGGGCTGCGCAAACCGCTGGTGATGGTGGTGACCTCGACGGGACCGAGTTCGCTGTCGATGCGTTCGGCGCGGGCCAGGCCGGTGACGAGCATCAGGGCCAGGCCAAGGCCATGGAAGACGTCGCGATTCATCGTGTTGCTCCGAAAGGTGACGCGGGCATGATATCGACGCGCCGACCCTGCTGGCACCGGCGCTGGACGATCTGCTTTCGGGCCCCTGGCCGCGCTGGTGAATCGGGGGCGAGACGTGTTATCTGGCTGGGCCTGGGCGGGGCCGGCGCGCGCCCGCGACCGTTGTTTCGCCTCCGGAGGGGCCATGAGCGATTTTCCGCAAAACGAACGCATCACCCGCTTCTACGAAGCCTTCCGCGCCCTCGACGCCGAGGCCATGGAAGCCGCCTATGCGGCGAACGCCGAGTTCGAGGACGAGGCGTTCTCGCTGCGCGGTCGCGACGAAATCGGCGCGATGTGGCGCATGCTCTGCACGGCGGTGCGCGACAAGGGCAGGGCGGACTGGAAGCTCGAGTTCGGCGGCATCGACTGCGACGACGAGGTCGGCATCGCGCACTGGGAACCGACCTATCGCTTCAGCGCCACCGGCCGCATCGTGCACAACATCATCGACGCGCAATTCGAGTTCGATCGAGACGGGCTGATCCTCAAGCACCGCGACCGCTTCGACTTCTGGCGCTGGTCGCGCCAGGCGCTCGGCCTGCCCGGCCTGCTGCTCGGCTGGTCGCCCCTGCTCCGCAACAAGGTGCGCGCGCAGGCCGCAGCGAATCTGGCGAAGTTTCGCGGGCGAGTGAGTCCCTCAGCTTAGGCGGAATTTCATGCTTGAAGCGATGTATTTCTGAATCGTCGTCAGAGCCGATCCTCTGGCGTCATTGGATTCGAATGCATCATTCGGGACAACGACCACGTTGCCGGAAGCTAGCAGCAGTGCGACGTGGGTCTGCAACTGTTCGGCCTTGTTAACAGCGCTCCATGCGATGGACGATGTCCCCAGTCGACTCGAAAGTTTCAGTTCTTGTTCCGAGATCGACAGGGTCTGTTCAATAGGAAAGGGCTTCAGATGGTCTCGATATGCACCAACTAGCGAGTTCCTGAGTCGCGTCGCTAGGAGACCCTTGGTGATCCACGCGAGAAGGAATGCCCCCGCGATGAGCAAGACGTGAGAATTCGATGTGTCTGTCGTGTGGCGGAGGCCGTGGAATGTTGCTGCGGCACCGATGCCAATGAACACCCAAGGAATTAATGACGTGATGAATGCCCGTCGCTGAACGCCCTCGCAGATCCATAGGCTCGATGTGGATTGAGCCACCATGAAATCTGCGGCATGGAGCTGATACTTCACTTCCATGAAAACTCCTAATGCGGTTTGGATTTCACCCTATCAACCCAGCCTACGCGGTCCGTTGATCGACCAGGAAGCGGAGGGCGATGGCTTCTTCTGGACGGGCGACAAATTCCGCGACCTGCGTCGCTGCGGACGGTGACAAGTCGGGATGCTCTTCGGCGAGGTAGGTGATGACCTCGGATGCGTCCCAAGGGCCGAGCGATGTCTTGAAGCCGGGATAGGCATCCTGGATGTCATGCCAGGACGCATAGCGGCGTTTCGACAACAGCAACGAGGTGTCGGTGTAGATGATGTGCAAGGGCATGGTGGCTGGGACAAGCGTTCGCGCGGCTCAGATCGAGACGCGCACGAGCAGCGCCAGATAGACGCCGTAGGCGAGCAGCAGGAAGGCGCCGTTGCCGCGGGTCAGGCGCATGTCCTTGAGAGCGAGCGGCCAGAGCAGGATGGAGAGGCCGATCAGCACCGGCAGGTCGAGCATGCGCAGGGTCGGGGCGGTGGCCGGGATCGGTTGCACCAGCGCGGTCGTGCCGAGGATGAAGAGCACGTTGTAGAGATTGGATCCGACCACGTTGCCGATCGCGATGTCGCTCTGCCCGCGCCGTGCTGCGGCGATCGACGAGGCGATCTCGGGCGCCGAGGTGCCGACCGCGACCACGGTCAGTCCGATGACCAGGTCCGTTAGGCCCCACAGCTTCGCCAGCACCACGGCGGCATCGACGGCGACCTTGGCGCCCAGCATCAGCAGCGCGAGTCCGCCGACGACGAGACCCAGGGTGATCCAGAGGGCGCGCGGCACCGATGGTTCGTTGGCCGCGAATTCGGCCTGCACCAGTGCGGTCTCGGCCCGGGCCGACCGCAGCACGAAGGTCATGAAGGCGAGGAAACCGGCCATCAGCACCAGACCGTCGAAACGGCCGACGCTGCCGTTCCAGACCATGGCGAACAGGGCCAGGTGCAGGACGATCATCGCCGGCAGTTCGACCTGGAGCAGGCGCAACCGGATGGCCAGCGGCGCGACGAGGGCCGACAGCCCGAGAATCAGGCCGATGTTGGCGATGTTCGAACCGACGACGTTGCCGAGCGCGATGTCGGTGGTGCCGTGGAGTGCGGCGCCCAGCGTGACGGCGAGTTCCGGTGCCGAAGTGCCGAAACCGACCACGACCAGCCCGATGATGAACTGGCTGATGCCGAAGCGTTCGGCCAGTCCGGAGGCGCCACGCACGAAGACGTCGGCGCCGACCGCGAGCAGGGCCACGCCGAGGACGAACAGCAGGATCTGCAGCAGCATCACGGAATCCTCAATCAAGCACGGCGATGGCTTCGGCGAGGCGTTCGACGGCAATGACCTGAATGCCGCCCGACGCCTTCTTCGGTGCGTTCGCCTTCGGCACCACGATGCGTTCGAAGCCGTGCGAGGCGGCTTCGCGGATGCGTTCCTCGCCGTTCGGCACCGGGCGGATCTCGCCGGCCAGGCCGACTTCGCCGAAGGCGGCGAGGCGATGGCCGAGCGCGCGGTTGCGGAAACTCGACAGGGCCGCGAGCAGCACCGGCAGGTCGGCCGCGGTTTCCTGCACGCGGATGCCGCCGACCACGTTGACGAACACGTCCTGGTCGTAGAGCGCGAAGCCGCCGTGCTTGTGCAGCACCGCGAGCAGCATGGCCAGGCGGTTCTGCTCAAGACCCAGCGCGACGCGACGCGGATTCGCGAGCGGCGAGTGATCGACCAGCGCCTGGACTTCCACGAGCAAGGGGCGCGTGCCTTCGCGCGTGACCATGATGGCGCTGCCCGGCGTCGGTTGCTCGTGGCTGGACAGGAAGATCGCCGACGGGTTCGGCACCTCGCGCAGGCCCTTGTCGCCCATCGCGAACACGCCGAGTTCGTTGACCGCGCCGAAGCGGTTCTTGAAGGCGCGCAACACGCGGAAGCGGCTGCCGGCCTCGCCTTCGAAGTAGAGCACCGCATCGACCATGTGTTCGAGCACGCGCGGACCGGCGATGCCGCCTTCCTTGGTGACGTGACCGATCAGGAACACGGCGCAGCCGGCTTCCTTCGCGTAGCGCACCAGGCGCGCCGCCGATTCGCGCACCTGCGACACCGAACCCGGTGCCGACTCGATCAGTTCCGAATACATGGTCTGGATCGAGTCGATCACGAGGAAGTCGGGCTTCTGCGCCTTCGCGGTGTCGAGGATGCGCTCGATGCCGGTGTCGGCCAGTGCGTCGATGGCATCGAGCGACAGACCGAGCCGGCGCGCCCGCGCCGCGACCTGACCCAGACTTTCCTCGCCGGTCACGTACAGCGTCTTCGAGCGTCCGGCGAGTGCGGCCAGCGCCTGCAGCACCAGGGTCGACTTGCCGATGCCGGGATCGCCGCCGATCAGCACCACCGAACCGCGCACCAGGCCGCCGCCGAGCACGCGGTCGAGTTCGCCGATGCCGATCAGCGTCCGTTGTTCCTCGGATTCCGACACCTTTGCCAGCGGCGTGACCAGGGCACTGCCGCCACCGGCGTAACCGCCGCGCGCCTCCGCCTTCGCCGATTTCCCCGAAGCCAGACGCACCTCGGACAGCGTGTTCCAGGCCTGGCACTCCGTGCACTGCCCCTGCCACTTCGAATATTCCGCGCCGCAGTCGTTGCAGACGTAGGCGGTCTTGGCCTTGGCCATGCGTTCAGTCCTCGTCTTCGAGGAAGAGGACGCGGCGGGTGATGCCGCAGGTGAGTTCGTAGCTGATGGTGCCGGCCGCGGCAGCGATGCGTTCGACGGGAAGATCGGGCCCCCAGAGCAGGACGCGGTCGTTGACGCGGGCTTCGGGATGGGCGCGCAGGTCGATCATCATCAGGTCCATCGAGACACGGCCGACGATGGGCGCCACGCGCCCATTCAGCAATACCGGCGTGCCGGACGCGGCGCTGCGCGGGTAGCCGTCGCCGTAGCCGATCGCGACGACGCCGATGTCCATGTCCTCCGGACATTCGTAAAGCCCGCCGTAACCGACGCGTTCGCCCCTGCCGACGCGGTTGATGGCGATCAGTTTGCTGGACAGGCTCATGGCCGGGCGGAAGCCGTCGTCGGCACCGCAACGATTGCGCTCGACGCTGAGGCCGTACAGGGCGCCGCCGGCGCGGACCCAGTCCTGGCGTGCATCGGGGCAATGCACGATGGCCGCGGAGTTCGCGATCGAATGCGCCAGCGGGGCCGACGTGGCCGACGCGAAGCGCGCCAGTTGCTCGCGCGTGGCCGGCATCGCGGGTTCGTCCGAGCGTGCGAAATGGCTCATCAGCACGATGTCGGCATGCACGTTCGGCTGGGAGCGCAGGCGTGCGAGCAGGGCGTCGGTGTGCGCCGGATCGAAACCAAGCCGGTGCATGCCGGTGTCGAGCTTGAGCCAGACCCGCAACGGTCGCGCGTCGCGATCGGCGGCGATCAGGTCGAGTTGGTGCGCGTGGTGCACGACGATGTCGAGCTCCAGCCGGCGCACTTCCAGCAGGTCGCCGGCTTCGTCGATGCCGGACAACACGACGATGCGATGGGCGATGCCGGCCGCACGCAGGCGCTGGCCGTCGGCGATGGCGGCGACGCCGTAGGCATCGGCCCCGGAGAGCGCCCGTGCCACCCGTTCCAGGCCGTGGCCGTAGCCGTCGGCCTTGACCACGGCCATCACCCGGCTGCGCGGCGCCAGGACGCGGATCCGCGCCAGGTTGTGCCGCAACGCGCCGAGATGGATGGTCGCGAGCGCCGATCGGCTCATTCGAAGCTCCCGGCGAAACCGGCGGAGGCGTGATTCTCGAACTTGGTGTAGTGGCCGAGGAAGGTCAGCTTGCAGGTGCCGGTCGGGCCGTTACGCTGCTTGCCGATGATCACCTCGGCCAGGCCCTTGTCCGGCGATTCCTTGTTGTAGTACTCGTCGCGGTAGATGAAGACGATGACGTCGGCGTCCTGCTCGATGGCGCCCGATTCGCGCAAATCCGAGATCATGGGCCGCTTGTCCGAACGCTCCTCGACCTTGCGGTTGAGCTGGGACAGGGCGATGACCGGCACTTCCAGCTCCTTGGCCAGGGCTTTCAAATTGCGCGAGATGTCGGAAATCTCCTGCTCGCGGGAGTCGCTCTT
>ERZ1645187.5101-NODE-5101-length-10360-cov-6.617855_pt1 | contig 10360 bp, 10 predicted proteins | sample MGYA00575352_ERZ1645187 | MGnify/ENA primary metagenome ERZ1645187 (study PRJEB40837, sample SAMN11349314) | freshwater sediment metagenome | isolation source: river sediment | host: Sediment | place: India: Wazaribad , New Delhi | collected 2017-02-21 ...
GGCCTGGGGCGCTCCTCCACCGGTGGCTTCTGCCCAGAGCAGCCCGGATGGCGGGAGCGGCCAGGCAGGAGAAGACGGTTAAAGCACTGGTGGGGTAGCCGGGCAGGCCCAGGCAGGGCTTGCCGTCGATAAGGCCGAAGATGGTGGGCTTGCCCGGCTTGAGGTTGATCCCGTGGAAGATCAGCTCGCCCATCTCCTCTAAAACCTGATAGATCATGTCCCCCGCCCCGGCTGAGGTGCTGCCGCTGACCAGGATAAGGTCGCACTCTTCTGCCATCTTTTGCAGAGCCCCGGCCATAGCCTGCCTTTCATCAGGCAGGATGCCATAGGGCAGGGCCTGTGCCCCGCAGTCGGCCACGGCAGCGGCGATGGTGTAGGTGTTGATGTCGTAGATCTGGCCTGCCGTCAGGGCCTTCCCAGGTGGGATCAGCTCGTCTCCCGTGGAGGCGACGCCGACTTTCAGCATCCGGACCGGGACCCTCTGGCATCCCAGGGCGGCCAGGACGCCGATCTCCCGGGGCTGGATCAGGGTGCCGGGAAAGAGCACAGTCTCGCCGAAGGAGATGTCGCTTCCCGCCGCCTGGATGTTCTCGCTGGCATAGACCGGACGGCGCACCTGCACCTCGTCCCCGTGGGCCTGGGAGTGCTCGATCATGACCACGGCATCGGCTCCCGGTGGGATCATGGAGCCGGTGGAGACCTCCGCTGCCTCTCCGGAGGAGATCTCGACCCCGGGCAGCCGGCCCATGGCCACCCTTCCCGCCAGGTGGAGGGAGACCGGTCGGTCCTCCCTGGCTTCCAGGGTGTCCCCGGCCAGGACGGCGAAGCCATCCATGGAGGCGCGGGAGAAGCCTGGAACGTCTATGGCAGAGACGATCTTCTCCGCCAGGATAGAGCCGGCAGCCCGGCTGAGGGGAACGGGGGCATCTCGGGCGGCGGGGAGGTGCTGCAGGACAATGGATCTGGCTTCATCGAGGTGGATGAGGCTGTGAAACTCCTTGGGCATGGTAGGAGGATGGGCGGGCGGCTATAAAAGCCCTGAGACGGATGAGGGGTATTTCATCGGAAACGGGCGTCTTCAGTTGCATCACAAGCAGGAGGAGTGGGGTTTCTCTTTGTGTAATTCAGGGAATCCGCGGCATAAGGATGCACAGGAGGCGAGAGTCTGGCGTTCTACTGTGCCCAGAGGCGAAGAGTGGAGTGGATAGAGCCGCCTGTTGACTGCTAGGCAGAAGGCCAAGGCGATTAAATTGGATTGGTGCGGAGTTCCGGATTTTAACCGGAAGCCCTTAAGGCGTACGTTTCTAGACTACCCAAGATAAGCTTCATTGACGTGGCAATCGGAGTTTTTCTCCGCCCAAGGGGTCCCGATTATCCAGTTCGTAACTTCCATCCACAATACACCAAGTATTATTAATGGTAGTCCGAATCCGCACACTGGCGACGTTAATAAGTTAGTCGCCCCCGCAGCGCAAAGTATCGTTCCAACAGTCATGAATAACACCTTTTTGACAAAGGATTCTGCTTTAACTGCCAGTTCGATAAGACTTATCTGTGATAGGTCTTGCAACCCCGCACAACCTATGAAAATAGGTCTACAGGTATAAAATCCTTCTGCTGAATTTAAAGACAGGAATAATGACGAAAAGATGGTATTGTCACATGATTCGGAAGACCTGGGCTGAAGCCGAGCCCCTCAAACTCCAGGCCCGGCAGTAGGACACTGAAATAGTCCAAACACTGTCTGGACTGTTGTCCAGGTCTCATTTTATAAGAGATCACCCGCCTTATGGATCTTTGCAACGGCAGTTCTACGCCGAGATGGCCAAGGTGGACGCTGGAGCGTGCGGACCATGCGCCATAAAGGTGCAGGGGATGCTATACAAGCGCACCGCCATCTCACGAAAGCCGGATGAGCTGGCCAGGCAGGAGCTGGAGGCCCTGCAGGAAGAGGACCGCATGACAGCCGACCTGGTCTTCCGAGACTCCTACCTCCTGGACTTCCTGGGGCTCGCAGACACATACAGCGAGAGGGATCTGGAGGCTGCCATCCTCCGGGAGCTGCAGAGGTTCCTCTTGGGGCTGGGCACCGACTTCTCTTTCATCGCCCGGCAGAAGCGCATGACCATCGGGGAGAGGGACTTCTATCTGGACCTGCTCTTCTATTATCGCAGCCTGCACCGGCTGGTGGCCATAGAGCTGAAGCTCTTTGATGCAGCCTACACGGGCTAATATGGAGTTCAACATGAGATGGCTGGATAGATATGAGCGCCGGTCGGGAGAGGTGACGCCCAATGGGCTGATCTTATGCGGCGAGAAGAACGGTGAGCAGGTAGAGCCATTGCAGCTGGACCGGGCGATATCAGGATGGAGACCAAGCGGCAAGAGCCCATACGGATAGCGAAAGGGCAGATGGAGGGGGCTCAGAGAGCCATAGAAGATCCCGGCGGGAGTGCAACTTGCTGCAGAAGGCCAACTCGTATTCCAAGCGCCGCCATTTCACTCCAGTACAATATGTTATCTCGGGGCTTCTTCGGACTTTTGAAGTAGCATTTCCTGAGTAAATGTATTGGCCACTTCAATATTCGCTCCTTCCACGGGAGTGATGGTGCCGAAGGCATCCATTAGCATCACTTTTCCGTCTTTTCTTCTAGCGGCAACAATGTTCTTAGCCACTAGCTGCTTCTCACCCCCATTTGCTACAAGATACACTGAGAATTCACACATTTTCACATCTCCAGGATACATTTTTTAATTTTTATAAATTCATGCATCGAAGCTGATCCTGGGCAATAGTCTAATAGCCCTGCTCCATTCTTATCCGCCTCTTGAACATCGCGATAGAATCCCATTGATAGTATGCAATTTATATTGCTATTTAGCTCCTGAATAGCAGCCTTGATATCTTCATCGTCCTCTGCCTTGTTAATCACTGCTATCTGCTTCTTCACACCCAAATCCTTAGAGAGCTTTATTCCATGCTTAGCTACCTCTAAAGACTTGGGAGTCGGCTCAGTTATGACGATGCATGCATCGAACTCCGAAACCAATCCTCGTCCGAAGATCTCCACTCCCGCCTGCGAGTCGATAAGAATGAAATCATACTCATCGTTTCCAGTAGATAGGTAAGTTACGAGCAATTTTACTAGAGCTATGTGCGAGCATAGGCATCCTGCTCCGCCAAAAGGAATCGTTCCCATCACGATCAACTTAACGCCATCTGCGGCTTCCATGATGAACTCATGAATATGATGGTCACACTGCTCATTGCTTGCGTGGTGATCTTCCAGGCTTGCTCCGAGCTGTTCTTGCAGACTGGTCTTATCATCGGCTAGGGTAATAATGTCACCCATCGGGATGCCAAGAGACATGGCCAGATTCATGCTTGGGTCGCAATCTATGACAAGAACCTTGTAAGCATCCTTAACTAGCAACCTAGCAAGATTAGATAGGATCGTGGTCTTTCCCACTCCTCCTTTGCCTGTGAAGATAATACGCTTCATTAGATCTCCATAATCTTAACTTTAGCTTTCCTCATACGAAGACGAGACCACCTTCGATCAATGCACATCTCGCTCTTAGACGAATGTAGTCTACTTCTGTAGTGATCGAATTCCTCTAGGCGCATGTTATGGTCGAACCGGAAACGATTCTCGACGGGATTATTCCGTCCTTTGGCTACATGTGCCATATCTCGCGGTATCTGGCCATCCTCGCCTTTCCTTTCCATCAATTAAGAACTAGATATTAATAAATGTTCTCATTACAGTACTAATTAATTAGTATATCGTTAAAGAAGAATTTACAAAATAAAATGTATTCTGCAATAAGTTATAAACCTTAGTAATCCCTGATCCCTTTAAAATGACCAATATAATCGAGGTAAGGCACTTGGAGCAAAGGTTCGGCGATCTCAAGGCCGTTGATGATGTCTGCTTCTCCGTCAAAGAGGGAGAGATTTATTCCTTCTTAGGCCCTAACGGAGCAGGAAAGAGCACTGTTATTAATACGCTTATAACGCTCCTACCCGTGCAGAAAGGCTCAGTCAGTATTGCAGGCTATGACGTGGCTTCTCAACCTCAAGAGGTACGAAAGGCAATAGGCATAGTCTTCCAGATTGAAACCTTAGATAGGGATCTGACTGTTTGGGAAGCCCTGGAATTTCATGGTCGTATATACTCCTTGCCACAAGGGTTGAGACAAAAGCGAATTGAAGAGATGATTTCATTAGTAGAGTTGGAGGATAAAAGGGATGTCCGGACCAGGCATCTGAGCGGAGGGATGAAGCGCCGCTTAGAGATCGCCCGGGGCCTCATGACTAGTCCGAAGGTTCTATTTCTTGATGAGCCCACCCTTGGTCTTGATACTCAGACTCGCATCAAGCTGTGGGAGTATATAAGAAAGGTGAATCAAGCAGGTACCACAATCTTCCTTACCACTCATTATATGGACGAAGCTGACCAGGTGAGCAACTGGATAGACATCATTGATCATGGTAAGATAATAGCCTCAGGAAATCCGCTCAAGCTCAAGAACGATCTGGGTAGGGATATGATCTATATGGAGACGAACGATGACGAAGCAGCTCTGCAGATTGTCCGAAGCCTGGACGTTGTTAAGGAAGTTCGTCGCACTTCCAAAGGATTGAGAATTTCCATATATTCTGATGGTACATACTCTCTTCCTGCTATTATGGACCTGCTAAAGGAACATGGGGTGGCTATAGCTGGAGTGAATTTGAAAAAGCCTACCCTTGACGATGTATTTGTCTACCATACAGGACACGATATTCGGGAGCCATCCAGTGCGAAGCTCAGCGTCCAAATATCAGCCAGGAGGCGTTGAAATGGCTATGGAGTTCCTTACAGTCTACTGGAGGGACATGCTGAGGTTCTTCCGCTTCAGAGCTCTGCTGATCTCATCTCTGGTCCAGCCAGCTCTGTGGCTTACCTTGTATGGGGGAGCCATGTCCAGCAACTTTAGCCGCTTTGCCTCTGCACTGCCTTTGCCCCGCGGCGAAGTTTCCGTCTCCTATTTAACGTTTCTGGGAGCAGGAGTAATTGCTTTGACGGCGCTATTCACCAGCCTTTTTGGAGGAATGTTTCTCATATTCGATAAGGAATTTGGTCTTCTTAGAGAGGTTTTTGCCAGCCCCATGCCCAGGACGCATATCATCATTGGAATTGGCCTTAGCGGAATCACAAAGTCACTATTACAGGTCTCGGTTATCATAGGCTTCGGATTGCTGATCGGGGTTAGATTCTTCTCAGGTCGCACTCCTTTGCAGGTGGTTCTGGACATACTGGGCATCTTTGCTTTCGTTGGAATCTTCTCTCTCGGTATTGTCTTCCTCTCATCAGCTATATCGTTGAGCATGGACAATCATGAGGGACTTCAAGCAGTGATTACGCTCCTCTCTATGCCAATCTTCTTTGCCAGCAATGCTCTTTACTCTATAGATGTCTTTCCTTGGCCGTTGAAGATGGCTTCAGTCATCAATCCGTTAACGCATCTAATTAATGGCGTGAGGTATTTCGCCATAGGTAATGACTTCTATGCTATGGGTTACCATTATGCTTATTCAACCGACGATGTGATGCGATCAATGCTAGCCTTAACTGTCTTTGCAGCTCTCATGTTCCTTGTAGCCAGATGGGTATTAAAAAGAGCATTGGTTCTTTGAGAGAAACGAGTCTAAAGCAATTTTTTTTATTTTGGCAAAAGATCTTTTAAGGATACCAATTAAGATATTTCTCTGATTAGATTATACAAACACTGAATGATTTAGCTTTTATTCCATAATCTTTAAGTAATATTATGAAATATGGTAACGGAACTGAATAGTTCATAAGATATATGGAGGAAGAATTGTGGATAAGCCAGATATGATAAAAATGGGGCAGTACATGGTTTTAGCGATGCTATTTTCAAGCCTTGCAATATTGCCTTGTGCTGCTGAAATTACCATAAAAGAGAAGATTTTGGATAAAACTGATGACTCTATCACAGTAATCGATGAAATTGGAAGAACTGTCATAGTAAAATTGCCAGTAAAGAATATTATCTCCACTGATTATCGCCAGATGGAAGCACTTCTAGCTATCGGAGCAAGGGAGATGATAGTGGGCGTTGATAACACATTCCATAAGCGTATGCCCTATTTCGGCTTAAAAAATGTTCCAGATGTGGCGATCCACGCGCAGGAAGTGAATTACGAACAGGTGCTGACATTAGAGCCTGATCTGGTGATAATACCTGCTAGACAGGGAGCAACAGCAGATGAGATTTCAGAGAAGCTGAAGGGCGTGCCGGTTCTAGCTATGGGCCTCGCCAGCAGAGATCACATCGTTCCAGAGGCGCAGATAATGGGTGAGATTCTCGACAAAGAAGAGGAAGCAAGCAAGCTTATCCGCTGGATAAAAAAGTACGATGGGATTGTAGAGGAGCGGACCAAGGACATGAAAGAGGAGGATATGCCGACATTTTTCTACGAATATATGTCGGATCTGAATAAGAAATGGTGGGCTATCGCTCCGAACGATCCCAGTGCTGGAAGAGCTGCAGAAGGATGCGGCGGGAGAAATGTCGCCTATGACCTCCCTCTAAATGAGTCAGCCACCATAATAGAAGTTGGGGCAGAGTGGGTCCTCACCAAAGATCCGGACTATTTCTTAATGGACTTTATGAGCACAGGCCTTATGAGCGGTCCCGGAAGGACCGAGGAGCAGGTCAAGTATAACCTCACCAAGCTGATTGAAGAGAGGGCAAGTGAAGGCTTCTCGAACTTTACTGCAGTGAAGGCCGATCATATCTACACTCTAAATAGAGACTTTATATCGGGACCGAGATGGGTGATAGGCCATGTCTGCATCGCCAAATGGCTTCATCCCGATCTATTCGGGGACCTGTCCCCTGAAGAAATGAACAAAGAATATCTCAATGAGTTCCAGGGACTGGAGCTGGAGGGCACTTGGGCCTATCCTCTGCCTTAGTTATTATTTGTGCTGGACAGAGAAACCGAAAAGAGACGGTTCATATGGTGTGTGATATACGATCGAGACCTGTAATCAATAGTTATATAATTACATAGGGATGACTCTCAACAGAGCGGATGGGTATGTTCGGATCGGTTGAACTTAGCTGAATCTGGCAATTCATTTGCTTGTACTATTTTTTTTAAAGTAATCTTAATTTTAAGTTACGTATCTAATTTAATAATAAAAAATAAATTTAATAATATATATCAATATTAAGTGAAGTAGCAAGTATTAACTAGAAAAATCTAAATAGTATGAAATAGGGATTAAGGCGCATATGTCTTTGAGATTGATGGTGTAAATTGGTGAGGTGATACGATGAATGGTTTATGTTGGATTATATTAGCAATTTTGGGCATATCCATAGTACTACAACCTGCAGCAGCAACCGATGAACCTAATGATATGATTATCAATAAGACTGATAAATCGCTTACGCTTATTGATGAATCTGGGCGAACTGTTACCGTAAACCTACCTGTAAAAAGGATAATCTCTGGCGATTATCGTCAAATGGAGGCTCTTCTTGCGATTGGTGCAAAGGACCTGATTGTTGGTGTGGACTCTAACTTTCATCACCAGATGCCGTATTTTGGTTTAAAGGATCTTCCTGAAATTGGCAAACATGCAGCAGAATTGAATTACGAACAGCTTGCGTTGCTGCATGCGGACATCATTATGTTGCCTTTGTGGCAAGGATCCAAAGCGAAAGAAATTACAAATAATATGCCAAATACTACAGTGGTAGTTTTAGGCTTAAGTTCTAGGGACACACTCGTTCCTGAACTGCAAATTATGGGTCAGCTTTTAGGAAAAGAGAGCGAGGCGGATAAGCTTATCAAATGGATAAAGAAATATGATGGCATTGTAGAGGAACGGACCAAAGACTTGAAGCCTCAAGATACTCCAACATTCTTCTACGAATATATGTCTGATCTAAATACAAAATGGTCAGCTATTTCACCAAGTGATCCATCTGCAGGACGCACAGCTGAAGGTTGCGGCGGAAGAAATATTGCTTCCGATCTAAAATTAAACAAGACAACCGGTGAGGTAGGCGCAGAGTGGGTATTAGCCCAAAATCCAGATTTCATCTTCTTGGATTTCATGGGGGGAGATCGAAGCGGCCCTGGAAAGACGAAAGAAGATGTTAAAACCGAGCTCATGAAGATCATCGAAGAGAGAGCAACCGAGGGCTTCACCAATTTTACTGCGGTGAAAAACAATCGCATATATGTAGTAAATAGGGACTTCGTCTCTGGACCGAGATGGGTGATTGGTCATATCTGCATCGCTAAATGGCTTCATCCCGATCTATTTGGAGATCTGTCACCCGAAGAAATGAACAAAGAATATCTTAAGGAGTTCCAGGGACTGGAGCTGGAGGGCACTTGGGTCTATCCGCCTCCTACATAGCGTTTTCATCCTAGAATGAAACCTGTAGATCAGCAAGACTGATCTGTTGAGCAGGTGATGGGGGATTTCGTCCTCATCGCCTGTTAGTATTTATATAATTATTTAGATCATCTTGGTGTGGTTATGGAATTAAATTCTCCGCAATCGGAACTCAAGAATAGAATTAAAAAGTGGTGGGACGACCCTACCCAAGACTATGATGGCTTTATCGGGCATGGTGTCAATTCGGAAATAGAGAAAGAACTCTGGGGAAATGAGATATTGCATCTGCTCAGGTATATACAGAATCCGAAAATCCTTGATATCGGCTCAGGCACAGGTTTTCTTGCACTTCTTCTGGCTAGGATGGGCTGCGAGATAACTGCTGTAGATTGGTCTATGACCATGATGCAAAAGGCAAAAGAAAAGGCAAAGGCCGCCCAGATCCCTATTCAGTTTAAGGTCCAGGATGCAGAAGATCTTACCTTTCAAGATGCATCATTCGATGCTGTAGTCAGCAGGCATGTGCTCTGGACACTGTCCAATCCAAGCAAAGCTGTACGTGAATGGGTTCGAGTGACAAAGCCAGGCGGATTTGTCATTACAGACATCCCGCGAATTGGCTCTCATTCGGGAAAACATCATTATGGAGATGGGCTGGGTGAGCAATTGCCGCTTGGCAATGGAGCGGAACCTGAAGAGATCGCAACCATATTCAAAGAAGCAGGGCTTTCAGATGTTAATATAAAAATTATGGAAAAGCAAAAAGAACAGCATAGAAAAACAATCCTTATCTACGGTGAGAAGAGATGAGCGACCATATGCTCTGGGCAGAAGCCCAGGACCAGGCCATGACCGGGAGCGCTCAAACTGCTTATGCCTTCTTTGGGCACCCATCCATGTCCGCAACTATCTTTGCACCTCGAATAGAATCTGCCTTTCTCCTAACACCCAAAGGAGAGAAGCTGAACCTTGGCTTGAAAAAAGGGAACTGGCTGCCAGGATATGGACAAATGGAATACCTGTCCTCGGATTTAATGCTCTACTGGCCTGGAGACTATATATTCGGCCTCGTCAGTTCTCCGGGGGTATATGATCTATCTTGGCATGGCGGAAAAAGTGGGCTTTTTCTAACTCGCAGCTTTGCCAAAGTGATAATTCATTCTACTCTCGATGGTGAGAGTGATCATGATCCCAAGGGAACATGGGAGGCAGGATTTCCTTTGGAGATAATACCCGAGGAACCTCCATACGACGCAAGAGTAATGGAGACCTTCAAGTTCAAGGTTAAGTATCTGGACCAGCCGATGAAAGCAAGCTACTATGCATCCTACTGGGCCTGGGATGAGCAGGGAGATTCTAGAGTGCAAAGAGGGCTTACTGATGAAGACGGCCTATTCTCCATAAATCTGAATCGAGGAGGAATGTGGATCATAGATGCTGGACTTACCCTGGAGGAATCCGGTGCATTGATAGCACAGGAGTCACGCTCCAACTTCTACCAGGCCGGAGATGTGCTTGAATATAAAACAATCCAGATCAAGAGTGAGCTTACAATATGGGTAAGATGAAAAGCGCATAACATATTAAAATCACTTAATTACAGCCTCTGACTAAAGGAAACCAGGACATTGCCGTGGTTCGCTGGACTTATATATCTCCTTTTTTATTTCATCATATCCACAAGGCAAGTTAAGCGGGTAGTATGGTTCCTCGCTGTTTTGTGTGGGTGGGTTTGAATCCTGGTGTTTTACCAGAAATTCCAAGGATACCACCGCAATGACAAGATCAATATCAATCGCCCATCATGCTAGACTCATTGCGAGGCTTTATCTCAGGGATTGAGAATCGATATCCTGATGTTATCCACACTAAACCCTCATGATACTGCGTAGCATGCACGAAGGATGAAAAACGGCTTTAGTCTA
>ERZ1645187.5102-NODE-5102-length-10359-cov-14.054057_pt1 | contig 10359 bp, 10 predicted proteins | sample MGYA00575352_ERZ1645187 | MGnify/ENA primary metagenome ERZ1645187 (study PRJEB40837, sample SAMN11349314) | freshwater sediment metagenome | isolation source: river sediment | host: Sediment | place: India: Wazaribad , New Delhi | collected 2017-02-21 ...
CTACAAGCTGCTGGCGCGGCACGAGATCGATCCGGCCGCGTTCAAGTAGCCGGCGCTCAGACCTCGAGGTTGTCGATCAGCCGCGTGCTGCCCAGGCGGGCGGCGGCCAGCACCACGAGCGGCGAGACGGCATCCGCGGGCGCTTGCAGGTCGGCCTGCCGGCGAATGGCGATGTAGTCCGGCTGCCAGCCGGCCGATTCGAGTTCCGCCACCGCCCGGTTTTCCAGGCCCGCGTGGTCGCGGCTGCCGGCGCGCAGCGCGGCGACGATTTCCCGCAGCAGCCGGTTCAGCCGCGGCGCCTCGGCGCGCTCCGCCGCCGAGAGATAGCCGTTGCGCGATGAAAGGGCGAGTCCATCCGCTGCCCGCACCGTCTCGCCGCCGACGATCTCGATCGGCAGGTTGAGGTCGGCGACCATGTTGCGGATGACCATCAACTGCTGGTAATCCTTCTTGCCGAACAGCGCCACTTGCGGCTGCGCGATCTGGAACAGCTTCATCACCACCGTGGCGACGCCCTTGAAATGGCCGGGGCGGAATTCGCCGTCGAGCGTGCCGTCGAGTTCGGCCGGCGGCACCACGTGGAAGCCCTGCGGGCGCGGGTACATTTCGGCTTCCGTCGGCGCGAACAGGTGGTCGACGCCGGCGGCGGCCAGCTTCTCGCAATCCGCCGCGAAGGTGCGCGGATATTTCTCGAAGTCCTCGCCGGGCCGGAATTGCAGCCGGTTGACGAAGATGGTGGCGACCACGGTGTCGCCATGCCTGCGCGCCTGCTCCATCAGCGCGATGTGGCCCTCGTGCAGGTTGCCCATGGTCGGCACGAGGACGGTTCCCGGCGTGCCGCCATGGCTGACTTTCAGCGCGGCGCGCAGGCCGGCGACGGTTTCGTGGATCTGCATGGCGGGATCAGTAGCAGTGCTCCGGCCCGGGGAAGCTGCCTTGCTTCACGGCCTGAACGTAATCCTTGACGGCGCCTTCGATGCTCTGCGCCTCGGCCATGAAATCCTTGACGAAGCGGCCCTTCTTGCCGGGATAGAGGCCGAGCATGTCGTAGAGCACCAGCACCTGGCCGTCGCATTGCGGGCCGGCGCCGATGCCGATGGTGGCGCAGACCTTGAGCGAACGGGTGATTTCACCGGCCAGGTCGGAAGGCACCATCTCCAGCACCATCAGCGCCGCGCCCGCCTGTTCCAGCGAGGTGGCGTCGTTCCTCATGCGCGCGGCGCCGGCCTCGTCGCGGCCCTGGACGCGATAGCCGCCGAGCGCGTGCACCGATTGCGGCGTGAGGCCGATGTGGGCGCAGACCGGCACGCCGCGCTCGACCATGAAATGCACGGTCTCGGCCATCACCGCGCCGCCTTCCAGCTTGACCATCTCGGCGCCGACGGCGAGCAGCTTGCCGGCGTTGCGGATCGCCTGCTCCTTCGACTCGTGGTAGGCGCCGAAGGGCAGGTCGCCGACCACCATCGGCCGCAGCGCCTGGTGGGCCACGCATTCGGTGTGATAGACCATGTGCTCCATGGTCACGGGCAGCGTCGAGGTCTTGCCCTGGATGACGTTGCCGAGCGAATCGCCGACCAGGATCACGTCCGCGCCGCAGCGGTCCTCCAGCGCGGCGAAGCTGGCGTCGTAGCCCGTGAGCATGGCGATCTTCTCGCCCTCGCGCTTCATGCGCGCGAGTTCCGGCAGGGTGATGGGCTTGTTGCTGGCCAGGTAGGTCATCACGGTCCCCTGAAAATGAAATAGACGGCCCCCAGAATACACAAGCCGGCCCACAGGTAGTCAAGCTTGAGCGGCTGCTGCATGTAGAGCACGACAAACGGCACGAAGACCGTCAGGGTGATGGCCTCCTGGAGAATCTTCAACTGGCCGAGGTCCATCTCCTGGTGGCCGATGCGGTTGGCGGGCACCTGGAGCAGGTATTCGAACAGCGCAATGCCCCACGAGGCCAGCGCGGCGATCCACCATGGCCGGTCGTTCAGGTTCTTCAGATGCGCATACCAGGCGAAGGTCATGAAGATGTTCGACGCCGCCAGCAGCAGCGCCGTCTGCACGACCACCGGCAGACCGCCGAACAGCGCCGTCATTGCCGGCGGGCCAGGGCGTGCACGCGCTGGCCGGCGCAGGCGGCCAGCAGGGCCGCCACCGGCCCCCGGCCGGGAATCACGAGTTCCGGCGCGATCTCCGCCAGCGGCGCCAGCACGAAGGCGCGCTCGTGCATGCGCGGGTGCGGCAGCGTCACGTCCGGATCGTCCTGCACGGTGTCGCCATGCAGCAGCAGGTCGAGGTCGAGCGTGCGCGGCGCGTTCTTGACCGATCGCTGGCGGCCGAACCTGGCTTCGACGGTGAACAGCTCATCGAGCAGGTCGCGCGGATTCAGCCGCGTGTCGAGCGCCACCACGGCGTTGATGAAATCCGGCTGGTGCCGCAGCTTTTCACTGGTGCCGACCGGCGCCGTGCGGTACAGCGACGAAATGGCCATGAGCAGCGAGCCGCGCAGCGCCGCCATGGCTTCGATGGCATCCTCGACGATCTGGACCGGATTGCCGAGGTTGGAGCCCAGGGCCACGAAGGCCCGGATCACGGCGTCTCACCACGACTGACTTTCGTCCCGCCCTCCGGTTCGGCCTTGGCGCCCCGCGAGCGGGAACGGCGCCGCCGCTTCTTCGGGTCGCCCTCCTTGTCGGCGGGGATGAGCATCGCCTCGCGCCGTTCGTGGCCGGCGTGGGCGAACTCGTCCCACCAGTCGGCCAATTCCTTCGGCGCCTCGCCGCTCTCCGTGCGCAGGACGAGAAAGTCCCAGGCGGCGCGGAAGCGCGGCTGCTCCACCAGTCGCGCCGGCATGCGGCCCGAGCGCTTTTCGAAGCGCGGCTGCAGCGCCCAGATATCCTTGATGTCGGCGGCGATGCGCTTGGTGATGGCCAGCTTCTCGCCCTGCTGGTCGAGCACCTCGTCCATGGCGGCGAACATCGCCGGCATGGCCAGCTCGCCGGCCTGCTTGCGTTTTTCCCAGCTGGCCAGCACTTCGTGCCAGAGCAGGGTCGCGAACAGGAAGCCGGGCGACACGCTCTTGTCGGCGCGCACGCGCGCGTCGGTGTTGGCCAGCGACAGCATGACGAACTTCTCGCCCAGCGGCTGTTCGAGGATCACGTCGAGCAGGGGCAGCAGACCGTGATGCAGGCCTTCGTCGCGCAGGCGCTTGACGCATTCGACGGCGTGGCCGGAGAACAGCAGCTTGAGCATCTCGTCGAACAGGCGCGCCGCCGGCACGTTCTCGATCAGGTCGGCCATGTCGCGGATCGGCGCCTGCACCTTGGGATCGAGGCGCATGTCCAGCTTTGCCGAAAGCCTCACCGCGCGCAGCATGCGCACCGGGTCCTCGCGGTAACGGGCGCGCGGGTCGCCGATCATGCGCAGCGTCTTCTTCTGGATGTCCTCGACGCCGTGGTGGAAGTCGAGCACGACTTCGCCGGTCGGGTCGTAGTAGAGCGCGTTCATGGTGAAATCGCGCCGCGCCGCGTCCTCCTCGATGCTGCCCCAGACGTTGTCGCGCAGCACGCGGCCGTGCTCGTCCTTGAGCGTGTCGGCGTCATGGGCGGCGCGGAAGGTCGACACTTCCAGCGTCTCCGGCCCCTGCATGACATGGACGATCTGGAAGCGGCGGCCGATGATGCGGCTGCGCCGGAACAGGCCGCGCACCTGGTCGGGCGTGGCGTCGGTGGCGACGTCGTAGTCCTTCGGGTCGATGCCGGCGATCAGGTCGCGCACGGCGCCGCCGACCACGTAAGCCTTGAAGCCGGCCTTCTGCAGCGTCTCGCAGGTGCGGCGCGCGCCGGCCGAGACATGGTCGCGGCGGATGCCGTGGCGTTCCGCCGGGATGGTCTCGGCCTTGCGGTTGATGGGTGCGCCGCGAAGGAATACCTTGGTGATGGCGCGGCGCAGAATCTTGCGGATCATGCGGTTGGGCGGCTCGGAAAGGGCGCCATGATAACCGATCAGCCGCGCAGGCTGATCACCGGCCAGCCGTGCCCGTCGGCATGCCGGCGCAGTATGTCGTCGGGATCGACGGCGACCGGATCGGTCACGAGCCGCAGCAGCGGCAGGTCGTTGTGCGAATCGCTGTAGAACCAGCTTTGCCGGAAGGCGCCCCACCACAGGCCGAGCGACTCCAGCCAGGCTTCGACGCGCTCGACCTTGCCTTCCTTGAAGGCCGGCGTGCCGCGCGGCTTGCCGGTGAAGCGGCCGCGCTCCTGTCCGGGCACGGTGGCGATCAGATGGGGAATGCCGAACTCGCGGACGATCGGCCCGGTGACGAAGCTGTTGGTGGCGGTGACCACGGCGCACAGGCCGCCGTCGTCGAGGTGGCGCCGGACCAGCGTTCGCGCGGGGGCGCCGATCATCGGCAGGATGCGCGTGGCCATGAATTCGGCGTGCCAGGCGTCGAGTTCCTCGCGCGGGTGGCGCGACAGCGGCGCGAGCTGGAAGTCGAGGAAGGCGTGGATGTCCAGCGTGCCGGCCTTGTAGTCGTCGAAGAATTGCTGGTTGCGCGCCTCGTACACCTCGCGGTCGAGCACGCCCCTGGCGATGAGGAACTGGGCCCACTCGAAATCGGAATCGCCGGCGAGCAGGGTATTGTCGAGATCAAACAGAACGAGATTCATCGTCGGTATCGAATTGCAGTTGCATGACTTCCTTGAGCAGCGGCAGCGTCGCCGGCCGCTTCTGTTCCAGCGTGGCGCGGTCGAGGCTGTCGAGCACCGCCATCAGCGAGTTGAGGTCGCGGCGGCCGCGCGACAGCAGGTAGCGTACCAGGCCCTCGTCGACCTTCATGCCGCGCATCAGGGCGTGGCGCTTCAGCGCGGCTGACTTTTCGTCGTCGGACAGCGGCTTCACTTCGTAGACCAGCGCCTGGCCGATGCGCGTTCGCAGGTCTTCGCGCAGGCCGAGCCGCGCCGGCGGTTCGCTGCCGGCCAGCAGGATCGCCAGGCCGGCCAGGCGGGCGGCGTTGAAGGTGCGGAACAGGGCGACCTGCGCGGCCTCGCCGAGCGCCTGCACGTCGTCGATGACCAGCAGCATGCCGGGGGCGATGGCGATTTCCGCGCCCGTGGCCCCGCCCGCGAGCAGCACGGACGGCCGGCGCGCCGCGGCGACGGTGGCGGCCAGCAAGTGGCTCTTGCCGCAGCCGGAAGCGCCCCAGAGATAGACCGCGTCGAAGTTGCCCCGGTCGGTCAGGCCGCGCAGCCGGCTGATCAGCTCGGCGTTGGCGCCGGCGACGAAGTTGTCCAGCGTCGGCGGCTGTTCCGGCTTGAGATCGAGCAGCAATTGGGTCATGCCGCCGGCCCCTGGTAGAAGCGGCTGGCGACATAGACGGCCTTCAGCTCGCGCAGGCCGACCAGCAGGGCCGCCGAGGCGGGCAGCGCCAGCAGGATGCCGAAGAAGCCGAACAGCTGGCCGAAGGCCATCAGGGCGAAGATCACCGCCAGCGGGTGCAGGCCGATGCGTTCGCCGACCAGGAAGGGCGTGAGCAGGAAACTCTCCAGCAGCTGGCCGAAGCCGAAGACGACCAGCACGGCGACCACCAGGCCGATGCCCTGGAACTGCAACACGGCCACCAGCAGCGCGAGCGCGAGGCCGGTGGCGAAGCCGACGTAGGGGACGAAGATCAGGCAGCCGGTCAGCAGGCCGATGGCCGCGGCCGAAGGCAGGCCGGCGATCCAGAGCGCGACGCCGTAGTAGAGCGCCAGCACCGTCATCACCATGAGCTGCCCGCGCAGGAACTGGGCCAGCACGCTGTCGACATCGCGCAGGATGGCGGTGGCCCTGGCATGCCAGGGGCGCGGGATGGCGTTGTCGATGCGCGCGAGCAGCGATGGCCAGTCGAGCAGCAGGTAGAACATGGCCACCGGCGTCAGGAGCAGGGTGGCCAGCAGGCCGAGGACGGCGACGCCGCCGATTTTCAGCGATGCGAACAGGTGCTGGACGATGGTTTGCAGGCTGTCCATGTTGTCGGTCACCAGCTTCTTCAGCGTCGCCGGGTCGAAGCGGAGCTTGATGCCGAAATTGCCGCGCAGCCACGGGCCGAGCTTTTCATTGGCCAGCGCGACCGCTTCGGGCAGGCGCGTGGCCAGGATGCCGGCTTCCTCGGCGATCAGCGGCACGATGATCAGCACCAGGCCGACCAGCAGGAACGCCAGCGTCAGCATGACCGCCAGCACCGCGACCACGCGCGGCAGCTTCCACTTGCGCAGCCGCTCGACCAGCGGATGGCAGACATAGGCCAGGATGCCGGCCAGCAGGAAGGGCGTCAGGATGGGCCCGAGCAGGTACAGCAGCCAGAGCGCGAGCAGGCCGAGGCCGATCCAGAAGGCGGTTTGCAGGCGGTGGTCGGAGATCATTTGCTGTAAAATCGCGGCCCTACGGCCTTTCAGGGCACATCGGGCCGCAAATGCGCAACTTTATCCGTGCCGCCCCAGGAACGCCAGAGGAACCCGCCGTGAGCATTTCGCTGACCTATCGTGACGCCGGCGTCGACATCGATGCCGGCGACAGCCTCGTCGAACGCATCAAGCCCGCCGCCCGGCGCACCATGCGCCCCGAAGTGCTGGCCGGCATCGGCGGCTTTGGCGCCCTGTTCGAGATTTCGAAGAAATATCGCGAGCCGGTGCTGGTCTCCGGCACCGACGGCGTCGGCACCAAGCTCAAGCTGGCCTTCGAGCTCAACAAGCACGACACCGTCGGCCAGGATCTGGTGGCGATGAGCGTCAACGACATCCTGGTGCAGGGCGCCGAGCCGCTGTTCTTCCTCGACTACTTCGCCTGCGGCAAGCTCGATGTCGATACCGCCGCGCAGGTCGTCGAAGGCATCGCCAGGGGCTGCGAACTCGCGGGCTGCGCGCTGATCGGCGGCGAGACGGCCGAAATGCCCGGCATGTACCCGCCCGGCGAATACGATCTTGCCGGCTTCGCCGTCGGCGCGGTCGAGAAGTCCGCGATCATCGACGGCAAGACCATCAAGCCGGGCGACGTCGTCCTCGGCCTCGGCTCCAGCGGCGCGCATTCCAACGGCTATTCGCTGATCCGCCGCATCATCGAACGGGCCAAGCCGGACATGCAGGCCGGCTTCCATGGCCGGACTTTCGCCGAGGCGGTGCTGGCGCCGACGCGCATCTATGTCAAGTCCGTGCTCGCGCTGATGCAGGCCATGCCCGTCAAGGGCCTTGCCCACATCACCGGCGGCGGCCTCGTGGACAACGTGCCGCGCATCCTCCAGCCCGGACTCAGGGCCGTGCTCGGCCAGGGCGCCTGGGTGATGCCGCCGCTGTTCCAGTGGCTCCAGAAGGAAGGCAACGTCGCCGACGCCGAGATGCACCGCGTCTTCAACTGCGGCATCGGCATGGTGATCGTGCTCGCCCCCGAGAACGAAAAGCCCGCCGCCGAACTGCTCTCCGCCGCCGGCGAGCAGGTGTTCCGCATCGGCCGCATCGAGGCTTGCGCGCCCGGCGAGGCGCAAACGGTCGTCGTCTAGCGAAAGTCAGTCGTCGCGGCACGCCACTTCGCGGCGCCCCGCGCCCTTCGGGCGGGTCAGCCGTGGCGGGATGCCGCCTGGTCCGGCCGCAGAAAATCCGCGACGAGTTTCAGCGCCTGGTCCGTCGCCGCGGGATCGAGCGGGTCGAGCGTGACGAGGTCGCTCATCGACCGCAGCCAGGTGATCTGGCGCTTGGCGAACTGGCGCGTGGCGTAGATGCCGCGCTCACGCAATTCTTCCCTGGGCAGTTCTCCTTCGAGCATCGCCCACACCTGCCGGTAGCCGACGCTGCGCATCGAGGGCAGGCCGGCATCGAGTGTGTACTTCGCGCGCAGGCGCTCCACTTCCATCACCAGCCCGGCGTCGAGCATTGCGCCGAAGCGCCGGGCGATGCGCTCGTGCAGCGCGGCGCGGTCGGAGGGCATGAGTGCGAGCGGCAGCATTCGGTAAGGTGGCGGCTCGCTGCGTTGTGACCGGAAATGCGCTCCGAGCGGCTTGCCGGTGGTGCGCACGATCTCGAGCGCGCGCTGGATGCGCTGCGCATCGGTGGGCGCGAGGCGGGCGGCGGTCTCGGGGTCCAGTTGCGCCAGTTCCGCGTGCAGGGCGGGCCAGCCGCGCTCGGCCGCCTCGGCGTCGATCCGTTCGCGCAGTCGCGGATCGGCGTCGGGCAGGTCGGCCAGCCCTTCGCGCAGCGCCTTGAAGTAGAGCATGGTGCCGCCGACCAGCAGCGGCACGCGGCCGGCGGCGGTGATCTTTGCCATCTCGCGCAGCGCGTCGGCGCGGAAGCGCGCGGCCGAGTAGCGTTCCTCGGGCGGGATGAGGTCGATCAGCCGGTGCGGATAGCGGGCGAGCGTCGCGGCGTCGGGCTTGGCGGTGCCGATGTCCATGTCGCGGAACACCTGCGCCGAATCGACGCTGACGATATCCACCGGAAAGCGGTCGGCGATCTCGAAGGCCAGCGCGGTCTTGCCCGACGCCGTCGGCCCCATGAGGAGAATCGCGGGGGGCAGGCTCATTTGCCGCGCATGAACAGCGCGTCGATCTCGGCGAGGCCCACCTGCCGCCACGTGGGCCGGCCGTGGTTGCACTGGTCGGCGCGGTCGGTGGCTTCCATCTCGCGCAGCAGCGCGTTCATCTCGGGCAGCGTCAGGCTGCGCCGGCCGCGTACGGCGCCGTGGCAGGCCATGGTGGCCAGCAGTTCGTTGCGCCGGGCCTCGACCACGCGGCTGGCGGGATGCTCGGCGAGTTCGGCCAGCAGGGCGCGCAGCAGCGCGCCGACATCGCCGCCGGCGAGCAGCGCGGGCACGGTGCGCAAAGTCAGTTGTCGCGGCCCGCCATGCGACACCTCGAAACCCAGCGCGGCGAGCGCTTCGGCCTGCTCTTCGGCGGTGGCGACATCCTTTTCGCTGACTTCGATCACCGCCGGCACCAGCAGCGCCTGCGTCGGCGGCGGGCCGGCCTCGATCTGATTCTTCAGCCGCTCGTAGAGGATGCGCTCGTGCGCGGCGTGCTGGTCGACCAGGATCAGCCCGGCCTCGTTCTGCGCCAGCACGTAGAGGCCGTGCAGCTGGGCGATGGCGTGGCCGAGCGGCTGCGAAGCCGGCTGTGGCGCAGGTTCGCTGTACGCCTGCTTCGCGAAGTCGAGGTAGGCGGCGGTCGAAGTGCGCGGCTCTTCGACAGCGAAGGACTGTTGACGCGGCGGCGCGAAGAACGGTCGTTGTACGGCTGCGGGAGCGGCCTGCGCGAGCGGTTCCGCCAGTGCGCGTGTCAGCGCGTGGAAGACGAACTGATGCACGCCGCGCGAATCGCGGAACCTGACCTCGGTCTTGGCCGGATGCACGTTGACGTCGACGGCGGCCGGGTCGAGCGTCAGGAACAGCACGTAGGCCGGATGGCGCGCGCCGTGCAGCACGTCGGCATAGGCTTCGCGCGCCGCGTGGGAAAGCAGCTTGTCGCGCACGAAGCGGCCATTGACGTAGAAATACTGCTCGTCGCGCGAGGCGCGCGAATAGGCGGGCAGCGCGGCGAGGCCCGTGAGCCGGAGCGGGCCGGCCTGCGCGTCCACCTCGCGGGTGTGGGCGGGAAAATCGTCGCCGACGAGGTCGCGCACTCGTCTGGCAAAGTCAGCCGTGGCGACACGCCACTTCACGGCGCGGTTGTGCGTCAGGCCGAAGGCGACGTCGGGCCGGGCCAGCGCCATGCGCCGCAGGACTTCCGCGCAATGCGCGTATTCGGTGCTCTCGGACTTGAGGAACTTGCGGCGCGCCGGCGTGTTGAAGTAGAGATCGGCGACCTCGACGACCGTGCCGCGTTCCAGCGCGGCCGGTTCGCGGGGCGAAAGCGGCGTGCCGCCATGGCTGACTTTCCACGCATGCGGGTGCAAGGAAGTACGGCTGGTGAGCGTGACGCGGGCGACGGATGCGACCGATGCCAGCGCCTCGCCCCGGAAACCGTAGCTGGCGACGCGCTCCAGGTCGTCGAGCGTGGCGATCTTGCTGGTGGCGTGGCGGGCCAGCGCCAGCGGCAGGTCGTCGGGCTCGATGCCGGCGCCGTCGTCGGCGACGCGGATCAGCTTGACGCCGCCTTCTTCCAGTTGCACGTCGATTTTCGTCGCGCCGGCGTCCAGGCTGTTCTCGACCAGTTCCTTGAGCACCGAGGCGGGCCGCTCGACGACTTCGCCGGCGGCGATCTGGCTGATCAGGAGGTCGGGAAGCGGATGGATGCGCGGCATCGCGGGATTATAGGAGGGCTCGGGTACACTACGCCGCTCATGGAAATCCTTGGCCAACTCGTCGACATCGTCCTGCATCTGGACAAGCACCTGGCGGCGCTGGTCG
>ERZ1645187.5103-NODE-5103-length-10357-cov-13.498447_pt1 | contig 10357 bp, 7 predicted proteins | sample MGYA00575352_ERZ1645187 | MGnify/ENA primary metagenome ERZ1645187 (study PRJEB40837, sample SAMN11349314) | freshwater sediment metagenome | isolation source: river sediment | host: Sediment | place: India: Wazaribad , New Delhi | collected 2017-02-21 ...
CAGGGCGAAACCGGCGCAACAGGTCCGCAGGGAGCTACTGGACCGCAAGGTTTGACAGGCCCGCAGGGCGAAACAGGTGCTACAGGCCCTCAAGGAGTAGCCGTACCACAAGGTGAAACCGGGCCGCAAGGTTTGACAGGTCCGCAAGGCGAAACCGGGCCGCAAGGACCACAGGGCGAAACCGGACCAACAGGTCCGCAAGGCGAAGCCGGCCCAGAAGGCCCACAAGGTCCCCAAGGCATACAAGGCGAAACTGGTCCGGAAGGGCCTGCCGGTGCTGATGGCGCTGTCAATGGATGGGGACAGACCGGCAATGCCGGATTATCAACAGCCAACTTCATTGGCACCACCGACAACGCTCCTTTTATTATTAAAGTGAATGACTCCCTTTCGGGTAAAGTAGATAATTACTCCGGAAACACCCTCCTGGGCTACCAGATATCGGAAGGAATGGGAACGATCGGGAATTCAGTGTTTGGATTCAGAGCCTTGTATTCAAACGATTATGGAGTATACAATACAGCCATTGGTTATAAGGCAATGAATCAAAACCATATTGGAGGATCAAACACCGCCACGGGCAATATGACGCTGTATGAAAACACCTCCGGTTCGCAAAATACCGCTGTTGGCAGTATGGCCCTTCAAAACAACAAGGCTGGATCAAAAGCCACAGCTATTGGGTATGGTGCGATGGCCAATGCCAACAATACAACAAGTACGTTCGATAATACCAATGTGGCTGTAGGCTACGAATCCCTCAAAGGATCTGACAGTCCGGAAGCCAACACAGGAACAGGGAATACAAGTATTGGATTTCAATCGCTTAATGCAAATACTTCCGGACTTAACAATACTGCAAGTGGTAATCAGGCTCTTTTCAACAATACCACGGGACATTTGAATACAGCCAACGGCTATAAGGCACTTAACAGCAATGTAAGTGGCAGCTACAATACGGCATATGGTTCTTTTGCACTAAGTTCAAATATCAATGGATATGAAAATACAGCGACAGGTATAAGCGCACTCTCCCATAATACCACGGGATCCGTTAATACTGCTTATGGTGCACGAGCACTTTATAACAATACTGAGGGGCAAATGAATTCCGCTATAGGGTATAATTCCTTGTGGTCTAATACAACAGGTAATTATAATTCTGCAATTGGAGAAAGTGCACTTTACGCTAATACAGTTGGAAACGAAAATACTGCAATAGGAATGTACAGCTTGCGCGCAAACAGAGCCAATTCACGTTCAACTGCGGTCGGCCATAAAGCAATGTACTATGCGGATAGCCGTACCTCAGGCAGGGAAACGTATAATACCGCACTTGGCTATGAAGCTTTAAAAGGCAGTAACAATACATCAGCAAATACCGGGCAATGGAATACGGCTGTTGGTGATCAGTCACTTTATTCAAACACTTCGGGTTCTTCCAATACGGCAAACGGGGTAAAAACACTATACTCCAACACAACAGGTGATGCAAACACAGCAATTGGTAGTGAAGCGCTTTATTCCAACACCACAGGAATGGAAAACACAGCAATCGGAGCTCAGTCGCTGTATAATAATACAACAGGAGAATATAATGTAGCAAATGGCACTCATGCTTTAGTCTCAAACACATCAGGCTCAGCTAATATTGCTGTTGGCAGTTATGCCCTTTTTTCAAATGAAAGTGGATCATATAATACCGCAATCGGCACAGAAGCACTTGAATACAATACTATTGGATCACAAAATACGGCTACCGGTATGTTTGCACTTTCTAACAATACAACTGGCAATAACAATTCGGCATATGGATATAATGCACTTTACCGCAATTCATCAGGAATTGAAAATTCCGGATATGGTTATAAAGCGCTTTATAACAATACACACGGCAATTCAAATACTGCAACCGGGTCATGGGCGCTATATAGCAATCGTGCAAACTCACGTTCCACCGCAATCGGTTACAATGCAATGTTCTATGCAGATGACCGTACCTCAGGCAGGGAAACCTATAATACCGCACTTGGTTACGAAGCTTTAAAAGGCAGCGACTATGCATCAGCAAATACAGGGCAATGGAATACGGCCGTTGGAGACAGAGCTTTGATGTCGAATACTTCAGGCAATGGGAATGTGGCCATGGGCACCAATGCACTCTACTCCAATTCAACAGGTGACAATAATATTTCAATCGGTGGAAATTCACTGAACCAGAATACATCAGGTTTTTTCAATTGTGCCATTGGACCCTGGGCCATGGAGCATAATACAACAGGATACAAAAATATTGCTCTGGGAACCGGCGCACTGAATACGTGTTCGAGCGGATATTTGAACGTAGCAGTTGGAATTGATGCCCTGTTTAAATTAACGACAGGCATTAAAAACAACGCCTTCGGAACCGGGAGTCTGTATCAAATAACTACAGGAGAATCCAACACTGCCATCGGTAATGATGCTGGTTGGAACAACAGTACAGGTTCGTGGAATACGGCAATTGGATCAAGTTCCGGCCCAACTTCTGCGAATCTATCAAATACTTCCTCGTTCGGATATGCAGCTTCGGTATCAGCCAGCAACTGTATAAATATCGGCAATTCAGCTGTTACCTGGATTGGCGGACAAGTGGGCTGGAGCACTGTTTCTGACAAGCGCTTTAAGACCAATATCCGGGAAAACGTGAGTGGACTCGATTTCATCATGAAACTCAAACCGGTCACCTACCAATGGGATATTGCCAAACTGGATGCTTATCGCGGTGTTGCCGATTCAATTTACAATTCGGAGGAGATGCAGAAAGCCAGGTCACACCAGGAAAGTATTGTATATACAGGCTTTCTGGCACAACAGGTGGAAGAAGCTGCAAGTGAATCGGGCTACGACTTCAGCGGGGTGAATAAACCCGTCAACGAAAAAACGCCTTACAGCCTTACCTACGAGAGTTTCGTGGTTCCGCTTGTGAAAGCAGTTCAGGAACAGCAACTTATCATTGAGGCACTCACAAAAAGAATTGCAGAACTCGAAAAGAAACTTGAATGAGAATGACAGAGCTAACGCAAAACCGAACAGGGCTGCCGGTTGAAAATAAGCCCTGATTAAGGCTCGCCGGTATAAACTTCCTCAATACCCAATGCATATGCTTTAGTTCTGTATCCGTTTTGGTTCCGGCAAATAAGTAGAAGAGCCGGTCAGTTGGTGAAAATGCATCTTGTTCGCAACCTTAAACAACCCGAAAGTCACAACCGATCCTGCAAATTGGTTGTGGCTTATTTGTTGAAACAAGCGGTTTTAAACCTGTTTTTAGCTAAGCAGAACAACAAATTGAGTTAACTTCGCACCGGAGTAAAAAATTACAATCCGATGCCCTACCTTATCCTCGACCTCGAAATGACCGGTGGCGAAACCGGCTATCACGATGTGATTCAAATTGGTGCAGTGCTTGCCAACGACGACTGGAAAACACTCAGCGAGTTTCAAAGCCTCGTGTATCCCGCGCACGAAGAAAACTTCACAAGCGCAGCAGAAGAAGTCCACGGCATTTCAATGGCCGACCTCGAAGCCGCACCAATGCCCTATGAATTGCTCGAAAACTTTGAAACCTGGATAAGAAAACAACTTAAGCGACAGGCATCCGTATCACTTACTGACATTGTTGTGTGTGGCCAAAGCGTGATCAACGACATCAACTTCCTCGACCAGATGTATGCCGATCAAAACCTTGAATGGCCCTTCTCCTACCGGCTTGTTGACCTGATGAGTCTCTCCGTAGTGTTCTATCAAATTTTCGATGCAAACAAAATGCCACGTCCCAAATCATACAGCCTCAAAGCCGTGAGCGCGTTCTTTGGATTGCAGCGCGAAGATGTGACGCACAATGCCCTGGAAGATGCAAAGCTTACTTACCAATGCTTCAAAAAATACTTCGAATTGATACCAAAGCTGAAGTTACAACCCTAAGTCGCTGTTTGAAGTGCTTGCCAGTCATTGGATGCCTAACATTCAACAAACAAGCATCGAAGTATTTCTTAAAAATTCCCAAAAACGCCAGTTGCTTTTGACTTTTAGCGCGATACAAAGGTGTAATTCGTCCTTTAGTTCTATCTTTGCAGGTCGGCTTCAGGCTTACTGAAGCAGGCAGTGACAGGAAATCTGTCCAAACCGATCTCCTTGTTCGAGGATTTTGTGTTGGGCAGGATAATCAGTTTAAACATAGAGCGTTATCACAAAACTATAAATGAGGCTGAAAATTTCAAAGTTATTCATGGTATTTCCAAGGCGGCAAAGTCAGAGTGCTTTACTCATCATCCGTCTTACAGCAGTGTTATTACTTTTCGGCTTCACCCGCTGGCTTTTTTACTTCGTCAATATCCGAAGTTTTTCGCACCTCAACCTGATAGAGCTCAGCCACTTAATGTGGGGCGGTATTCGCTATGATCTTGTGGTGATAGCCATTCTAAACCTTCCGTTGATTTTGTTGGCCACCATTCCTTTCCATTTCAGGTACCACGATAGCTATCAAAAAATGCTCAGGGTGTTGTTCGTCATGCTCAACAGTTTTGGGTTGCTATTCAACCTGATTGATGTCATCTTTTTCCGTTATATTGCCAAAAGAACGACATCCGAAGTATTTGCTTTTTTTGGCAATCCGGCCGAAAACACAAGTTCACTTCTCCTTACATTTTTATATGATTTTTGGTATATGTTGCTGGTTTACGCCATTTTAATATGGATGATGTATCGGGTTTCGGTGTGGTTTACAGGCCATAGCCCGACACCGGTACGCAAATTCAGATGGTATCTCACACACAGCATCATCTTCCTTGTCTTTTGCGCTTTTACCCTCATCTTCGCCCGTGGAGGACTTCAGCTCAAACCCATCAGTCTGATCAATGCAGCCAACTACACCGAAAGCCGGAACGTACCGCTGCTTATAAATTCGCCATTCTCGATCATGCAGACGATGGGAAAACAGTCTATCTCTCAAAAAAACTATTTCAGCGAAGATGAATTGGCCCGCTACTTTTCTCCAATTCATACACATCTTGATGTAAATCAACATATTGACAAATCATCTCTTGTCGCAAAACCAAATATCGTCATACTTATTATCGAAAGTCTCGGACGCGACTACATCGGCTATTACAATCCTGCAAAAGCGGGCTTAACACCTTTTCTGGACTCACTTTTTCAGCATAGCATCACTTTCAATGCATATGCCAACGGTAAACGATCGAACGAAGCCTTGCCGAGCATCCTGGCGTCTATCCCTTCGCTGATGGACAAAGAGTTTCAGGCAACGCCTTTCATAGCCAATCAGATCAACGGACTTGGAACGATACTCAAAAAACAAGGCTACCAAACCGCATTTTTTCATGGTGGAAACAATGGCACAATGCGTTTTGATGATTTTTCTCATATCGCCGGTTTCGATACCTATTACGGCCGCAATGAATATGCCAACGACGCTGATTTTGATGGCAAATGGGGCATTTTCGATGAGCCTTATCTGCAGTACTTTGCAGCCAAATTAAACACTTTCAGCGAGCCTTTTGCAACAGCTTTGTTCACACTATCCTCGCATCACCCCTATCAGTTGCCCGAAAAATATAAAGATGCCTTCCCTCAGGCATCAGGCAATATGGAAGCCACATTCAGCTATACTGATCAGGCATTGCGAAAGTTTTTTAGCAAAGCTGCTCAAAATGAATGGTTTAACAATACTATTTTTGTAATCACTGCCGACCACACCCCCGAGAAATCACAGTATGGTTCATATCAACCCTACTGGAGTTTATATGGCGTTCCGCTCGCCTTTTATTCACCGCTTTTTGACAAGGGAAAGCGCATCGAAACCATTGCACAACAAGCCGATATTCTGCCAAGTCTTGTGGCATTGACCCCGGCAAAGGATACCCTCCTTGCCTTTGGCCGGAATCTTTTCGACAGCACTTCGCAGGCATACGCTGTCAATTACCTCAGTGGTATTTATCAAATGTTGCTCAACGATACGCTAACGGTTTTCAACGGCCAATATGTGACAGAAACTTATGATTTGCTGACCGATCCACAGCTGAAGCAAAACCTTGCAGCAAAAGAGCTCACATCAAAAAATCAGGAAAATACCCTCAAAGCTATCATTCAGCAATACAATAACCGTTTGATTTTCAATAATCTGAAACCATGACAACAACAATTACTGAAAATCAACAGAAAAAGCGTATCCGCTTTATTGTTAATCCGATTGCCGGACATTCGGGCAAAGAAAGCTTTCCGGAATTTGTGGAGCAGGTGCTTCAGCACGACAAATTCAGCCATGAAATTTGTTTCACTGATTTTCCGGGACATGCTACCACTTTGGCCACTGAAGCGGTGCAGGCCGGCTTCGACATCGTGGTGGCTGTAGGCGGCGATGGCACCATCAATGAGGTTGCGCGCTGCCTCATTCACTCCCGCACCGCGCTTGGAATCATCCCCAGCGGCTCAGGCAACGGCCTGGCACGCCACCTCAACATACCCCTCGACTTCGAGGGGGCGCTGCGCATCATCAACAATTGCCACCAGGTGAAAATTGATACGGTGAAGATCAACAAAGAGGTTTTTGTGAGTATTGCCGGTGTTGGTTTCGATGCGCTTGTGGCAAAGCATTTTGCACGTGACCCCAACAGGGGATTTTTTGCCTACTTCAAAATAGTGGCTGCACGCTATCCAAACTACCGGCCCAAAAGATACAGGCTCATACTCGATGATACCAGAATCATCGAAACCGAAGCACTTTTCATCAGCCTCGCCAACTCCAACCAGTTTGGCTACAACACCACCATCGCACCCGAAGCCAGCCTGAACGACGGATTAATTGATGTCTGTATCGTTGAAAAACCTTACCTTGTGGAAATGCCCATCATCATCAACTTATTGTTTTTGAAGATGATACATAAATCAAAATATGTAAAAATTTTCAAAACATCAAAAGTTGAACTGATACGCGACAAAAACCGTGTAATCAATCTCGACGGCGAACCTGTGAAACTCAAAAAAAATCTTCAGGCAGAGGTTGACCCACTCAGCCTGAACGTGATAATACCTGCAGAAAACAAAGACTTCAACCCTACCGATGTCATTCTGCAGACGCTTACAAAAACGCATCAACGCATTCGTAAAGAACTAAAAAAGATTATCCGATGAAGCCAAAACGCGAGGGTATTGTTTACTCAACCAATCCTGACTTTGATTATGGCAGCAATGAGCCATCGCAGACAACCTTGCCCAATCAACAGCAAAACCTGCGACTTATGCTCGATAAAAAACAACGTGGCGGTAAAAAAGTTACGCTGATCACGGGTTTTATTGGAAGCCAGTCCGACCTCGAGGCACTCGGCAAACAACTTAAAACAGCTTGTGGTGTTGGAGGTTCGGCCAAAGATGGTGAAATATTGGTGCAGGGCGATTTTCGCGAAAAGTTACTGCAACTGCTTATCAAACAAGGCTACAAAGCGAAACTCGCCGGAGGTTGAGCCACAAACCAACACACGAAGCCTCGTATTGGAACGAGCAGTATGCCCGTAACCACCATGGCTGGGATATAGGTGCTGTTTCCGCGCCCCTCAAAGCCTATTTCGACCAGCTCAGCAATCCATCCCTTCGCATCCTGATCCCCGGCGCAGGCTTTGGCTGGGAGGCCGGATACCTCAACAGCAAAGGTTTTGACTCGGTCTTTGTTTTGGATTTTAGCGAGATAGCCCTGAATAAGTTTCAGAAAAATTTCCCGGCATTTCCGGCATCAAACATCCTGCCGGAAGATTTTTTTCAGCACACCGGCAGCTACGACCTCATCGTTGAGCAAACATTTTTCAGTGGAATACCACGTCACATGCGGCAACTATATGCCAAACACACAGCTGGTTTACTCAATAAAAAAGGCAAACTGACGGGATTGCTTTTCAACCATGAGTTCGATTTCGACGGACCACCCTATGGTGGAAATCCGGAAGAATACAAAAGCTGCTTTGAACCATATTTCAACATCATCGTTTTTGAAACAGCCTATAACAGCATCAAACCCAGGGCCGGAAGAGAATTGTTTTTGTTGCTTGAAAAAAAATGATTGACGGATGTATATAGTTTTCTGTATATTCGCCCTGTGATCTAAAACACTTCACCTACAAAAAACCGCTTTATGGAACATCTATCTTTATCATCCATCGGCATTATCAGCAAGAAGGAAAATCTGGCCTCTGTTGAACACAACACCTACAGTCCGGCTTTGATCCTCGAATCGCTCTATCCTTTTCCGGGATATAACGGCACAACAGTACCCGACCGTACCGATCCGCGCGCATTGTTTCTTGTCACAAAATCAGTTTACAGCGACGAAAAAATCATCAGGGCCATAAAGGCCATCAAAGCAGGCTTTCCAATGACTTTTGATGCTGCTCCGGGCAACATCAGCCTGTATAATGAGTCGGTTGGAGCCATCCGCGTGAAGCACCTCAGCTATGAAGAAGCCGGTTTGCTCGTTGATGCTTTTGAAAAACAAGGCATTGACTTCATGCGCGAACGTAAGATTGCCGAATACAACTCGATCATTCATATCACCAAGTATTTCGAGATTACCGGGATTGCACCGGGAATTTTCTCCGATAAAAACTGGAAAGGAATGTATTATATTGAAATACCCGCAAAACTCAAATGGAGCACCTTTGAGAAGATAACAATGGATATCAAGCATAATGTAGAAGACCGCTCCTTTGATGCCGCGCTCACAAGCATGTATGATGAAACCGGTTTGATTGACTTTGTGCGTATCTACGATGAACACGCGGCCGCTGAGAAATTAGCCTTTATTCAGAAAAAATATCTTGAAGCAATAAGTTATCTATAATATTGATTATCAACATTTATTATGTTTGAATCGTTTATAAAGCTCCTGATGGAGCTTTTTCTTTCAATGCATTTCAGCTATGATCATGCGCAGTTAATGGCTGAAGGAAGTGTTTTCGCAAGTTTGATATTGGGTGCAATTGCGGCTTATTATCTCACCTGGTTTATACTGAAAAAAACCATCATCAGTTTTATACAGCGCAGCGAAAACAACTTTGACGACATTCTTGTTGAAAACAAAGTGATCAGTCGTTTTTCGTATTTCATCCCCTCTTTTCTGATCAGTCGTTTGGCTCCCTACGCATTGCCCGATTATCCCGAAGGCGTTGCAGCCGTTCAGAAAGCTGTTGATATGTATGTAATTTTTGTTGTGATGCTGCTGCTTTCAGCTGTTATCAACTCATTGTACGACTTTTACAACAGCCTTGAGACATCAAAAAACAAGCCGGTTAAAGGTTTTGCCCAGGTTTTAAAACTGATTGTCTATATCGTTGGAATCCTGATGATTGTGGCAACGCTACTGAATCAGAATCTGGGAAATCTTGTCATCGGACTGGGCACACTTTCAGCAGTGCTGATGCTTGTTTTCAAAGACCCTATTCTGGGTTTTGTTGGTGGCTTGCAGCTGTCGGCCAACGATATGGTGCGCATTGGCGACTGGATCAGTATGCCAAAGTATGGCGCCGATGGCGACGTGCTCGACATCACCCTGACGACTGTTAAGGTTCAGAATTTTGATAAAACAATCACCACCCTGCCAACCTATGCCCTGGTGTCGGATTCATTCACCAACTGGCGGGGAATGGCAGAATCGGGCGGGCGCAGGGTGAAGCGACACATCAGCATTGATATGGAAAGCGTGAAGTTTTGCGATGCGAAAATGATGGAATACTTCAGAAAATTTCAGCTACTGCAAACATATCTCGACGAAAAAGAACTGGAAATAACTGAGTATAATACTGTTAATCAAATTGATACATCAGTTTTTGTAAACGGAAGAAGACAAACAAATCTTGGTGTCTTCAGGGCCTATCTCAAAGCCTATATCAAAGCACATCCGATGGTTCACAAAGAGATGTCGGTGTTGGTGCGCCAGCTTCAACCTTCGGAAAAGGGGCTGCCAATGGAGATCTATTTTTTCAGCAAAGACCAGGCCTGGGGCACCTACGAAGACCTCCAAAGTGATATTTTCGACCATGTGCTGGCGGTGATACCTGAGTTTGGGTTGCGTGTTTTCCAGAACCCGTCGGGAGGAAGCATTGCGAAAGCACTTGATTCATTGAGCAAGCGTTGACAGATGATATTTTTTCAAAAAAAAATCATCATCCCCTTGCACGAATCAAAAAAGGTGTTACTTTTGCAAACGCTTTTGAAGCAAACAAAGTTCATAAAAATATTGGATCGGTAGTTCAGTTGGTTAGAATACGTGCCTGTCACGCACGGGGTCGCGGGTTCGAGTCCCGTCCGGTCCGCT
>ERZ1645187.5104-NODE-5104-length-10357-cov-7.082314_pt1 | contig 10357 bp, 7 predicted proteins | sample MGYA00575352_ERZ1645187 | MGnify/ENA primary metagenome ERZ1645187 (study PRJEB40837, sample SAMN11349314) | freshwater sediment metagenome | isolation source: river sediment | host: Sediment | place: India: Wazaribad , New Delhi | collected 2017-02-21 ...
GGTTTTGGCGGGCGTCGGGTCTTGTTCTGGTGCCGCCGGCAGGGCCGAGACCGTCACTGCCGGCCCGGCCAAGCCGCCCGCAGGGGCATCCGCAGCTGGTTTCGCGCCCGGCAGGGCCAGTTGGCACGCTCCCAGAAGCAGGACCGCCACCAGCGCCCAGGCTTTCAGCCGCCCGCCCTCCATCAGAACGGCGCCGGATGCTGCCGGCGCAGCGCCTCGATCTCTGCCAGCAACTCGTCCGGCAGCACCAGATCTGCGGCCGAGAGGTTGATCGCCAATTGCTCGACCGTGGTCGCGCCCAGGATCGGGATGCAGGGGTAAGGACGGCTGCGGGTGAAGGCCAGCGCCATCCGGCAGGGATCAAGATTCCATTCCCGCGCAAGCCCCATCCAGGCTGCAACCGCTGCAAAGACCTGCGGCGTAACCCGCCCGCCCAGATCGGCATTGACCGCGCGGCGCGTGCCATCGGGGGTCACGTCTCCGGCATATTTGCCCGATAACAGCCCCGCCGCCAGCGGCGAATAGGCCAGAAGCGGGATGTCTTCGGCCATCGCCATCTCGGCCCAATCGGTGTCGAACTGACGGCACAGCACCGAATATTCGTTCTGGATCGTCTGCATCCGCGGCAGCCCCTCGGCCGCGGCAATCGACAGCCACTGGCAGGTGCCCCAGACTGTCTCGTTCGACAGGCCAAAGGCGCGCACCTTGCCTGCGCGTTGCAAATCGTCCGCCGCGCGCAGGATCGCCGCCATCTCGTCGCGCACCTGACCGGCATCGAACCGGGGCGCATAATCCCACATCTTGCGGAAGTGATAGCTGCCGCGATTGGGCCAGTGCAGCTGATACAGGTCGATGTAATCGGTCTGCAGCCGCGCCAGCGAGGCGTCGACCGCCGCGCGCAGGCTGTCGGGCGTGATGGGCGCGCCGTCGCGGACATTGCGCTGCCCCTCGCCGGTGATCTTGGTGGCAAGTTGCACCCGGTCGCGCCCGCCCTGACGGGCAAACCAGGTGCCGATGATCGCCTCGGTCGCGCCGATGGTCTCGGCCCGCACGGGGTTGGTCGGATACATCTCGGCCGTGTCCCAGAAGGTCACGCCATGATCCAGCGCCAGGGCGATCTGCTGATGCCCTTCGGCCTCGGTATTCTGGCTGCCCCAGGTCATGGTGCCCAGACAATATTCCGAAACCTCGATGCCGGTGCGGCCAAGGGGGATGCGTTTCATGGTCTACTCCTGCCTTGGCGGCAGAATACGGGCGGAAGGCGGAATGGCAAGCGCGGCATTGAGAACATTTTAAGAACATGCCAGGATGCGACATGGCGATTCCGTTACAGCACGCGATAGGGGCGCTGCCCGATCTGGCGCTGATCCCCGGCCTTGGCCCGGCGGGGCTGACGCTGCGCCGTGGCCGCACGCATGAGATCTGCGGGCCGGCACGGCGGGTGCTGGCGGTGCTGGCGCTGGCTTCGGCCGAGGGGCCGGTGCTTTGGGTGCAGCCGGGCTGGATCGCCGACCGGCTGTGCCCGGCCGGGGTGAACGACTATGCCGATCCGGGGCGGTTTCTGTTCGCGCTGGCCCGCCGCCCCGAGGATCTGCTGTGGGCGATGGAAGAGGGATTGCGGTCGGGCGCCGCCCCGGTGGTGGTGGCCGATCTGCCCGCCCCCCCTGCCCTGACGCCGATGCGCCGGCTGCAACTGGCCGCCGAGGCCGGGGCCGAGGCCGCCCGCCCCCATCGCCGCCCGCCACCGCTGGGTCTGGTGCTGACGCCGGGTGAGGGCGGGGCTGCCGGGGCCGAAAGCCGCTGGCACATGACCCCCGCCCCCGCGCCTGCGCCACGACTGGATCAGGCGCGCGCCCCGCGGCTGTGGCGGCTGGAGCGGCGACGCGCCCGCACCCTGCCCCCTGCCGCCTGGGTCGTGACCGAGGCGCCCGAGGGCGGTTTTGGTGCAGAACCGCGTGGCGAGGCAATCGCTTAGGTGATGATCCTGCCGCCGGCTGGCAGCTTCATCTCCATCCCCGGGAACACCGATCCCTCCAACAGCGCCCGGTCAAAGCCGAACAGCCCCTGCATCACCGCCGCCGCCCAGATCCGCACATCGGTGGTGGGCATCAGATCGCGGCGGTCGTAAAGCGCGGCCTCCGACAGGCCGGGCCAGGGGCCCAACACCTGCCCGCCCTTCAGCGCGCCCCCGGCATAGAGCATCGCGCCGCCCGTGCCGTGATCGGTCCCGCCCGAGCCGTTCTCGGCTGCGGTGCGCCCGAATTCGGTCATCACCAGAACCGCCGTGCGCGACCAGACCGGCCCCAGCCCCTGCTTGAGTTGCAGGATCAGCCGCGACAGACGCTGAAACGACGCCGGCAGCACCCCACCCTGACTGCGATGGGTGTCCCAACCGGTCATCGACAGCGCGGCGATACGCGCTTCGCCCTGCAGCTTCGTCACGGCAAAATCGGCCAGCCGATCCACTTCGGCCAGCCGCCGCGCCTGCCGGTCTGGGGCATTGCCGCCATCGGCCGTCATCATCATCGGCTCGGCCTGCGACATTTCCAGTGCCTCGGCCGCGGCCTCGCGGAACAGCGGGTCGTCGTGATAGATATGTTCCAGCAGCAGCCGCGCCTGGGGCGAGAGGTCCAGCCGCAGGTCGGGTTGCCAGCTGCGCACCGGCGCCTTGCCCGACAGCAACAGCAACTGCCCCTCGCCCAGCGCATAGGCGGTCTCAGCCGACAACCCCGGCACCGCCTGCAACATCCGGTTCAACCAGCCATCCCGCAGCGCGTTGGGCGCGACATCCATGCCGGTGCCGGCTTCCAGAATGTCCTGCCCGTCAAAATGGCTGCGCTTGTCGCGATAGGGGGTCGAGGTGGCCTGCACCGCGCCAAACTCGCCTGACTGCCACAGCGGCAACAGATCGCCCAGCGCGGGATGCAGCCCGTAAAAGCCATCCAGATCCAGGGAGGCGGCCTTGGACAACCCGGGGCGCAACAGGGCAAAGCCCGCCTCGGCCCGGGGCTGGATCGCATCCAGCCCGTCCATCGCCCCCCGCAGGATCACCACCACCAGCCGGTTTTCGCCCAGCCGTTCCGGGCCGCCGGCGAAGGTGACGCTGGACATCAGCGGATGCGCCGCCGCCGAACAGGCAATCGTGCCAAGCCCTTGCAGAAATTTCCGCCGTTCCATCCGCGTCACCTCCGGTTGAATTCGGCCGAAGCCAGCACGAGTCCCAGCCCCTCGGCGCGACTTTCGGCCTTGTCGGCGGCCCAAAGCAGCGCATCGGAGGCAAAGGGACCAAGCGCCTGCCGGGCAACGACGGCCGGTTCGGGCAAGACGTCGCACAGCTTTTGCGGCATGGTCATCGCCCATTCCACCCGGCCCGCGAGGCCGGCGGGGTTGATCCAGGCCGCGCGCTCCTCGGGCCAGCCGTCCGGTCCCGGCGGACCTGCCTCAAGATCCTGCCCCATCACCGCCAGCGGCTTCCACAGCATCTTGCGAAACTTGCCATCCCCCAGCGCGACCACATCGGCGCCCGTCACCCCCAAGGCCCGGAGGCTTGCCACCAGAAAATCGAAGGGCTGCCGCACCTTGGCCAAAGGCCCGCCCATCCCGGCAGGATGGTGCAGCATCGCGGCGACCGTCGCCTGCAGATCGCCCCCGGTGTTGCGGAAGGTCTCGGCCATGGTCTTGACCAGATCCGCAGGCGGCTGATCGGCGACAAAATGCGCGGCCAGCTTGCCGGCGATATGGCGCGCCGTGGCCGGATGGCGGGCCAGATCATCCAGAACCCGCAGCACCGGCGCCATGCCCGCACCGTCATAGGTCTTGCCCAGCACGGTTTCGGCGCCCGGCTCGGCCAGATCAGGGCGGAAGATCTGCCCCTTCCCCCCGGAAAATGTCACGCCGGTCAACAACTCGGCCAACTCGCGCACGTCAGCCTGCGTATACTTTGCCCCGACACCCAGCGTGTGCAACTCCAGCAACTCGCGCGCGAGGTTCTCGTTCAACCCACCACCGCTCCGCAGCCCCTCGGGCGAGCCGGGACCGACCGAGCGGGTCTGGTCGAGATAGATCAGCATCGCCGGATGCAACACCGCCGCCCGCAGCATATCGGCAAAGCGCCCGCCGACATGGGGGCGGATCGCATCCTCGGCCAAGGCGCCGGGCAAGCCGCGATCGACCAGAAACCGGCCGACGGTGGTAAAATGGTCCATCCAGAACCCCACCAGCCGTTCGCGCAGCTGATCGGGATTGTCCAGGGCGCGCGCCATGCGCAGCTTTGCCGCCTGCAACATCTGATCGGTCACCTTGCGCAGCCAGTCGCGATAGGCACGACGGTCGGCGTCGCTCTTGCGGGCCTCGCGCCGCGCCGCGCTGCTGGCGTCCTGCACCGGCAGCACCTCGTCCAGTCCCAGCCCCGGCCAGCGGTCCAGGATCCGGTCCGGCCCGGCCAACAGTCGGGCCATGCCCTCGGCCCTGATCGGCGCCCCCTCGGGCAGCGGCAAACCGTAGCCATATCGAAAAGCCGCCACTGCCGTTTCGCGCTGCATAGGACCTCGCCGCCTTTGGTTCGCCCGGAAGATATGCGGGAAACAGACGAAATACACCCGCCCGGAGGATCGGACGGGTGCAAAATCCGCGTGATCGGCGGAAAACGGATCAGGCCTCTTTCGGCACCACGCGCAGGCGCAGCTCGCGCAGCTGCTCGTTCGTGGGTTCCGACGGGGCGTTCATCAGCAGGTCTTCGGCGCGCTGGTTCATCGGGAACATGATGACCTCGCGGATGTTCTGCGTATCGGCCAGCAACATCACCAGACGGTCGATGCCCGCCGCGCAGCCACCGTGGGGCGGGGCGCCGTATTTGAACGCCTTGACCATGCCGCCAAAGCGGTTGTCCACCTCGGAGGCGGGATAGCCCGCAACCTCGAAGGCCTTGTACATGATCTCGGGCTTGTGGTTGCGGATCGCGCCCGAAATCACCTCATAGCCGTTGCAGGCCAGGTCATACTGATAGCCCAGCACCTTCAGCGGATCGCCCGACAGCGCCTCGATCCCGCCTTGCGGCATCGAGAACGGGTTGTGGCTGAAGTCGATCTTGCCCTCGTCGGTCTTCTCATACATCGGGAAGTCGACGATCCAGGCAAAGCGGAAGCAATCCTTCTCGGTCAGGCCCAGTTCTTCGCCGATGACGTTGCGGGCGCGGCCGGCGATCGGCTCGAACACCTCGGGCTTGCCGCCGAGGAAGAAGGCCGCGTCGCCCTCATTCAGGCCCAGTTGCACGCGGATCGCCTCGGTGCGTTCCGGCCCGATGTTCTTGGCCAGCGGACCTGCGGCTTCCATGCCCGAGCCATCCTCGGCCTTGCGCCAGAAGATATAGCCCATGCCCGGCAGACCCTGCTGCTGGGCAAAGGCGTTCATCCGGTCGCAGAACTTGCGGCTGCCGCCGGTGGGTGCGGGGATGGCGCGGACCTCGTTGCCGTCCTGCTCCAGCAGTTTGGCAAAGATCGCAAAGCCCGAGCCGCGGAAATGCTCGGACACGTCCTGCATCCTGATCGGGTTACGCAGGTCCGGCTTGTCCGACCCATACCATTTCAGCGAGTCGGCATAGGCGATATGCGGCCAGTCGCCGTAAACCTTGCGGCCATTGCCGAAATGCTCGAACAGCCCCTGAAGCACCGGCTGCACGGCGGCAAAGACGTCATCCTGCGTGACAAAGCTCATCTCGACGTCCAGCTGGTAGAAGTCGGTCGGGCTGCGGTCGGCGCGCGGGTCTTCGTCGCGGAAACAGGGCGCAATCTGGAAATAGCGGTCAAAACCCGCCACCTGGATCAGCTGCTTGAACTGCTGCGGCGCCTGCGGCAGCGCGTAGAACTTGCCCGGATGCAGCCGCGAGGGCACCAGAAAGTCGCGCGCGCCTTCGGGGCTGGAGGCGGTGATGATCGGGGTCTGGAACTCGGTAAAGCCCTGATCCCACATCCGCTCGCGCAGCCAGCGCACCACGTTCGAGCGCAGCATCATGTTGCGGTGCATCGAGTCGCGCCGCAGGTCGAGGAAGCGGTAGGTCAGGCGGGTTTCCTCGGGGTATTCCTGATCGCCAAAGACCGGCAGCGGCAGTTCTTCGGACGGGCCGAGAACTTCGAGGCCGGTGACATAGACCTCGATCTCGCCGGTCGGGATCTTGGCGTTCACCAGGCTGGCGTCCCGCGCCTTTACCCGGCCGTCGATGCGGATCACCCATTCGGCGCGCACCTTTTCCAGCTCGGCAAAGGCCGGGCTGTCGCTGTCGGCCAGCACCTGCGTCACGCCGTAATGGTCGCGCAGGTCGATGAACAGCACGCCGCCGTGATCGCGCACGCGATGGACCCAGCCCGAAAGCCGCACTTCGTGGCCGACATGGGCCTTGTTGAGTTCCGCGCAGGTATGGCTGCGATAGGCGTGCATCACGCTCCCCTTTTCCGAGGCTTTCCGATGGGGTGATACACATCACGGGCGCGCGCAAGTCAAGGCGCGGCTTGATCGTGGCAAACGGTCAGATCAGCCGGGCCGGGACCAACCCGCGCAAGGCATTGCCGACCCACAGTCGCACATGCGGCAGATCATCGGCCCGCAGCACCTGTTCGCGGCAGCCCCCCGCGATCCGTTCGGCCCGCAGGATGCCGGGCAGAAGGCCGCAGCCCAGCGGCGGGGTGCAAAGCCCCTGCCCGCGATCAAAGAACAGGTTGGTGATCGTGCCTTCGCACACCTCGCCGCGGGTGTTGAGGAAAACCACTTCTTCCACCCCGTCCGGCAGCGCCGCGCGGGTGGCATCATAAAGCGCGCGGTGGCTGGTCTTGTGGGCCAGCCACGGATCGGCGGGATCAAGGCGCTGGGGCGCGATCGTCAGCCGCCATTCAGCCCGCGCGGGCGGCAGCGGCGCGGCCGTGGCCTGAAAGGTCTGGCCATCGAAGGTCAACCGCATCCGGGCGGGCGTCCTGGGCGTTACCGCGCGCAAGGCGGCCTCGGCCTGGCTCGGGTCGAACCCCCAGCCAAGGCCTGCGGCCGTGCCTGCCATCCGCGCCAGATGCGCGGGCAGGCGGGCAAGGGTCTGCCCGTCCCAGCCCAGCGTCTCGATCAGGGTCAGTCCCGGTTCAGGATGGATGCGTAGCGCGCTTTCCAATGCGCCTCCTCCCATTCGCCTTGCGCGGTCGAGTCATGCACCACGCCCCCGCCCACATTCAGCACCACCCGATCGCCGGTGATGCTGAGGGTGCGGATCGCCACCGAGAAGGCGCTGGCACCATCTGGCCCCATCCAGCCGATCGCGCCGCAATAGACGCCCCGGGGGTGCGGCTCGACCTCGGCGATGATCTCCATCGCGCGGATCTTCGGCGCCCCGGTGATCGACCCGCAGGGATGCAGCGCCGTCATCAGACCCGTCAGCGCAGGCGGATCGACCAGATCGCCCACCACGGTCGAGGACATCTGATGCACGGTGGCAAAGCTGTCGACCTTGAACAGTTCCGGCACCCGCACCGATCCCACCCGCGCCAGCCGCGAGATGTCGTTGCGCAGCAGATCCACGATCATCAGGTTTTCGGCACGCGCCTTCTCGCTTTCATAAAGCTCGGCGGCCAGGCCTGCATCTTCCTCGGGGTCGGCACCGCGCGGGGCCGTGCCCTTCATCGGCCGGGCGCGGATGCGACCGGCGGCATCGGTGGCAAAGAACAACTCGGGACTGCGCGAGACCACCACCGGGCCGGCGCCCAGATCCAGATAGGCCCCGAAGCCCACGGACTGCCGGGCGCGCAGCGCGCCGTAAAGCCCCAGGGCGCTGCCCGTCAGCCGCGCCTGCATCGGGAAGGTGAGGTTGATCTGATAGCAGTCCCCGGCGCGGATATATTCGGCCACCCGGTCGAAGGCCGCGCCATAATCGGCCCGGCTGACCTGCGGGCGCAGACCCTGCAGCCCCGCCCCCGCCGCCTGCGCGCTTGCCTGATCCAGCAGGGCCGCGGCATCGCCCGGCGCATCATAGATACCGAAGGCCAACAGCGGGGTACCACCCTCGGGCATCAGCCGGGCCAACTTTGGCTCCAGCGCAAGGCCCGCCTCATAGCCGATCCAGCCCGCGATCCATTGCCCCGCCGCCCGCGCCGCATCCAGGCGCGCCAGCGCCGGCGCCACGTCATCGGCATGGCGCGCCACCACCACCGCGCGGGGCGCGGAAAAGGCCGCGGGCTGTCCACCCGGCCCGTGTTCCAGAAGGATGATACCTGTCGTGTCCATGCCCCCCGATCTAGCACCGCGCCCGGCCCCTTGCCAGTGGCCCGAACGGAACTGCCACCAAGGCCTGCAACCACGCGCTTTCGGCCTTGCGCCTTGTCTCGGGCTGGATATAACCCCCGACAATTTGCGCTTTGCCAGACAATCCTTCCACCTGCCCCCAAGGGGTGCGGGGGAACAGCCACGGGGGCCACCATGCCGAAAAGAACCGATATCTCCTCGATCATGATCATCGGTGCAGGCCCCATCGTCATCGGCCAGGCCTGCGAGTTCGACTATTCCGGCGCACAGGCCTGCAAGGCGCTGCGCGAGGAAGGCTATCGCGTCATCCTCGTCAACTCCAACCCGGCCACGATCATGACCGATCCGGGTCTGGCGGACGCCACCTATATCGAGCCGATCACCCCCGAAGTGGTCGCCAAGATCATCGAGAAAGAACGCCCTGACGCGATCCTGCCGACCATGGGCGGGCAGACCGGGTTGAACACGACGCTGGCGCTGGATGACATGGGCGTGCTGGAAAAGTTCAACGTCAAGCTGATCGGTGCCAACCGCGCCGCCATCGAGATGGCCGAGGACCGCAAGCTGTTCCGCGAGGCGATGGACCGGCTGGGCCTCGAAAACCCCAAGGCGACGATCATCGCCGCCCCCAAGGTGGACGGCAAATACGACATCGCTTCCGGCGTGGCCGAAGCGATGCGCCAGCTGGATTATGTGGGCCTGCCTGCGATCATCCGCCCCGCCTTCACGCTGGGCGGCACCGGCGGCGGTGTGGCCTATAACCGCGACGATTATGAAGCCATCGTGAAGTCGGGTCTGGAGGCCAGCCCGGTCGCACAGGTGCTGGTCGACGAGTCGCTTCTCGGTTGGAAAGAATACGAGATGGAGGTGGTGCGCGACCGCAAGGACAATGCCATCATCGTCTGCTCGATCGAGAATATCGACCCGATGGGCGTGCATACCGGCGACTCGATCACCGTGGCCCCTGCCCTGACGCTGACCGACAAGGAATATCAGATCATGCGCAACGGCAGTATCGCCGTGCTGCGCGAGATCGGCGTCGAGACCGGCGGCTCCAACGTGCAATGGGCGATCAACCCCGCCGATGGCCGGATGGTCGTGATCGAGATGAACCCGCGCGTCTCGCGCTCCTCGGCGCTGGCCTCCAAGGCCACCGGCTTTCCGATAGCGAAGATCGCCGCCAAGCTGGCCGTGGGCTATACGCTGGATGAGCTGGACAACGACATCACCAAGGTCACGCCCGCCAGCTTTGAGCCGTCGATCGACTATGTCGTGACCAAGATCCCGCGCTTTGCCTTCGAGAAATTCCCCGGCTCTGAGCCCAACCTCACGACCGCGATGAAATCGGTGGGCGAGGTCATGGCCATTGGCCGCACCATCCACGAATCGCTGCAAAAGGCGCTGGCCAGCCTCGAGACCGGCCTGACCGGCTTTGACGAGATCGCCATCCCCGGCGCGCCGGACAAGGCCGCGATCTTCAAGGCCCTGGGCCAGGCCACGCCGGACCGGCTGCGGGTGATCGCGCAGGCGATGCGCCACGGCCTGACCAATGACGAGATCCAGCAGGCCACCAGCTTTGACCCGTGGTTCCTGTCGCGCATCCGCGAGATCATCGACGCCGAGGCGCAAGTGCGCGCGGCCGGCCTGCCTGCCGATGCCGAAGGGCTGCGCGCCTTGAAGATGCTGGGCTTCACCGATGCCCGTCTGGCCAAGCTGACCGGCAAGTCCGAGACCGCCGTGCGCAAGGCCCGCCGTGCCCTAGGCGTGACTGCGGTGTTCAAGCGCATCGACACCTGCGCTGCCGAGTTCGAGGCGCAGACCCCCTACATGTATTCCACCTATGAGGCCCCGGCGATGGGCGATGTGGAGTGCGAGGCCCGACCCAGTGACGCCAGGAAGGTGGTGATCCTCGGCGGGGGCCCGAACCGGATCGGTCAGGGGATCGAGTTCGATTACTGCTGCTGCCACGCCTGCTTTGCGCTGACCGCGCAGGGCTACGAGACCATCATGGTCAACTGCAACCCCGAGACCGTCTCGACCGACTATGACACCTCGGACCGTCTGTATTTCGAGCCGCTGACGCTGG
>ERZ1645187.5105-NODE-5105-length-10356-cov-30.719251_pt1 | contig 10356 bp, 7 predicted proteins | sample MGYA00575352_ERZ1645187 | MGnify/ENA primary metagenome ERZ1645187 (study PRJEB40837, sample SAMN11349314) | freshwater sediment metagenome | isolation source: river sediment | host: Sediment | place: India: Wazaribad , New Delhi | collected 2017-02-21 ...
GGGTCAGGATGACGTTCTCGGAGAGCGAGAAGGCCGGCACGGCGCCGTGGCCGAGGCGCTCCTCGGGCACGAAGGCGGCGCCGAGGCCGCGGCGGGCGGCGATGCCGAGGAGGCCGGCGAGTTCGCCGTCGATCACCACGGCGCCGGGGCGGTCGGCGCGGCGCTCGCCGGAAATCGCATCGAAGAGTTCGGACTGGCCGTTGCCGGCGACCCCGGCGATGGCCAGGACCTCACCGGCGCGGACCTCGAGCGACACCTTCTCCAGCGCGACCGAGAAGGGGCCGTCGGCGGCGAGGTCGAGACCGTCGAGATAGAGTCGGGTGGCGCCGGTGGTGCGGCCCTTCTTCGGGCGTACGGCGTGGACGTCGGCACCGACCATCAGGCGGGCGAGGCTCGCCGCCGTCTCCTTGCGCGGGTCGACGCGGTCGACCACCCTGCCGTGGCGCAGGATGGTGGCGGCGGTGCACAGGCGCTTCACCTCCTCCAGGCGGTGGGAGATGTAGAGCACGGCGCAGCCCTCGCCGGCGAGGCGCTCCAGCGTCAGAAAGAGTTGGTCGGCCTCCTGCGGGGTGAGCACGGCGGTCGGCTCGTCCATGATGAGCAGGCGCGGCTCCTGGAGCAGACACCGCACGATCTCGATGCGCTGGCGTTCGCCGACCGACAGATCGGCGACGGTGGCGCGTGGCTCGAGTGGCAGGCCGTAGTCGCGGGAGACCGTGGCGATGCGCTCGGCGAGCTTCTTCATGTCCGGCACGTCGGCGAGTGCCAGGGCGATGTTCTCGGTGACGGTCAGCGCCTCGAACAGCGAGAAGTGCTGGAACACCATGCCGATGCCGAGGCGGCGGGCGGTGTTGGGATCGGTGATGCCGACCGGTTCGCCCTTCCAGAAGAAGCGGCCCTCGGTCGGCTGCAGCGAGCCGTAGATCATCTTGACCAGGGTCGACTTGCCGGCGCCGTTCTCGCCGAGCAGCGCATGAATCTCGCCGGGGCGGATCGCCAGATCGATCCGATCGTTGGCGGTGAAGGCGCCGAAGCGTTTGACGACGCCGCGGGCCTCGACGAGAAACTCGCTCGCCCCCGAGGCCGCTCCGCTGGAGGCCGTCTCTTCGACGCTCGAACTCGCGCTCATACCTCCTCCTCGCCGTGGACGCGCACCAATGACCCGGCGGAACCTAGCGTATTCCGTGCCAACTCGTCGGCGTTCAGCAGATCGACCGCGACGGCTGCGGCGATCACCGCAGGAGCCTTGGAGCGCGGGCCGACCGCCCCCACGGGGCAGACCATACGCCGAACCGCTTCGCCCGCATGCCCCATTTCCAGCAGCTTGCTCACGAAACGGGCACGCTTGGTCGCCGATCCGATGACCCCGATCCAGGGGAGATCGGAGCGGCGCAGGCTCGCATCGACGATCTCCAGATCGAGGGCATGATCGTGGGTCATCGCCAGCACGAAGGCGCCGGCGGGGGCATGGCGGATCGCCGCGACGAGGTCTTCGCCGACGTGAACCGGGGTGACGTTGCCGGGGACGGCGGCGGGGAAGGCATCGAGCCGGCCGTCGAGCCAGACCACGCGGAACGGCAGGGGCGCCAGCGCCAACACCAGGGCGCGGCCGACGTGGCCGGCGCCGTAGAGCAACAGGGTGCGGCGATCGTCGCCGTACAGCTCGACCAGGGTGCCGTCGCGGCCGAGGCCGGGCGGGAGGGTGCGATCGACGACCCGGCGACGCAGACGGCCGGCGGCCACGGCCGCACGGGTGGCGAAGGGGCCCTCCGCCTCGCGGTCGGCGAGGGCACGGACGTCGTCGAGGCTCGCACGGTCGAAGACCTCGACGGCGAGGGTGACGCGACCACCGCAGCACTGGCCGAGATCGGGGCCGAGCACCACCTCGCGCAGTTCGAACAGCGCCTGCCCCTCGGCGAGCGCGATACGGGCGGCGTCGAGGGCGCGCCATTCGAAGGCGCCGCCGCCGATGGTGCCGTGGAAGGCGCCGTCCGGGCGCACCAGCATCGCCGCGCCGATCTCGCGCGGGGTGGAGCCGCGGGTGGCGACGACGGAGACGCGGGCGATGCGCCCGTGGCGCGCCAGTTCCTCTGCCGCCTTGGCCCAGAAGCCGATCACGGGCGCGCTCCTTCCGGATGCTTCAGCGCCTTGACCGCCCGGACGATCGCCTCGGGCGTGGCGGGGGCGTCGAGCGGCGGCAGGCGGCCGGGAGCGAGTGAGGCGATCGCCCTCAGGATCGCCGAATGGACGGAGATCGCCAGCATCAGCGGCGGCTCGCCGACCGCCTTGGAGCGGCCGATGGTCTCGACGCGGTTGCCGCCGCCCTCCCACAGGCCGACGCGGAAATCCTCCGGCACGTCGCGGGCGGTGGGGATCTTGTAGGTGGAAGGCGAATGGGTGGCGAGGCGGCCCTTGCCGTCGAACACCAGTTCCTCGGAGGTGAGCCAGCCCATGCCCTGGACGAAGGCGCCTTCGATCTGACCGCGATCGATCGCCGGATTGAGCGAACGGCCGACATCGTGCAGCAGGTCGACGCGGGCGAGGCGCAGCTCGCCGGTGAGGGTGTCGACCACCACCTCGGAACAGGCGGCGCCGTAGGCATAGTAGAAGAACGGCCGCCCGGTGGCGGCGGCGCGATCCCAGACGATGTCGGGGGTGGCGTAGAAGCCGGTGGCGGAGAGGGCGACGCGGGCCATGTGGGTGCGCCGCGCCAGTTCGCCGAAGGTCATCTCGCCGGAGGGACCGGAGACCCTTCCGGCCGCGAAGCGCACCTCGCTCGTCGCGCAGCCGAAGGCCTCGGCGGCGACGGCGGTCATGCGGCCGCGGATGGCGGCGGCGGCGCGGGCGGCGGCCATGCCGTTGAGGTCGGAGCCGGAGGAGGCCGCCGTCGGCGCGGTGTTGGGCACCTTGGCGGTCGTCGTGGCGGTGATGCGGACCTGCTCGAGCGGGACGGCGAAGACGTCGGCCACCACCTGCGCGACCTTGAGATAGAGCCCCTGGCCCATCTCGGTGCCGCCGTGGTTCACGGTGATGGAGCCGTCGGCATAGACGTTGACCAGGGCGCCGGCCTGATTGAGGTGCATCAGGGTGAAGGAGATGCCGAACTTCACCGGGGTGAGCGCGATGCCGCGGCGCAGCACCGGGCTCGTCAGGTTGAAGGCGTCGATGTCGGCGACGCGGGCGCGATAGTCCGACGTGCGCTCGAGTTCGGCCATGATCGCCATGGCGGCGCCGTCGTCGACGGTCTGGCCGTAGGGGGTGACGCCGAGGCTCTCGCTGCCGGCGTCCGGGTAGAGGTTCGTCAGGCGGACGTCGAGCGGATCGATGCCGAGGCGGAAGGCGATCGCGTCCATCATCCGCTCGGCGAACAGCATGCCCTGCGGTCCGCCGAAGCCGCGGAAGGCGGTGTTCGACACGGTGTCGGTGAGGAGCCGACGCGAGCCGAGGCGGGCGGTCGGGTAGTCGTAGGCGTTGTCGGCGTGGAACAGGGTGCGGTCGACCACGCCCTGGCTGAGATCGGCGGAATGGCCGCAGCGGGCGAGGAAATCGGCCTCCACCGCGAGGAGGCGACCGGTCTCGTCGAAGCCGGCGGCCCAGTCGACGCGGAAGTCGTGGCGCTTGCCGGTCATCACCATGTCGTCGTCGCGGTCGAGGCGGAGCTTGACCGGACGACCGGTCGCGCGCGCACCGAGCGCGGCGATGGCGGCCCACTGGGTCGCCTGACTCTCCTTGCCGCCGAAGCCGCCGCCCATGCGCCGGCATTCGCAGGTGACGAGCGCATCGGCGACACCGAGCACGCGGGCGACGACGTGTTGGACCTCGCTCGGGTGCTGGGTCGAGGAGCGCACCAGGATCTCACCGGCCTCGACCGGCTCGGCGAAGGCGATCTGGCTCTCCAGATAGAAGTGTTCCTGGCCGCCGATGTAGAAACTCTCGGCGAGGCGCTCGGGCGCGGCGGCCATGGCGGCGGCGGCATCGCCCTTGGTGAAGCCCCAGGGCGGCAGCACCTCGGTCAGGCGGGCGCGCGCCGCATCGACGGTGACCGCGGGCTCCTCCGCGGCGACCTCGAAACGGGCGAGGCGCGCGGCGGCACGGGCAGCGGCGCGGGTTTCGGCGAGAACGGCGAAGACCACCTGTCCGTGGAAGCGGATCTCGCCCGCGGCGAAGACCGGATCACCGCCGGCCGGCGACGGCGAGGTGTCGTTGACGCCGGGCACGTCGGCGGCGGTGAGCACGGCGACGACGCCGGGGGCGGTGCGGACCGCCGTCAGATCGACGTCGAGCAGCGCCCCCTTCGCCGCGTCGCGGCACCAGCCGAGGCCGACGTGGAGGGTGCCGACCGGCTCGCGCAGATCGTCGATGTAGGGTGCCGCACCGGCGACGTGGGCGGCGGCGCTGTCGTGCGGCAGCGGGCGACCGAGAGTGGGGGTGAAGGGCGCGGCCGGCTCAGTCATGACGCACCTCCTCGCGGCGGGCGAAGACGCGGGTCTTGGCGGTGGGGGTCCCGGCGATCTCGGCCAGGGCCTTGCCGAGCAGATTGACGGCGACGTCGGAGCGATAGTCGGCCGAGGCGCGCAGGTCGGAGAGCGGCGTGAAGTCGCCGCGCAGGGCATCGAGCGCGGCACGCCAGGTCGCGGCCTCGACGATGGAGGCGCCGGTCAGGGCGGCTTCGGCGCCGATCGCCCGTTTCGGGGTCGCGGCCATGCCGCCGCAGGCGATGCGGGCCGCCGTCACCGTCGTGCCGTCGAGGGTGAGGCACACGGCGAGAAGGACGGCGGAGATGTCCTGATCGTGGCGCTTCGACACCTTGTAGACGCGCAGGACGCGGTCGGCCCCGAGTTTCGGCACGCGGATGCGGGCGACGATCTCGCCGGGGGCGCGGTCCTGCCGGCCGTAGGCGACGAAGTAATCCTCCAGCGGCATCGATCGGGCGCCGGTCGGGCCGATGAGGTCGAGGGAGGCGCCGAGCGCGATGAGGAGCGGCGGGGTGTCGCCGATCGGCGAGCCGTTGGCGATGTTGCCGCCGATGGTGCCGGAGGCCCGCACCTGCGGCCCGCCGATGCGGGCGAAGAGGTCGGCGATGTCGGGATCGAGCCGGCCGAGGGCGGCGCCGACCGCCTCCAACGTGGCGGTGGCACCGATCTCGATCGTCGTCTCGGTCTCGGTGACGAGATCGAGGCCGGCGATGTGGCCGAGATGGACGATGCGGCCGAGGTCGCGACCGGCCTTGGTGATCCACAGGCCGACGTCGGTGGCGCCGGCCACCAGGGTGGCGTCGGGGCAGGCGGCGAGGATGCGGTCGAGGGTGTCGAGTTCGCGCGGGGCGGCGAAGAAGCGATCCTCGTCGCCGACGAAGACCTCCTCACCGTCGGCGAGATCGGCGAGGGCGGCGACGGTCGCCGCCGCGCGCGCGGCGATGGCGTCGATCGCCCCTTCGACCGGGCGGGCGGCACAGGCGGCGAGCATGGCGTCGACGATCGGGCGATAACCGGTGCAGCGACAGAGGTTGCCGGCCAGCGCATCGACGACGGCGGCGCGGTCGACCGGGCGGCGCTCGGACCACAGTGCGAACAGGCTCATGACGATGCCGGGGGTGCAGAAGCCGCACTGCGAACCGTGATGGTCGACGAGGGCCTGCTGGATCGGATGCAGGGTGCCGTCGGCGGCGAGGTCCTCGACCGTCACCAGTTCGCAGCCGTCGATGGTGCCGAGCAGGCGGATGCAGGCGCAGATCGGCTCGTAGACGAGGCGGCCCTCGACGAGGCGGCCGAGCACCACGGTGCAGGCGCCACAGTCGCCTTCGGCGCAGCCTTCCTTGGTGCCGGTCAGGCCGCGTTCGAGCCGCAGATGGTCGAGAACGGTAGCGGACGGTGCGAACTGCGCCGCCTCGATCACACGTCCCCGGGAGAGATAGCGGATCGAACGACGCATGCGGCCTCAGCTCCCTCGATAGGTGGAGTAGCCGTAGGGTGACACGAGCAGGGGCACGTGCAAATGACCCGAGGTGTCGGAAACGCCGAAACGCACCGTAACTTCGTCGAGGAAGGCGGGGTCCGGCAGGTCGTTGCCGCCGGTCCAGAAATAGGCGCCGACGGCGAAGATCAGCTCGTAGACGCCGGGAACGAAGGTCGCGCCCTCGAGCAACGGCGCATCGACGCGGCCGTCGAAATTGGTGCGGGTGCACAGGAGGCAGCGGCGTTCGCCGTCCTCGGTCAGCGACCACAGTTCCACGGCGAGATCGGCGGCCGGCCGACCCGTCGTGGTGTCGAGTACGTGCGTGGTCAGCCGACCCATCTTCCCCTCCCCCGGGATGAGCGCCGGTCCTTCGCCGGTGCTCGTCGAAACACGAGCCGAAGCGCCCCCGAAACGGCTCGTGGATCGCACAATGCGCGAAAGGCCATCAGCGAAACAGCGACAAATTTCGAGCGCAACGCTCGCCTCACGGCAGCAGTCGGAGAGACTGCCTGCGCGGCATTCGGTGACGCAACGTCACTGAACAACATTCACGCGATCGGGGTGCCCACCCCAGCGTTCTTCGACGAAATCGGCGAAGGCGGCGATGGCGAGACTGGGGATGGTGCCGATGCGGGCGACGACCATGAGGCGATCGGTCGCAAGGTCGGGATCGGTCAGCGGCAGCCACACCAGCTCGCCGTTGCGCAGTTCGCGCTCGATGCCGACGTTGGTGAGGAAGCCGACGGCGCGCGAGCGGCGCACCAGGGCCGACATCATGCGCAGCGAATTGCATTCGCCGCGTACATGGACCTGCCGGCGCCAGCGATCGACCAGAGGTTCGATGGCGGCGCGCAGCGACATGCCGCGGGCGGGCAACAGCAGCGTCTCGCCGACCAGATCGGCGAAGGCCACGCCGTCGCGGCCGGCGAGCGGATGGTCGGCGGCGACCAGGGCGCCGAGGGCGTGCGGTTCCTCGTAGACCAGACGCAGGCCCTCGAGGGCATGGGTGGAGAAGGTGAAGCCGAGATCGGCGGAACCTTCGTCGACGAGGCGGGTGACCTCTTCGGCGCCGGCCTGGGTGATGACCATCTCGATGCCGGGGTAGCGCTCCCAGAAGGCGGCGAGCAGATCGGGCACACGCTCCATGGAGATGCTCTCCACGGTGGCCAGCCGAATGCGGCCGCGGCGCAGACCGCGCAGGGTATCGAGTTCGGAGACCACGTCGTCGTAGCGCGCCAGCGTCTCACGCACCTGGCGCACCAGGATGGTGCCGGCCTCGGACAGGCGCAGGCCGCGGCCGACCCGATCGAACAGGCGGATGCCGAGGTTCTCCTCCAGGAGGAGGATCTGGCGATTGACCGCGGAGGAGACGATGTTCAGCTCACGCGCGGCGGCGCGGATCGATCCGGCATCGGCGACGGCGAGGAAATAGCGGAAGGCGGTGGAGAGGATCGCCGTTTCGTTGCGCACGGAGGGGGCCTCGCTCGACGGTCTCACAACTCCCGAAAACCGGGGGGACGGGTGAGACTGCCCCTTGAACACTCGTTTCACAAGTAGAGACGAATGCTCACACCTCCGAAAGACGGCGGCGGCGGCGGTCGATCAGCATCAGCAGGCCGAGGTTGACCCAGGCGCCGGCCGAGGTGGCATAGGCGAGGCCGGCGACGTCGAAGCGGTCGGAGAGCACGAACTTCAGCACCACGTTGACGCCGATGCCGGCGAAGGCAACCCACATCGGGGTGCGGGTATCGCCGCGGGCGTGGAAGCCGGGCACCACCGAGCGCAGGAGCACGATGGCCAGGAGGCCGAAGCCATAGGCCTGGAGCGTCGAGCCGGCGCGCAGCACCGCGTCCTCGTGGAAGGCGCCGCGGGCGAAAGCGAGACGTACCAGGAGGTCCGGTACGGCGAGGAAGGCCACGACGAAGGGCGCGGTCAGGACGATCGACCAGAAGATCGCCCGCTTCTGGGCGCGGCGGGCGCCGGCCTCGTCACCGGCGGCGAAGCGGCGCGAGAGTTCGGGCAGCAGCACCGTGCCGATGGCGATGGCGATGACGCCGATCGGCAGTTGGTAGAGGCGATCGGCGTAGTACATCGCCGAGACCGCGCCGACCGGCAGGGCGGCGGCGAGGATGGTGTCGACGAACATGGCGATCTGGGCGGCGCCGGAGCCGATGGTGGCGGGGCCGAGGCGTTTCAGGAAGGTCCAGACCTCGCCGTCGAAGCGGGGCGCGCGCGGACGCAGCGACAGCCCGGCCGGGCGCATGGCGCGGACCAGCAGCACCAGTTCGGCGATGCCGGCGAGCGCCACGCCGATCGCGGCGCCATGGACGGGGGCGAGGCCGAAGGGCTTCAGCGGCACGGCGGCGGCGACGCAGGCGACGATGGCGACATTGAAGAGGATCGGCGCGCCGGCCGCCGCGGCATAGCGGTGGTGGGCATTGAGCACCGCGCCGTAGACGGTGACCAGGGTGACGCACAGGAGATAGGGGAAGGTGATGCGGGTGAGCAGGGTGGTGAGATCCCCCAGCATCGCATCCTTCTCGAAATCGGGGGTGAGCAGGACCAGGAGCGGCCGGGTCCAGATCTCGGCGGCGAGCAGAATCACCAGTTGCACCGCCACCAGGGCGCCGAGGACGCGGCCGGCGAAGACCAGGGCGCGCTCGACGCCGTCGCGTTCGAGGGCACCGGCGTAGGTCGGCACGAAGGCGGAGTTGAACGCGCCTTCGGCGAAGAGGGCGCGGAAGTGGTTGGGGATGCGCAGGGCGATGAAGAAGGCGTCGGCGATGGGACCGGCGCCGATGATCCAGGCCAGAACCACGTCGCGCAGGAAGCCGGTGACCCGCGACAGCATGGTGAAGCCGGAAACCGTGCCGACCCGCTTCAGGAACTGGGCGGCGGCGCCGCTCGGTCGCAGGGAAGGCATGGGGTGTCCTCGTCGGCTTCGGGCGGTGTCTTCTCGGGGCGGCTCGGCGCGCGGGCGGGCGCCGCTTCTTCTAGGACAGGCGAAAGCGGCGCGACAGTGGCGACGTGCGATCGATCGACGCGCGGAAGGTGGGCGTCGGCCTCAGGCGGCCATGCCGCCGCCGCCGGGAGGGGCACCGGGCTTGGCCTGCCAGATCTTCTGGCGGTTGCGGATGGCGCGCGGGGCGGGGCCGAAATAGCTCGGGGTCTTCACGAATTCGCGCGGATGCATGATGACCGAGGCGATGCGCTGATAGAGCGCCTTGGCGGAGATCGGCTTGCACAGGAGCTCGTGGATGCCGAGCTTGCGGGCTTCGAGAATGCGCGAGCGCTCGGTGTGGGCGGTCACCATGATGACCGGCACGTAGGCGAAGGGGTTCTGCGGATTGCGGATCATGCGCACCATGTCGGCGCCGTCGAGGATCGGCATCACCCAGTCGAGGATCAGGATGTCGGGGTTGGCGCGGTCCATCGCCTCGAGGCCCGAGGCGCCGTCTTCGGCCTCGACGATGCGGCGCGCGCCGAAGCCCTGCAGCATGGTGCGCAGGATCGTCCGCATGTAGGCGCTGTCTTCGACGACCAGGAAGGTCAGAGACGAGAGATCGAGGTTCAAGGTGGCCCCCTTCGACCCCCCGAGAATCGCTGCGAAAGGTGAACAAGCGGTTGCCGAACGCGCCTGCGACGACGAACCACGCTACGTCGGTCTGCGTATGCGCAAAAAGAAGCACCTTGATCATGGTCAAAGTGCTCCGGCATCCTGTAAGTCTAATAGACCGTGCGGCAATCGAAGGGCATCGTGCCTCGCCCGTGCGGGTCGAGCGTCCCGATCGGGGATCGAGCGGCAGGGCAGGATACGAAGTGGTTCGGTGAACGTCGACGAGAGGGGCTCGATCGCCTCGACATCGCGGCGGTGTCCAGAGGGGGCACGCGGCGGTCGGAGCGGACGAGAGGTCGGCGGTGAGACCCATCAGAGAACCGAGAGGGGCTCGAGGACGGACATGAACTATCAGTCGATTTTCGAAGAGGCGATCGATCAGCTGAAGGTCGAGAAGCGCTATCGGGTATTCGCGGATCTCGAGCGGATCGTCGGTCGCTTCCCGCATGCGATCTGGCGCAAGGGCGATCAGGCCCATGAAATCGTCGTGTGGTGCTCCAACGACTATCTCGGCATGGGCCAGCACCAGTCGGTGCTCGGGGCGATGGTCGACACCGCCATGGGCATGGGTGCGGGTGCCGGCGGCACGCGCAACATCTCCGGCACCAACCATCCGCTGGTCGAGCTCGAGAGCGAACTCGCCGACCTGCACGGCAAGGAAGCCGGTCTGGTCTTCACCTCGGGCTTCGTGTCCAACGAGGCGGGCATCTCGACGATCGCCCACCTCATCCCGGACTGCCTGATCCTCTCCGACGAGCTCAACCACGCCTCGATGATCGAGGGCA
>ERZ1645187.5109-NODE-5109-length-10348-cov-7.385699_pt1 | contig 10348 bp, 13 predicted proteins | sample MGYA00575352_ERZ1645187 | MGnify/ENA primary metagenome ERZ1645187 (study PRJEB40837, sample SAMN11349314) | freshwater sediment metagenome | isolation source: river sediment | host: Sediment | place: India: Wazaribad , New Delhi | collected 2017-02-21 ...
GCGGCGTCGCGGCGGGCGGGTCGGCAGGCCTTGACCGACGCCGGACGGGATCGGACTTGCTCGTCCCCGCGCTGCGCGCGGGGCGGCGGAGGGTTGCGGCGGCGGAAGTCGCCTGGGGGGCCTCGGCGTCGGGCGCAGGCGCCATCGCAGGGGTTTCGAGCGGCGCCCGAGGGTCGGCGTCGTCTTGCGTCTCCACGCGACGCGCCGGAGGCGCCGGAGCCTCCTCCGTCTCCGGCCCGCTTTCCGCCGGCGCTTCCTGCGGCCTCACCGGCTCAAGCGCCGTCGTCGCCGTCGCCTCCATCGCTTGCGGCGGCAGGGCGGCGACGGTCTCCGGCTCGTTCGCGTCAGACGTGTCGGTCTGGTCAACGCGGCGGGCTGCGCTCCCTCCCGGCGCCATGATCGCGATCTGCAACGGCGGAGCCGCGACGAGGAGCGGCGGCGCGACCGGAGCGCCCAACAGAACGGCGGCATGCGCGGCGCCTGCGGCGAGAAATGCCGCCGCGCGCAGCCAGACGGGCGCCAGACGGGGCGGCGTCGCTGTCGCGCTCATCGAGGGCTCCTTGCGTCGCCGCGCGCCCTCAGCGCGTGGCTCCCGGCGAAGCGGGATCGACGGGCGTCGCGGACGTTGCGGGCTCGCGCGCATTCGCCATCAATGCGATGCGGACGACGCCGCCGGCGGCGAGCCGATCGATCGCCGCCACGACCTCGCCATAAGACGCGCCGCGGTCGCCGCGCAAATGCACGACGCGATCCTCACCCGCGAGCCGTCGGCGCACTTCGTCGACGAGACGTTCAAGCGGAACGTCGTCGACGCCCACCCTCACGCCGCCCTCGCGCGCGACCGTGACGATGACCGGCTCACGGGGGCTGAGGGGCGCGGCGGACCGCGCCTGGGGAAGATCGACCCGCAGTCCCGCCGCCAGCATCGGCGCGGTGATCATGAAAACGATCAGCAGCACAAGCATGACGTCGACGAGCGGCGTCACGTTGATTTCGGCCATCGCGTGCGGACGGTGGCCGCGGCCGGCGGGACGGGTGGAGAATCCCATGAATCAAGCCTCCGCATCTGCGACGAGGCCGACGACGCGGCCGTCGATGGCGCGGCCGAGAGATTGCGCGGCGGCGGCGAGGGTCGCGCCGAGCCGCGTGTAACCGATCGAGGCGGGAATGGCCGCTGCAAGCCCCATCGCGGTCGCCGCCAGCGCCTCGGCGATGCCAGGGGCGACGACGGCGAGGCTGGTGTCCTGCGACTGCGCGATCCCCGAGAAACTCGTTATGACGCCCCACACCGTGCCCAGCAGCCCGATGAAGGGCGACGCGGAAGCGATGATCGCGAGATTGGGAAGGCTTCGCTCGGCGCGCGCTGTCAGCTCGCCCGCCGCCCGATGCATCGTCTCGGCGACGCGGCCGCGCGTGTCGGCGAGGGTTTCGCCCGTGCGGTCGTGCGCCGCCGCCGCGCGCCCCGCCGCCTCGACATGCGTGAAGCACTTGTCGGGCGAGCCGTCGCGCCCGGCCCGCGCCGCGCGTCGCAAAGCGCGCGCGGACCACGCTGCCTCCGCGATCAGCGCCCAGCACCAGAGGGACAGCGCCAGCAATGCGACGATCACCGCCTTGCCGACCATCCCTGCCTGCAGGAACAGGCCGACGGGCGTCATGTCATGCTGCATCCTTGCGGCCCTTCCTCACTTGAACAGACGTACGTCGCCGCGATGGGCGAGCGAAAGTCGGTCGAGGCAGTCTTCCGGCGAGGCGGGCGCGCAGGCCGTCACGTCGTTGACCAGAACCGAGCCCAGCCGGTCGCAGGCGAGGTCCATGTCGTAGGCGCGCACCTGCGTCTTCGCCGCACGCAATGGTCCAAGCTCCGCCGCGACGCGCCTTGCGACGCCGCCGTCGCGCTCGAACGCGGCCAGATCGAGCTTGAGGCTCGACAACGCCACGCCCTTGTTGACGACGACAAAGGTGAGCCGGCAGCGCCCCGCCTGCGGCGCGACGCCGTTGAGCTCGATGGCGATCGGCCCGGACGGCGTCTGCGCCAGCGCCGCAGGGGCGGCGAGCAGCGCGGCCAGAAGGGCGAAGCGCGCTGTCACGCCTGCGCCCACGTTCTCAACGCCTCGAACTTCGCGACTTGGTCGGGAAGAAGGGCGCGCGCGGCGTCGCGCCGCACGAAGACCTTGAACATCGCTTCTCCGTCGGCGTTGAAAAACTGCACGGAGCAGGAGCGCCGGCCATGAAAGGGGCGATCGACGAGGTAGATCGCCCGGCAATGAGCCGCGCGAATATGTCCGCCGATCGGCGAGTCGCCATGGATGTTGAAATAGCCGTGCCCCGCCTTGCCCGGCGGCAGCGCGCCGACGATCTCGGCCACCACGTCCTTCGTGTGCACGACGAACAGGATCTCGCCCCAGCCGGCGAGTTCGCTCCACACCTGCTCGAAGCGGTCGGCGTCGATGAAGACCCGCTGTTGCGGAGCCGTCAGCTCCAGCACGGTTTGCGTGGGCAAGCCGGCCTGCCCGGCGACCGCCTCGATGACGCCGTCAGGCTTGGCGGCGAGCAGATCGCGCGCCATCGCCAGACGATCCTCGGGCGCGCGCGACGCGCCGCCCGAAGCAGTTTCCGCGGTCGACGTTTGCGCGTTCATGGCCTCACTCCGCCGCGATGCGTTCGTTGGTTTCCGAGAGCACCGCCTCGAAACCCTCGAACTCGGGATGGGCGAGGATGATCCCCTTGCTTGCGCCCGCGCCGCCGTGGCTGGCGCGGAACTGCTCGGATTTTGTCCAGGCCTCGAAATGCGCCCTCGTGCGCCAGAGCGTGTGCGAGGCGTAAAGAACATGGTCGTCCTTCTGCGAACCCCTCAGCAGGTCGAAGGAGACGTAGCCCTCCAGTTCGGCGAGGCGCGATTTGCGATTCCTCCAGATCGCCTCGAATTCGGCCTCGCGGCCGGGGGCGATCTTGAAGCGGTTCATGGCGATGAACATCGGTGCGTTCCTTTCAGATGCAGGGGGCGGACGGGTCAGACGCCGAGGCGCGACGTGAAGCCGAACTTGGCGACGAAGCCGGGGCTGTCGGCGCCGTCACGGTAGCGCCGGTAACGAACGTCGCCGATGTTCTCCAGCGAAACGAAAGCGCGCGCGTCCTTCGTCACGGCGTACGAGGCCGACAGGTCGATCAGCGTGTAGGGCTTGCTCGCCGTCGCCCGCGCGCTTGCAGGGAGTCGCTTCTGGGCGGCGACGAACGTCATCCGCCCGAGAATCTCCAGACGTTCGTCGAAGAATCGCACGCCCGCGTTGACCGTCAGCTTGTCGGGATAGACGGACTGAAGCGGCTGGCCCTTCGTGCGGTCGTCGCCGCGCACGATGGAGCCGGAAAGGCCCGCAAGCCAGCGCCGCGCGTCGTAGATCAGTTCGCCCTCGACCCCGGTCAGACGCGCCTGCGACACGTTGCGATAGGTGTAATAGGCGCCCCGGCAGGCGTTGGGGAAGGGCGCGCCGCACATGCCGCGCGGATCGACGTAAACGCCGTCGATGAAATCACGCACGTCGTTGCGGAACACGGACAACTTGGCGCGCAGCCGGTCTCCCTCGCGCCACAGATCGTCCTTGCGGATGTTCACGCCCGCTTCGAGCGTCCTGCCGACTTCGGGCTTGAGGTTCGGGTTGGGGACGAAAGTGAAGCTCGCGGGGGCGGGATGAAGTCCGTCGACCAGCGTCTCGGTGATCGCGGGCGCGCGATAACCCTCCGCATATGTGCCGTAGACTTGCAGCCAGTCCGTCGCGCGCCAGCCGAGCGTTAGCTTGGGCGAGACGCGCGAACCCCGGGATTTCGTTCGCCCGCCTTCGAGACGATAGGCGTCGTAGCGACCGGCCGCGATCAGATCGAAGGCCCGCCATGTGAGCTGGCTTTGCAGAAAGCCGCCATAGACGGCGCGTTCGCCTGAGGGCGTCGTCTCGTCGCCGTTTCCGAACACGTCGTTCGTGCGCACGCGGTCGCGGAAGCCGTCGACGCCTGCGGTGAGCGCCAGAGTCGTCTGCGGCGCGACGTCGAAGCGCGCGGTGTTGTTGATGTCGAAGCCTTCCGTTCGGATGCGGAAGAAGCGCCTTTGCCCGATCTGGGCGAGCGTTCCGCTGACGCGGCGCTGGTCGGTTTGCGTTCCCGTCGAATAAGCGCTTGCGGACAGGTTCAGCCAGGAAATGTCGGGCCGCGCAAAGGTGTAGCGCGCCACGACGCTGTCGGTTTCGACCTCGTTGGCGCGCCGGATGTCGGTCGCCGTGCCCGCGCCCGCGGTGAACTCGTATTTCTGAAGCTGGCCCGAAACAGCCAGCGTGTGGCCCTCGCCCGGCTTCAGCTCGATCTTGCCGATGCCCGAGCGCAACTCCTGTCCGCTGTCTCTGACGCGCACGCCCTCGCCGTTGCGGTACTCGCCGGTGTCGCGGAAGGAGAAGCCGGCGAGCGCGGACGCCCAGTCGACCGGCCGCAGCGCGCCGACGATCGAGCCGTTCCACCCTCCCTGACGCGCCGCGAGGCCGGTTCCGGCGACCTCGGCCGCCGCGCGTTCGTCGCCGCGCAGGATGTCGGAGGGCCGGATCGTCTCGAACGACGCCACCCCGCCGATGGCGCCCGAACCGTAAACGTTGGCGACCGGACCGCGCGTCACGTCGATGGAGCGCACGAAGGCGGGATCGAGGAAGAAGGCGCCGTTGGCGTTGTGGCCCGAGCGCTGGAAGTTCTGCCGCGCGCCGTCGACCGTCACCGCGACGCGCCCGAAATCCTGGAGTCCGCGAATGTTGATCGCGGTCGCGGGATCGTTCGGATTTTCCTGCGTCGTGACGCCGGGCATCCGCGCGATCTCCGCGCCGATGCGCTGGGGTTGTTCGCGTTGCAGCGCGCGCCGGGTCGTCACGGAGACGCCGGCCATCGCGTCGACGGCCCGCTCGGCCCGGCGCGTGCTCGTCACCGTGATGTCGTCGAGATTCGTCCCGTCGCGAGCGGGGGCGGCCTGCGGGGCGGATTGCTGCGCCGAGGCGGCGCAAGGCGCCAGCGCGAGCGCGCAGACGCCGAGGAGCAGGGCGCAACGCGAAGAGGAGACGTGTGTCGTCGCCATACGATTTTGATCCTTTGCGTCGCCGACGAAAGAGCAAGTCGCCGCGCGAGCGACGACCGGACTTGACGTGGATTAGGGGTCGGTAATAGTTGAGTCAAGTAGTCAACAATAAGATTGGAGACGATCCAAACTTGTCGAAACACGTCAAAACGCAGCGCTTGTTTCAATCTGGATTACTTCTAATGAGGCAGTCGCTGTTTAGATCGACTCTAATCATCGTTTATAGTCTGAGAGGAACCGCGCGTGAGCAAGAATGCATGGTTTGACCGCCTTTCTACGAGAGTCGCACTGGGAGCGATCACGGCCTTGCTCGCCTTAGCGAGCCCGTGGCTCGCCCGTGCGGACGACATGCGGATCGTGGCGGCGGGCGGACTCGTCACCGAGGTGCTTTATGCGCTGGGCGCCGAAAACCGCCTCGTCGGCGTGGATGCGACCAGCCTCGAACCGGCGTCCGCACTGAGGGACAAGCCCAATGTCGGCTATATGCGGCAGCTTTCGCCGGAAGGAATCCTGTCGCTCAAGCCCACCAGGGTGATCGCGATTCCCGGCGCCGGGCCGCCAGGCGCCCTCGATCTGATCCGCGCGGCGGGGGCGTCGGTGGAGACGATCCCCGAGGCGGCCGGAGAGTTCGCCGCCGCCGCGAATATTCGCGCGGTCGGCGCGGCGGCGGGCCTCGACGTCGCGGCCGAGGCTCTTGCATCGCAGGTCGAGGCGCGCTTGCGTCGCCTTGCAGCGGCGAGGGAACGCGTCGCCGCCGCCCCGCGGCGCGTAATGTTCGTGCTGGCCCTGCGCGAGGGCAGGCCGATGGTGGCCGGACGCGCGACCGGCGCCGATGCGATCATCCGTTTGGCAGGCGGCGTCAACGCGTTCCACGCCGTCGAGGGCTACAAGGCCGTCAGCGAGGAGGCGGTGATCGCCGCGGCGCCCGACGTGATCCTCGCGATGGACCGGGCGGGCGCTCGGATCGATCCGGCGGCTCTGTTCGCGACGCCGGCTTTCGCCGCGACGCCCGCGGCGCGCACGCGGCGGTTCGTCAGCATGGACGCGCAATATCTTCTCGCATTCGGCCCACGCACCCCACAGGCCGCGCGCGATCTGATGGCGGCCCTTTATCCCGAACAGCCAATTCCTTCTCTGGACGCAGACCGATGAGCGTCCTCGGCGCCGACGCCGGCGCGGCCCCCGGGGAAACGCGCCCCCGCCGCGCGGTCGCGCTTCTGGCGCTCTGCGCGCTCGCGCCTATCACCGCAGCGATCTCGCTCGGCGCCGGCGCCGTCGCCATCGCGCCCGCCGCCATCGTCGAGACGGTGTGGGGCATGGTCGGCGGCGATGCGGCGGCGGCGGCGAGCCGCGAGGCGCTGGTGCTGGCGAATATTCGTCTGCCGCGCCTGCTGCTGGGCGCGCAGGTCGGCGCGATGCTGGCGATCGCAGGCGCGCTGATGCAGGGGCTCTTTCGCAATCCGCTCGCCGATCCCGGGCTGATCGGCGTCTCCGCCGGCGCGGCCCTTGCGGCGGCGGCGGCGATCGTCCTGTCCGACAGGCTGTTCGGCGCGGCGCTCGGGCGTCTGCCTTTCGCCGTCCTGCCAGCCGCCGCCTTCGTCGGCGGCCTGCTCGCCACGAGCACGCTCTACCTCGTCGCGACGCGGCGCGGACGCACGTCGGTCGCCACGATGTTGCTCGCAGGCGTCGCGCTCGGCGCTCTGTCGGGGGCCATGACCGGCTTTCTCACCTATCTGTCCGACGACCGCCAGTTGCGCGATCTCGCCTTCTGGTCTCTGGGCAGTCTCGCCGGGGCGAGCTGGACGAAGGTCCAGGCGCTCGCGCCGCTGGCGATCGCTTTGCTGGTCGCGGTCGGATTTCTCGCCCGCGGTCTCGACGCGCTGGCTCTGGGGGAGGCCGAAGCGTTTCATCTCGGCGTGCCGGTGCAGAGGTTGAAGATCGCCGTGGTCGGATTGACAGCCCTGGCGGTCGGCGGCTCCGTCGCCGCGGCCGGACTGGTCGGCTTCGTCGGCATCGTCGTGCCGCATGTCTTGCGTCTTGCGGTGGGGCCCGGCCACGCCTTGCTGCTGCCGCTCTCGGCGCTCGGCGGGGCGACGCTGCTGATGGGCGCGGACGCGCTCGCGCGCGTCGTCGTCGCGCCCGCAGAGCTGCCGCTTGGCGTCGTCACCGCCGCGCTCGGCGCGCCCTTCTTTCTGTGGATGCTGCTGCGTCGCGGGGGAGACATCGAATGACGGGGCCGCTGCTGCGCGCCGAGCGCGTGACCTACCGCCTGCGCGAGCGGGCGCTGACGCAGGATGTGACCCTGACGTTGGAGGCGGGAAAGCTCGTCGTCGTCGCCGGCCCGAACGGGGCGGGAAAGTCGACGCTGCTGAAGCTTCTCACCGGCGAACTGAGGCCGTCTTGCGGGCGCGTGACGATGGACGGCGAGGATATCGAAACCCTGCCCGCCTGGCGGCTGGCCTGCCGACGCGCGGTGATGCCGCAGGCGGCCAGCATCGCCTTTCCCTACCTCGCGCTGGAGGTCGTCATGCTCGGCGCGGCGGGCGTCGGACGCGCCCTCACCGCCGCGCGCCGGCGAGCGATCGCGCGCGAGGCGATGGAGACCGTCGAGGTCGCACATCTGGCGGCGCGCGACTACCAGACGCTCTCGGGCGGCGAACGCCAGCGCGTGCAGTTCGCGCGCGCGCTGACCCAGATGAGCGCGGGCGCGAGCGTGGAGACGCGGCAGCTTCTGTTTCTCGACGAACCTGTGGCCAGCCTCGACGTCAAGCACCAGCTCGCTTTGCTGGAGGCGGCGCGCGGCGTCGTGCGACGGGGCGCGGCGGCGCTCGTGGTGCTTCACGATCTCAACCTCGCTTTCGCCTACGCCGACGAACTTCTCGTCATGGCGCAAGGTCGTTGCGTGGCGTGCGGCGCGCCGCGCGACGTCGTCACCGACGCCTTGCTCGGCGAGGTCTTCGGCGCCCCCTTGCGCGTCGGCGCGACGCCGCCGGAGGGCATGCCCTTCGTGCTGCCTCACGCCGCGCGTCTCGACGGCGGACGGCGCCCAGCATGCGGCTGACTCGCCGCGACACAGGAGGCGTGGATGAGCGTGAACGTCACGATCGCGGGCGGCGGCCCGGTTCTGGGAATGAGCGCGGCGGAGCTGCTGGAGCAATGCCGTCTGCTGGCCGGCGCGCGCCTCGTCGGCGATGTCGCGCCGGCGGATCGCGCGCATGAGGCCCTGTGCGCCCGCTATGGCGTCGCTCAGGCCTGCCATGTGTTTGGAGCGCTGCACCTGCTCGTCGCGCGCCTGTCCGCAGAGGGCGCCGTCGCGTTCCGCTGGCGTCCGCCCGGAGCGCGATGGCCTTCCGAAGACGAACGACGCTTGCTGGAGGAGACCTTGGCGCCGCTCGCGCGCGGCCCCGGCGGCGAGACGGCGGCGTTCGTTCGTCTGGCGGAGACTTTTTGCCCCGAGGCCAAGCGCGGCTGCCCGATCCACGCCGCGCTGGGACAGCCGTGCGAGAGGAGCTGCTTCTTCGGCGGATCGGAGGGGCGCAGATAACTTGACTTCGCTCGTCAAATTTATCTAATGTGCTGGAACAGCTTCACTTTTTAACGATTCAAAAGTAGCGCATGTCTCCTTTCCCGATGCTCGCGGCGCCCGCCGCGCTTTCGACCGCCGACGCCTGCCACGCGCGTCGGCGGCTGCGCGCGTTCGATCTGCGGCCGACCCGCCAGCGCGTGCTGCTGTCGCATCTGATGTTCGCGGGCGGGCCTCGTCACGTGACGGCGGAGATGCTGTTCGAGGAGGCGCAGGCGAGCGGCGAGCCTCTCGTCATGGCGACCGTCTACAACACCCTGCATCAGTTCGTGGAGGCGGGCATGATCCGCACGCTGATGGGGCCGGGCGGGCGTCTGTGGTTCGACACCACGACGGCCGATCATCATCATTTCTTCGTCGAGGGCGAGAACCGCATGATCGACGTGCCCGCCGGCGCCGTCGATCTTTCCGCCATCCCGGCGCCGCCGGCCGGCTATCGGGTGCTCGGCGTGGATGTCGTCATTCGTCTCGCTCCGGCGCAGGATTCGTCCGCATGATCGTCTGTCAATGCAACGCTCTCAGCGATCGCGACGTGCGCGCGGCGCTCGACCGGACCATCGACGCGCCGCGTTCGGCCGCGCAGATCTATCGCTGCATGGGCTGCAAGCCCGATTGCGGGCGCTGCGCGCCGACCCTGCGCGCCCTGTTGCGCGAGTCGCAGGCGGGCGGCTGCGCCATCGGGTGTCCGGGATGTCCCGCCCATGTCGTCGCGCCCGTCGGCAACGACGATGAAATCTTGCCGGCGCCCCGCATTGCGGCGAAGATCGCTTCGGCCTGAAAAAGGAGAAAACGATGAAGGGCGACGCCAAGGTTCTCGACTATCTCAACCGGGGTCTTCGCAGCGAGTTGACGGCGATCAGCCAGTATTGGCTGCATTATCGCCTTCTCGCCAACTGGGGCCTCAACAAGCTCGCGAAGAAGTGGCGCGAGGAGTCGATCGAGGAGATGAATCACGCGGACCGCTTCATCGACCGCATCCTCTTCCTGGAGGGCCATCCCAACCTTCAGACGCTCGATCCGTTGAAGATCGGCGAGAACGTGACGGAGATTCTTCAGGCCGATCTCGACGGCGAGCACGGCGCGCGCACGCTCTATCAGGAGGCCGCCGCCTATTGCCAGAGCGTCAAGGATTTTCCGTCGAAGGACATTTTCGAGGCGCTGATGAAGGACGAGGAAGGCCATATCGACTTCCTCGAAACCCAGCTCGACCTCGTCAAGAAGCTCGGCGAACCGCTCTACATGCAAGCCCATCTCGGCGGGCTGGAGCTGCTGGAGCCCAAAACCGACTGAGCCCGCGCATCGGGCGATGCGAACCGCGCCCCGGCCCCCGGCCGGGGTTTTTCATTGCGCGGCGGCCTTCGCGGCGGAGGCGTCGAGCAGCCGCTCGTAACGCTTGTCGGTGAGCGTGCGCAGGAAGGCGACCAGAGCGTCGACGCGCTTGTCGCTGAGAGCGGGGCCGATCTCCAGCTCGCGCAGCGAGAGATTGCGCGGATTTTCCGGAGCGGCCCATGGTTTTCCGGTTTCGGGATCAATTCGCCGGGCCGCCGACTTCGCATTGTACTTGTCGTAGAACAGGATGACGGTGCGAAGATCGGCGAAAACGCCGTTATGCATGTAAGGCCCCGTCACCGCGACGTTGCGCAGCGTCGGCGTCTTGATCATGCCTT
>ERZ1645187.5110-NODE-5110-length-10347-cov-105.657501_pt1 | contig 10347 bp, 13 predicted proteins | sample MGYA00575352_ERZ1645187 | MGnify/ENA primary metagenome ERZ1645187 (study PRJEB40837, sample SAMN11349314) | freshwater sediment metagenome | isolation source: river sediment | host: Sediment | place: India: Wazaribad , New Delhi | collected 2017-02-21 ...
CGGCTGGTCCGACGCCTTCGCCAGAACAATCCTCGGTCAAATGCGATAGCCCTGCCCCCCCTCCCAGTGTCGGTTGACGAGTGCGGCTCGATCCACCGCACCGGTCGTCAATGCCGCCCGCGTGAGCCCTCGCCGCACCACACGCAGCCTCTCCAGCTCACAGCCACCTCGTCTCTGACGCCCGATCTCCTCGCGCCGGTAGTCCAGTAGCCCGCCTAGCGAACGCCCGTCTGCGGCCGCCACGGCATGGGCTCCTGCGCCGTCCTGCCAATAGGGCTTGCCCTCATGTCACCTGACAGGGGGTGTACAAACGCTGCCTGGATGCTGGCCATTGACATGGTTTTCTGGTTTGGCGTACGACCTTTGCCAACGTCTAAGAACCATGTGGCCAATCGCCTGGAGCACCACCATGTCCATCACCATCGGTTACGCCCGCACCTCCACCACCGAACAGGTCGCAGGGTTCGAAGCCCAACGCCGCGAACTGGAGGCGGCAGGCTGCACCCGATTCTATTCCGAACAGGTCTCGTCGGTTGCTCAGCGGCGCCAGTTGGAGGCCATGCTGGACTATATCCGCGAGGGTGACGCGGTGGTGGTGACCAAGCTCGACCGCCTCGCCCGCTCCGTCCGCGACCTCTGCGACATCGTCGACAGGATCGAGAAGAAGGGCGCATCCCTCCGCATCCTCGCCCTGAACCTCGACACCGCCGCGCCCACAGGACGGCTCATGCTGAACGTGCTGGGGTCGGTCGCGCAGTTCGAACGCGAGATGATGCTGGAGCGGCAGCGGGAGGGCATCGCCAAGGCCAAGGGCGAGGGCAAGTACAAGGGCCGGAAGCCCACGGCAGGGTCGAAGGTGGAGGAGATCCGGGCGTTGCGTGCGGAGGGCTTCAAGGCTGAGGAGATCGCCACGAAGCTCGGAGTGAGCGCGAGGTCCGTGTTCCGGCACTGGGGACGGGCCGATGGATTGCAGGAATGATCTGGTGATTATCTCCAACCGAGGGTGGTCGACACCGCCCCGACGCTGCTATTAGGCGATACCGGTCCAACTGGAGATCTCCCATGCGCATCGTCGTCCCCGTCGTCGCCTCGCTCTTCCTCGCCGGTTGCAGCATGACCCTAGCAGTTCAGGGCGTTTCAGAGACTGGTGACGAGACTTTCACGGGATCTGCGACCGGCTATATGGACGGCGGCGGGAACCTTGAGATCGTCAGCACGAAGGGCCTGAAGTGCTCAGGAACGTTCGTCTATGTGACCCGTCGCGAGGGCAAGGGTACGTTCCTCTGCACGAATGGACAAAGCGGCCCCTTCGAGTTCGTGTCGACCGGCACGCGGGGAACCGGCACGGGCCACATCGGGAACCGGAAGTTCACCTTCACGTTCGGCTGACCATCATTCGCGGCCCTCCTTCGTGGAGGTGTCCGTTTCCCGCAAGGGAAGTGTGTGCAGGGGGATCGGGCAACCGGTCCCCTTCTGTCGTTTGGGGCTGCCATCCCATGCACCAATGGCACACGATGACCGTGCCGACCACTCCGGCACCGCGACCCATCACAATCTGGAATCGATCCCGCTTCACCGATTCCAACCTTTCATTGGACGCTTCGACTCCCCCTCGGCTACTCGAGCTGCACCTTCAACGCACCTGATGGAGCGCAGCAGATGAGCATGACGGACACCACCGCCGACTTCGACCAACTCCAGCGGCTCCAGGCCACGGCCGATGCAGCCGCCCGCTCCAAGTCCCTGGAGGCCATCTTCGGGGACTTCGTCACGCACGATGCGACCCACCTCGGCGAGCCGGTGGTCTCCGTGGGAGGGGAGGTCTATGCACCGGTCGATATGCTGCCGATCACGCTCTCGCACTTCCTCGATTGGGCTGTCTCCGGGGGGCTGCTGGCGGTGACGGCCGAAGGTGAGGCGCTGCGCAGCTACGGTGACCACCCGTTGCCGTGGAGCCGGGTCGTCGAGCAACAGCAGGCGGAGACCGCCGAGTTCGGCCGTCACCTCGCATAGGTGGCATGCGGGCCTTTTGGGCGGGGAGCGCATTGCGGCCTCGGACCGCCGACACCACCTCAGTCGAACCATCACGCCCGATGGTGGCCCTTCTGGGCTTCCTCCCTGATACCCACTGGACCGCTGGCGCACCTCGTCGGCGGTCTTTCTTTTTCCCCCGCATGACCAGCAGCAAGACGTTCAGCCGCGCCAGCGGGCCGGACTTCTCCGCCCTCATCGACGGCGTCAGCCGCACCTTCCCCGTCCGCGTCGTGACCCTGGAGGGGAACCCGTGGTTCGCCTTGCCCGACGTTCGCTCGGTCCTCGGGATTGTGAAGGGAGGAACGAATACCGCGTTTCTCGCCGATGACGAGACCCGGCTTCTGAGGAGGTGTGGTCAGACCACACCCGTTGAGTTCTGGAAGGGGACTGCCAGCTCTGTCGCACTGGTCTCCGAGAGCGGCCTCTATCGCCTCATCATGCGCTCGGACAAACCGCAGGCCCGCCCCTTCCAGGACTGGGTGACCCGCGAGGTGCTCCCCTCGATCCGCAAGACGGGCTCCTATGAGCTGCCGAAGGGGGAGGTGATGCCCCTGCCGGCCGACTTCGCGGACGCCATGGAGCAGCATGCGCGGACGCTGATCGAGCTGGCGAGGGTGACGCGAGAGCAGGCCCGCACCGAGGCCGAACGCGCCGCCGCCGAAGCGGCCAAGAAGCAGGCCGAGAGACCGCCTTCGCCGACACCCGGACCACCATCCCGCTCCCGGCGGAGATCGCGGGCGGCTATGCGGCCCTGATCGAGGCCCGGAAGGCGGAGATGGCGGCCCGTGAGACCGCCTTCGAAGAGGAGCGAAGTGATGGTGCTGCCGGCGAATGGATGAATATCCGTCTGTGTCCACCAAGGCGGCCACACCGGAAAAGGCCGGCATTCTGCGTATCTCACGCCCCGACATCGCCGCTCAGGTGGCCTCCCTGGCCGCCTCACACACCCCTCTGCCCGACCAGGAGCGCGCTGCGGTGCTCGCTCTGAGCTACGGGGCGTCCACGAAGAAGGCCCTGGAGGTCGCCGAGAAGTCGGTACTGACACCCGAGTTCTGCGACGAGTTCTGCACCCAGGTGGCTACGCAGACCGGGCTTGTGCCCGCCCAGGCGCCGCGCTCGTGGGCCGACATCGTCTTCGAGAAGGACGGGGTGCCGATGGCCAGCAGCCGCATGGTGGCGGAGGTCTTCGAGAAGCGGCACGACAACGTCCTGCGTGCCATCGACGTGCTTCGCACCGAGATGGCGGACGTAGGCTCCTCAGAATTGAGTGGCCTGTTCACCGAGGGCGCGACCTACAACGACAAGGCCCGCAAGGACGTCCGGTTCTTCCTCATGACCCGCGATGGGTTCTCGCTCCTCGCCATGGGGTTCACCGGGAAGCGCGCTCTGGAGTTCAAGCTCGGCTTCATCAAGGCGTTCAACGACATGGAGACGGCCTTCGCGGATCGCCTCGCCGCCGAGCATCGGGAACGCCTCGCCCGCACCACCCAGCTCATGATCGACGCCGAGAAGCAGCGGGATGCCATCGCTGCCCAGGCCGAGGGGGCGCGGAAGGTGGCCAAGGCAGCGGAGTTACCGAAACGACCCGAACGCTCCGTCTCGGTCACCTATCAATCGCTCGACATACAATCAGAAGAAGCACTTTCGTCGAATAAATTACCCTCACCCTAGGAAAGAGAGCGCATTAGACCTCACACTAGGACCCCAGCACCCATCCGATATTTCTGCTCTCGCCTGCTTACCCCCGATCAATCCACCTCGTCGGCTGCGAAACCGTTTTCTGTCCACGTCGCCGCCCACTCGCCGCCCACTCGCCGCCCACTCGCCCAATCAAGGATCACGTCATGTCCACCGTCTGCGCCGCTTCCGGCTGCGCCAATGCCGCCGCGCGCGCCGATTGCTACTGTTACGGCCACCGCACCCGCCTGCGTCGCTACGGCCACCCGCTTCAGCAACCCGTCACCGCTCGCGATCTCGCCCCCTTCGTCTGCCGTATCGCCTCGCGTCTTCCAGACGACGGGGAATTGCGCGCGATCCTTGCCGAGCGGTGGTCCGCGCTGGTGTCGATGGTCGAGGCGGTGCGCCGTAGCGGCACCTTGCCCGCTCCGGATGGCTCGCCCTCGTCGGATCGTCGCGCCAGCGTTCAGGAGTGGGAGGCCGCGCGCCGCGTCCTCATCACCGCCGAGACCGCGACCGCGAAGGCTGCGGCCGACCTCGTGATCGGGCTCGCGATGCTGCGGGCCGTGGAGCCAGATGCGTTCGAGGACGGCGACGCATTCCGCTTCATCCTCGCACGACGCTTCTTCGGGCTGTCCCCGGTCAATGCCGCCCGTGCCCGCCGCTCCGGCTCGACCACATGGCGCACCTATCCGCCGGTCGTGACGTTGACGGTTGCCGGGTGGCTGTGGTCCGCCTTCGGGGAGGTGGCCGAGGCGATGGCCGCTCATGAGGCCGCCGAGATCGCCAAGGCGGAGGCCGACCGTGGCCGCCTCCGTGCCGCGCTCGCCTGTCTGGAGACCACCGCCGCATGAACGAGCCGGCATCGAGACCCCCAGGAGCTTGGACCTTGTCAGACACGGAATATCGCTCTGCCAGCCCGCAGCGGCACCGTTGGTTCGATGATTGGCGTGGTGCTCAGGGCGCGGCGCTCACTCGACTGGTGGCCGAGGTCCGCTCCCGCGTGCTCGATTCCGAGGCCGCCGCCGGGGCTCGCCGTCGAAAGCGTAGGCCGATTGATGAGCATCACCACCGCCTCGCGGTCGAAGTGGTGGTCGCCAACCTCGCCCACGCCGTCCTCATGCCGCCGGATACGGGACGCTTGGCGCTTCTCACGCGCAATGGGGAACGCGGTCGAACACGCTACGAGAACCCCGCGCTCGGCAAGCCCTTGCGGACGCTGCTCTTTCTGCTCTCCGAGGTCGGCCTTCTCGACCTTCGCGGAGATGGCCGGCGGGGAGAGGCGTCGTCCATCGCGCCTATGGACGTCTTCGCGCGGCGCATCCGGTCGCTCGGGATCGGCCTTGGAGACTTCCGGCGTCTGCCGAAGGAGGAGACCATCATCCTGACGAGGAAGAGCCGGGGGCGCTGGTCGCCCTTCGAGACACCCTCAGTGTCCCGAACCCTCGTCGACTACGCCGAGACCGCCGAGACGACCGCCATGCGGGACCGTCTGGCGCGCATCAACGCCCACGTCGAGACCGCCTCGGTCGCCTTCGTCGACGATGGGCGCGGGACGGTCGACCAACACGACCGCACCCAGCGGCGCCACTTCACCACCACCGAAGGGACCGACGTTCCGTCTTTCGACCGAACCGGACGCTTCTTCGGAGGCTTCTGGCAGAACCTCGGGTCCGACCGCCGCCAAGCCATCCGCATCGACGGGGAGGGGGTGGCCGACCTCGACTATGCCTCCCTCTATCCGCGTCTCGCCTTCGCCTCTGTCGGCATCGAGCCACCGTCCACCGACCTCTACGCCATCACCGGCCTCGGCGGCCATCGAGATGCCGTGAAGCGCGCCATGAACTGCCTACTCATGGACGACTTCACACGCCGCTCCAGGCCTGCCGAGTTCACCGGCCTGATACCGGACGGCTGGACGGTGGCGAAGGTCCGGGAGGCGATCCTCCGTCATCACCCCGCCCTTGCTCCCTGCCTCGGCATCGGTCTCGGCCTCCGTCTGATGAAGACCGAGAGCGACATTCTCCTGGTGGTGCTGGAGGAGATGAGGGCGAGGGGCATCGTCGGCCTCGGCCTTCACGATGGGCTCATGGTCGCCAGTTCCCGAGTGGACGAGGCGAGGTCTCTGATGGAGGTGGTGGGTCGAGAGATCAGCTTGGTCCACCTACCGGTCACCCGCAAGGCCTGACCGGCCACCTCTCCCCCACCTCCCCCATACATGGGACCCGTAACTCGGGGCTGGTGCGACCCGGCCTCGACGGGCTCTCTCACCCGCGCCCCTCGTACGCGGCCAGCTCCATGGCTGCGACACACCAGCGGCCGCTTCTTCGCGCCGCCACCCCAGCACGAACAGACCTCAGAACGCCCGCCCACGGTGACCCCGTCGGTGCAGGAAACGCGCACTCATACCCAGATCGACCATGACCATGCACAGCAACACCGCCACCTCGGCCCATCGGATCGTCGTCCAACCGCTCGACCGCTATGGACGCTATCGCGTCACCGACCGTGACACGGGGCGGGAGTGGATCGCCGCGACCCGTATCCCCACTTGCGCTGCCGCACGCGTCCTTCAGAACCTCGGCGCGGCCCCGAACGACCGCCTGGAGATGTACCGGGAGGGGCGTGAGCGGCCCGACCTCTTCGGCCCCATCGGCTGGTTCGCCGCTCGGACCGTGGTGGAGAACGAGCGCACAGGCCCGGTCTTCGCCAAGTACCGGCCCTTCGACCGGACCCACACGGGAGCCTGATGGGCTCTGATCACGGACTGCCATCTTCGGCCGACAGCCGATCTTGTGTCGCCGTCTGCAAAACGCCGCCCGCCCCTGGCCCCCCAGGCGGCGGGCTCTTCATTTCCATAAGGACACCACGACCATGAACTTCATCACCACGACCTCAGTTCCCGACCCTCTGCCGGCGCTCACAGAGCCGACGATTCAGGACATCCATCTCGCCGAGCGCCTCGGCTACCGCCGCCCTGCCGATATTAGGAAGCTGATCCGGCGCCATCTGCCGACCCTCGAAGCGATGGGATTGGTGCTCCACCGTGGCGCGCCAATCGTCTCGGGCAAGGGGCGGACGACCATCGTCACCGAGTACCACCTGAACCGCGCTCAGGCCGCCTTCATCGTCGCCAAGGCGGGGACGAAGATCGCCGACAGTCTCACCGTGAAGATGGCCGAGGTATTCGCCCTGTTCACCGAGGGGCGCTTGGTGGCGGTCGATTCGTCGGCAGCCGAGGACGTCGCCGCCATCGAAGCGCGCGAGAAAGCCCGCCGCAGAGCGATCCACGAGGAGGAGAGGGAGGCACGCGACATGGGATTCGCACTGTTGAGGAGCGGTGGGAGCCGGCGGAAGCGGCGCAAAAGACGCACGGAGAGTCGACTTTGATCGACTCGTCGCTAAAGGCCTGGGTACCAGCTCTGGTGGCGAATTGGGTACTAGCTCTCAAATCGCATGAGGTATGCGATTGAAATCATTGAAGGTTCTTCGGACTGAAATTTGTGGCGCGCCCTACGGAAACGACAAGATCCAACGATTTCATGGTGCTATGGCCTGCTAACCGGGGGGTGGGCGGACATTGGCGGAAAAGGGCTTTTTGCCCCTGTCTGCTAACCTTTCCGCGCGCCTTTGAGGCCAGTTCAGCGGTATGAAAGCGAACGCCCCCGGCGGGAACCGAGGGCGTTCAGGTACTGACCAGAAGGGACGAAGGACGAGGCCCGCGTCGAACATGGGCATCATACGGCCTTCGTTCCGAATACTCAACAGGTGTTCGGAATGCTGATCAGCTTCGCCAAGTTGAAGGCGTACAAGGCCGCCCCACCGGCGCCACTCGTCGACCCCGCTCCCCCGGCGGTCAACCATGTGTGCACTCAGTTGCACGAGGGGTTTGACGCCGAGGCCGTGCCCGCGTCGACGACGGTGAGGTTGCTCGCGCTGGTGCGTGAGGTCGTCGACACCGACCCCTATCCGGCCGAAGGCTTCATGTGGGCATCCCGACCGCAAGAGTGGTGGGCCGAACGGCTCGGACGCGACCCGAAGACTATCCAACGCCTGTCGCACAAGCCGCCGTTCAGGCGGGTCAGGAAGCGCGTGGACGGCCGACCGCGCATCCTGTTGCGGGAAGCCGTCCCCGGCGAACTGCCGTCGCCGGAGGAGTGCGCCCGGCCGATGGTGGCCGTTTGGCGCAACCATTGGCGGACGCCGGAGCGGGAGACGAGGCACGACTATGGGCGACTGGTGGAACTGGCCAAGCACTGGAAAGGCCTCGGACCAGCGATCTTGAGGACCGTGCTCGACGAGTGGTCGGGCTTCATGACGTCCGTCGAACACCACCAGCTCGAAGCCGGCAAGGGCGAGAAGAAGTACTTCGACTTCCCGTCGACGAGCGTCATCCTACGCTACCGGGCGACCGCCTACGGCCTCCACATGCACGCCCTGCAATCGAAGCAGGCCGACGAGCTGGTGAAGGCCTCGGGGGCGGCGGACTGGTGACGATGTCCGAATGTTTCGCGTGCGCGCGGGCGCGATGATGTCCGAATGTTTATAGGTGAAGTGATAATACCTACTAATATTCTCTCTTTCTTACAGGGGTCAGAAAGATAAGGACATTGAGAGCCTATCAGTAGGGGCGAAGCCCCCTCGCCAAGGGCTCGGGATGCTCCGCCCCTGACGCAGGTCGATCACCAAGGGTTCGGGAGAAGATCAAGATCCTACCCATCCTCTCCCGAATACACGAACGAACGACCGAAGGGAGTGAGTGAGTAACCGATACGAACGCGCTTGCCCGCGACCCCAACGGCCGGTCATGAAACGTACCATCCCGACGAAGGTCGATTGACGATCTCACCCGGTAGACTATGATGACCTGAACTGAACGTGCCCACGTAGGTGGGGGCTCATGTTCGCGCACCATCGCGGACGAGCCATGTTCAAACTCTTCTCCCGTCAGACCAAGACCGAAACGCCGGCCCCCCAGCCGGTCGATGTTCGTGCGCTCACGCTCGAAGACATCTTCGGCGTCTCCGCCTCGGCTTCCGGCCTTTCGGTCTCTGCCTCGACGGCGATGCGTGCCCCGGCCGTCAGGGCTGCCGTACAGGCCATTTCCGAGGCTTGCGGGCAACTTCCCCTCGTCGTCGTGGAAACGGCCGCCGGTGGACTCCGCAAGCCCGCCGAAGGGCATCCGCTGTTTTCGATCCTGAACGGCGCGGCGAACGACTGGACCCCGGCCCCCGCCTTCCGGGAACAGCTCGTGCGCGACGCCCTGTTGCACGGGGCGGGCTTCGGGTGGGTCGGCCGCGACGGCACCGGCGCCGTCCGCGAGCTGGTCCGGCTTCGCCCCGGCGTCGTCACGGTCGACGAGGACGTGACGGCTCCCCTCGGTCCCCCGGTCTACCGGATCGACGGCAACGTGGTCTCCGGCCGCGACCTGATCCACCTCCGTTGCCCGCTCGGACCCGATGGCGCCCATGGGGTCGGCCCGGTGCAGGATGCCCGCGAAGCCATCGCCCTTGCGCTCGCCCTCGAACAGCACGCCGCCCGCCTGTTCGGTCGTGGGGCGCGTCCCTCCGGCATCCTCAGCTTCCCCGGCCGGCTCGGCGCGGAAGTCGCCGCCCGCGTCAAGGCCTCGTGGCAGTCCGCCCACGGCGGGTCGAACAGCGGCGGAACGGCCGTCCTCGAAGAGGGCGCGAAGTTCGAGGCCCTGACCATGACCTCGACGGATGCGCAGTTCGCCGAGCTTCGCGCCTTCCAACTCGCCGAGGTCGCCCGCGCCTTCCGGGTGCCGCCCGCGATCCTGCAAGATTTCAGCAAGGTGACCTACAAGAACTCTGACGAAATGTCCCGGCAGTTCGTCAACTTCACGCTGCAACCGTGGCTTCTCAAGATCGAAGGCGAACTCGCCATCAAGCTCTTCGCCGAGGAAGAGCGCGGGCACCTCGTTCTCGAACACGACGTCGACCAGCTCGTGAATGCGGTTTTGCTCGAACGGGCGCAAGCCGCGCAGATGTTCCGATCGGCCGGCGTGATGACCGCCAACGAGCTTCGTCGTCTGGAAAACTTGCCGCCCCACGCGGACGGGGACGCGCTCACCAACCCCTACACCGACACGGCCAAGGCCCCGACGAGCGGAGGCCCGACCAATGGCTGACACGACCACCCGCCTCTTCGTCGGTGACGCCGACCACGACCTCGCCCTGACGCCGCCGATGATCGTCGAACTCGAACGCCTGACCGGCCGGGGGATCGGCGGCATCTTCCGTCGTCTCGCCGCCAGTGAGTTCGCTTTCGCCGAAGTCGTCGAGACCATCCGCCTCGGACTGGTGGGCGGCGGCATGGAACCCCAGCGCGCCGCCGAGATCGTCGAGACCTACGTCCGCCCGCGCCCCCTCGCCGAGATCTTCCCCACCGCGCTCTCCGTCATGGAAGCCGCGTGGTTCGGCGCGCCGCAGATTGCCCCGGACGGTCCCTAAAGTTCTTTCTCTGTCCCGATTGCAATGGATCGAATGCAATGACCGACCACATCGACCTCGAAGTTCGCTTCACCGCCACGGGTGACGACGGCACCCTCGAAGGCGTCGCCGTCCGGTTCGGCGTCCTCGACACCTACCGCACCGAGTTCGCCCCCGCCGCCTTCGG
>ERZ1645187.5113-NODE-5113-length-10339-cov-28.252236_pt1 | contig 10339 bp, 13 predicted proteins | sample MGYA00575352_ERZ1645187 | MGnify/ENA primary metagenome ERZ1645187 (study PRJEB40837, sample SAMN11349314) | freshwater sediment metagenome | isolation source: river sediment | host: Sediment | place: India: Wazaribad , New Delhi | collected 2017-02-21 ...
GCGGTCGCCGAGATGACGCGCAGCATCACCTCCTGCGGCTCGCCGACGGCGAGGCCGCCGAGCGCATAGCCGTGAAAGCCGATGTCGGTCAGCCCCTTCGCCGAGCGCAGGCGCAGGGCTTCGTCGTCGCCGCCCTGGACGATGCCGAAGATGCCGTGGCCGCGTTTGCCGAAGAACGCCGCCTTGGAGCGCTCGGCCCAGCGCAGCGACAGTTCCATCGCCCGCTCCATCTCCTTGCGCTCGGCCGGAAGGGCGACGCATTCGTCGAGCTGCATCTGGATGTTGGACCCGAGCAGGCCCTGGATCTCGATCGAGCGCTCGGGCGTCAGTTCGTGCTTGGAGCCGTCGATGTGGCTGCGGAAGGTGACGCCCTTCTCGGTGATCTTGCGCAGCTGCGCCAGCGACATGACCTGGAAGCCGCCCGAGTCGGTCAGAATCGGGTGCGGCCAGTTCATGAAACGGTGCAGACCGCCGAGTTTCGCGACCCGTTCGGCGGTCGGGCGCAGCATCAGATGATAGGTGTTGCCGAGCACCACGTCGGCGCCGAGTTCGCGCACCTGTGCAGGATACATGCACTTCACCGTGGCCTGAGTGCCGACCGGCATGAAGGCCGGGGTACGGATCTCGCCGTGCGCGGTGGTCACCGTGCCGCGGCGGGCGGCGCCGTCGGTGGCGTGCAGGGTGAAGCCGAATTCGGGCACTTCGGTGGGCGCGGCGACGGGTTCGGGGGCGGTCATCGGGGCGTATCCGTCTCGGTCGGCGCGAGGAAACGTCGATCGGGGAAGAGGAGCGAGGCATCGCCGTAGGAATAGAAGCGATAGCCGGTCGCGATGGCGTGGGCATAGGCGGTGCGCATCAGGTCGAAGCCGGCGAAGGCCGAAACCAGCATGAACAGCGTCGAGCGCGGCAGGTGGAAGTTGGTCATCAGCGCATCGATCGAGCGCACCGGGCGGCCCGGCGTGATGAAGATGTCGGTGGCGCCGGACCACGGCGCGATGCGGCCGGCCTCGTCGCAGGCGCTCTCGAGAATGCGCAGCGAGGTGGTGCCGACGGCGACGATGCGGCCACCGCGGGCACGTACGGCATTGAGCGCGGCGGCCGTCTCGGGGGCTATGGCACCGGCCTCGTAATGCATGCGGTGTGCATTCGTGTCGTCGACCTTGACCGGCAGGAAGGTGCCGGCGCCGACGTGCAGGGTCACGAAATGCCGTTCCACGCCGAGGGCGTCGAGGCGGGCCATCAGCGCGGGCGTGAAGTGCAGGCCGGCGGTCGGGGCGGCGACGGCGCCCTCCTCGCGGGCGTAGATGGTCTGGTAGTCGGCGCGGTCGCGCTCGTCGGCGGCGCGGCGGGCGGCGATGTAGGGCGGCAGCGGCATCGAACCGACCGCATGGATCGCCGCATCGAGATCGGGGCCGGCGAGGTCGAAGCGGAGGTCGACGATGCCGTCCTCGTCCTTGGCCTCGACGGTCGCCCAGAGTTCGCCGAGGGCGCAGACGCGGCCCCCTTCGCCGAAGAGGACGCGGTCGGCCGGCTTCAGACGCTTGCCCGGCCGGGCGAAGGCGCGCCAGCGGGCGGCGTCGACCCGCTCGATCAGATTGAAGGCGACCGGCGTCGCCGCTGCGCCGCGGTGGCGATGCCCGTGCAGTTCGGCCGGGATGACGCGGGTGTCGTTGAAGACGAGGGCATCGCCGGGGCGCAGCCAGTCGACCAGATCGCCGACGGTGGCGTCGACCAGCGGCACCTCTTCGCCCGGACGCACCACGAGCAGGCGCGCGCTCTCGCGCGGTTCGGCCGGGCGCAGGGCGATGTTCTCGGGCGGAAGTTCGAAATCGAAGAGGTCGACGCGCATTCCCCCTCTTAGCCAAAGGACGTGGGGGATGCCAGTGCGCAGAGGCATCCGGGGCGCGGCGATGCGCAGGGCGCGGGACGCCGCACGATTCTCGAGCGGGAGAGCTCGGGACTGCTCGAGCGGCAATCATTTCTTCCGAAACGGCGCCGATCGACCGGCGGGCGGCAGGACCGGATGTCGCAACATCTGCGGAACCCGGCGCGGCGACGTGCTCTGGCACGCGGCGTGCTTTTTTCACGCGCGCGGGCGAGAGCGCCCGCATGGCCCACCACCGGAGCACCACGAGATGAAGCGCGCCGACCTCACCGAGAAGATCCTCGACATCAAACGCGAGAAGGGCTGGACCTGGAAGCACATCACCGACGAGATCGGCGGCATGTCGCCGGTGCTGGTGGTCGGCGCCCTGCTCGGGCAGATGAAGCTGGTCAAGCCGCTGGCGGCGAAGGCGGGCGAGCTGTTCGGCCTGACGGCGAGCGAGATCGCCATGCTCAACGAGGTGCCCTATCGCGGCACGGGTACGCCGATGCCGCCGACCGATCCGCTGATCTATCGCTTCTACGAGCTGGTGCTGGTCAACGGACCGGCGTGGAAGGCCTTGATCGAAGAGGAATTCGGCGACGGCATCATGTCGGCGATCGACTTCAACATGGAGTTCGAGCGCGAGGCCAACCCCAAGGGCGACCGCGTCAAGATCTCCATGTCGGGCAAGTTCCTGCCCTACAAGTATTACGGCAACGAGCAGGGCATCCCCGACTACGGCTTCAAGGAAGATTGAGTCGGAGCACCACGTAAGCTGCGATGCGCCTCGGCGCGGACGCACGACGATCCCGCGGCGCATCGGAGGCGGTTCACCGCCCCGCTGCGCCGTACGGGGTCGAGGAGCGAACCGCGCCTCGGCCCTCTCTCTGCCATACCGTGCCGGCGGTCCGGCCGGCCGGCCGCATGACGGCGCGACCGAGGGCCGCCGAGGTCAGCCTATTTCGGGATGGGCTTCGAGCCACTGCTCGAGCGCCAGATTGATCCGCGTCTGCCAGCCGCGGCCGGTCGACTTGAAGCGCGCCAGCACGTCCGGCGACAGGCGGATGTTGATCGCCACCTTCGGTGCGGGACTGCGCGGGCGCCCACGAGCGACGACGGAAGGACCCATCCACAGCGATGCGCGCTCGAACCACGCGTCGCTCAGATCGCCGGCGTCGTCGAACCGGGAGGTTGCCGACTCAAGGCCGACCGATGACCCCGAGGCGGTCACCGAACCTCTTCTGCTCACGTTCATTGGCATTCCTCATATCCAGGATACGGCGCTCGTCTCCCTGCGCCCGCCACGTCACCACCACCATTCTTCCGGCCTGAAAACCTATGGAAACGACGGGCTCCCCGGCTGCCCATACGTCGCCATCGGGAAACTCGAACCTCACACCGGCGAATACCTCGCCGGCGGAAGCGAAATCGAGACCACGTTCCACCAGGGTCTCGTTACGCTCGGTGTCATCCCAGGTCAGCTTCACCATCGTGCTCCAGTTCGGTGGCCACTGAGTATACATTGTCTTTACATTCAATGATCGTGGCCAAGACAAATCTGCCCGCTTCGATTGCTGTTTACAATCGATGATATTCCTCATTCCCCAAGAAAAAGGCCGGGGATTGCTCCCCGGCCTGCGACACCTTCGACATCGTCGATCATCGAGTGATCGGCGCCCCGGATCAGGCCGCGATGTCGGCCATCACCTTGACGGAGATCATCTTGTCGGGGTCCCTGACCGGCTCGCCGCGCTTGATCTCGTCGACGTTCTCCATGCCTTCCACGACCTTGCCCCACACCGTGTACTGGCGGTCGAGGAAGCGGGCGTCGCCGAAGCAGATGAAGAACTGCGAGTTGGCGGAATTCGGGTTCTGGGCGCGGGCCATCGAGGCGGTGCCGCGGACGTGCGGCTCGGCGTTGAACTCGGCGGCGAGGTTCGGATACTTCGAACCGCCGGTGCCGGTGCCGTGCGGGCAGCCGGTCTGGGCCATGAAGCCCTCGATGACGCGGTGGAAGACGATCCCGTCGTAGAAGCCCTCACGCGCCAGCTTCTTGATGTGGGCGACGTGGTTGGGGGCCAGATCGGGGCGCATGGCGATGACGACGCGGCCCTTGGTGGTTTCGATGACGAGGGTGTTTTCCGGATCGAGTGCGGTCATACGCGAGGCATCCTTCCGACAGGGGATGGCGCGGACCTTCGGCCCGTCGCCCGAGTGAACCGGGCTTTGCCCGGCGGTGAAACCTTATCGGCCGAAACCGACGGAAGGGCAATCCCACGAGAAACAGGGGGGCGAGCCGTCGCTCACGCCTCGTCGACCGGGGGCGAGGCGCGGCGACGGGCGGTCCGGGGCCGTTTCGGTGGGCCTGCGGCGGCGACACGACGGGCGGCAGCGATCGAGCGCCGCGCCCATTCGGCGAAGACGTCGGGGTCGTCGTAGACCTCCTCCGGCGCGCGGGCATAGGACATCACGGTCGTGCGGCCGGTCTTGGTCGTGTAGGCGAAGCGCGGCAGGCCGCGGACGTCGAAGGCGTGCGCGTTGTCGGCGTCGACCTTGAGCCACAGGCCGTCGTCGATCACCAGGGCGAAGGGCAGGCCCTCGTGCCACAGGCACAGGCCGCCGAACATGCGCTTCCAGGTGACGGCGCCGAGCGGGCGGCACATGTCGGCATAGAACTCGACGTCGACAGCCATGGTCCCCTCCCCTCGTCGCGCCTCAACGATACAGCCAGCCGGCGATGTCGCGGAAGGCCGGCCACAGCGAGGCGACCAGCAGCACCGCCATGGCGACGTTGAAGGCGCGCAGCCGGCGCGGATCGTCGAACCATCGGGCGATCAGCGAGCCGAGCGCGGCCCAGGCCACCGTCGAGCCGACCCCGACCACCACGAAGACGGCGAAGATCAGGGCGATCCAGGCCATCGCCTCAGGGCCTTCCGGCACCCAGATCGACACGACCGAGACCACCATCACCCAGCCCTTGGCGTTGACCCACTGGAAGGCGGCCGCCTGAAGGAACGTGAAGGGCTTCGCCGCGGTGGCGACGCCGGCGGTGTCGATGCCCCGCGCGGTCGGGGCGGCGGCGATCTTCCAGGCGAGCCACAGGAGATAGGCGACGCCCACCACCTCGACCACGTCGTGGATGGCGGGGAAGGCGCGGAACACCGAGCCGAGCCCGAGCGCCACCACGACCGTCATGCCGGCGAAACCGAGCGTCACCCCGGCCATGTGCGGGATGGTGCGGCGAAAGCCGTGGTTCACGCCCGAGGTCAGCAACATGACGTTGTTGGGGCCGGGGGTGAAGAACGAGGTCAGCGAAAAGGCGATCAGCGCGAAGAGCTGTTCGGCGAAGGCGGGGGACATGCGTGGGCTCGCGGGTTCGGAGGTCGAGAGGACACCGGCGCGGCGGCGTCGTCAACCGCCCGGGGCGATCATCACGGCATCCGCACCCGCCAGCCCATCTCCCAGAAATCGGCCTCGAGGCGGCAGGCCCGGGCGAAGACGTCGGCGAGCGCCTCGAAGCGGGCTTCGGTGAGCGCGTGCGCGGCCAGTTCGTCGAGATGGGCGCGGGCGGCGACGGCGACCTCGCCATAGGCGTCGCCGGAATATTCGGCGATCCACGGGGCGTAGGGGTTGGCGGCCGCGAGCGCACCGGGACGGGACGCCAGCGCGCGGGCGATCTCGGCATAGCCTACGATGCAGGGGGCGAGTGCGACCTGGAGATCGAGGAGATCGCCGCGCAGGCCGGTGTCGATCACCCAGCGGGTGTAGGTGGTGGTGGCGGGCAGTTCGTCGGCCTGCTCGAGGTCGGTCTCGCTCAGGCCCCAGCCGGCGGCGAAGCGGACGTGCAGGTCCATCTCGGTGTCGAGGATCGCCGAGACGCCGCGCGCGGCGCGGCGCATGTCGGCGAGATTGCGGCCCTTGAAGACGGCGAGGGCGTAGGCGCGGGCGAACTGGATGAGGAACAGCCAGTCCTGCACCAGATAGGTGCGGAACGCCGCCTCGGGCAGGGTGCCGTCGCCGAGGCCGGCGACGAAGGGATGCTCGACATAGGCCGCCCAGGCATCCGGCCGGGCGGCGCGCAGGCGATCGAAGAGATCCATCGTCGCTCTCACACCTTGGCCGGCTCGATCGTCACCGATTCGCCGCAACCGCAGGCGGAGACCTGATTGGGGTTCTCGAACACGAAGGTCGAGGCCATCTTGTCGGTGCGGAAATCGACGGTCGTTCCCAGAAGATAGAGCGTCGCCGACGGCTCGACGAAGACCTTCACGCCGTCGACCTCGACGACGTCGTCCTTCGGATCGGCGGCCGTCACCATCTCGAAGCGGTAGGTCTGACCGGCGCAGCCGCCCTTCTCGATGCCGAGACGCAGCCCCGCCAGCGGCGTGGTCGAATTGGCGACGATGGCGCGGATGCGCTCCACCGCGGCCGGAGTGAGTTTCACGACGGGCATGTCGCCGAAGAGGCCCATTCTCGGCTCCTTTCCCTCGATTGCGAGGCGATCAGTACATGTCGAGGACGATGCGTGCCTCGTCCGACATGCGGTCCTGAGTCCACGGCGGATCGAAGACCATGTTGACGGTCACTTCGTTGATGCCGGCGACCGCCCGCACCGCGTTCTGCACCCATTCGGGCATTTCGCCGGCGACCGGGCAGCCCGGTGCGGTCAGCGTCATGTCGATGGTGACGTTGCGCTCCTCGTCGATGTCGACGCGGTAGATCAGGCCGAGCTCGTAGATGTCGGCCGGGATCTCCGGGTCGTAGACGGTCTTCAGCGCGCCGACGATGTCGTCGGTCAGCCGCGACAGCTCGTCGGCGGGGATGCCCGGGGCACCGGTCTTGGTGACGGCGATCGGGCCGAGGAATTCCGGTTCGGTTGCTTCCATGGTCGGGAACCCTGCGAACTCAAGCGAAGAACTGTTCCGCCTTGACGAGTGCTTCGACCAGACGGTCGACCTCGTCGAGGCGATTGTACATGGCGAAGGAGGCGCGGCAGGTCGAGGTCACGCCGTAGCGCGCCAGAAGCGGCTGGGCGCAATGCGTCCCGGCGCGCACCGCGATGCCGTAACGATCGAGGATGGTGGCCACGTCGTGAGCGTGGGCGCCCTTCACCTCGAAGGAGACGATCGCCCCCTTGCCCGGGGCGGTGCCGAAGATGCGGACGGAATTCAGCTCGCGGAGCCGCCTCTCGGCGTAGGCGCCGAGCTCGGCCTCGTGCGCGGCGATGCGCTCGCGGCCGATCGTCATCATGTACTTCAGTGCGGCGCCGAGACCGGCGGCCTCGACGATCGGCGGGGTGCCGGCCTCGAAGCGGTGCGGCGGCTCGCCGTAGGTGACGTTCGTCTCGCTCACCTCGCGGATCATCTCGCCACCGCCGAGGAAGGGCGGCATCTTTTCCAGGAGCTCGCGGCGGCCCCACAGGGCGCCGATGCCGGTCGGGCCGTAGAGCTTGTGGCCGGTGATGCAATAGAAGTCGCAGCCGATGTCGCGCACGTCGACCGGCATGTGGACGGCGGCCTGCGAGCCGTCGACCAGGGTGAGGATGCCGCGCTCGCGGGCGATGCGGCAGATCTCCTTCACCGGCACCACCGTGCCGGTGACGTTGGACATCTGCGTCACCGCGACGATCTTGGTCTTCTCGGTCAGGAGCTTCTCGAACTCGTCGAGGAGGAAGGAGCCGTCCTCGGCGATCGGCGCCCACTTCAGGACCGCCCCCTTGCGCTCGCGCAGGAAGTGCCAGGGGACGATGTTGGCGTGATGCTCGAGGATCGACAGGACGATCTCGTCGCCTTCGCCGATCGACTGACCGAGCGAATTCGCCACCAGATTGATCGCCTCGGTGGTCGACTTCACGAAGATCACTTCATCGAGGCTCGGCGCCCCGAGGAACTGCGCCACGATCTCGCGGGCGCCCTCGTAGGCCTCCGTCGCGGCATTGGCGAGGTGATGCAGGCCGCGGTGGACGTTGGCGTAGCGCCGCGACATCACGTCGACCATCTCGTCGATGACGGCCTGCGGCTTCTGCGCCGAGGCGCCGTTGTCGAGATAGACCAGCGGGCGGCCGTGGACGGTCGTCGACAGGATCGGAAAATCCCGGCGGATCGCCTCGACGTCGTAGGGGGTGGGGGTCTGAATGTTCATCACCTCACCCCTCGCGCCGGTCGATCCAGGCGTCGATCTCGGCTTCAACCGCCTCGCGGGCGGCTTCGGACGAAATCGCGTCCGTCACCTCGCCGAGGAAGGCGCGGATGAGCAGCTTCTCGGTCTCGGCGGCGGGGATGCCTCGGCTCATCAGGTAGAATTTCAGCGTGTCGTCGATCTCCGACACCGTGGCGCCGTGGGCGCAGGCGACGTCGTCGGCGAAGATCTCCAGCTCCGGCTTGGCCTTGGCTTCGGCGCGATCGGACAGCAGCACGGAATGCGCCTGCATCCGGCCGTCGGTCCCTTGCGCCGCCTTCTCCACGGTGATGCGGCCCTGGAAGACCGAAACCGCCTCGTCGTCGATCGCCGACTTGTAGAGCTCGCGCGAGACCGCATTCGGCGCCGCGTGGGTGACGACCAGCGTCGCATCGGCATGGGCGCGGCCCTTCACCAGCGTCGCGCCGCGCGTCGTCAGATCCGCCTTGGCGCCGAGCCGAGCGAAGACCTGGGTGCGGGCGAGCTTGGCCCCGAGCGTCACCACGGAGTGGTCGAGGGCGGCCTCGTCGGCGAGGTCGAGCGCCAGGGTCGAGAAGCGGGCGGCGGCATCGCCTTCGGCCTGATGATCGAGCCACGTCGCCTTCGCGCCGGCGCCGAGGGTCAGTTCGACCAGGGTGTGGGCGTGGACGTCGAGCCCGTTCGGGCTGTCGTGGCTCTCGAGGACGTCGGCCGCGGCGCCGGCGCCCAGCGTCACCGCATGGCGGACGAAGGCGGAGGCCGCCTTGCCGCTCGAGAGGTGGCGGATTTCCAGCGGACGTGCCATCGCCGCGCCGGGGGCGAGGGTCAGCACCAGACCGTCGGTGAAGAAGGCGCCTGCCAGGGCGACGAGCGGATCGGCGCTCACGGCGGCATCGGCGGCCACGCGCGCACCGAGGGCGGCGAGGCCTTCGCCGGTGGCGAGCCCGGCGGCGACGGTCGTCACGCTCACGCCGTCACCGAGGCCCGAGAGATCGGAGAGATCGGCGGCGAAGAAGCCGTCGACGAAGACGGCACGGGCGGCATCGATCCCCGCGAAGACGTTCGCGGCCTCTGCCGGCGCGGCGAGGCGCTCGGCCGGCGCAGGCGCGGCGGCGAGCAGCGAGCGCAGGTCGGTGAAGTGATAGGGCTCGACGCGGCGATGCGGCAGGCCCACCTCCTCGAAGCGGGCGAAGGCGGCGGCGCGGGCGATGAAGTCGCCCGGCAGCGATCCGCCGATCGCGCCGAAGGCGGCCTCGAGATCGGCCTCGGCTCTGGTCTTGCGCCGCTGCGGCGCCGGTACGACCGTGGTCATGGCGCTTTCCTCACGCGGCCGCTTCGGCGAATTCGGCATAGCCGTTCGCCTCGAGCTCGAGCGCCAGTTCCGGCCCGCCGGTCTTGACGATGCGGCCCTTGGACAGGACGTGCACCACGTCGGGGCGGATGTGGTCGAGCAGACGCTGATAGTGGGTGATGACGACGAAGGCGCGATCGGGCGAACGCTGCGCATTCACCCCTTCCGACACCACCTTCAGCGCATCGATGTCGAGACCGGAGTCGGTCTCGTCGAGGATGCACAGCTTGGGCTGGAGGATCGCCATCTGCAGGATCTCGTTGCGCTTCTTCTCGCCGCCGGAGAAGCCGACGTTGACCGGGCGCTTGAGCATGTCCTGGGTGATCTTGAGCTTGCCGGCCTCGGTGCGCACCAGACGCATGAAGTCGGGGGTCGACATCTCCTCTTGCCCACGCGCCTTGCGCTGGGCGTTCAGCGCCGCCTTGAGGAAGGTCATGTTGCCGACGCCGGGGATCTCGACCGGATACTGGAAGGCGAGGAACACGCCCGCCGCGGCACGCGCGGCGGCGTCCATGGCGAGGATGTCGACGCCGTCGAGGGTGGCCGAGCCGTCGGTCACGCGGTAGCCGGGCTTGCCGGCCAGCACGTGGGAGAGCGTCGACTTGCCGGCGCCGTTCGGGCCCATGATGGCGTGGACCTCGCCGGCCTTCACCGTGAGGTTCAGCCCGCGCAGGATCTCGCGCCCGTCGGCCTCGATCTCGGCATGGAGGTTGTTGATCTCGAGCATCTCACACCTGCGTTTCATGTGGCCCGTCGGCCTCGTTTGATCTGTCTGGCGGCGATCTCGGACGAAGCCGTCGAGATCGAGCGCACCACGAACTCCAATTCCTTCTCCCCTTGCGGGAGAAGGTGGCCGAAGGCCGGATGAGGGGTATGGGCCTCTCACCGAACTCCGGCGCTCGTGGGAAGCACTGCCGCTTCGCGGCGCCCCCTCATCCGCCCCTTCGGGGCACCTTCTCCCGCGA
>ERZ1645187.5114-NODE-5114-length-10338-cov-32.312749_pt1 | contig 10338 bp, 9 predicted proteins | sample MGYA00575352_ERZ1645187 | MGnify/ENA primary metagenome ERZ1645187 (study PRJEB40837, sample SAMN11349314) | freshwater sediment metagenome | isolation source: river sediment | host: Sediment | place: India: Wazaribad , New Delhi | collected 2017-02-21 ...
AATGGCAATGGTGGCCATGGCGGTCATGGTGGCGGCAATGGCGGCTCCGGCGGCAATGGTAACGGCGGCTCCGGCGGCAATGGCAATGGTGGCCATGGCGGTCATGGTGGCGGCAGTGGCAATGGCGGTCCGGGCTGGCCCGGCGGTCATGGTGGCGGCAATGGCAATGGCGGTCCGGGCTGGCCCGGTGGCCATGGTGGTGGACACGGTCATGGCCCTGGTCCCGGTCCCGGTCCTGGTCCTGGTCCTGGCCCTGGTCCTGGCCCTGGTCCTGGCCCTGGCCCCGGTCCTGGTCCTGGCCCTGGCCCTGGTCCTGGCCCTGGCCCTGGTCCCGGTCCTGGCCCTGGCCCTGGCCCTGATCCTGGTCCCGGTCCTGGCCCCGGCCCCGCGCATGACGGTGGCATGAACCACAGTGGCGATGGATCCGGCATGACCCGTCCTCATCGCCCGCGTGCGGTGGTGTGCATGGTCAATGGCCACGCCTACTATGTCCGGCGGATCGAGGATTGCGGTGGCTATCTGATCCCTGACTATCGTCCGCGCTTTGCCCATGGCGGTGGCCCGCGCATGGTGAAGAAGTGGAAGCGTCCGGCGCCGGTCTCCCGGCCCCGTGGTGGCTCCGGCGGCTATGGTTATGGCTATGACGGCGGCTCCGATTATGGCTACGGCTACGGCTACGGCTACGGCTATGATGGCGGGCGTCCGCGGGTGTCTGTCGGCGTGGGCATGAGCCCCGCTGCCCGGATGCAGCAGGAAAAGCGGGCCCGCAAGGCCGCCCAGCGCGGCTATGGCTATGGTTATGGCTACGACTATGGCTATGGCTATGGCAGCGGCTATGGCCAGGGCAGCGGCAAGCTGCGCAGCAAGAAACTGCGCCGCGCCGATGCCGGGTATCAGGGTGGCTATGGTGGCTATGCTGACGGCTACAGCTATGGCGAGGTTCGCAAGGCCCCGCGCAAGATGAAGCGCAAGGTGCTGCACCGGCCGGTGCCGGTATATCTGTCGGCCCCCTGCGACGGCGGCATGGCGGTCTATTACGGACCGGTGACTGCCGTCAAAGGGCAGGGCGGACGGGTCTGCTCCTGCGAATAGGACACGCGCATAACGAAACCGGGCCGGGGATTTTCCCCGGCCTCTTTTTTAGGCTAGAGCAGAACAGATTCTGATGACTCAAAACCTCCGCTCTGACTGTTTGTTTACGAGCAACTTTCTGACTTTCGCCGCAACCGTCAAAAGTCAGGCTGCTCTAGTGAGTCAGTGCGTAGAGGCAGATGGCCGCAGCGTTTGACACATTGAGGCTTTTGATTTCGCCCGGCATGTCGAGGCGGGCCACCACATCGCAGGTCTGGCGGGTGAGCTGGCGCAGGCCCTTGCCCTCGGCCCCCAGCACCAGCGCCACGGGGGGTGTTCTGTCGACGGCGCCAATGGCGGTTTCGGCCTCGCTGTCCAGGCCGATGAGGCGGAAACCGTAGGAGCGCAATTCCTCCAGCGCACGGGCGAGATTGGTGACCTTGACCATGGGCACATGTTCATAGGCACCGGAGGCCGATTTGAACAACACACCGGACGCTTCCGGCGAGTGGCGGGCGGTGGTGACCAATGCCTTGACCCCAAAGGCGGCGCAGGAGCGCAGAATGGCGCCAACGTTATGGGGGTCGGTGACCTGATCGAGAATGACGACAATGCCGCTTTTTTCAATCTGGTCGAGGCGGGGCGCGCGCAGCGGCTTTGCCTCCAGCACCATGCCCTGATGGACCGAATCCGGCCCCGCCAGATGATCGAGAATGCGGGGGTGAACAATTTCCGGTGTGATGCCGCGGGCCGCCGCCGCCTCGTGCAGGCGTTCGGCAGCGTTGGTGGTGACCTTGAGCGCGATGAGCTTGCGCTTCGGGTTTTTCAGCGCCTCGGTGACGGAATGGGCACCATGGATGAGGTCGGGGGTCTCAGGGCCGGACCAGGGACGGCGCGGGGCGGGAGATTTCTGAGTCATGGCAAGGGGTTTAGCCGGTTATCTGGACAAATACATCAGCTGTGGCGGCGGGGGGTGAACACCAGCCGGGAATAGCCGAGGTAGCTTGCCGTCATGGCCGCGCCCGAGGCAATGATCAGGGCGGCAAACGGGCTGAGGCCGGGCAGGGCCAGGAGCAGCCCGGAATAGACGGCATAATTGAACAGGGCCGTGGCCAGGCCCACGGCGCCATAGCGGCTGCCTTCATCGGCCAGCGACCGCCCGGAGGGTCCGAAGGTGAAGCTGCGGTTGATCAGCCAGGTGGCCGTCATGGCCAGGGCAATGGCGATGATGCGGGCGCTGAAGGGGCCCAGGGGCGTGACCCGCAGCAAGAGAAACAGCACACCCGCGTCAACGGCAAAACCGATGCCGCCGGCAAGGCCGAAGGTCAGGATGCGTTTCATGCGGCGCGCGCGGCGGCCGCCGGTTTTTCCCTGTCGTCAGCGGCGGGCAGGCGCGGATGATCGCCGGTTTCGCTCGCCGGACTGTGGTGGGCGAGGTAGTTGAGGCGCAGGAACTCCACCCGCGAGCGGGCCAGCGAGTCGAGAATGAGACCGGCCGAGAAGGACAGGAAGGACAGCAGCATGAGAGTCATGGCCAGCGTCCAGGTGGCTACCCGCTGCACCGTGCCGGTGGTGAAATACTCGTAAAGCACCGGGGCCATGAAGGCGAGGCTGGCCAGCATGATGGTGCCGCCGATCAGTCCATAGAAGGCGAAGGGCCGGGTTTCCTTCATCAGCACACCAAACATGCGCAGGATACGGAAACCGTCCTTGAAGGTGGACAGTTTGGAGTGCGAGCCTTCCGGCCGGCGGCCATAGTCCAGTTCCAGTTCGCACACCGGCATTTTCAGGCGCGAGGCATGAACCGACATTTCGGTTTCGATTTCAAAGCCGCCGGACACGGCCGGGAAGCTTTTCACGAAGCGCTTCGAGAAGGCGCGATAGCCGGAGAAGATGTCGGTGAAGTCGGCACCGAAGATGGAGCGGTAGAGGACGTTGAAGATCCGGTTGCCGAAGGCATGGCCGTTGCGGCCCGCATCGTTATGGACATTGCGGCGGGTGCCCACCACCATGTCGGCGCGCTCGGTGAGAAGGGTGCGCACCAGTTCGCCGGCGTCATGGGGGGCATAGGTGCCGTCGCCGTCGGCCATGACATAGATGTCGGCCTCGATGTCGGCAAACATGCGGCGCACCACATGACCCTTGCCCTGGCGGCGTTCGCGCAGCACGCGGGCCCCGGCCAGCATGGCGTGAAGCGGCGTGCCGTCGGTGGAGTTGTTGTCGTAGACGTAGATGCGGGCCTGCGGCAGTTCGCGCTGGAAGGAGCGCACCACATCGCCAATGGTGGCGGCTTCGTTGTAGCACGGCAGCAGGACGGCGATGTCGAGGTGGTGGGCGGGATCGCCGGTCATGGCTTGTCCTCGGTTGCGCCCTCTTGGGGGCAGGGGTCTGCCTTTACTCTTTCTTGATTAGGTTAAGGCTAGGTTTCCGGCAGCAATCCTGCCGAGGAAAATCACGTGACCGAAGCCGTTCTTGCCCAACCCCCAGTGAGCCGCACCGAAGAGGGGCCGGCCCCGGCCCATTTCAACTGGCGGGTGGGGCTTCTGTACGGTTTCGGGCTGGTGCTGCTGCTGCTGGTGCAGCAGGCCCTCTATGGCACCGATTTCGTCGGCGGCGACAATGACGATGTGATGCGCCTGGTGGAGGTGCGCGACCTGGCGGCCGGGCAGGGCTGGTATGACATGATGCAATACCGGCTGGGCATGGCGGGCGGGGTTCTCATGCACTGGTCGCGCTTTGTCGACCTGCCGATCTTTCTGCTGGTGAAATTCTTCGGCCTGTTCATAGCGCCGCCTCTGGCCGAGGCCATGGCGGTGATGGTGTGGCCGCCGCTGGTTTCGGTGCCGCTGCTGCTGATGCTGGGTCTGGGCGGCCACCGGCTGGGCGGCGTGGTGACGGGGCACATCGCCATGATCCTGGGGGTGCTGTTCGTCATGGGATCAAACCGCTTTGGCGCGGGTTCCATCGATCACCACAATGTTCAGATGGTGCTGGCCGCAGCCATGGCGGCCCTGCTGCTCGATCCGGCGCATGGGGCCGTGAATTATGCGTTGGCGGGGCTGGCGGCGGCACTGGCCATCGCCGTGGGGGCAGAGACGGTGCCCTATGTGGCAGCTGTATCACTGGCCGTGACGGCGCTGTGGCTGGTGGAGGGCAGTGAGGCCCGGTCGGCGGCCATGGCCTATGGCCTGACCCTGGCGGCGGGCGTGCTGGCTGCCTTTGTGGCCACGGTGCCACCGGCGCGCTATGGCGATGTGACCTGCGATAATCTTTCGCTGGGTTTTCTGGCCCTGGCGCTGGCGGGTGGCGGACTGCTGGCAGCGGCGGCCTGGAGCCAGAGCGCGCACAGCCTGCAGCGCCGGGCGCTGGCGGTGGCGGGGGTTGGGGCCGGGGTGTTCGGCGTGGCCCTGGCGGTGGCGCCGCAGTGCCTGTCCAGCCCGCTCAAGGGTCTTGATCCGCTGCTGGTCAGCCTGTGGCTGAGCAAGGTGTCGGAGGCCCGTTCCTTTGTTGCGCAGGCGGGGCACGATCCGGCCAGCCTGCCCAGCCTCTATGCGGTTGGCCTCTATGCCATTCTGGTGTGTGCGTGGATGATCCGGCGTGGCCAGCAGCGCCGGGCCCATACCATCCTGCTCGGCCTGATCGGCGTCAGTTTCCTCATTGCCCTGGTGCAGATCCGGGTGTCGGTGTTTGCCAATCTCATTGCCATTCTACCGCTGGCCGCTTTCATCGGATACTGGCGGCAGCGCATGTATGCCGACCGCAGCAATGTGAAGGTGCAGCTGGTGTTTGCGCTGGCGGCCCTGGCGGCTGCCCCGCAGGCCTGGGCGCTTGGCACCATGGGGCTGAAGGAAGGCTATGGGGCGCTCACGGGCAACGCTGCCGAGAGTGCGGCCAAGGCTGAAGAAGGCTGCGTTGCCAAGGAGGATTTTGCCGGGCTGGCGGTGTTGGCTCCGAGCACGGTCATGGCGCCCGCCGACTCGGGCGCCCACATCCTGCGCTTCACCGGCCACCGCGTGCTGTCCGGGCCCTATCACCGCAATCAGGCGGGCATGCTGGCGGAACTGAGAACCGGCCTTGCCAGCCCCGCCGCGGCCGAGGCGGTGATGCGCGCCTCGGGCGCCAGTCTGCTGGCCTTCTGCGCTGGCGAGGCGCAAACCCGGCTGGTAAGCCGGGAAGCGCCAGCCGGGCTTTACGCCCAGCTTTACACCGGGGTGGTTCCGGACTGGCTGGAACCCTTGCCCGCCGCCGACAGCACCAGGCTGAAGATCTACCGGCTCCGGCCTCTCGCCCCCTGAGCGAACGCGCCCCCTTAAGCGCAGTGTAGCGCAGGTTACAGACGGTTTGCTGCGCGCCGCCCATGCTGCTGTCAGCGAAGGCGGAGGATATTATGGCAAGCGATGTCGCCATGCTGCTGGGCATGGGCTTTACCGTGGTGGTTCTGGGGCTGTCGGTGCTGACGCTGCTGGTGCGGCGCGACCTGGCGCCTGCGCAGAAGCTGGCGGGGTCACGCCAGGTGATGATCGGCGGCGCGCTGGGGCTGGGCATTTTTGCCTTTGCCTTCAAGCTGGCCGTGATTTTCACGCTGGTGATGGCGCCGGACTGGACAACGCGGGCGCTGCTGCGCAGCCAGGCGGGGAAATATCACATCAGCCGCATGACCGAGGTGGCATCAACACCAGGGCTGGCCGTGGTCAGCCCGTGGCAGGCCCTGCCGGAAACGGCGGTGCGGCCGACCGACAGCCCCGCCCTGACGGCGCTGGGCAAGCGGCTGTTTCACGAGACCGCCCTGTCGGGGGACGGAACCCTGGCCTGTGTGTCGTGCCATGATCTGGGCCGGGGGGCGGGGGCCGATGGCCGGGCCACTGCCACCGGCATTGCCGGGCAGGTGGGCGGGCGCAATGTGCCCACCGTCTACAATGCCGCCTTTCAGGCGCGGCTGTTCTGGGACGGGCGGGCCGGATCGCTGGAGGAGCAGGCCATGGGGCCGATCCTCAATCCCATCGAGATGGGCATGCCCGATGCCGCTGCGGCGGAACGGGCACTGGCCGCCAATCCTGATTATGCGGCGGCCTTCCGGGATGCCTTTGGCGATGAGCGCATCAGCTTCGAGCGCGTGGCCCGCGCCATTGCCGCCTATGAACGCACGCTGGTGACGCGCGATGCGCCCTATGACCGGTTCATGGCGGGCGATGTCACGGCGCTGTCGGCGCAGCAGCGGCGCGGCATGGCACTGTTCCAGTCGCTGGGCTGCATCCTGTGTCATCAGGGGCCGAATTTTTCCGGTGCGGCCACGGTGGGTTTCATGAAGCGCCCGTTTGCCACACTGGACGTGCGCAATGTGGCCATTGCCAAGCCCTTTGATCTGGCGCGCGACAGGGGCCGGGCCGGGAAGGACGCCGCCGTCGGTGTGTGGCGGATCCCGTCGCTGCGCAATGTGGCGCTGACCGGACCCTGGCTGCACAACGGGGCGGTTGATGATCTGGCCACGGTGGTGAAGATCATGGCCACGGTGCAGATCAGGGCGGTGGTGGGCGATGCCGGGGCCGATCAGCTTGCCACGGTGGCGTGGTCGCCCGCCACAAGAAGCTTTCAGCGGGTGGTGCGCAAACATGTGAGTGAAGCGGATGTGGCCGATCTTGTCGCATTCCTGAAGGCGCTGAGCAGCGATAGATTGCGCAGCGCATCGGATGAAGCGCGCCGGAGCGAGACGCCATGATCCGCCTGGCGGTGCCGGCGCGCAGGGCGGTGCGAAGGGCAGGGTTTACCGTGGATCTGCCGCTGACCCGGCTGTCGGAGGCTGCGCGCCTGCGGGTGGAGCAGCAGTTGCAGCGCTATGCCTTCCGGGCCGGTGCGCCGGTGGTGCATCGCGGCCAGACGGTGAATGGCGCCTATCTGGTGCTGAAGGGGAGGCTGCGCGTTTACACGGTGAAGCCTTCGGGGGCGGAAGCCACCCTTTACCATCTCACAGCCGGGGAAACCTGCATTCTCGCCATCAATGCCCTGTTCAACGATCTGCTTTATCCGGCCTGGGTGGAGGCCGAGGCCGACACGGTGGTGGGAATTATTCCGGGTGGCCTTTACCGGAACCTGTTCCAGGCTGAGGAAGCGATTCAAGACCTTACCGTAAAGTCTCTTTCTACCTTGGTTTTCCGGTTGATGGATGAGCTGGAGCAGGTGCATTCCCTGCGCCTTGACCAGAGGCTTTCGGCCCATCTTCTGGAGCGGGCCAACGGCCAGGGCGTGGTCACCGAGACGCAGGCCCGGATTGCCGGCCAGCTTGGCTCCAGCCGCGAGGTGGTGGCGCGCATTCTGGCCGATATGGCCAGCCGCGGCTGGATTGAAACCGGGCGCGGCCGCATCCGCCTTGTCGATACCACGCGTCTGGCCCAGATGACCCGGCCCGGCGGCTGAGCCGGCCTCCTTACTTTCCGCTTGGGAAATGGCCAGAATCGGCCACATAACCCGCCCGAAAACCGGATTGGGGCAGGGTCAGCCGATGCATGGATGGCGGAAGAGGGTCGGACTGTGGTTCGGGCTGTGGCTGTTGGCGGGGCTGATGGCGCTTACCGCCGCCAGCCAAAACGCACCGGAGGCGCCGCCAGCTGCTGTTGCAGCACCGTCCGGCGCGGCGGGGCCTGGGCATGCCTTGAGGGTGGCGACACGGGTGCTGCCTCCCTTCGTGTTCCGCGATGGCGACAGTTTCACCGGCTTTTCGGTGGAACTGTGGAATGAGATCGCGCTCGACATGGGGCTGACCAGCACATGGGTGGAAACGCCGAATGTGAAGGGTATTCTGGCGGCGGTGAGCGAAAAGCGCGCCGACATGGGCGTGGCGGCAATTTCCATCACCTCCGAACGGGAAAGCCAGTTTGACTTTTCCCAACCAATGTTCGAGTCCGGGTTGCAGATCATGGTTCCGGCTGAAGGCAGCACCGGCTTTTCGCTGTGGCGGCTTCTGAAATACCTTACGGTGGGCGACATGCCCTATCTGCTGGCCATGCTGGGGTTCCTCATTGTCGTGCCGGCCCATATCGTCTGGCTGGTGGAGCGGCGGCACCCCGAGGCGCATGTGTCGCGGTCCTATTATCCCGGCATTGTCCAGGCGGTGTCCTGGGCCATCGGGGCGGCGGCCGGGCAGCAGTCGGAAAGCCCGCGCTCGGCCAGCGGGCGGGTGCTGGCGGCGCTGTCCATTCTCATCAGCCTGTTTTTTCTCACCTATCTTCAGGCCACGGTGACGGCGGCCTTCACCGTGCAACAGCTGCGCGGCGGCATTCAGGGACCGGATGATCTGCCGGGCAAGAAGGTGGGCACCACGGCGGGATCAACCTCGGCCAAATGGCTGGAGGGCCGGGGCGCCAAGGTGACGGAATTTCAGGCGGTGCAGGGCGCCTTCGAGGCGCTGGAGGCGGGCAGGATCGATGCCGTCGTGTTCGATGCGCCGGTTCTGATGTATCACGCCGCCACCGCCGGACGCGGCAAGGTGGAAGTGGTGGGGCCGGTGTTCAAGAAGGAAAGCTACGGCATTGTGCTGCCGCAGGGTTCGGAGCTGCGCAAGCCGATCAACGCCGCCCTGCTGAAGATGCGCGAAAGCGGCAAGTTTGACGCCCTCTACCGGCGCTGGTTCGAGGCCGGCGGACAGTAGCCAGCCCGGTCTGGAAAGGGCGAATCTTTTCAAGGCTCAAGCGGTTTCGGGGCAGGGTCATTTCCGCCCTTGACTTCACGCCCCCCGCGCGGCATACAGCCGGGCACCAAAGGCCCGGGGAAACCCGGGCTTGATGGCGTTTGGCTTGTGCTTTCTGCGAATCGGGGGAGTGTCCCGAGTGGCAAAGGGGGCGGACTGTAAATCCGCTGCTTTACGGCTTCGAAGGTTCGAGTCCTTCCTCCCCCACCATTCGCGTTGGGAGCAGGGCCATACGTCATGGGCAGGTGAAGTGAAGTCAGGCAGGAAGGATCGTTGTCGGGCGGGTGTAGCTCAATGGTAGAGCAGCAGCCTTCCAAGCTGAATACGAGGGTTCGATTCCCTTCACCCGCTCCAAACGGAATTTGAACAGTCACTAGCGCAGGCAGGACAGAACCATGGCCAAAGAGAAATTCAACCGCGACAAGCCGCATTGCAACATTGGCACGATTGGCCACGTTGACCACGGCAAGACGTCGCTGACGGCGGCGATCACGAAGATTCTGGCGGAGACGGGCGGTGCGACGTTCACGGCCTACGACCAGATTGACAAGGCGCCGGAAGAGAAGGCGCGCGGCATCACCATCAACACGGCGCACGTGGAATATCAGACGCAGAAGCGCCACTATGCGCACGTCGACTGCCCCGGCCACGCCGACTATGTGAAGAACATGATCACCGGTGCGGCGCAGATGGACGGCGCCATTCTGGTGGTTTCGGCGGCTGACGGCCCGATGCCGCAGACGCGCGAGCACATTCTGCTGGCCCGCCAGGTTGGCGTTCCGGCGCTGGTTGTGTTCATGAACAAGGTGGACATGGTGGACGATCCGGAGCTTCTGGATCTGGTTGAGATGGAAGTGCGCGAGCTTCTGTCGAGCTATCAGTTCCCCGGCGATGACATTCCGATCGTCCGCGGTTCGGCGCTGTGCGCGCTGGAAGGCACCAAGCCCGAGCTTGGCAAGGAAGCGATCCTGAAGCTGATGGCGGCGGTTGACGAGTATATTCCGCAGCCGGACCGTCCGAAGGATCAGCCGTTCCTGATGCCGATCGAAGACGTGTTCTCGATCTCGGGCCGCGGCACGGTGGTGACGGGGCGCGTGGAGCGCGGCATTGTGAAGGTTGGCGAGGAAGTCGAGATCGTCGGCATCCGCCCGACCCAGAAGACCACGGTGACGGGCGTTGAGATGTTCCGCAAGCTGCTGGACAGCGGCGAGGCGGGCGACAACATCGGCGCGCTCTTGCGCGGTGTGGACCGCGAGGGCGTGGAGCGCGGCCAGGTGCTGTGCAAGCCGGGTTCTGTGAAGCCGCACAAGAAGTTCAAGGCCGAGGCCTACATCCTGACCAAGGAGGAGGGTGGCCGTCATACGCCGTTCTTCGCCAACTACCGTCCGCAGTTCTACTTCCGCACCACCGACGTGACCGGTGTGGTGACGCTGCCCCAGGGCACGGAAATGGTGATGCCGGGCGACAACATCTCGTTCGATGTCGAGCTGATCACGCCGATCGCCATGGAGGAGAAGCTGCGCTTCGCCATCCGTGAAGGCGGCCGCACCGTCGGCGCCGGCGTCGTCGCCAAGATCACGGAATAA